>Ga0209640_10005605_pt1 | contig 10962 bp, 7 predicted proteins | sample RifCSP10_1_FD_184018 | JGI IMG/M metagenome (GOLD analysis project Ga0209640, IMG submission 184018) | Soil microbial communities from Rifle, Colorado - Rifle CSP2_sed 10_1 (SPAdes) (version 2) | ecosystem: Environmental > Terrestrial > Deep subsurface > Rock core/Sediment | place: Rifle...
CGCTTGGCCGGCGCCGCGGTGGCCTCGCCCTCGGTCGGCTCCTCCTGGCGCTTCAAGACGAAGCTCTTGGCGGCGAGCGCTTCGAGGCCCGGGCCGTTGGTCGCCAGAGCGCGGTACTCGACCGAGGTGACCAGGCCCCAGTCGATGCGCACCTGTCGCTCGACGCCGTCGCGCCGCGACCCGAAGCCGACGACCGCCGTGCCGTGCTCCGAGTCGGCGCCCACCGTGACGTCGCGGAAGCCGCTCGCCTCGAGCACGTGCGCCACCTCCTCGACCTTGACCGCGTCGGTCAATGCGCGCTTGTCCGCGAGCCCGCCCAGGAGCGCCGCGCGCAGGGCGTCGGCCGGATAGCCGCGCGAGACGAGCTTCGCCTGCGCGTCGCGGAACGCCTCGATCTTCTCGACCCAGGTGGCCAGCCGCGGGCCGCGCAGCGCCCGGCCGCCGTCGACCGCGATCTCCCAGTTGGCCTGGATCCGCTCGACCAGGAAGGCGCGATACTCGCGGTCGTCTTTGAGATAGGTCTCCTTGCGCCCCTCGGCCACCTTGTAGAGCGGCGGCTGTGCGATGTAGAGGTAGCCGCGGCGGATGAGCTCCTCCATCTGCCGGTAGAAGAAGGTCAGGATGAGCGTGCGGATGTGCGCGCCGTCGACGTCGGCGTCGCACATGATGATCAGCTTGTGGTAGCGCAGGCGGGCGAGGTCGAAGTCCTCCTTGCCGATGCCGGTGCCGAGCGCCGTGATCATGGTCTTGATCTCTTCCGAGCCCAGCATCTTGTCGAAGCGCGCCTTCTCGACGTTCAGGATCTTGCCCCGGAGCGGCAGGATGGCCTGGAACTTCCGATTGCGCCCCTGCTTGGCGGTGCCGCCGGCCGAATCGCCCTCGACCAGGAAGAGCTCGGCGAACTCCGGGTTGCGCTCGGTGCAGTCGGCGAGCTTGCCGGGCAGCGCCGAGGCGTCGAGCGCCCCTTTGCGGCGCGTCAGCTCGCGCGCCTTGCGCGCCGCTTCGCGCGCGCGCGCCGCCTCGACGCACTTCTCGATGATCTTCTTGGCGATCGGTGGATGCTCCTCGAAGTAGGAGCCGAGCCGCTCGTTGATGACCTGCTGCACCCAACCCTTGATCTCGGAGGAGACCAGTCGGTCCTTGGTCTGCGAGGAGAACTTGGGGTCGCGGATGCGCACCGAGACGATGCCGGTCAGGCCTTCGCGCACGTCGTCGCCCGAGAGCGTCGTCTCCTTCAACTGCTTGGCCAGACCCGAGCTCTGCGCGTAGGCGTTGATCGTCCGGGTGAGCGCGGCCTTGAAGCCCTCGAGGTGGGTGCCGCCGTCGCGGTTGTTGATCGTGTTGGTGAAGCAGAAGATCTGCTCGGCGTAGCCGTCGTTCCACTGCAGCGCCACTTCGCAGCGCTCCTCGGCGCCGTCGCGGACGGCGACGTCCTCGAAGCTGATCGGCTTCGGATGGAGCGAGTTCTTGTTGCGATTCAGGTGCTCGACGAACGCCGCGATGCCGCCGGCGTAGGAGAATTCGGCGCGCTTGTCGGCGCGCTCGTCGACCAGCACGATGTGGACGCCCTTGTTGAGGAACGCCTGTTCCCGCAGCCGCGTCGCCAGCGTGTCGTAGCTGAACTCGGTGTGGGTGAAGACCTCGGAGTCGGGCACGAAACGGATCTTGGTGCCGCTCTTCTTCGACTTGCCGATCGCCTGGATGTTGCCGTCCGGCTTGCCGCGCCGGTAGGTCTGGAACCAGACCTGTCCGTCGCGCTTGATCTCGAGCTCGAGCAGCTCCGAGAGCGCGTTGACGACCGAGAGGCCGACGCCGTGCAGACCGCCCGAGACTTTGTAGACGTTGGAGTCGAACTTGCCGCCCGAGTGGAGCTCGGTGAGGATCACCTCCGCCGCCGAGCGCCCTTCGCCCTTGTGGGTGTCGACCGGGATGCCGCGGCCGTCGTCCTCGACGGTGACCGAGTTGTCGGAGTGGATGGTGACCGCGATCTCGTCGGCGTAACCCGCCTGCGCTTCGTCGACCGAGTTGTCGACCAACTCGAAGACCATGTGGTGGAGACCCGAGCCGTCGTCGGTGTCGCCGATGTACATGCCGGGACGCTTGCGGACCGCTTCGAGTCCCTTGAGAACCTTGATGTCTTCGGCGGTGTAGCGCGCCTCTTGTGGAGCTTCTCGGGTCGCCAAGCGTCGTCTCTCCGGATGCGCGGAAGCGGGCGCGCGAGAGCGCCGCTCCGGTGGCCGTCAGACTATCACGGGCGGAGTTGCTCGAAGCGTAATTAAGTACAATATTTACAGCGACTTACAGCGTCGCGGCCGCGCCCCGTTCCAAGCGCTGTCGCGGGCGTCGGGCGGCGGGCCGATCCGGCCTCGCGAGCGTGGTCGAAAAAGGCTCGAAGGCCTGCGCGGTCGCGGAAGTCGCGTGCCGCTCGCCGATCAGATCCGCATCGGCATGATCACGCACAGGTAGCGCTCCGCGGGCGCTTCCGCCCCTTCGGCGCGCACCGGCTGGCCGACGCACTGACTGTTTTCGTCTTTGAGCTCGAGCAGGACCTTCTCGGTCTCGACCGCGGCGAGGAAGTGGCCCAGGTAGTCGGGATTGAGGCCGATCTTGAGCGCGCCGCCCGTGTAGTCGCAAGCGAGCGTTTCCGAGGCGTCGCCGAGGTCGGGGTTGGCCGCCGCCACCGCGATCTCGCCGGGGGCGAAGTCGAGCCGCACGCCGCGGTTGCGGTCGCCGGTCATCAGCGCGACGCGTCCGATCGCCTCGGCCAGCGCCTTGCGGTCGCAGATCACCTTCTTGTCGTTGTTGCGCGAGATCACTCGCTCGTAGTCGGGAAAGGTGCCTTCGAGGATCCGGCAGATCATCTCGCGGCCGCCGCTCGCGAAGGCGAGGTGGTGCTCGCCGCGGCGGAACTCGAGCTCGCCTTCACCCTCGAGCCGGAGCAGCTCCTGTAGGGCCTTGCGTGGCACCAACACCTGGTCTTCGCCGACCGCGGTCGCCAGCGGCGCGTCGATCAACGCCAGCCGGTGGCCGTCGGTAGCGACGAGCTCGGCGCGCTTGCCCTTCAAGTGCAGCAGCGCTCCCGAGAGCTGGAAGCGCGACTCCTCCGAGGAGACCGCGAACAGCACCTTCGCCACCAGGCGCCGGAACGCGGCGAGCGAGAAAGTCAGCTTCGACTTGCCGTCGACCTGCGGCAGCGACGGGAAGTCGCTCGCCGGCAGGCCGTGGATGCGGAAGCGTGCCTTGCCGCCGGCGACGCGCAACGAGCGCTCGCCGTCGAGCGCGATCGTGATCTCGTCGGCGACCAGCGCGCGCACTATCTCGAGGAACTTGCGCGCTTGTACCGCGAGCGCTCCTTCCGCGGCCACCTCGGCGGCGACCGAGGAGGTCAGCGAAACGTCGAGGTCGGTGGCGGCGAGGTGGAGGCGGCCGTCGCGAACGGTGAGCAGGAGATGCGAGAGCACCGGAATCGTCGTCCGCCGCTCGACGATGCCTTGCATCGGCACGAGCTCGGTCAGGAGCTGGTCGCGCTTCAGGCGAATATCCATACCGAGAACCTCTCAGGCGACTACAAGAGAGAGAAAAAGATAACACAGCAGTAGATAGTAGATAGGCGCTGTGGAAGGTTCGGAAAACCGCCGCGGAGCCGCCCGCGACAGAGCTTCCCGCGATTCACTCGGCGCGGAAAGGTGCTGCGGATTGCCTGCGAACGAAAGCGGAAAACCAGCCGCGCCCGGCGAATCTCCGCCGCGGCTCCACAGGCGTTCCGGAGGATTCCCTCAGGCGAAGTGACGCATCATCGCCTCGATCGTGCGCGCCAGCTCGGCGTCGGTCGCGCGCAGCTGCTCGATCTTGTCGACCGAGTACATGACCGTCGAATGGTGCTTGTCGTTGAACTGGCGGCCGATCTCGGGATAGGAGAGCCCGGTCAACTGCTTGCAGAGGTACATCGCGACCTGGCGCGGGAAGGCGATCTGCTTGGTGTTCGATTTCGACTTGATCTCGCCGACCTTCAAGCCGTAGTGGCGGGCAACGAACTTGATGATCTCGGCCGCGGTCGGCCGCCGGCTCTGGTCGGGCAGGATGTCGCGCAGCGTCTCCTTGGCGAGCTCGAGCGAGAGCGGCTTGCCGGTCAGCGAAGCGAACGCGACCACGCGATTGAGCAAGCCCTCGAGCTCGCGCACGTTCGAGCGCGCCTGGTGGGCGATGAAGAGGGCGACGTCCGCGGGCAACTCGGCGTTGTCGAGGTCCGCTTTCTTGCGCAGGATAGCGACCTTGGTCTCGAGATCTGGCGGCTGGATGTCGGCGATCAGGCCCCACTCGAAACGCGAGCGCAGGCGTTCCTCGATCGCCGGAATCGCGCGTGGCGAGCAGTCGGAGGAGAGCACGATCTGCTTCTGGCTGGTGTAGAGCGCGTTGAAAGTGTGGAAGAACTCCTCCTGCGTGCGCTCCTTGTTGGCGAGGAACTGGATGTCGTCGACGAGCAGCACGTCGATGGCGCGGAAGCGCTCGCGGAAGGCGTGCATCGACTTGAAGCGCAGCGAGTTGATGAGCTGGTTGACGAACTGCTCGGCGGTCACGTAGAGCACGCGCTGGCCCGGGTGGCGCTGCTCGACCTGGTGGCCGATGGCGTGGAGCAGGTGCGTCTTGCCGAGGCCGACGCCGCCGTAGAGGAAGAGCGGGTTGTAGCTGCGCGTCGGGCTCTCGCCCACCGCGCGGGCCGCGGCGTGGGCGAACTGGTTCGAGCTGCCGACGACGAAGGTGTCGAAGGTGTATTTCGGATTGAGCCGCGTGCCGGCGGCGACCGGCTCGTGCGCCTGCTCCTCGCCGGCCTCCTCGCGCGCGGTGAGCACGATCTGGAAGAGCTCGTCCCGGAGCGCCGCGGCCTCGCGATCGATGAGCGCGCGGTAGTTCTCTTCCACCGTGTGCACGAAGCGCGAGTTGGGCGCGACCAGCACGAGCTCGTCGTCGCGCTCGCGATGGACGCGCAGGGGCGCGATCCACGCGGTGTATTCGTCGGCGGGCAGCGTCGCGCGCAGCCGCTCGGAGAGGAGCGTCCAGTTGGAGCGCAAGGTCATTGTGGCTTCGGCGCGGTGAACCGCGGAGAGACCGAAATGTAGCACGCCCGTCAGAACGGGCGGGTGAGCTCACGGAAGCCGGCCGGTAGCTCGAGCGCCCCCGGCGCGCGCGCCGCGCGCAAGAGCGCGGCCAGGCGCGCGAGCTCGCCGCCGAAGGCCGGCGGCTGGCTCTCGGCGAGCCATTCGAGGAAGCCGCGGGAGCGCGGGTAGAAACGGACGGCGCCCTCGTCGGCGCCGAGCCCGGCGAGCTCGCGCGCCGCGGCGAGCGCGGCGTCGAAACCGCCCAGCTCGTCGACCAGCCCGTGCTCGCGCGCGTTCTCGCCGGTCCAGATGCGGCCTTCGGCGACGCGCTCCACCGCCGAGGTAGGCAGCGAGCGGCCGTCCGCGACGACGGCGATGAAGCGACGGTAGATCTCCTCCATGCGCGCGCCGAGCAGGCGCCGCTCCTCCTCGTCGAACGGCCGGCGCGAAGAGTAGAGGTCGGCGTGGGCCCCGCGCGAGACGGCGTCGCGAGTCACCCCGAGCAGCTCCTCCTCGAATCGACCGGTGGCGAGCTTGCCGCCGACGACGCCGATCGAGCCGGTGAGCGTGCCCGGCTCGGCCAGGATGCGCGACGCCTTGGCGGCGAGGTAGTAGCCGCCCGAAGCCGCGAGATCGGACATCGAGACCACCACCGGCTTCTTCTGGCGCAGCAGCTCGACGCGGCGATGCAGGAGGTCGGAGGCGAGCGCCGAGCCGCCGCCGCTGTCGACGCGCAGGACGACGGCGCGCACCGCGTCGTCGTCCGCGAGCTCGGAGAGGAGCTCGCCCAGTCCGTCCGAGCCGATGAACATCTCGCGCGTCCAAGGGTCGACGCCGCCCGAGCCGCGGACGATGGCGCCCTGCGCGAAGACGATCGCGACGGCTTGCGAGCCGCCCACGCGCGGCCGGCCGCCGTCGTAGTCGGCGAGCTCCTGCCAGCTCGCGCCCGCGTGCTCGGCTTCGAGCCGGGAGCGGAACTCGTCGGGATACTCGATGCGGTCGACGAGCGATGCCGCGAGCGCCTGTTCGGCCGAGAGCGGCGCGACGTCGACGAGAGCGCGCACGGCGTCGGGCGCGAGGCCGCGCGCGGCGGCGACCGCGGCGACGATCTGGTCGTAGTAGCCGCCGACCACCGCCTCGAGCGCCGCGCGCGAGCTCGCCGAATGCTGGCGCTCGGTGAAGGTCTCGGCGGCGCTCTTGTAGCGGCCGACGGCGAGGAAGCTCGGCTCGATCCGGAGCTTGTCGAGCGAGCCGCGCAGGAAGAGCGAGTTGGCGTGCAGGCCGAGCAGGTTGAGCTCCCCCAGGGGCGAGAGCGAGATCTCGGAGCAGGCGGTGGCGAGAAAGTACTCCAGTGTGCCGTTGGTGCCCTCGCCGGCCGTGTCCAAGTAGCACGCCACCGGCTTGCCGGCGTCGATGACCGCGGCGAGCTGGCGCCGCACCTCCTGCGCCTTGGCCATGCCGAAGCCCGAATCGAGGATGCGCACCGCGACGGCGCGCACCGAGGCGTCGTCCCGGATGGCGGCGAGGCTCCGCCAGAGGCCGGCCAAGTGCAGCGGCTCGCGTTCGGCGAGCCAGGCGACGGGCGCCGAGGCGCGGTAGTCCTCGAGCTCGCCGCCCAGCGCGACCATGACGACACGGTCGCCGGCCATCATGCGCGGCGCGCGATGGCCCGAGAGAACGAAGCCGAGCGCCGCGATCGCGATCCCGAGCGCGGTCAGGACGAGGAGGGTGACGAGAAGCCGCCGCATGGCCAGAGCGAGGATATCGTCCCCGGCCGCGGCTCGGTTCCCCGGCCGCCGGAAAGCCTTGGCACGAGTGTTGCTAGAGTCATGGGCAGTTCAGAGACGGTAGCCGTCCGAGGGAGGTTCCACTTTCCCACACACGAACCCACCATTCCGAGGTCCCTTGAAAACGGCCTCAACCCCACCTCACGACTTTCCGTGATCCCCTACGAACTACAGGGGTAGAGCCAAACACCCAACCCGACCCGGAACCCCTTCGAACGGTTCGATTCTCGCGACGACCCCGGCGGCTACCGCCGGGGTCGTCGTGTTGTGGGAGAACTGCCGTTTTGGCAGTGCCGCCCGCCTCCTTCCGCTAGCATCGCGTGCAATGGCGGCGCGTCACGACCTTCTCGACTGGTACGACCGCGTCCGTCGCGACCTGCCGTGGCGTCGCTCCGGGGAGGCCTGGGCGATCTGGGTCTCGGAGACGATGCTGCAGCAGACGCGGGTCGAGACGGTCGTCCCCTATTTCGAACGCTTCCTCCTCCGTTTTCCGACGCCGCAGGCGCTCGCCGCGGCGAGCGAGGAGGAGGCGCTCGAGCTCTGGAGCGGGCTCGGCTACTACCGGCGCGTCCGGCAGCTGCAGGCCGCCGCCCGAGCCCTGGTCGCGGCGGGGGGCACCGTGCCGCGGCGCAGCGAGGAGCTCGCGCGCCTGCCGGGGGTCGGCCCGTACACGGCCGCCGCCATCGCTTCGATCGCCTTCGGCGAGCCGGTGCCCGTCCTCGACGGCAACGTCGCGCGCGTCGTGGCCCGCCGGCTCGCCGTGGCCGAGGATCCGACGCGCGCCGCCGTCCGCCGCCGGCTGCTCGCCGCCGCAGCCGAGCTACTCGACCCGGCCCGGCCGGGCGACTCGAACCAGGCCCTGATGGAGCTCGGCGCCACGATCTGCACGCCGCGCCGGCCCGCCTGCCCCCGCTGCCCGCTTGCCGCCGGTTGCCTGGCCCGCGAGCAGGGCCGCGTGGACGAGATCCCGCCGCGCCGCCGCCGCGCCCCGCCGGTCGACTTGGACTGGTGCGCCGCGATCGTCGCGCTCGGCGACGGCCGGCTGCTCTTCGCGCGCCGCCCGCGCGACGAGGAGATCCTGCCCGGTCTCTGGGAGCTGCCGACCCTGCCGGGCGCCGAGCCCGAGCCGGAAGCCTTCGCGGCGCGTTTCGGCGGCGTCTGGACGTTCGCCGACGGCGAGCCTCTGCGCGTCCGCCACACGGTGACCTTCCGCCGCATCGCGCTCGCCGCCTATCGCGCGCGCCGGCTCGCGGACGAGCTCGCCGAGCCGGGAGACGAAGAGGCTCTGCGCTGGGCCGCACCCGCCGAGGCGCGCGCTTTCGCCTTGACGGGCGCGACGCGCAAGCTCCTGCGCCGGCTCGAGGGCTAGCTAGGGCTAGCGGATTTCGGGGACGTTGCCGCCGGCCAGGATGTACCAGGTGATCAGCTTGTCGTCGACTTCGCGCAGGCGCTTCGAGACCAACTTGCAGAGGATCCGCAGCAGGCCGACGGCCGAGACCTTGCGGATGTCGAGCAGCCCGTCGACGACCTCCTTCGGAATCGACAGCACCACCGCGCCGCTCGCGTCGTGCGCCTTGGCGTCGGCCGAGCGCGGCAAGTGCTCGATCAGCGCCATCTCGCCGAAGTAGTCGCCGCGCTCGAGGATGCCGAGCGCCTCCTCGCCGACGCCCGGAATCTGCTTCGAGATGCGCACCTTGCCCTCGAGCACGACGTACATCGCGTCGCCCGGATCGCCTTCGCGGAAGAGCACCTCGCCGGCGCGCAGCCGCCGCTCGCGCGACAGCGACGAGAGCACGCTGATCTCGAGCGACGAGAGCTTCTGCTCGGTAAAGAGGTCGCGCTTGGCGCGCAGGTCGATGCGGAACTCGCCCGTGGGCGCGCGCGCGAGGTCCTCGTCGCCGGGCGGCGTCGGCCCGCCCTGGGCGAAGAAGCGGCCGAGCTTCTCGTTGGTGCGCCGCAGCTTGGCCGAGAGGCTGCGCCAGAACGTCCAGTAGAGCGCGGTCGCGAGCAGCGGGTCCTCGTCGAGCAGCGGCAGGATCTTGCGGGCGCGAATCACCAGCAACTCGCTCGCGCTGGTCGTGTAGGCGTCGCCCGAGCGCGCCGAGGAGTCGACGAAGCTGGCCTCGCCGAACACCTCGCCGCGCGACAGGATGGCGAGCGCGAACTGGCCGTACGGCGTCGCGCGCTGGATGCGGATGCCGCCGCGCTCGACCACGTAGGCGTCCTGCGTCGTGTCGCCCTGACGCACGACGTAGCCCTCGGCCGCCACGCGCTCTTCTTCGACGCAAGCCGCGAGCTGGGCGAGCTTGGCCGGCGAGAAATGCGCGAACAGCTCGTAGCGGGCGAGACGCTCGGCGACGGTCAAAACGGGCAGAGTGTAGCCCGAAACGGCCGCCGCGCCGCATGGGAGGATGCTCCGCGGTGAGCGTCTTCCGCCTCGAGATCGAGTACGAAGGTACCCGCTACAGCGGCTGGCAGGAGCAGAAAAACGCCCGGACCGTGGCGGGCGAGCTGCGCCGCGCGGCGGAGGAGACGAGCGGCTCGGCGGTCGAGCTCGGCGGCGCCGGGCGCACCGACGCCGGCGTCCACGCGCTCGGCCAGGTCGCCCACTTGAAGAGCCGCGCCAAGCTGCGTCCGGACGGCCTCGCCGAGCGCCTGAACGACCTGTTGCCGCCCGACATCCACGTACGCTCGCTCGCTTCGGCGCCCGAGCGCTTTCACGCCCGCCACGACGCCGTCTCGCGCAGCTACCTCTACCAGATCTCGCGCCGCCGCACGGCGCTCGCCAAGCGCTTCGTCTGGTGGGTCAAGCGGCCGCTCGACGAGGGCGCGATGGCGCGCGGCGCGGAGATCCTCGTCGGCCGCCACGATTTCGCCGCCTTCGCGGAGAAGCCGGAGGCGCAGAGCTCGACCGTGGTGGTGGTCGAGCGGTGCGAGCTCGCGGCCGAAGACGATCTCGTGCTCTTCCGCATCGTCGCTTCCCACTTCCTCTGGAAGATGGTGCGCCGGACGGTGGGCGCGCTGGTGGAGCTGGGCGCGGGCGCGCTCGCCGAGCGCGACATCGCCCGCCTCGTCGCCGGCGGCGCCGCGCCGGCGCTGCGCCCCGCGGAGTGGACCGCGCCGCCGTCCGGGCTCTACCTCGAACGCGTGCTCTACCGGGGCGATCGGCCGCTCGGCGCGCTGCGCGCCGCGGTGCCGGTCCGGTGAGCGTTCGGAATACCTACAGAAGCTCGAGCTGCGGCGAGGCGATGAGGTCGGCCGCGGCGCGCTCGACGACGTCGAGCCAGGCGTCGCTCGCCGCGGGATCGAGAGCGAGGCTCGGCAACGCGCGCCGCTCGAGCTCGCGCGCGAGCCGCTCGTCGACCGCGCGCTGGAAGCTCGGATCGGGCGCGCGCACGCCGTCGGCCGACGGCAGGGCGACGATCGGCACCCGCACCAGCAGATCGTAAGTCGACATCCAGCGCTCGACGAGCGGCTCGAAGACCGCGTCGGGTCCGGCGGCGAGCAGCAAGTAGACGTAGTTGTCGAGCACGCTGCGATCGCAGAGCACCACCGTGTAGCGCTCGGCGGCGACCAACTCGTCCGCCATCTGCGCGAGCAGGATCCAGCGCTGCGCCGGCACCGTCGTCGCCTCGTTGATCGGCAGCGGGCTCCGGCGCGCCACCTCGTGCACGATCTCGAGCGCGACGTCGCGCCGCTTCAGGCGCGCCGCGAGCCCGTAGCAGAGCGTCGTCTTGCCGACGCCGTGACTGCCGATGAAGGCGATCTTGACGCGGCGGTCGCCGGGGGCCGCGGCGCGCTCGAGCACCTCGGCCGCCTCAGCCACGGTAGGCGGGCACTTCGGCGGCGACCGCGCCGGCGAGGACGCCGAGCGCGGCGTCGATCTGCGCGTCGCTGATCGTGAGCGGCGGCGAGAGCTCGATGACGCGGCCGTCGGGGCCGCCGGCGAGGACCAGCACGCCCTCCGCCCGGCAGTGGGCGACGACGCGGCGGGCGCTGGCCGCGTCGACGACCTCGATCCCCCAGAGGGCGCCGATGCCGCGCACCTCGACGACCGCGCCGCCGGCGGCGGCGAGCGG
>Ga0209640_10005606_pt1 | contig 10962 bp, 11 predicted proteins | sample RifCSP10_1_FD_184018 | JGI IMG/M metagenome (GOLD analysis project Ga0209640, IMG submission 184018) | Soil microbial communities from Rifle, Colorado - Rifle CSP2_sed 10_1 (SPAdes) (version 2) | ecosystem: Environmental > Terrestrial > Deep subsurface > Rock core/Sediment | place: Rifle...
GTAATCTCCATCCTGTGGTGCGCCTGGAGGCGAAATTGACTAAGTACGAGGTCATGATCTATTGGAGCGCGGAGGATAACGCCTTCGTCGCCGAGGTCCCCGAACTCCCCGGCTGCGCTGCCGATGGCAAGACGCGCCGCGAGGCTCTCAAAAACGTCGAGGTCGTCATCCAGGAGTGGATCGACACCGCTAAAGAACTCGGCCGCCCCATCCCGCAACCCAAAGGGCGGTTGGTCTTCGCTTGAGGCCGTGTAGTCATCCAAGGCCGATGGCGCTACGCAAACGAAAGGTGGGGAGGTCGGTCGTCGCTATGGCGTCCGGCAGATCTGGAAATGGCAGCGTACTATTGGTGGGCACATAATGGTCCCAGGTGACACTGAATCGGGATGACCTGACACAACCGCAGGATTTGGGCATGGGCGCTAAGACCCTGCTTTCCGCTGAGACCCTATGAAAGAAAGTGGCCGACGGCAGCCTGTACGAGCCAGCGACTCGGATCGTGGTAGGATTGCTTCCATGGCGAAGTTTGACCGCATCACGAGCGATCCGGCGCGGATGAACGGGGAGCCGTGCATTCGCAACCTCCGCCTGACGATCCGCCGCGTGCTGGAGGCACTGGCCAGCTATCCCGACCGCGAGGAGTTCAAGCGCGAATACCCGGAAATTGAGGACGAGGACATCCGTCAGGCTCTCGCCTTCGCAGCCGCTTCCCTCGAATCCGGAATCTAATGGAGCCAAGAGACGCCGGAGGGCTAAACGTTGTACTGAAACAAATCCGGTCGCAGGCAGCGGCAGAAGAGGTTCGGGTTACACAGCATGCGCAACAGGAAATGGTGGAGGAAGGAATCGGGTTGGATGAAGTGTTGCAAGCAATTCAGAATGCGGAAGTGCTGGAATCCTACCCTGAGCACAAGCGCGGGCCTTGCTGCCTGCTCGTTGGAAGCACGCAACACGAACGGTGGCTCCATGTTGTTTGTACAATGGCCCAGCCGATACTCGTTATAATTACCGTGTACGAACCCAAGCTGCCCAAGTGGGCAACGCCCACGCAACGAGGTCAAATGTCATGAAATGCACAATCCAGGGATGTCCAGGAGGGTATGAGCGAAGGACTATCGTCCATACCGTCCGGCATCAAGGAAATGTTGTGGTGATTGACCATGTTCCCGCCGAAGTCTGCTCCGTGTGCGGCGACGTTTTCTTGACGCCGGACACCATCCGGCGGATTGAGAAATTGCTGGAACTGATGCCTCAGCCTGACAAGGCAGTCCCCCTGTACGAGTTTGCGTGAGGCTGCCAGGCTCTCCACTGGTTGCCGATCAGCTTTGCTTTCCTCCCCCTCTTGCAATCGAAGCCCCTTCTGGGAAACAATCGTGGGTCATGCCGCGCGTAGAGAGAGCCAAGAATCCGTCGCTGGAGCAAATCCAGCAGGCCCAGGCCCAGCACCGGCTGGTCATGGAGACGCCGCAGATTCCTCCCTTCGACCAAGGGAACCTCAACGCGCTGACCGATCATCTTGAAAAGCTGGCGAGCCTCGAAAACCGGAGGCAGAAAGCCCAGCAGAAATCGAAGCTCGCGGCGGACGCGGATGAAAAAGCAGAAGTGCAAGCAGCCGAGGCGGACTTCCGGGCCAAGCAGAAGAAGCTGGCGCAGTCGGACGCCGCGCGCATGCTGCGGCAGTTCGAGAAGATTCGTTGGGGAAGGATTCTGGCGGGGGCGTTCGCGCAGGGAGCAGTAATCAGCTTGGTGGTTTCCCTGCTCTGGCTGGCTCTGTTCCGGCAATGGAGCTGGTCCATTCTGGCCCTGCTAACGCCGCCTCTGTTTTGGGTCATCCTGATGTGGGGCAACGCGCCGCCGGTGCTCACGAATTCGCCTTCGCCGAAGCGGGCGCGCAAGCTGGCCCGCGCGCTCGGCCGCCGCATGGAGACCGCCGGCCTCTACTCGCTGGTCGCCCGGCCCTGGCTCACGGGCGTAGTCCTCTGGAAGATGCCCCGGCAAATCTGGCAAGCTTACAAGTCGCGCAAAGCGCTCAAGAAGTGATTGAAGCTGGAAAGTGCATAGATGTTCCGAGAATTTGCGAAAGAGGTCCAACTTGCATGACAAGCAGGTTCTTCGCTTCGCTCAGAATGACCGTGCTATATAACTCTTTCAACCGCCTGGCTAACACCCGGGCGCATTTTCAGGGGGATTCATGCTGAGCTTGCGGCAGCTTCTCGACGAATCCCGGTCCATGGGGGAGCTGAAAGAAATTGCCCAGCCCATGGACTGGTGCGAGGAAATGTCGGGTTTGAATTACATGGTGGCCCAGCGCCAAGACGCGCCGGTCCTGTGGTTCAAGAACATCAAGGACGCGCGCTACGGCTCGACCGCCGTCTTCAACCTGTTCGGAACCGGGAAGGATCGCATCGCCCTCAGCCTGGGCCTGCCCAAGGGCCGCACCATCCGCGAGCTGGTCGAGTTTACCAAGAATAACTTCGGCCGCAAGATTCCGCCGCGCTCGATCCCGGCGGAGAAAGCGCCCGTGAACGAGATCATCCAGGAAGGCTCTGCCATTGACGTGACCGGCTTCCCTTCGCCCAAGTTCTGGCCGCTCGACGGCGGGCGCTATTTCGGGACCTGGGACGTGCTGGTGACGCGCGATCTCGAAGACGGGCACATCAACCTGGGAACCTACCGGAATATGGTGCGCAGCCCGCGGGAGCTTTTCTGCTACTGGTCGCCCGGCAAGGACGCACGGCTGCAGAGCGAACGCTATTGGGCGCAAAACAAGCCGTTTCCCGTGGCCGTCGTGATCGGATGCGATCCGGTGCTCCAGATCATCGGCTGCATCACGGTGGCGAAGACCGAGTCCGAGTACGACTTCACCGGCGGCCTCGTGAATGAGCCGGTCGAGACGTTCCACAGCGACCTGACGGGCCTCGACCTGCCGGCTTCGGCGGAGATCATCGTCGAGGGCTTCATGCGTCCCGGAAACTTTGCGCGCGAAGGCCCCTTCGGCGAGTTCACCGGCTACTACGGACGGCCCGAGGCGCGCACTCCGATCATCGACATCCAGCGCGTCCGCATGCGCAAGAATCCCATCCTGACGTGCGCGCTGATGGCGGACTATCCCGCCAATGAGCTGGGCATCGTCTACGGCATCGCGCGGGGAGCCAAGGTTTGGAATGATCTCGAAATCCTCGGCGTGCCGGGCGTCCAGGGCGTCTACTGCTTTCCGGAGGCCGCGGGCGGCTTTGGCATGACGGCAGTCTCGATTGAGCAGCGCTTCGCCGGTCACGCGGCGCAGGTGGCTGCGCTGGCGGCTCAGGTGCCGAGCGGGGCGTATTACTCGAAGATCATCGTTGTCGTCGACGACGACGTCGACCCGACCAACCTCTCGCAGGTGATCTGGGCCATGTCCACGCGCTTTGACCCGGAAAAGGACATCGACATTCTTCGGACCACGTGGTCCACGTGGCTCGACCCGACCAAGAATCCCCCGGACGAGCGGCCCTGGGGCTCGAAGTGCCTGATCAACGCCTGCAAGGAGCACAAGTACCTGAAGGTCTTCTCTCCACGAAGCCGCCTGCGGAAGGAAGTCTATGACCGGCTCGTCGAGCGCTGGCCCGAATTCGGCCTCGACGGTCCGCCCCCCCGCCTGACGATCTTCGAGGAAGCTACGGAGCATAGTGCGAATGTGCTCCCCATCCATGACCAAGAGGACAATGATCCCGGCATGAAGACCTAGACCATTCTTAGTGTTGCTGTATAGGGGCAGGTTCGGCGTAGCGCCAGCGTCCCGCTGGCTCCATTGCCGCCGGGACGGCGGCGCTACGGACGGCGCTCCCGCCCGCGAGTGCGAGACGGCAGGTTTCCACTGGATCGAGGAACCGGATGGCCTGGAAAGACCTTTCGGAACTGGCCCCGCAGTTGACCGAGGGAGAAGTTCGCTTCGAGAAAAAGAAGCGAGTCGTCGGGCTTATCCTCGGCCCGCTCTGCTTCGCGGCAGCGCTTCTTGCTCCGCCCCTTGAGCAGGTGACCCCGCTCGGGATGCGCACGCTGGCCGTGTTTGTGCTGGCGGTCGTGTGGTGGATCAGCGAGGCGGTCCCAATCCCTGTCACGTCACTATTCGTCCTGCCGCTGAGCGTGATCCTCGGAATCCTTCCCTACGAAAAAGCCTTCAGCTACTGGAGCCATTGGACGGTCATTTTTCTGCTGGGCGCGTTTATTTTGGGGCACGCCATGCAACTGCACGGCCTGACGCGCCGCTTCAGCCTGAGCCTGGTGGCATCGCGGCTGATCGGCGGCAGCCCCTGGCGCCTGCTGGTCTTTTTCCTGACCGCGAACGCCATCGTTACGGGATTCATCTCGAACTCGGTCTCGGCGGTCTTGTTTCTCTCCATGGGGTTGGGGCTGCTCGAGATTCTGCGTATCCAGCCGGGGAGCGCCTATGGCATGGCCTTGTTTCTCGGGGTCGCCTGGGCCACCAATATCGGAGGCATCCTGACGCCGAGCGGCACGCCCACCAACATGATCGCCATCGGCCTGGCCCAGCCGATGGGTTACCGCGTGGGCTACTTGCAATGGATTATCACGACGTTCCCGTTCACCCTCGCGCAAATGGTTGCCATGTTCGCCGTGCTGCGTTGGTTTATTCCCCGGGAGGAGTTGAGCGGAGTCTTGGATCGGGAGGGCATCCGCGCCGAACTCCGGCGTCTGGGACCGTTCAGCCGAGGCGAGAAGTTCGCGGCCTGGACGCTGGCCGTCACGCTGTTCTTCTGGATTCTTCCCGACATTGCCCCCCTGTTTCTCGGACCAAGGCACCCGGTTTCTGTCTGGCTGCTGGCTCGACTCAACTGGGCCGTGGTGGCCCTGCTCATTCCTTTCAGCCTGTTCCTGCTTCCCACCGACTGGAAGGCCCGCAAGTTTGCCATGACCTGGGATGAAGCCGTCCGGAACATCGAGTGGGGAACCATGGCCCTGGTGGCGGGCGCGCTGGCGATGGGCGAGATGGTCGCCAGCAGGGAATACGGGCTGGGCGCGTTCTTTGCCACCAGCATCTCCTCCGTGGCCGGCCCGGAAACTTCGCGCTACGTGTTCCTTCTGATTGCGATTACGCTGGCGGTCGCGCTGACCAACCTGGCTACCAACGTGGCCGTCATCAGTATCATGGGCCCCATCGCCTTGACCGTCGCTCCGGGCCTGGGCCTGAACCCGATTGCCCTGACGGTGACTCTCTCGATCGCCAGTTGCATCGGCTACTCGACGCCGATGGCAAATCCGCCCTGCGCCATTGTCTTCGCAAGCGGCTATATACGCATCCTGCCGATGTTCCAGCGGGGATTGATTCTCTCCGGGATCGGCATCATCTTGCTTTCGTTAGTCGGATATCCAGTCGCAGATCGCCTCCTGCCGTGGCCGGTAGCGACCCCCTAGGCGCGCTAATTTAATTTTCTAACCTATTGTAAAAACACATGTTGTCAATAGTTGAGCGCGACATGCTAAGATTTCTACGTTGGCCCCTTGACAGCGGGTATCAACTGCCGTATATTAGCACTCTTCGGCGAGGAGTGCTAGCAAGTCCAGAGTCTTCTGCCGGGGAACTTCGAAATACTTCATTGCGGCTTTTCGTTTGCGGGGCGCAGGGAAGTGATTCAAAAAGATGCGCCACGGAGCGGAGAGTTTCCAGAAATGCTAATGGAACAATTGGGAAAGGAGGAAGACCATGAAAGTAAAACCACTTCATGATCGCGTGGTAGTGAAAAGATTGGAAGAGAAAGGCGAAGTAGTCCGAGGGGGGATCGTGATTCCCGACACAGCCAAAGAAAAGCCTCAGGAGGGCGAGGTGGTGGCGGTCGGAAACGGCAAGAAACTGGATGACGGGACGCGACTCGCGATGGATGTCAAAGTCGGCGACCGGATCTTGTTCGGCAAGTATTCCGGCTCGGAGATCAAGATTGACGGCCAAGAGTACCTCATCATGAGGGAAGAGGACATCCTCGGCATTCTGGCCGGAGCGGCCGAGTTAGTCGGCGCCGGCGGTAAGAGCCGACGGTAAGAGAAGGTAAGCTGGAGTCATTGCCGATTCCAGAAACGGTATCCAGTAAACTCCCCGCGCGCCAGAGGCCGGGACCGAACGGCAGGCACGGGCCGGCCTAAGACGGTGGTCGCGGGTCAAAATCGAGGCAAAATCGAGGCAAAATCGAGGGAGGAAATCGAATGTCAGCGAAACAGATTGTCAGAGGAGAGGAAGCGCGTCAGTACATCTTGCGCGGCGTCAACCAGCTGGCCGACGCGGTCAAGATCACGCTGGGGCCCAAGGGCCGCAACGTGGTGCTGGACAAGAAGTTCGGGCCGCCGACGATCACCAAGGACGGCGTCACGGTGGCCAAGGAAGTAGAGCTCAAGCATCCGCTGGAGAACATGGGCGCGCAGATGGTCCGCGAGGTCGCCTCGAAGACCAGCGACGTGGCCGGGGACGGCACCACGACGGCCACCGTTCTGGCGCAGGCCATTTTCCGCGAAGGGATCAAGAATGTTGCCGCCGGAGCCAATCCCATGGCGCTCAAGCGCGGCGTCGACATGGCCGTCGAAGCTGCGGTCGCGGAGATCAAGCGGATTTCAAAGCCCGTCAAGGGCGACATGATCGCGCAGGTCGGCACCATCTCGGCCAACAATGACAAGACCATCGGCAACATCATTGCCGAGGCCATGAAGAAGGTCGGCAAGGACGGCGTCATCACGGTCGAGGAATCGAAGACCATGGAGACGCAGCTCGAAGTGGTCGAGGGAATGCAGTTTGACCGCGGCTACCTGTCGCCCTACTTTGTCACCGATCCGGAGCGGATGGAGGCCATCCTGGAGGACGTCCGCATCCTGATCCACGAGAAGAAGATCAGCTCGATGAAGGACCTGCTGCCGCTGCTGGAGCAGATCGCCAAGATGGGCAAGCCGCTGCTGATCATCTCCGAGGACGTGGAAGGCGAGGCTCTGGCGACGCTGGTCGTCAACAAGCTCCGCGGAACGCTGCACGCCGCCGCCGTCAAGGCCCCGGGCTTTGGCGACCGGCGCAAGGCCATGCTCGAGGACATCGCGATCCTGACGGGCGGCCAACTGATCAGCGAAGAGCTCGGCTTCAAGCTGGAAGACGTCAAGATGGACCAGCTCGGCCGCGCCAAGAAGATCGTGATTGACAAGGACAACACCACGATCGTCGAAGGCGCCGGCAACCACACCGCGATCGAAGGCCGCGTGAAACAGATGCGCACGCAGATTGAGGAAACCACGTCCGACTACGACCGCGAGAAGCTCCAGGAGCGGCTGGCGAAGCTCGTGGGCGGCGTCGCCGTCATCAAGGTCGGTGCGGCCACCGAGATCGAGATGAAGGAGAAGAAGGCGCGCGTCGAGGACGCGCTCCACGCGACGCGGGCCGCGATCGAGGAGGGCGTCCTCCCCGGCGGCGGCGTCGCGCTCGTCCGCGCCCGCGACGCGGTCCTGAAGAACCTGAAGCTCGACTCGCACGACGAGCAGCTCGGCGTGCGCATCGTCCACGACGCGCTCTCGGTCCCCGCGGCCGCGATCGCGGAGAACGCCGGCTACGACGGCGCGCTGGTCGTGAAGAAGATCAGCGGCGGCACCGGCGCCACGGGCTTCGACGCGACGACCGGCGAGACCGGCGACATGTTCAAGCTCGGGATCGTGGACCCCGCGAAGGTCACCCGCTCGGCGCTCCAGAACGCGGCCTCGGTCGCGTCGATGCTCTTGAGCACCGAGGTGCTCGTCACCGACGTGCCGGAGAAGAAGGGCGAGGGCGACGACGAGGGCCACCACCACGACGAGTTCGGCGGCGGCGGCGACGAGGACTGGTAATCGAAGGAGCAATGGCCATGACGAAGATTCGACCCCTCCAGGACAGGATCGTGGTGAAGCCCCTCGAGGGCGAGGAGAAGACCGCGGGCGGGATCTACCTCCCGGACACGGCCAAGGAGAAGCCCATCCAGGGCGAGGTCATCGCGGTCGGCCCGGGCAAGTACATCGAGTCGAAGGGCGACCGCGTGCCGCCGCCGCTCAAGAGCGGCGACAAGGTCATCTTCGGCAAGTACGCGGGCGCGGAGGTGCGCATCGCGGGCGAGGAGTTGAAGATCCTCGAGATGAAGGACGTCCTCGCGAAGGTGGAATAGGGGGGGCCTCGGGGGCCGCCCAGGGAGACAAAGACGTGGCGAAGCAGATTCTCTTCGATACGGAGGCGCGCCAGCGCGTCTTCGAGGGCGTGCGCAAGGCCGCGGCCGTCGTCAAGGCGACGCTCGGGCCCGGCGGGCGCAACATCATCCTCCAGAAGTCCTTCGGCAAGCCGGTCATCACGCGCGACGGCGTGACCGTGGCGAAGGAGGTCGAGCTGGAGGAGCCCTTCGAGAACATGGGCGCGAAGATGGTGAAGGAGGTCGCCAGCAAGACGAACGACGTCGCGGGCGACGGCACCACCACGGCGAGCCTGCTCCTCGAGGCGATCTACGCCGAGGGGATGAAGGCGCTCGCCGCGGGCGGCGCGCCGGTCCTCCTCCAGCGCGGCATCGACAAGGCGACCGCCGCGGTCGTCGCGGCGCTCGAGAAGATGGCGACGCCGGTCGCCGGCAAGCAGATCGAGCAGGTCGCGACGCTCGCCGCGAACCACGACGGCGAGATCGGCAGGATGATCGCGAACGCGATCGAGAAGGCCGGCAAGCAGGGCGTGATCACCGTCGAGGAGGGGAAGGGCGTGGAATCGACCCTCGAGACGGTGGACGGCCTCCAGTTCGACAAGGGGTTCATCTCGCCCTACTTCATCACCGACGCCGAGGCGATGAAGTGCGTCCTCGAGGACGTCTCGATCCTCCTCTACGAGAAGAAGCTCTCCTCGCTCCGCGAGCTCGTGCCCGCGCTCGAGAAGGTGGCGCAGGCGGGCAGGCCGATCCTCGTCATCGCCGAGGACGTGGACGGCGAGGCGCTCGCGGCGCTCGTCATCAACCGGCTGCGCGGGATCCTCAAGGCCTGCGCGGTCAAGGCGCCCGGCTTCGGCGACCGCAGGAAGGCGATGCTCGAGGACATGGCGATCCTCACCGGCGGCACCTTCCTCTCCGAGGACACGGGCACGAAGCTCGAGAACGTGACGCTCGACCACCTCGGCCACGCCGAGAAGGTGATCGTCGAGAAGGACAAGACGACGATCGTCGGCGGCTCGGGCAAGAAGTCCGCGATCGAGCAACGGATCAAGCAGATCAAGGCGCAGATCGAGAAGGCGACGTCGGACTACGACAAGGAGAAGCTCGAGGAGCGCCTCGCGAAGCTCAGCGGCGGCGTCGCCGTCGTCAAGGTCGGCGGCAAGACCGAGAGCGAGATGAAGGAGAGGCAGTTCCGCGTGGACGACGCGCTCCACGCGACCCGCGCGGCCGTCGAGGAGGGGATCGTCCCCGGCGGCGGCGTCGCGCTCCTCCGCGCCCGCGAGGCGGTCGAGAAGATGAAGCTCGAGGGCGACGAGCGCATCGGCGCCCAGATCCTCAAGGACGCGCTCGCGCTGCCTCTCAAGACGATCGTCTCCAACGCGGGCGAGAACGGCTCCCTGGCCGTGGCCGAGATCCTCGACAGGAAGGAGAAGAACTTCGGCTACGACGCTCTCTCCAAGAAGTACGGCGACATGGTCGAGATGGGGATCCTCGATCCCCTGAAGGTCGTCCGGGTGGCGCTGCAGAACGCCGCCGGACGCGCCGGCCTCATGCTCACGATGGAGACCGTGATCACCGAACTGAAGGAGAAGGAGAAGGCCGCGGTCGGCGCGACGGCCTGACCGGAACACATCCGGGGGGCCCCCGCGCCCCCCCGGCAACCCCCACCGATGAGCCCCGTCTCCGACAAGCGCGACTACTACGAGGTCCTCGGGGTTCCCAAGAACGCCGAGCCCGAGGAGATCAAGAAGGCCTACCGCAAGATCGCCCTCAAGCACCACCCCGACAAGAACCCGGGCGACAAGGAGGCGGAGGAGATCTTCAAGGAGGCGGCGGAGGCGTACGAGATCCTCTCCGACAAGGAGAAGCGCGCGCAGTACGACCGGTTCGGCCACGCGGGCGTCGGCGGCGGCGGGCCGCACTTCGGCAGCGTCGAGGACATCTTCAGCGCGTTCGGCGACATCTTCGGCGGTCGCGGCGGCTCCATCTTCGAGCAGATCTTCGAGGGGTTTTCGGGGGGGCGCGGGGGCCAGCGCGCGCAGCGCGGCCGCGGCGCCCACCTGAAGGTCGATCTCGAGATCACGCTCCAGGAAGTCGCCGACGGCGTGAAGAAGACGATCCAGATCCAGCGCAGCGAGACGTGCGACGACTGCCGCGGCACGGGCGCGCAGACGGGCACGAGCCCGACGCGCTGCCATCAGTGCGGCGGCCGCGGGTTCGTCGCCGTGCAACAGGGGTTCTTCGCCATGCGGTCCACCTGCCCCGCGTGCCGCGGCAGGGGGGAGATCATCGAGCGCCCCTGCCGCGCGTGCGCCGGCAGCGGCCGCGTGCCCAAGGAGCGCGAGGTGACGGTGACGATCCCGCCCGGCATCGAGGACGGCATGCAGCTCCGTCTCTCCGGCGAGGGCGAGGCGGGCCCGCACGGCGGCGCGCGCGGCGACCTCTACGTCGAGGTGCACGTGAGGGAGCACCCGCTCTTCCGGCGCAGCGGCGAGGACGTGCTCCTCGAGCTGCCGATCGGCTTCGCGCAGGCGGCGCTCGGCTCGGAGATCGAGGTCCCGACGCTCAAGGGCCGGAGCAAGCTCGTGATCCCGAAGGGCACGCAGTCCGGCACGACGCTGCGGATGCGCGGGCAGGGGATGCCGAGGCTCGACGGCTACGCGACGGTCACCCGCCTGGCCGGCGACCCTTCGACCCGGCACATCCCCGTCATCATGCTGACCGGACAGGCCGGCCCGGTCTACCGGACGCTGAGCTTCGGCGTCGGCGCCGAGGCCCACCTCCC
>Ga0209640_10005608_pt1 | contig 10961 bp, 11 predicted proteins | sample RifCSP10_1_FD_184018 | JGI IMG/M metagenome (GOLD analysis project Ga0209640, IMG submission 184018) | Soil microbial communities from Rifle, Colorado - Rifle CSP2_sed 10_1 (SPAdes) (version 2) | ecosystem: Environmental > Terrestrial > Deep subsurface > Rock core/Sediment | place: Rifle...
TTCGAGACCCATAACCTCGTCAGGGAAGATCTCATACGCGTCATCAAGGGCGAAAATGCGGGCACGGTGTTCCGCAACGCTCTGCCCCGGTGGTATCAGGCGCTGTTCAGCCCAAGCGTACAGGCGGGCATCCTCAAAGCGTCCGATCTCGCGGGCTATCGCAACGACCAGGTATTCATACGTGGCGCGCTACACGTTCCGCTCTCGAAGGAGGCAGTGCGGGACTGCATGCCGGTTCTCTTCGAACTTCTCGAAGCAGAAAGGGAACCGCAAGTGCGCGCCGTGCTAGGGCACTTCCTTTTCGTCTACATCCATCCCTACATGGATGGGAACGGTCGTCTGGCGAGATTCCTGATGAATCTGATGCTCGTGCCCGCCGGCTATGTCTGGACGGTGATCCCGGTCGAGAGGCGCGACGAGTACATGAACGCTCTGGAGCAGGCGAGTTCCTTTGCGAATATCGCGCCTCTTGCGACTTTCATCGCGAATCTAGCCAAGGCGCAGGCGAAGGAACCTCTTCCACGGCCGCCCCAATGACTTCAATTTACCGTTCGGCGACCGGGCGGCGGCAGCCATGACCGAAATACCCGCTCATACGCCCGTGATGCAGCAGTACCTGCGCATCAAGGCGCAGCATCCGGAAATTCTCCTGTTCTACCGGATGGGCGATTTCTACGAGCTGTTTTACGACGACGCGGAAAAAGCGGCGCGCCTGCTCGACATCACGCTCACTTCGCGCGGCGTCTCGGCCGGTGCTCCGGTGAAGATGGCCGGCGTGCCGTACCACTCGGTCGAGCAGTATCTCGCGAAGCTGGTGAAGCTCGGCGAGCCGGTGGCGATCTGCGAGCAGATCGGCGATCCGAACACCGCGAAGGGCCCGGTCGAGCGCCAGGTCACGCGCATCGTGACCCCTGGCACGCTTACCGACTCCGGGCTGCTCGACGAGAAGGCCGACAACGTGCTGCTTGCGCTTCATGCGGAAAAGGCGGCGGTCGGACTCGCCTGGCTGTCGCTTGCGAGCGGCGAGTTGCGAGTGGCCGAGGTCGCGCCGCAGGCGCTCGAAAACGAGCTTCGCCGCATCGCGCCGGCCGAGGTCCTGGCCGCGGACGGAGTCGAAGTGAATGGATTTTTCGTCACCCGCTTCCCCGCCTGGCACTTCGATTTTGAGGCCGGCCGCTCGAAGCTGCTCGCGCAGCTCGGCGCGGCGTCGCTCGCGGGCTACGGTTGCGAGGATTTGCAGCCGGCCATCGCCGCCTGCGGGGCGCTGCTCGAATACGCCAAATCGACCCAGGGCCGGGCGCTTGCGCACGTCAACGCGGTCCTTGCCGAACGACCCGGCCAGTACGTGCGCATGGACGCGGCCACGCGGCGCAACCTCGAAATTACCGAGACGCTGCGAGGCGAACCGGAGCCGACGCTGTTCTCGCTGCTCGACGAGTGCGCGACGGGCATGGGCAGCCGGCTGCTGCGCCACTGGCTGCACCATCCGCTGCGCGACCGCGCGGCACTTTCGGCGCGCCACGAATCCGTGGAGCAGCTCGACCGCGCGGCGCCCGAGGTGCATGCGGTGTTGCGCCGCTTCGCCGACGTCGAGCGCATCGCATCGCGCATCGCGCTCAAGGGCGCGCGGCCGCGCGATCTTTCGGCGCTGCGCGACAGCCTCGCCCTGCTTGCCGGGCTGCAAGCCGCCGTTCCGGCCGAAGGCGCCGGTCTGCTCACCGCCCTCACCGCCGACCTCGCGACGCCGCAGGAGACTCTCGATCTCCTGCAACGCGCCGTCGCTCCGGAACCATCCGCTCTTCTCCGCGAAGGCGGCGTAATCGCGGACCGCTATTCCGCGGAGCTTGACGAGCTGCGGGCGCTGCAGTCGAACGCGGGCGAATTCCTCGTCGCGCTCGAAGCGCGCGAGCGCGAACGCACCGGTATTCCGAACGTGCGCGTCGCCTACAACCACATCCACGGCTACTACATCGAGGTCACCAATGTCCATGCGGCAAAGGTCCCGCCCGAGTACCGCCGCAGGCAGACGCTGAAGAACGCCGAGCGCTACATCACGCCGGAACTGAAGAGCTTCGAGGACAAGGCGCTTTCGGCGCGCGACCGCGCACTGGCGCTGGAAAAATCGCTCTACGACGAGTTGCTCGAAGCGCTCGCCGCCCACCTGCCGCGGGTGCAGCGCATCGCGCGCGCGCTCGCCCAGCTCGACGTGCTGTGCTGTTTTGCCCGCGTGGCAGCGAGGCGCGGCTATTGCCGTCCGCAATTCGCCGACGAGCCGCTGATCGAGATCGAGGCCGGCCGCCATCCGGTGGTCGAATCGCGCATCGAGCGCTTCATCGCCAACGACTGCCGGCTCTCGCCCGCGCGGCAGTTGCTGCTCGTGACCGGCCCCAACATGGGCGGCAAGTCCACCTACATGCGGCAGGTGGCGCTCATCGCCCTGATGGCGCATGCCGGCTCGTTCGTCCCGGCGAAGGCCGCGCGGCTCGGGCCGATCGACCAGATCTTCACCCGGATCGGCGCCGCCGACGATCTTGCCGGCGGTCGTTCGACCTTCATGGTCGAGATGACCGAAAGCGCGTCCATCCTGCACAACGCCACCGACCGCAGCCTGGTGCTGCTCGACGAGGTCGGGCGCGGCACCTCGACATTCGACGGGCTCGCGCTGGCGTGGGCGATTGCGCGGCATCTTGTCGAAAGAAACCGCTCCCTGACCTTGTTCGCAACCCACTACTTCGAGCTTACGCGCCTTGCGCTGGATTACCGTGAGGTCGCGAACGTGCATCTGGACGCCGTCGAGCACAAGGACACGGTCGTGTTTCTGCACGCCGTCGAGGAAGGTCCCGCCTCGCAAAGCTACGGGCTGCAGGTCGCCGGGCTCGCCGGCGTGCCGAAGTCCGTGATCCGGCAGGCGCGGAAGTACCTGGAATTGCTGGAGCAGCAAAGCCTCTCGCGCGGCGGGCAGGACGACCTCTTCGCCGGGGCCGCACGAAATGTGGAACCCGAGCCGCCGGCGGATCCGCTACGCGACGAATTGGCGAAAATCAACCCGGACGAACTCTCGCCGCGCGAGGCGCTGGAACTGCTCTATCGCCTCAAGAAGCTCTGAGCTAGGCGCAGCCCGCCTGCGTCCCGATCCAGGCGGCGAGATCGCCGAGCACGCGTTCGGCCGCCCGCGCCATCGCCGCGGCCCCCGAGGCCGCGCCGCTACCGGCGCCGGGCTCCACGACCGTTACGCCGCGCGTCGCGATGCGCGCCGACGAATTCGCCAGCGACGCCCGCAGCTCGATGCGCGCCACGCTCGCCTCCCTCGATGCGAAAACCTGCGTGAACTCCTGGAGCTCGATCTCCAGGCCGCACTTGGCCGAGCCCTCACCCGCCGCCCGCAACAGTTGCTTGCGGATCAGCTCCGCGGGCGGCGCCGCCCAGCGGCTGTGCGCATAGTCGGCAAGTTCGGACGGATTGCGCCACGCGAGCCGGTAATACATCTGTACGCCGTCAAAAGGCGCAACCGCGCGCAGCGAGGTCACGCGGAGCGCTGGGAGCCTGACGCCTGGAGCGGCAAATCCGAGATCGAATGTGCGCGGCGCCGGCGCGGCGGCATTGCCTCCGCATCCGGCAAGGGAGATCAGCAGCGCAGCCCCGGAAAACCACCTCATTCGAAACCGGGCTCGCCCGGCCCCGGCCGCCCGGTGCGGCGCCCCCACAGCATGCTGTCCGGATTGCGCTCGAGCTGGTCGGCCAGGCGGCCGACGCGCTGCGCGCCGCGATCCGCGGACTCGGCCAGCGCGTTGACCCTGGGAAGCGTGTCGTGCTGCGTATCCGCGGAGAGCTTGCCGACCTGGCCGATGAGTTCGCGCGTTTCCGCGGCGAGCTTCCCGACCTCGCCGGCGAGCTGGCGCGTTTCCGCGAGCAGCCGTTGCGTTTCGCGGCTGATCTCGGGCAGCGTTTTCGCCGCGTCGTTTACGCTCTCGAGAGATTCGCGCGCCAGCCGCCGATTGTCCTCGGCGAGCCATGCCTCGGCGCGCGCGACCGCGCCGGGCAGCTTCCCGGTCGTCGCCTCGAGATCCGCCGCGACTCGCTCCAGCGACGCCAGCGACGAGCCGACGCGCTTGCGGTTCTCGGGCGTGAGCAGCGCATTCAGGCTCGCGATCAGTTCGCGCGTGTCGCGCACCGCTCCCTCCGCGCCGTCGGCCATGGTGTCGAGGAATGAAGGCCTGAGCGGCAGCTCGGCGACGCCACCGCGGCCCCTCGGCGCGGGCGCCGCGTCCCGGCCATCGTCGAGCAGGTGCACGTAGGCGATGCCGGTAATGCCTTCCATGGCGAGTTGCGCGTAGGTGCCGCGCGTCACGGGAATGTCGCTGTTCACCTCGATGTCGATCAGGATCCGCTGCCGGTCCCTGCGGTCGAGCCGGATCGACGTGACGCGACCCACGCCCATGCCGCGGTAGCGGACCTGCGCCTGCGGGTTGAGCCCGGTGACCGGCGCGGTGGAGACCACGCGGTAGGGCTTGCGTTCGAGCGGCTCCTGCGCCAGCCAGTTCGCCCACGCGATGATCCCGGCGGCAAGGCCGATGACGAACAGGCCCGTGATCAACGCGTATGCCCGGCTTTCCATGCGCGATTTACGCGGCGGCTTCGCCCTGCGCGAGCGCGCGGCGGCCCCGATCTCCCCCGAAAAAGTTCCGCACGAACGGGTGCGGCAGATGCTGCACTTCTTCCAGCGTGCCGCAGGCGATTATATGCTGGTCGCCGAGCACGGCGACGCGGTCCGCGAGCTCGTACAGCGTGTCGAGATCGTGGGTCACCATCAGGACCGCGAACCGGTGGTCCGCGCGCAACCGCTTGATGAGCTGCACGAAGCGCTCGGAGCGGTCCGGATCGAGTCCCGCGGTCGGTTCGTCCAGCACGAGCAGGTCGGGCGCCAGCGCGAGGGCGCGCGCGAGCGCGACGCGCTTCACCATCCCTCCCGAAAGGTTCGCCGGCAGCAGATTGCCGTGCTGCGGATCCAGTTCCACCTGCGAGAGTTTCGCATGCACGATCGCGCGGATCTTCTTCTCCGAAAGTCCGCCGCGTTCGCGCAACGGGAAGGCGACATTGTCGAACACCGTGAGCGCCGAGAACAGCGCCCCGTTCTGGAACAGCATGCCCATGCGGCGCCGCGCGTCGCGCACTTTCTTGAAGCCCGGATCGTCCCAGGACACGCCGAACACCCGCACCGAGCCCGCCACCGGGCGCTTCAAGCCGAGGATCACCCGCAGGAGCTGGGTCTTGCCGCTTCCCGAGCCGCCGACGAGCGTCATCACTTCGTCGCGCCGCACATGCAGGTCCAGGTTCCGGTGCAGCACCTGGCCCGCCCCGACCGTGTTCCAGAGGCCGTCGATTTCGATCGCGTGCTCGCCCGCTTCAGCCGACATTTCTCAGCAGGATCGCGAAGATCGCATCGAGGATGATGACGCAGGTGATCGCGGCGACCACCGAGCGCGTCACGCCGGCGGCCAGGCTTTCGGTATTCGGCAGCACGCGCAGACCGTAATGGCAGGCGACGAACGCGACCGCGAAGCCGAACGCCGCCGACTTTCCGATCCCGATCCAGAAGTTGACCACCTCGACCGCGCGCGGCAACGCCTCGAGGAACGCCGCCGGCGCGATGCCGAGCGTGAAGCGAGAGACCAGCATCGCGCCGGCGAGCGCGGCCAGGTCGGTGCAGAACGCGACCAGCGGCAGCGCGATCGCCAGCGCGAGCACCTTGGGCAGGACGAGGCGCGTCGTGACCGACACGCCCATCACCGCGAGCGCCTCGATTTCCTCGGTGACCCGCATCACCCCGAGCTGCGCCGTGATCGCCGAACCCGAGCGCCCGGCGGCGATGATCGAGGCGAGCATCGGACCGAGTTCCCGCACCACGCCCACGCCGACGATGTTGATCACCAGCAGGTCGGCGCCGTAGCGCTTGAGCTGCAAGGCCGACAGATAGGTGAGCACGATCCCGACCAGAAAGCCGACCAGCATCGTCACCGGCAGCGCGGTCACCCCGGCGCGAAACATGCCCGCGGAGAATTCGCGCAGCGGCACGTCGCGCGGCCGGCGTACCAGCGCCGCGGCATCGAGCACGATCTGCCCGAGCAGCGCGGTCGCATCGCGCAAGTGCACGCCGAATCGCATCGCCGCTTCGCCCGTCGCGACGACCGCCAGGAGCGGGTCGACAGGCCGCGCGAGCACGTCCGAAACGCGCAACCCGCGTCCCACGTGGGCGAGGATCTCGCCGTGCTGCGGTGAAACCTCGACCTGCTGTGCGCCGCGCAAGGCGCGCGCCAGCCACAGCGCACCCGCGTCGTCGAGATCGGCGATGCGCGTCAGGTCCCAGGCGATCCGATCCTGCGGCTGCTCGCGCAGCTCGGCGAGGCGGCGCAGAATTTCCTCGCGCCGCGCCTTGAGGCCGTTGAAGGTCCATTCGCCGTACGCCCTGACGCGCATCGGGACCGGATCGTGCGGGACGGACTCGATCTCGAGCGCAGCGTCCGGAGCGGCCATGGCGGCCGAGTATACTGCGCGCCCCATGACGCTGGTGGACATCGGCGCCAACCTGACGCACCCGTCCTTTCGCGACGACCTCGAGGATGTGATTCGGCGCGCGCAAGGCGCAGGCGTCGAAACGATCCTCGTCACCGGCACCACGGTCGAGGAAAGCCGCCGTGCGGCCGATCTTGCCGCGGCGCATCCGGAGACGCTTCGCGCGACTGCGGGCGTGCATCCGCACCATGCGCGCGAGTGCGACGCCGCGACGATTCCGGCGCTGCGCGCGCTTGCCGCGCTTCCGCGCGTGGTCGCGCTCGGCGAGTGCGGGCTCGACTTCAACCGCAACTACTCGCCGCATCCCGATCAGGAGAAGTGGTTCACGGCGCAGATCGAGCTTGCCTGCGAGCTGCAAATACCCCTGTTTCTGCACTCGCGCGACGCGCATCCCCGCTTCGCCGAAGTGCTGCGCGCGCACCGCGCGCGCCTGCCCCGCGCGGTGGCGCACTGCTTCACGGGTGAGCGCGCGGAGCTGCGCGCCTGCCTCGATCTCGATCTTTATATCGGGATCACCGGCTGGATCTGCGACGAGCGGCGCGGCCGGCACCTGCTCGAACTGGTCCGCGAAATCCCGCGCGAGCGCCTGTTGATCGAAACCGATTCGCCCTACCTGACGCCGCGCGATCTGCACCCGCAGCCGCGCGCGCGGCGCAACGAACCGGCGTTCCTGCCGCACATCCTGCGCGCCGTGGCACGGGCGCTCGGGCGACCTGCCGAGGAGGTCGGCGAGGACACCGCGCGCAATGCCCGGGAACTGTTCTCGCTGAGTTGACGATCGGTTTCGGGCGTCGCGGCCGCTCAGCTCAGCCGGGGCGCCTCAGTCTTTTCCCGCGACTCCGGGCGGATCCATGTCCGGGTGGCGCATTTGCAGCACCTCCCGCACGATGCCGTCGTCCGAGAACTGCACCCACAGCTTCCACTTGAAATCGACCTCGAGAATCTGATATTCCCAGACCTCGCGCTGCTGGCGCGCCATGTACGCAGTGAGGAACGGCGGGCCGAACAGGTCGTGCACGTCCTGCTTCGTCGACTTGCCCGCGGCGATCTTTCTGACGTTTTCGACCGTGAGCCGCTGCTCGATGTCGCGCACGATTCCATCGGGACCGACGCGCACCGCATAGCTGTGAAATCCCATCGGGCCTCGCGGGTACCACCAAATGGTTTCGCCCGCCCGCGCCTGCCGTTCCGCAGGGATCCCCATGGTCGCCTCAAGCTCTGCGGTGGTCGACTTGCCCGGAATCAGGGTTCTCCCATCATAGGAGGCGCAGCCGGCCAAGGCTGAAACGGCAAGCGCAAGCGGCAACGAGCGCTTCATTCTCATGCCCTCCTCAACAACTCGATGGTACGGTTTGCCGGATCGACGCGGACCCGGTCGCCGGTCCTGAGCGCCGTACGCGGGTCCACGTCCCAGCCCTCGGTGATCGGGATTCCGGCGAAGATCGCGCCCTGCACCATCACGGGATTGGTCACACCGAAGACGAACGCTTTGGGCGCGATTTTCTTCCACTTGATGTCGTAGAAGGCCCAGCCGGCGGCGATGCCCCCCTTCGCCGTGGGGAAAAAGCAGATCTTGTCCACGACGCTCGCGCCTTCGAGCTTGTGCCCGGGCTTGGTAATCACGCCTGTCCAGCGGTCGAGATCGTAGCGCGGGCTGAAACCCTCTTCCGAAATGAGCGCCTCGCCTTCGACCACGGGTCCGAAGGCACGCCGCACGCGGATCGGGCTCACCGCAGCACCCCGGAACAGGCGATCTCCACGCAATCGGCCGTGCGCCGCAGGATGGTATGAAAGCGGTGCGCGCCGATGATGTTCACGATCTTCGCCGAGTTGGAGACCATGCTGGTCCAGCCGTTCGACCGCCGCATCTGCGAGAGGTTCTGCAGGATATAGAAGCAGACGCCCTCCAGGATCACGACGCCTGCGTCTTCGAGCGCCTGCGCAAACCCGAGCTTGCGCGCCTGCGCGAGCATGCCCGCGTTCGTGGTGACAAAGCAGCTCGAGCCCTCCTTTACCTTGCGGCCGGCAAACAGCTCCGCGAGCCGCTTCATTTCGAGGAGCGATTGCTGCGGGCCGGAAAACACCACGAGCCGCGCATCGCCATCGCCCAGACCGTAGCCCCGGTACACGCGCTGGATGTCCTCGTCCCCGATCGCCATGGCCTCCATCGGGACGTTGCCACCCTGCGCCGTTTCGAGCGAGGGCGCTTCGGGAGTGACGCCGACAAAGTGGAACATCGCCATCGAGCCGTAGCTCGCGAGCGCCGCGCCGAGGTGCTTCAGCTCGTCCGCGGTGGGCGTGCCGCGGTAGCCGTGGAACACCGGAACCGCGAAGTAGCTCTGGTGCGCTTCGCCGGCGAGTTTGCCGACGGCGCCCCAGTCGGCGAGATCGTCGAGCGCAGCATCGAGCCGCACGGTGAACGTCCCCTTGCGATGCTCGTCGAGGTGAAAGCCGTACTCCGGGGTGCGTCCCGTGAGCGCCGCGGCGAACGCCGCCGGTCCGGACTCGAAATTGGTGCGCGCGCCGAACACCGAGTTGGCGTAGATCACGGTTCCGGTGTCGCCCCAGGCGACGCGCTCGCCGAGGTGCGGCTGGTACACCGTCTGGTAGTTGATGCACGTGTCGGTCGTGACCACGTCCATGCGCCGAAGGCAGGCGATCAGCTCGCGTTCCTTCGCCGCCTCGCCCTGGTCCTGCCCGAGCCGCGCGCAGTGCGCGAAATCGATGCAGCGCGCGTTGGTCGTCGTCCCCACCGCGCAGCGCGCGCCCGACGCCGCCTGCCCGCGCAGCCATTCGAGGCCGCCGTCGCCCATCACCTCGATGTCGCCCATCATGTGGACGTTGGTGACCGGAACGAACCGCTCGGCGCCCCAGAAGCGCCCGACTTCGATCTGGTATTCGAGCGCGCGCCTTGCCGCTTCGCCGCGCGCGCCCGCGAGGATCCCCCTTTCCTCGGGGGTAAGCTGCATCAGGCCCCTTTGCCGGGGTTTTCCGAGAAGTACTTGCTGAACTTGTCCGACTCGTCCTTGTGCTCCTCGGCATCCGGCGGCGGCGTTCCCTTGCGCGTGATATTGGGCCACTTGGCGGCGTACTCGGCGTTGAGCTTGAGCCATGCCGCGGCGCCCGGGTCGGAATCCGCCACGATCGCCTTGGGCGGGCACTCCGGCTCGCACACGCCGCAGTCGATGCATTCGTCCGGGTGAATCACGAGCATGTTCTCGCCCTCGTAGAAGCAGTCCACGGGGCACACTTCAACGCAATCCATGTATTTGCACTTGATGCAGTTCTCGTTGACGATATAGGTCATTTCACTCTCTTGCCAATCGGTCGGGATTCCGCGCGTCGGCCGGCCTTTACGGCCCCCGCCATCGGGCGCGGTCAAGGCGGCGGTTCGGCCGCTCGTCTTGACTTGAATTATCGCATTCCCGGCCCCAAGATTGTCCTTGATCGCGCCATGGACGTCACCGCCGCCGATTTCGAACGCGAAGTCATCGAAGCCTCGAAAGAGCTTCCCGTGATTGTGGATTTCTGGGCGCCGTGGTGCGCGCCGTGCCGCGCGCTCACGCCGATCCTGGAAAAGCTCGCCGCCGAGTACGCCGGCCGCATCAAGCTCGTCAAGATCAACTCGGACGAAAACGCGGAGCTGGCGGCGGCGTTCGGCGTGCGCTCGATCCCGGACGTGATGGCGTTCAAGGACGGGGGGCCCGTGTCGCATTTCCTCGGCGCCCTCCCCGAGGGCCAGGTGCGTGTCTTCATCGAGGGCCTTCTGCCTTCGCCGTCGGAGCTCGAGCGCGCGCGGGCGCGCGAGCTGAAGCAAGCAGGCGACGTGGCGGGCGCGGCCGCCGCTCTCGACAAGGCGCTCGCGGTCGATGGATCGAATGATCCGGCACGGCTCGACCTGGCCGAAATCCGGATCGCGCAGGAGCAGCTCGATGAGGCCGACCGGCTGCTCGCCGAGGTCCGGCCGCACATCGACTGGGACGAAAGGGCCGAAACCCTGCGCCAGGCGCTCGCGTTCGCACGCTCGGCAGGGAGCGGAGCGGGAGAAACTGAACTCCGTTCACGGCTCTCCACCGATCCGGCCGATCACGAGGCGCGTCTCGCGCTCGCCGGGATTCTCGCCGCGAAACGCCGCTACCGGGAGGCGCTCGACGAGCTGCTGGAGATCATCCACCGCGACAAAGCCTGGCGCGACGGCGAAGCGCGCAAGCGGATGCTCGCCATCTTTAATCTCGCGGAAAACGACCGCGAGCTGGTCTCCGAGTACCGGCGCCGCCTCGCGAGCGCGCTTTACTGAAGGACGAAATCGAAGGCGGCGAGCACGTTGTCGCGCTCACGCATCGGCAAAGCTCATGAGAATTTTCCCCGAGCGGCCGGCGCGCGCGGCATGC
>Ga0209640_10005609_pt1 | contig 10961 bp, 11 predicted proteins | sample RifCSP10_1_FD_184018 | JGI IMG/M metagenome (GOLD analysis project Ga0209640, IMG submission 184018) | Soil microbial communities from Rifle, Colorado - Rifle CSP2_sed 10_1 (SPAdes) (version 2) | ecosystem: Environmental > Terrestrial > Deep subsurface > Rock core/Sediment | place: Rifle...
CAAAATTAATTACATCAACTGCAGATTACATCGACAGGCCGCGCCGCGCGCGAACCCACTAGGTATTCTGAATCACAATCGACGGAAACTTCGCGCTGAAATCCTTCTTCTGCGCCGCCAATCGTGCCGCCACGCGGCGCGCGATGTCGCGATAGAGATGCGCGATGTCGCTTTCCGGGTCGGCGATGACGGTGGGTTTGCCGCTGTCGGTTTCGGCGCGAATGCGGATGTCGAGCGGGAGCGCGCCTAAGAGTTCGATGCCGTTTTCCTTCGCCATACGCGCGCCGCCGCCTTCGCCGAAGATGTGCTCCTCGTGGCCGCATTTCGAGCAAATGTGCGTGCTCATATTTTCGATCACACCGAGGACGGGCACTTCGACCTTTTCGAACATCTTGAGGCCCTTGCGGGCGTCGAGCAGCGCGATGTCTTGCGGGGTGGTCACGATCACCGCACCGGACACGGGCACTTTCTGCGCCAGCGTCAGCTGGATATCGCCGGTACCCGGCGGCAGATCGATCACGAGATAATCGAGGTCGTGCCAGTTGGTATCTTTCAGCAACTGCTCCAACGCCTGCGTTACCATCGGGCCACGCCAGATCATCGGAGTTTCTTCGTCAATCAAATAACCGATCGACATCGATTGCAGTCCGTAGGCCTCGATCGGCTCGATCGTCTTGCCGTCCTTCGATTCCGGTTTGCGATTGGCGCCAAGCATGCGCGGCTGGCTCGGGCCGTAGATGTCGGCGTCGAGAATGCCGGTCTTAGCACCTTCGAGCATGAGCGCGAGCGCGAGATTTACCGCGACGGTCGACTTGCCGACGCCGCCTTTACCGGACGCGACCGCGACGATGTTCTTGATTCCGGCGATCGGCTTAACACCTTTTTGCACGGCGTGCGACGCGATGTTCCAGGAAATATTCGTGTTCACCGTGGCAACGCCGGGAACACGGCCGACACGTTCGCGAATCGCGGCCGCGAGCTTATCCTTCGAGCCTTGCGCCGGATAACCGAGCACGAGATCGACCGTGACGTTCGCGCCGTCGGTCGCGATGTTCTTTATCGCCTTCGCGCTAACCAAATCCTGCCGTAGGTACGGGTCAACTACTTCTTTGAGCGCCGCTTCAATTTCGGGGCGCGATACCGCTGTCATCGAGAACTCCGCGTAATTGGGTGGTGGTGAGGGAGCGACATGCTATACCGGCACTACGCAAATGTCATGATTACACGCGCCGGCGCATCGGATTTGCCAGCGTTGATTCCCCCATGAACCGTCCGGCTGAAGCGGCCAGCGGTTGTTGCCTGCCTTGCTTGCTATCGTGGCCGCAGCTCCCTATCGTTAGCTTACTAACTAATTCGGTGAGCCGATCTTGGCTGTGGCGGAAGACAATCTCGGCATTCTCGTCGGTGAAACCGCGCGGCTGTGGCGCTATGCCTTGGATCAACGTTTACAACCGCTCGGGTTGAGCCAAGCGAAGTGGCTGGTGTTGCTGCACTTGTCGCGCGAAAACGGGCTAATGCAAAAGCAGCTCGCGCGCCGAGTTGGCATCGAACCGCCGACGTTGGCAAACCTACTCGACCGCATGGCCGACGACGGTTGGATTACGCGGCGCGAATCGAACCGCGATCGGCGCAGCAAAACCGTGCAGCTCACGCCGAAATCCTTGGAAGTGATCAAGCAAATACGCGCGACCGGCGCACGGCTACGACGCGAGCTGTTGGCGGGCATTCCCCCGAAGGACATCGAACGCTGCGCCGCGGTGCTGGCGCATATTAAGGGCGCGGTCGAGCGCGTGTTGCCGTAATTTCTGGAGAGCTCTGTGTCCGCATTTGCCAAATGGATGTTGTTTGCGGTGTTGACGCTAGGCGTAGCCGGCGGCGGTTACGGCTATTGGCGCCACGGCAAACTCTATCCGTCGACCGACAATGCCTATATCGAAGCCAATGTCGTGCGCGTGGCCGCCCAAATCAGCGGGCCGATCATGAAGGTGCATATTCAAGATCAGGCGCACGTGCGCAGCGGCGAGGCGCTGTTCGAGATCGATCGGCGCCCGTTCGAGCTGGCGCTGGCACAGGCGAACGCGCGGCTGCAACTCGCGACCCAAGGTGTGGGATCGGACGCGGCCGCGGTGCGCGCCGCCGAGGCGGAAGTGCAAAACCAAAAAGTGCAGCTCGATAAAGCGCGCACCAACGCCAGCCGTGTCGCCAACTTGCAGCAGCAAGGTTTCGTCTCGACCCAAGCGCACGACGATGCCATCGCCGCCGTCAATGCGGCACAAGCGCAAATCGCGGTCGCGCAAGCGCGGCTGAATCAAGCGCGGCTCAATCTCGGCAAGACCGGCGAACAGAACCAGCGCATTCGCGAAGCCCATGCCGCGCGCGAGCAGGCGCAGCTCGATCTCGCACACACGCGCGTGGCCGCCGCCTGCGACGGTCAAATTGCGGAGCTGTCGCTGCAACCCGGCAGTACGGCGCGCGCCGGCAACGCGCTGTTCGCGCTCATTTGCACCGACAAGTTTTGGGTCGACGCCAATTTCAAAGAGACGCAATTGGAACGCATCCGGCCCGGCCAGCGCGTCGACATCCGACTCGATATGTATCCGAACCAGCACTTCGAGGGCCGCGTCGAAACCATCAGCCGCGCGAGCGGCGTTGCCTTCTCATTGCTGCCGCCGCAAAACGCGACCGGCAACTGGGTGAAGGTGACGCAGCGCGTGCCGGTGCGCATCGCGGTATCGACGCTCGATCCGGCCTATCCGCTGCGCGTCGGCACCAGCGCGAGCGTGACCGTCGATACCACCGCGGACAGCAAGACCGTCGCGACCTCGAACTGAGGAGCACGACATGTCGGCCGGGAAAAGCGAAAGCCGCCTACTCCTGACGATCGCGGTAATGTCCGCGGCGTTTCTTCAAGTTCTCGACACCACCATCGTCAATGTCGCGCTCCCGCATATAGCCGGGGAGCTAAGCGCAACCCCCGATCAAATCAGCTGGGTACTGACGAGCTACTTGGTTGCGACCGGCGTGATGATGCCGCTAACCGGCTACTTCACGGAACGCTGGGGCCAGCGCAGGTTTATTTTCATCAGCATTTCGGGCTTCGTGATCGCCTCCGGGTTGTGCGGCATCTCGACCAATCTCACGGAGCTGGTTTGCTTTCGCATTCTGCAAGGTGTGTTCGGTGCGCCGTTGATTCCCTTGTCGCAGTCGATCCTGGTGCAGGCGTACTCGGCCGAGGAGCGTGGGCGCGCCATGGCGATCTGGGGCATGGGCATCATGCTGGCACCGATCATGGGGCCGACGCTTGGCGGCTATCTCACCGACGCGCTCAATTGGCGTTGGACGTTCTTCATCAACTTGCCCGCGGGTGTATTGTCGCTGCTGCTCGCGCTGCGCACCGTTCCGGATACATCACGGCGCACGCGCAGCTTCGATTGGTTCGGCTTCCTGCTGCTGTTCCTGGCCATCGGCGGGCTGCAATTCGTGATCGACCGCGGCAACCAGGAGGACTGGTTCGAATCCGGAGTCATTCGCATCGTCGCAACACTCAGCGTGATCGGTTTGATTGCGTTTATCTACCGCGGGCTTGCACGCCGCGAAACGGCGCTATTCGATCTGCGTATATTTCGCGACCGCAACTTTTCCACGGGTTGCGCCCTGGTGACGATGTACCAGATGAGTCTGTTCGGCGCGATATTGCTTACGCCGCTTTACCTCGAAGACCTGCTCGGTTATCCCGCCGATCTCGCCGGCTTACTGATGGCGCCGCGCGGCGTTGCGGGGCTGGTCAGTATGCTCGTCGTTGGACGCCTGATCACGCGCGTCGCGCCGCGAGTGCTGATTCTCACTGGCATCGCGTTTTGGGCGCTCGGCGCGTTTCCGATGACGCATTACAGCTTGCAAATGAACACGTGGTTTTTACTGTGGCCGATGATCGTTCAGGGCCTCGGACTTGGACTGATTTTCGTGCCTGGCGCAACCATCGCCTACGCCACGCTCCCGCGCGCCGTATCGGCCGAAGCCGCCGGCCTGTATAACCTGATTCGCACCGTCGGCACCGGCATCGGCATTTCCATCACGGCTACTATTTTCGCGCGGCAAACGCAGGTCGCATGGAATGAAACCGGATCGCAGATTAATGCCTTCAATCCCGCCGTTGAGAGTTACTTAGGTCGTCTCGACATGAACCTCCTCGATCCCGGTGCACCGGCGATACTGGCGCGCGAAGTGTTGCGCCAATCGTTGATGATCGGCATGGTTGATGCCTTAACCGTCCTCGCATGGAGTTTTGTGCTGATGATACCGCTCGCCTTCTTGCTGCATGCCGGACAGCCGCACCACGACAACAAGCCGGAGACGGTGTCCGAGTAATGGCTACGCCTCTAGACGCACAGCCGCAATGCCGGGAACTGGAAACGCCGAACAAAATTCCCTAACGTCGGACGCCAGCGCGCGAATCTTTGGCTCGTCGGTGCTGTGGCGTAGCGCATCGACGATCCAGTTTGCGATACGCGTCATGTCGGCGTCGACCATGCCGCGCGTCGTGCACGCCGGCGTACCGATGCGAATACCGCTCGGTCGTAGCGGCGGGTTTGGATCGTCCGGAATAATTTGTTTGTTGGTGGTAATGCCGATTTGATCGAGCGCTTCCTCGGCGCGCCGGCCGTCGATGCCGAAACTCACCACCGTGTCGATCACCAGCATGTGGTTGTCGGTACCACCGGTTACGAGCGTGACACCTTGATCGAGTAACTCGCGCGCAAGCGCTTTCGCGTTCGCGAGCACTTGCCGCGCGTATTGCGCGAATTCCGGCGCGGCCGCCTTGTTGAGCGTGATCGCGACTGCCGCGATCGTGTTCATGTGCGGCCCGCCTTGCAGCCCGGGAAACACCGACGCGTCGACGGTCGCGGCGTATTTCTTCTTGCAAAGAATCATCCCAGCGCGCGGACCGCGCAAGGTCTTATGCACCGTGGTGGTCACGATGTCGAAGCCGGCGTCGAACGGGTTGCGCATCGCGCCCGCGGCAATCAGCCCGCCGACGTGCGACACGTCGGCCATGGTCAGCGCGCCGACTTCATCGGCAACCGCACGAAACGCCGCGTAGTCGTAGTCGCGCGGGTACGAGGTGTAACCGCAGAGCACGATCTTCGGCCGCGTGCGTTTCGCCAATTCGCGCAGCTCATCGAAATCGATCGCACCGGCCCGATCTTGCCGCGTTTTGTAACGTACAAAATTGAAAATCCGACCCATGTGCGACACCGGCGCACCGTGGGTCAGGTGACCGCCGTGCGATAGGTCCATCCCGAGGATAGTGTCGCCGGGTTTGAGATAAGCGAAGTAGACGGCCTGGTTCATCGGCGAGCCGGACAGCGGCTGCACGTTCGCGTGCTCGGCCCGAAACAGCGCACACGCGCGTTCGCGCGCCAGGTTTTCAACGACGTCGGTATATGCCTGGCCGCCGTAGTAGCGCTTGCCGGGGTAGCCCTCGGCGTACTTGTTCGTCAGCACCGAACCAAGCGCGGCTAGCACTTCGGGATAGGTGTAGTTCTCGGAAGGAATCAACTCGACACCCGTTTGCTCGCGCCGCTCTTCGCCGATAATAGCGGCGTACACGGCGGGATCGGTTTGGGCAAGCAAATCGCGATAGGCGCGCATGGGGCAATCCTCCAAACTATTTAGATTGATGGAATTGCCCAGGCGATCGGCGGGTAGGTCGTCGCGCTCCCCGGTGGTTAGCTTCCACCTCGAATCGCCAGTTGCACGACAACCGCAGCAACATTACTTGCTGCCGGCGCACTGTAACGAGCGCCGCCGAACGCTGTCAATTCGCGCCTCGAATCGTCTGGCGCCTGCACGATTATCGAGCGCTCGCGTCGGGCGGCACGGCTTGCAAAGCGGCGCAAAAATGCTACGCATCGACGGCGCGCAGCGCCTCGCAAACGTCTAGACCTGACCTACACTACTGCTCATGGTGAATGTGAAAGGAACGGCGATCGCCGGGCGGCGCCAATACGTGCTGCGCTATCACGGCGAGGAGAAGCTGCGCGCGGTGCTCGCCAAACTCAAGGACCGCGAGGCGGCGCAGCGCCTCGCGACCGGCGCGCTCAAGTCCGCCTGGTATTCTTTCGATTTGTTCATCGATTTCACCGAATCCATCGATCGCGTCCTCGGCAAGGGCGACGGTAAACTGTATCGCGCGGTGGCGGCGCAAACCGCGGAAGACGATCTTTCCACCGTGTACAAGGTCTTCTTCAAGTTTCTGCAGCCGATGTACATCTTCAACAAGGCGGCACAGTTGTGGAGCGCCTATTACACGTCCGGACGATTGCAAACCACGCAGCTTGCCCCGGGAACCATCGAAGTTGAAATCGTAAACTTCGAAACGCCGAATTGGGTGCACTGCGAATCGGTGCTTGGCTGGGCGCAACGCAGCATCGAGCTTACCGGCGTCAAGGGTGTGCGCGCCGAACACGTGGAATGTCGCGCCAAAGGCGCCGATCACTGCCGCATGCGTCTCTTCTGGAAGGAATAACGCCCCAGCACGTCAACACGAATTCGCGGAAAAGGAAGAATGGCACAGGACGAGCGCCGCGGTTAAGCAAAGCGACTCACCACGCAAGGACAACGTCATTGCCGGCGGTTGTAACGCCGCAGCGCGGCGACTATGCGTTAGAAGTATACGGAGCAATTCTAAACTTCAAGAAGAAGGATCATGGTAAAAGTCAAAGGAACTCTCATCGCCGCCAAGCGGCAATACGTCTTGCAACATCACGGCCCGGATGCACTGCGCAAAGTCCTGGATAAACTCAAAGATCGCGAAGCGGCGAAGCGCCTCGAAAGCGTCGTGCTCAAATCCGCCTGGTATCCGTTCGATCTGTGGATCGACTTCACCCAAACGATCGATCGCGTGCTCGGCCAGGGCGACGGGCGCTTGCTGCGGCAGATGGCCAAGCAAACCGCGGACGACGATTTATCGTCGGTATACAAGGTCTACTTCAAGTCGCTGCAGCCGATGCACGTATTCGACAAGGCGGCGCAGCTGTGGGACGCGTACTACGATTCCGGGCGCCTCCAGATTACCAAGCTCGGTCCGAGTTCGGTCGAGATGGAAATACTCGAGTTTGCCGCGCCGCATTGGGTGCATTGCGAGTCGGCGCTCGGCTGGGCCGAGCGCAGCGTTCAGCTCGCCGGTCCCAAGGATGTACACGCCGATCATGTGGAGTGTCGCGGCCGCGGCAGCTCTCGTTGCCGCATGCGCATCACCTGGAAGCAATAGCCGTCGCCGCGAGTTTCGCAACGACTTAAATCTGTTCCAGGTATCGCGCCATGCGTGCGCGCGTCGGTTCGTCCGGCAGCGGTCCAACGCCGGCCTGCATGTTATCCACCAAATGTTTTGCCTTGCTCGTCGCCGGTATGGCGCAGGTCACCGCCGGGTGCGCGACCACGAACTTCAAGAAGAACTGCGCCCAGGTGTTGCATCCGATCTCCGCGGCCCACGGCGGAAGTGCCTTGCCGCGGACGCGATTGAAGAGTCTCGCCTCCGCGAACGGTCGATTCACCAGCACCGCGACGCGCCGTTCGGCGGCGAGCGGTAGCAGACGCTGTTCGGCGTCGCGCTCAATGATCGAATAGTTGAGCTGCACAAAATCGAGTTCCTCGGACCGGAGCACGCGCGCCAACTCGTCGTAGGCGCTCGCGGTGTAGTGCGTAATGCCGATATAACGCACCCGGCCTTGCTCCTTCCAGGCGCGCAGCGTCGCCAAATGCGTACGCCAGTCGAGCAGATTATGCACTTGCATCAGGTCCATGCGTTGCGTGCGCATACGACGAAACGATTGTTCCATTTGACGGATACCGTCGTCGCGGCCCGTGGTCCAAACCTTGGTTGCGAGAAAAAGTTTCGGCGACACGCCGAGTTCAGTGGCGAGATCGCCGATCACGCCTTCCGATTCTCCATACATTGGCGACGAATCGACCACACTCCCACCGCGCCGAGCGAACTCGCGCAACACCTCGCGTACCGGTTCACGCTCCGATTCCGCGCCCCCGACGTCGAACGCTTGATACGTACCAAGCCCAATGACCGGCAGCATTTCGCCGCTGCGCGGAATCGGGCGGCGTATCGTCGCCGCGGCGGCGGAAGTGCTCGTCATTGCAGCGACACCGGCGCCAAACGCCAATCGCAACCACGCGCGCCGTGACATGCCGTTACGCCATCGTTCATCCCGATCCATATGGTCTCGTTCCCCATTGCTTCTATCCGTTGACCGCGCCGGCGGCGCGACGTTCCTCGGTGCGACCCAACCACCACGCGAGCGCCAACCACAGTAGCGCGATCGCCGCCCCGATTGACGCCACACCTGACAGGCCGATTCCGATTGCCGTCAACGCGGCAAAGGCCCAGGCGCCGAGCGCGTCGCCGGCGCGGTACACCAGCGTATCGATCGCATTCTTCGCCCGGAATTTTTCAATCGGCGTCACCACGGTAAATAATACTTCGCGCGCGGGCCGTGTCAGCGAATACTCGCCGGCGCGCCGTAGAATTTGAAACCCGGCCAAGACACCGAGCAGCGGCGCCGCCGCCAACAGCGCCAGGCCCCCGGCCGCGACCAGCGGCATGACCGCCAGCACGGCCGTCAGTCCAAACTTTCGCATAATGCGGCCGGTGCCGAACAACTGCACCGATACCGCGACGACATTAACCGCTAAGTCGATGTATGCAAAGAAACGCGTACGCTCACCGGAATCGCTGATCGTTTGCGCCACGATGCGCGCCTGCGCGAAATACACGAAGGTCGCAACCACGGTGAGCCCGATCACGAACAGCGCGATACCGAGCAGGTAGCGCGAACGGGCGAGTGCCGTCACACCATCGAGTACGCTTCCGCCAAGCGGTTGCGCATAACTCTCGTCGCGGCGAACTGGTTCGCTAACTCGCAGCAGCGCACGCACGCACAGTAAGGCCGCGGCCATAAAGAGTGCCGACACCAGCAGCAAGTTGGTCGGCCCGAGCGGGACCGCGAGCGTCGCGGTCAGCAGCGGACCCAAGATCGCGCCGATACTGCCGCCGGCCGCGATGAATCCGAACAGGCGCCGTCCTTGTTCCTGCGTATACAAATCCACCATGACGCTCCAGAACACCGACACCACGAACAAATTGAATACGCTGAGCCAGACGAAGAAGACGCGCGCCGTCCACACACGCGCCACGTCGAACTGAAAGACGCCAAAAAAGATCAGCAAATTGACGACGAAGAATAGATAGACGATCGGCAAGAACGTAGTGCGCGCGTACCGCCGCGTGATCCACCCGAAGAGCGGTACCACAACAAGCATGGCGAGAAACGTCGCGGTGAACACCCAATGCAGATTCGCGACGCCGCCAGCGATGCCCATCTCTTCGCGCAGCGGTCGCAACACGTAGTAGCCGCATAGCAGACAAAAGAAATACGCGAACGAAAGCAGCAACGCCGGTAGCTCGCGCTCGCGCGCACCAATTGCGCGCGCGAGCGCGCCGAGCAACACCGATCTCGACTCCTTCTTCATAACGCCGTGGCGTCAGGCCCTGCCGAGAAAATCCTGCTTGCCAAGCTCCACGCCGTTGTGGCGCAGCAAGTCGTAGGCCGTGGCGACGTGAAAGTAGAAATTTGGCAGCGCGAAATTGAGCAAGTACGCGAGGCCGGTGAAATTTATCGATTGATCGCGCACCTTCAAGACAATCGGGCGATCTTCCGATCCGTCGATTTGATCGGGCTTGATCGATTTTGCGTAGGCGATCGTCTTTTCGATGCGCGCGAGCAACTCGGGAAAACTCGATTCTTTATCTTCGTAGCGCGGCGGCTCGACACCGGCGAGGCGCGCGGCACATCCCTTGGCGGTATCAGTCGCAATTTGCACCTGCCGCGCCAGCGCGAACATGTCTGGATACAGGCGCGTCTGCAGTAGCACCGCGGGATCGATCTTCTTCGTCTCGGCGTGGGCCGCGGCCTTTTTCAGAATCTCGGCTAGATTATTCAGCATGCGCACGAACACCGGCACCGACGACTGATACATGGAAATATTCATTTAACCATTGCTCCTAATGTGTAACTAAGGTAATTTCAAATTCTCCTATAGTTTTAACCCCGACGCACGCGCTGCGTGCTGACCGAGGCGCGAACAACATGAGGCAACGATGATCGATCTCTATTACTGGACTACGCCGAACGGACACAAGGTAACGATTTTTCTGGAAGAAACAGGGCTGCCCTATCGCATCGTGCCGATCAATATCGGCAAGGGCGAACAGTTCGCCGAGGATTTTCTCGCGATCTCGCCGAACAATCGCATTCCCGCGATTGTCGATCGTGCCCCGGCCGATGGTGGCGCGCCGCTGTCGGTGTTCGAGTCCGGCGCAATTCTGCTTTACCTCGCCGAGAAAATCGGACGATTTATACCGAGCGATCTGCGCGGGCGCGTCGAAGTGTTGCAATGGCTCTTCTGGCAAATGGGCGGGCTGGGTCCGATGGCGGGACAAAACCACCACTTTCGCCTCTACGCGCCGGAACGCATTCCCTACGCCACCGACCGCTACGTCAAGGAAACCTCGCGTTTGTACGCGGTGCTCGATAAGCGCTTAGCAGATCGCGAATTCATTGCGGGCGATTATTCCATTGCCGACATGGCGAGCTACCCGTGGGTGGTTCCCTACGAACGCCAGGGTCAGAAGATGGAAGACTATCCGAACCTGGGACGATGGTTCCACGCGGTGCGCGAGCGGCCCGCGGTCAAGCGAGCGTACGAGCGCGCAAAATCGATCAATACATCGGCGGTCGTCAGCGAAGAAGCCAAACGCGTTCTCTTCGGGCAAGACGCATCGACCGTGCGCGGGAGAGGCTAGTCTCTGCTAACGTAGCGTTTGTGGAACGTGGCGAGGTGCGAAGGATCATCAGCTTGCGCCAAGCCAATCGTCGTGAGGTGAAGCA
>Ga0209640_10005610_pt1 | contig 10961 bp, 11 predicted proteins | sample RifCSP10_1_FD_184018 | JGI IMG/M metagenome (GOLD analysis project Ga0209640, IMG submission 184018) | Soil microbial communities from Rifle, Colorado - Rifle CSP2_sed 10_1 (SPAdes) (version 2) | ecosystem: Environmental > Terrestrial > Deep subsurface > Rock core/Sediment | place: Rifle...
GAGCCGGCCGCCGCGAATCGGTATGCTCAAATCCGAATGCGTGAGAACGCTGCGCACATGTGCCGGCATGTCGTCCGGTCCCTCGGTCGTGTGCACGAAGCGCGGGTCTCCGTCCGGCACGAGGTCCGCCATGAACGTCTCGAGGTCGCGGCGCACGTCGGCATCGACGTTCTCGCAGAGCATCAGCGAGGCGCTCGTGTGCGTGATGAACACGTGGCAGAGCCCCACGCTCACGTTGGCCGCCGTCACCGCCTCGGCAATGCGGCTCGTGATCTCGTAAGTGCCGCGGCCGCGCGTATCGACGACGACGTCCGTCTGCCACATGCGGTCCTATCCCGCGCCGCTGATTCTAGCGTTCGGCGGCTGCCAGCCGGCGTCATACGGCAGCCGCAACGTCTTGACCTTGCCGAACGATGGAATCGTGACGATATAGAGATCGCCGTAGTCGTTCGGTCCGAACGCGGGCAATCTCTTGCTGCCGTGGAGCTCGTCGATGAGCGGGGCGATGGCATCGCTGTGCGACACGATGAGGACGATGTCCCCTTTGTGCGCGTGCAGCACATTCGCCATGAACCCGACGCTGTCGTAGTGATCCGCGATTTGAACTTCGATGTTGAGACGCTTCGCCAACGGTGCGGCCGTCTCTTGAGTCCTGCGAAACTCGCTCGCATAGATCGCATCGACGCTCGCGACGACGTCGATAGCCTCGAGAAAATCGGCGAGCAGCTCGGCGCGCTCGAGGCCGCGCGCGTTGAGCGGCGGGTCGCTGCCGGCCGCCATCGCGGCATCGGTATCCGCGTGGCGCACGAGCAGGATCGTCGTCGTCTCCCGGGATTCGAAGAACCAGGCGAGACCGAGCGTCGCGATCGAAAAAAGCACCACCGAGACGATGCGCCGGCGACGCCGCCGTCGCTTGTCCTTGGGAGTCGGTCGCTGGGGATTCTGTGCCATCGCGATTCAGCCCCCGCGGCGGGAATCGGGTTCCTCGACGACTGTGTATTCGACGTCGATGACCTCGCCCCGGTGCGGCTGTCCGTCGGCGTCGCGCGGCCCGTTCCCGCGGGGAAGCTTGCGCTTGAGCCACCACCATCGGACCCAAAACACGATCCCGAGCACGAACGCAGCACTCAGAACGAGCGTAAGGATCACGGCACCCATGAGCATGGCGCCGACGAGCAGCAATCCGCCGACGACCAAATAGAGCCCCTGAAGCAACGGATTCGTGGGCTTACCGGGGCTGACCAACCTAGGGTCCATAGCATGATTCTAACGTAGGTGGGTTGCTTGATCAGGCCCAGCTACTCGACGCGCCGAAAGAAGCCGTCGAACCAGAGTCGCCAGCTCTGGTTGGCCAGATCGAACTCCTCCATGCGCTGCCGGACTCGGCCGTCGGTAGCCACCGTCCAGGTGCCCCGAAATGCCAGCACGCGGTTCTGGTCGGCGTACTCTACCGTACCCTCAAAGTGCATCTCGCCGTCGATGACACCGCCCGTCATGTCGATGAGCGTCGCACCCGATCCGACCCACACCTGGCGCCACTGCTCCCGGCTCGGCAAGTAGAACAGGAGGCTCGTGCCGGACGAGCCCGCCACGCCCTCCCATGCCTCGTGGATCGTGCAGCCGCCGTCGCGTTTCGTGATGGTATCGTGCCCGAGCAGCGTGCCGTCGGGCCCACGCACTTCCCACCGGCCGACCCAAAAATCGAACGCCTGTGCGTCACGCATGCCCTCGCACGGGAAAACGCGCGCGCGCACGTTGCGCTGGATCGCGCGAAAGCGCCGCTCCTCGCGTAACGCCGCAAAATCCGGCGCCTCCTCGAGCAAAGTCAGCGCACGCAAGCCGACGTGATCCGCGGCTTCGAGCGCGGCGAGCGCTTCGTCACCGTTGCCGAGCGCGAGCAAGTTGCGGGCGCGTTCGACCTCGATCATCGCTTCCGGCGCGCTCGCAAGACGCGCCCGCTCAAGCGTAGCGAGCGCAGCGTCGTGACGACCGAGCTCCCGTTCCGCTTGCGCGATGCGCAACCAGCTCAACCGGTCCTCGGGGCTCGCCGCGAGAATCGCGCGGTATTCGACGATGACGTCTTCCCACCGCTCTTGCTCGAAGGCGAGCGAGCCGGGATCCGCGATCGGCGACTCCTGCGCCGCGACCATCGCGCTCCGGCCGAACAGCAAGATGCACACGAACTGCCAGGAGCGCCGCTCGATCATCGTCCGATACATTCGCTTCCCCTCCTGATGGACGCTATGGTCTGGTCTCAACGCCAACGAGGCAAGGGCCGCGGCAGAGTTGCTTGCAACGGGGTCGAGCCATCCTAGAATGGCGCGTAGCGGAGAGGTGGCAGAGCGGTCGAATGCGGCGGTCTTGAAAACCGTTGAACCGAAAGGTTCCGGGGGTTCGAATCCCTCCCTCTCCGCCATATAGGCTTAATAATCAGCAGCTTATATCACAAGTGTCGAATCTGTCCCACATAAAGTCCCACAAAAATTCACTGACACGATCGGTACATTTGGCTGCCTTCCGGCGCCATGCGGTCGAGGACGTCTAACGGTCATAGGTTCTCGGCGCTCGCAGAAACGAACCCACGAGGGCTCAGTAGAACGGACCCAATCAGTGCGTGGGAGGTTAAGAGTGCACGACGCCGAGTGTAGCGTCCCTCGATAAAGCCGGCGCAACGTCCCGATCGGTTTTGGGTGGATGAACAGCGACCTGTGAGACACCAACGACGTGGACATCATTGGACGATTGAAGATCCGCGAGCGCGTTCCGGTTCCCGCATTGCTGTGGAAGAGGATCTCGAGGGGCGTCGCGTGTGGATCCAAGCCGGGCTGTACGAGCTCAAAGAGCACCAGAACGAAGTCATCTCCGTACTGCCTCTCGACGCCGATGTCGACGAGAATGCGCCGGAAGACCGGCGTTTCACCCATTATCTATCGCGACTGCGATCAACGAGTTCGGCATCTGGGCGCCCCTCGGTTACGTGCTGGTTTTCGCGCTCGGCACCGTGCTTTTCGTGCCCGGTGCGATCTTCGGCCTCGCGGGCGGTCTCTTATTCGGCCCGCTGTGGGGCACGGTTTTCAACCTTGCCGGCGCGATGCTGGGCGCAACTGCGGCGTTTCTAGCGGCCCGCTATGTCGCCGCGGATTGGGTCAGGCGTAGAGCAGCCGGGTGGCTCGAGCGGATCATGGCGGGCGTAGAAGCCGAAGGTTGGCGCTTCGTCGCGTTCGTGCGGTTCGTGCCGTTGTTCCCGTTCAACTTGCTGAACTATGCGCTCGGCTTGACGCGCATTCCGCTCAGGCATTACGTGCTCGCCTCGCTCCTCTGCATGGCGCCGGGCACGGTCGCGTACACGTGGCTCGGCTATGCCGGCCGTGAAGCCCTGGCCGGAGACGACGCCGCGATTCGTTCCGGACTGATCGCTCTCGCCCTTCTCGCGACCGTGGCCTTCTTGCCGCGGCTGGTGCGCCGGCTGCGCGGTGCGGAGCCCGCGTGGATCGAGGTCGAGGAGCTCGCTCGCCGACTCGCCGATCGCGGCGATATCGCCGTTATCGACGTTCGCGGGGTCGACGAATTCGCAGGCCCGCTCGGTCACGTCGCCACTGCGCGAAACATTCCGATCGCTGAGCTTCCGTCTTGGTCGAAGGAACTAGAACCGCTCAAGCATCAGCCCATCGCGATCGTGTGCCTTACCGATAAGCGCTCGGCCAAGGCCGCGGCGTTGCTGCGTGCCGCGGACTTCGATGATGTCCGGGTGCTCCGCGGCGGCATGGCACGGTGGAGCCAGAAGGGGCTCCCCGTGCAGGGGCCGGCAACACCGCTGCAGCGGCCGTTTGAAGCGGCTACGTGAAATACGGATGGACGCACTACGTGCGTCTCGTCAGTCTTAGACGCGGTGTCGCGCGTCTGCTGCGCGCTGACTTGATGATGTTCTTGCTCATGGCCAACGGCGCGTTCTGCAGCCCCGAAACATGGGCTAACCGCCACCTGAGAAGGAGACAGACGAATGAAATTACCATCTTCGGGAAAGCCGGCCGCCATGGCAGCGAGCATCTTGGCGCCGGTCCTGATTTGCACCTCGGTCTCGGCCCAACAGCCGTCCGGGGCCGAAGGGTATCCGTACGGACCGCACATGATGGGCTGGGGCGGAGGCTGGTACGGCATGGTCTTCGGTTCGTTGTTCATGATTCTCACCCTCGCCGCGGTGATTGCGGTCGCCGCCCTTCTCGTCCGCTGGATCGGCGGACCGTGGCACGGAGCACAGCCGCCACACCCGATGCAGCCAGGACGCACGGCGCTCGATATCCTCAAGGAGCGGTATGCTCGCGGCGACATCGATAAAGACGAGTTCGACGAACGCCGCCGCGTCATCGGCGACTGAGCCGCACCGTCTAGATCGCCTTTAACAACCGAAGAGAAGGTGCCTGGATGAAGGCCCTGTTTGTCTTGAACGATCCGCCGTACGGAACGGAACGCTGCTACAACGCACTGCGCCTGGCCCATGCGGTGTTGAAGCACGATGCGGAAGCCCAGATTACGGTCTTTCTGATGGCCGACGCGGTGGCGGCGGCGAAAGCCGGGCAAAAGACTCCGGACGGCTACTACAACATCGAGCGCATGTTGAAGCGCGTGCTGACGGGCAAGGGCCAGGTCCTGCTCTGCGGAACCTGCATGGACGCACGTGGAATGACCGAGGCGGAAGTGATGCCGGGCGCGCGCCGGAGCACTATGGACGAGCTCGCCTCGGCAACGATTGCGGCCGACAAGACGCTCGTGTTCTGAGCGATGCGGCGCCTCTATTTCGACTACAACGCGAGCACACCGCTCGCGCCCGAAGTGGCGGCGGTCATGCGCCGTGTCATGGAGGAGGCGTTTGGGAACCCATCGAGCTCGCATTGGGCGGGCGCGCCGGCACGAGAACTGATCGACAAGGGCCGACAGCAGGTCGCGGACCTCCTCGGTTGTTCGGCCGAGGAGATTGTGTTTACGAGCGGCGGCAGTGAAGCCAATAACTTCGCGTTGAAGGGCGTGTTCTTCTCAAGCCGTCGTGACCGTTCACACATCGTCACGACTGAAATCGAGCACCCGGCGATTCTGGCGCCTTGTGCGTTCCTCGAGCGCCTCGGTGCGGAAGTCACTTATCTGCCGGTCGATTCGACGGGCCGAATCGATCCCGACGACCTGCGGCGCGCGCTCAGGCCAGAAACGATTCTGGTCAGCGTCATGCACGCGAACAACGAGGTCGGCACGATACAGCCGATCGAAGAATGCGCCAGAATCGCGCGCGAGCATGGTGTTCTCTTGCATACCGATGCTGCACAGTCTGTCGGCAAGATAGCGACAAAGGTCGACGAGCTCGGCGTCGATCTGCTGAGCATCGCCGGACACAAATTCTATGCCCCCAAAGGGATCGGCGCGCTCTACGTGCGTCGAGGCGTAGCGCTCGAGCCGCTGATCCATGGTGCCGGTCACGAGAACGGTCGCCGGGCCGGCACGGAAAGCGCGCTGCTCACTGCGGCGCTCGGCGAGGCTTGCGAGCTCGCAAAGGATCTTTTCGCGATGGAACGCGTATGCGCGCTGCGCGATCGCCTGTGGGAGCGACTCCGCCGGGCGTTCGGCGAGCAAGTCGCGCTGAATGGGCATCCCGAGCGTCGATTGCCCAATACGCTCAACGTATCCTTCATCGGCAGAATCGGCGCAGAAATCCTTGGCAGCCTCGATGGCGTCGCAGCCTCGACCGGATCCGCCTGCCATGCCGGGCGGATCGAATTGTCGCCCGTGCTCGAGGCCATGGGCGTGCGACCGGAGGTCGGCATGGGTGCCGTGCGCTTCAGCCTCGGCCGCCCGACGACGCAAGACGACGTCGATGCCCTCGGCGAGCGACTCGCGACGATCCTTGCGGTACGTTGACGCAGCTTCACGACCGTGGCCAAGAGACTGTTCGTCGCCGATACATCGAATGCAACAACCTCTGCCGTGGGGCTCCCCGAGTCCTACCGTCGCTGGCGGGATAGCCGCCTCGGGCAGATCACCGATGCGCTCGAGGAGCGCTTGCTCCTCGATTTGCTTGGGCCGGTTCGAGGGCTATCGGTGCTCGACGTCGGTTGCGGTGACGGTGTTCTGGCATCTGCGCTTGCGCGTCGTGGAGCGCGGGTTACCGGGCTTGATACGGATCCGCAGATGCTCGCCGCGGCCCATCACCGCGCTAAGAGCGAATCGATCGAGCTGCGCCTCGTTCGAGGACGCGCCGAAGCGTTGCCCTTTGAGAGCGAAACCTTCGATCGAGTCGTCGCGGTCACGGTGCTCTGCTTTGTCCGAGAGACCGACCGAGCCATCAGTGAGATCGCGCGCATCCTCAAGCCCGGCGGCCGTCTCGTGATCGGCGAGTTGGGCCGGTGGAGTTTGTGGGCCGCGATCCGTCGCGTGAAGGGTTGGTTCGGTGCCCCGACTTGGAAGGCTGTTCGCTTCCACACAGCGAAAGAATTGCGGTCGCTCTTGGAGGCGCGCGGACTGAACGTCGACAGGACTGTTGGAGCGATCTACTACCCGCCTATCGGTACTGCGGCGCTTTTGTTGGTGCGTTTCGACGCTTGGTGCGCCCGCTGGACGAGTATCGGCGCGGCCTTCATCGCAGTGCTCGCGAGCAAGCGCGGAGCTGAGCGTGCGGTTACGCCGGATAGGCAGCGTTCGCCGTAGCGGACGGCACGTAAATAGAGAGAATCCAAAAACGAACCGAGAGCGAGGAGAAAATATGAAGGGCCACAGCATGCGCATTGCATTGAGGACCAGTAGTATCGCCGCCGCGGCCGTGGGCGCGGCAGTCGTTTTGGCGCCGGCCTTGAGCTGGGCGCAAACACCGGCGCAGCCCGACGGATATTTGTACGGGCCGCATATGATGTGGGGGGGGAGGTTGATACGGCATGATTTTTGGACCGCTGTTCATGATTCTGGTGCTCGTCGCGGTAATCGCGGGCGTTGGGCTTGTTGGCCGTTGGTTCGGCACGCCGTGGTATGGGGCGCAGCCGCCGCACCAAGCACCGCCGGGGCGCACGCCGCTCGATATCCTCAGAGAGCGTTTTGCGCGCGGCGAAATCGACAAGGATGAGTTCGAGGAGCGCCGCCGCGTGCTCGGCGAGTGAACGGACATTCGCGGTGACTACGGCGCGGAGCTCGGCCCCGGCCGACAGGCTAGTCCCCCCAAGCATCGCACCCGACGTAAAGCCATGAGCAAGCTCCGCCGAGCGGCCGCAATTTCGCTGGGTATTGCGGCCTGCTCTTTGAGCATCGTAAGTCCGGCGCGAGCGGGAGCGGTGTTCCAGATCAACGACCAGAGCAAGATGGAGATAGGAATCTGGGCCCAGGGCTGGTACCAGGTTGTCGAGGACGCAGCGCCAAGCGGTGGAAATCTGCACGATTTCATGGCAAGGCGGGCGTACCTGTCCGTGAAAGGCGAGGTGAGCCCTTACTTTGAGTTCTTTACCCACATCGCGACAGATCGACTCGGCCAGGACGGACTGGACAATCCCTCGCTGGGACTCGGAAGCGGTGCGGCCTTCCGCGACTTGTGGGTCACGCTCAAGCTGCATGAGGCACTCAAGGTGCAGATCGGGAGGATGTACGTCCCGCTGACCCGCAGCTTTGGTACGACCTCAACCAAGGCGTTGCTTACGACCGACCTTCCGTTTCTGCAAGGCGGTGTGCGCGGCACGACGTTCTTTACCAATAAGGTCGGGCGCGACGATGGCATTGCGGTCTGGGGTAATCCTCTCGACGGCTTGATCCAGTACCGGTTCATGGTTGCCGAAGGTCTCGAGGAGCAGAGAAACCCCGACGACCGTCTACGCTACGCCGGCCGTGTGGCCGTCAATCTGGCCGAGCCGGAAGAGGCCTGGTTCAACCAAGGTACGTACCTCGGCAAGAAGAAGGTCCTGAGTCTCGGTGTCGGCTACGACACGCAGCGAAACCTCACGTTGAATGGCGTTCCGGGGGAAGAGAATAGAGTCTGGACCGTGGATGCCTTCGTGGATCGTCCCGTCGGCGCGAGTGCCATCACGATCGAGGCGGCCTACGTCGATATCGAGAACAGCACTCAGACTCACAATTTTTCCGCTTTGGCCGCCGGCGATGACGCCGCTAACGCCTACGTCCAGGCCGGATACTTGCTGCCCGGTAAGACAGGCCCCGGGCGTTTTCAGCCCTATGCCCGTTACGAAACCATCGATGTGACGGCCAAGAGCTCAACGGATTTCATTACTGTCGGATCGAATTACCATCTCAGCGGCCATGACGCCAAGATCAGCGTGGACTACACGGTCGTTGATCCGAAGGGTAGTGCGGGGCGGCAGAACATCGTGACTCTGCAAGTCGCCGTCGGCTTCTAGCGTCGAGGTTACTCGTTCTCGCGCGAAGATTGAAAGAGAAAGGCGTTCTCGAGAGTTGAACTTCATGAGCACAAGAGGAGGTCGCTTTGGCGAAAGGAAAGACGATCCTTGTTCTCGGCGGCGGAGTCGGCGGCCTCGTCACCGCTCCCCGGAACCCTCCGGGCGCGTCGTCGGCGTGTACGTTGATCGGCAACGTGGCGCCGGTCGAGGTGCTGGGCAGACCGTGAGGTCGGGAACCCGCGCCTTGTTGAGCTGGCGCTGCGCACGCAGTTCCGGCACCGAATCGTCCTCGTTGAAGAGAACGCCCGTCTTCTTGATGGCCGGCTACGACCAGGAACGTGAGAGCCCTTCCATCAAGGTGTTCCTTACGAGGGCGACGGGCCACGATTAGACGAGCCGGCGCCCGACCGGCGTAGCGGTCGAGCGCCCATGTCTCGTCGCTTCCTTTAGTGCCGAAGCTGGGTGGCTATGTCCTCAAGCTCGTACGCCTCGCAGGTGCCTCGCTCCGGCAAAAGGCCTGCGTTGGGACTGTCGTTGAGCTGTAGGACTCTCGGTGTCATCACCCACGGCTCCGCGAGCACCTCGGGATCCTCGACCGTGACTTCGTACAGAATCTCATCGCCCTGACGCGTGAATCGCTCGACGACATGCATCTGATGGCCATCCGTCGGGATCACGCGCATTTCACTATAGCCGCCGCCGCCATCGGTTCCTGCCCCGTAGAGAAAGGTAATGTCGCTAGGCGTATGGTAGATGCGTCGGGGCGAACCCTGCCTCGGAACGCCTAACGGTTGGCACGTCATGACCGGATCTTCCCGGTTCGTCCACATGTCGAGCGCTATGACTTTGTCCCAGTGCTCGGGTTTGTAAATGGGACGGTTCGGTCCGAACCGCGAGGGCGCTTCCAGCTCGAAATCGACGTTCTGGTTCCACATCGGGCTACAGCCCTCGAGCTGCGTCGGAGCGCAACGGCGATTCCCGTAACGCCAGTTCATGCCTCTGGAACCCCAGTTACCCGTCAAGTCAGGTTTGCCGTCGGCGAGGCGCGGCGTCGGCTCCTGCGACTCAAGCTCCGCCGTCCTGTCGCTTGCGAAAAGCACGCGCGGCTCCGGAGGCGCCCCAGGCGTGATCGCGGCACGCACGCTGTCGGGCACGGGCATGACCACGTATACGCTGCCGGTTTCCGTCTCGACCGTCGTCAGATCGCGAACCACGTCACCGTTACGCCTTTCGGTCGTCCGGCCGGCGTAGTAGAGCTCGATCTTGTTCAGCGGGTTGTTCCAGTCGTCATAGTTGCCGTAGGTAAACTCGGTGGTCGTCTCTCCTTGAGTGACCACCACGCGTTCCGCCATGTACCGCTCATCGAGCGTAGCCGCCGCCATCGCCCCGGGAACGCCCGGAATCAGGTACGCGACGACCGGTCTATCGTCCTCCCATGACACGGCTGTGCTGCCTACCCTGTCGGAACCGCCCGCGACCACAGCGCCGGGGTTGCGAGTCTCCATTGCGGTCAGATCGAGTCCGGCACCTGCGAGCGCAGCCTTGGGCGCGCCCTGGGGGCTTGCCCACAGGCGAATGAGGCGCTCCTGCACGGCGCTTGGCATCGGCGTCGCCTTTCCTTCTCCTGGAACGAGCTCCGCGCCCGGGATGTCTTCGTTCCAGGCGTACTGCCCACTGACGACTTCAATGTCCGAATGCGTGTCACCGTTCCGCAGCGTGCACGTGTACTGAATCCGCTGACCCAGCGTCTGGTAGTTGGTGCTCGCGCGATAGCTCGTCAGTGTGCAGGACTCGCCGTCCACCTGAATCGTGCCGTTCCCCTGATATTCGAGCGAAACGACGAGCTCGTGCTCATCGACGCCCCGCAGCATCCCCATGTGCCACGTCCAGTTGAAGAGCACCGCCTGAAGGTCCCTGGCGTCGGGCTCGGGTGTGTAGGGTGGCGGGGTGTTGCTGCCAAACCCCTGCGCACCGGCCGTCAACGGCACGCCGATCGTCAGGGCGACTCCGAGCGCGACTGTTGTCCTTATCATTCCTCGTCGAAAAGCCATGACTGTCCCCCTACTGTCTGATCACTGCGGCTAATCGGGTTGGAACTCGATCTCGCGCTGGTCCGGCAAGGTGATCGCCCTTACAAAACCCAACGGTTTGCCGTTCCTCGCCGGGAAGTACCTGATAGTGACCGTGTCCCCGGCGGTGACGTTATTCGGTCCGGAGCCGCCGAACCCGAGATTTCCCAGCACGTTGCGGGAGCCGGTCGTCAATACCCACTGGGTTTTCGAGCCGTCCGGGTTATCGACTGCGAGAGTCATCGCCCCGTGGGGATTCATGAACTCCACTTTCGTGACCACGCCGGTCACCTCCCCTTCCTTTCGTATGTCGTATACGGCCGAGAGGGAAGGCAGACGGACGCCAAAATATGATGGTCGTTCGCCCCTCGGCGCTGCTATCCTCCGCTCGTGACAGTGATCAAAACTTACTCGTCCCGCGTCGAAGCGGATCTCGCGCAGATCACATTGGGCGCTGCGGGAATCGCTGCCACCGTCATAGGCATCGGCGTCGCCATGGAAGGCGGCGCCGAAGGCG
>Ga0209640_10005611_pt1 | contig 10961 bp, 12 predicted proteins | sample RifCSP10_1_FD_184018 | JGI IMG/M metagenome (GOLD analysis project Ga0209640, IMG submission 184018) | Soil microbial communities from Rifle, Colorado - Rifle CSP2_sed 10_1 (SPAdes) (version 2) | ecosystem: Environmental > Terrestrial > Deep subsurface > Rock core/Sediment | place: Rifle...
CGCCGGCGGAGAAAGGCAGGCCGCAGCAGACGGCACCACCTGAAATGGCCAGACCGCAGGTAGCGCCTGCCGAGAAGGGAAGGCCGCAGGCGGCCCCGGCGGAGAAAGGGAAGTCGAAGGAAGCCCCGCCCGATAACATCTTGCGCGAAAACCTCCGCGACGGGACGGAGCGAAAGGGTGAGAAGGGCCGCCGCTAAGCGTGACGGGGCCGAGCCATCCTTCCGGTCAGGGGAAGGGGCCGGCGATCACGGTGGCCGACCGCAACTTCATCGTGCCGCAAAAGATGGTGCGGGCGCTGGTTGACGTCGCCGATCGGGAAGGGATCCCCTGCCAGATCAAGCTCCCGCCGAGCGGGGGGACCGACGCGGGCGCCATTCACCAGTCGCGCGGAGGCGTGCTAACGGGAATCGTCTCCGTGCCGTGCCGCTACATCCATTCCCCGTTCAGCAACCTGCCGCCTGACCGACTTCGACCACACGTGGCGGCTCCTGGCCGCCTTCTGCCGGGCCGCGCCGGGGGCGTGAAGGTTCATGACCCGTATCAGCGAGTCTTAGGTGTAACAGAGGGAACCTATGCAAATTGATGGATATTGTGAGAACATATCGGCAGGATCGTCCAATCCGTAAGCGGTTGAGGAGGATTTGATGTCCAAGCGATTTAACGCCGTGATCACCAAAGAAGAAAAATGGTACGTCGCCCGTTGCGTAGAACTGGGCGTTGTCAGCCAGGGGAAGACCATCGAGGAAGCCAAGGCGAACCTGAAAGAAGCCGTGGAGCTTTATCTGGAGAGCTTCGGCTCGGAAGATCTGCCGGAAAGCACCGGCGAGGTCATTCTCTATCCGCTTGAGGTCGCTTCTAGTGGGTAAATTCCCCGCTCTTTCCGGAGCGGACCTCGTATCACTCCTCAAAAAGGAAGGTTTTCAGGTGGTTCGGCAGAAAGGCAGCCATGTCAGCCTCCGGAAGGGGGCCTGCCGGACCGTTATCCCGCTCCACGACGACCTTGCGAAAGGAACGCTGCTTGGGATTCTCAAGCAATGCGGACTTACCCGCGAAGAGTTGATGGCCAGGTTAAAGAAGTAGTTTTCCTCTTAAGTGAAGTTCGCCCACCATGGATATTACAAGTCGAAGATAGTGACAGACCCCTTTGATCTGCTGGAACGGCTTTGCAACCTCCCGGGCGTCGCCGGGTTCGAGGGGAGTCAGCACCACCTCCCGCCTGACCGAATTCGACCACACGTGGCGGCTCCTGGCCGCCTTCTGCCGGGCCGCGCCGGGGGTATAAAGGAACCGACGCGAACGCGGCCTTTTTGGGTCATTCCCGAAGGTCTCTATTCCCCTTAGACGAAAATCCCCTCGTCCCGTTTGTCCAATTACGGGGGCAGGTTCAGCCACCGGGCTGCGCCTTGAGTTTCCTTGATCACTCGCTACAGGTTCAACGTTGAAACGTATGCCCGATATCCTGCGCCGCCCCGGATTCCCTGATGAAGAAGTAATCCGATCGGAGTGGTGAGAATCGGGTGGACGAAAAGGATGGACCGCACTCCCGTTTCCGGCATCCAAAGATGGGAAAGGCGTACTTTGTGGCCTCCTGACCTACGGCAGGGGAGAAGGGGTTGTTGAGATGAACTATGGAGAACGGGAAGCGTTCAACCTCATCCAGGGAGAGGCGGAAAAGGAGGAGGCTCCGCAAAAGGAGGCGCGCGGGATCGACCCGTTGCGCGCCGCGGACGTTGAGCTCCTGGACGCGTACTCCCGGGCCGTCACGACCGTGGTGGATGCGGTCGGGCCTGCTGTGGTCAGCATCTCCGTCGGACGCGAGGGATCGTCGGGAGAGGGGGTGGAGCCGATCGGGTCGGGCTCGGGGGTCTTGCTGACTCCGGACGGCTACGTCCTGACGAACCACCACGTGGTGCGCGACGCCAACCGGATTCAGCTGACGCTGATGGACGGTGCGCATCTCGGGGCCATTCCCGTCGGGTTCGATCCCCCGAACGACCTGGCGCTTGTCCGCGCGAACGGTTCCGGTCTGCCGTATGCTTTCCTGGGGGATTCCTCGAGTCTGCGGGTGGGACAATTGGTGATCGCCATCGGAAACCCGTTGGGTTTCCAGTCCACTGTCTCCACGGGTGTTGTGAGCGCTACGGGGCGCGCGATGCGGAGCTTGGACGGGCGCCTTATCGAGAACATGATCCAGCACACGGCCCCCCTCAACCCCGGCAACTCCGGCGGGCCGCTGGTCGATTCCCGGGGGAGGGTCGTAGGGGTAAACACCGCGATCATCGCCGTGGCCCAGGGGATCGGGTTCGCGGTGCCCTCCAACATGGCCCGCCATGTGGTGTCCCAGTTGCTGACCAGCGGGAAAGTTCGCAGGGGATACCTGGGGATCGCCGGGAGGCCGCGCCCCCTGCCGAGGCGCGTCGTGCGGTTTTTCAACTTGTCCCGGGAGTCCGGCGTGGAAGTGGTTTCCCTCTCCTCCGGTGGGCCGGCGGAGGCAGGCGGGGTTCTGCCTGGAGACGTCGTGGTGGCGATGAACGGCCTTCCCGTGCAAAGCGTGGACGACCTCCACCGTCTCCTCTCGGAGGTGGATGTCGGCAGCCTGATGCGCCTCGAGGTGTTGAGGGGAACCGAACGGTTGACCGTGGAGATCGTAGCGGGGGAGGCGGCGGCGTAAACCGCGCGATTCCCAGGCCTCGAACTCTTCTTCCGTCAGTTGAAACGCGAAACCCTCGGGTTGGAACGTTGCGACCGATTCCAACCTCCCGGGCGTCGCTGGGTTCGAGGGGTCTGGCTTGAAGGTCTTTTCTTCAATAAACTTGGGAGCTTTCTTTCCGGTAAGTATATTGCGGGACGAAGCCGCATGAATGTCGGCAAGGAAGGGGGGTATCGATGACGATACAAATCAGCGGGAAGAACAAGTTCATTGTAAATGGGAAGGAATATGATTCCGTCGAGGAAATGCCGGATGAAATCCGCGACGCTTATGAGAGGGCGATAACAGGCTCTCCTGAATCAGATCACGCCGATATGCTTGAAACGGAAAAGAGCAACCTCGTTTTCAATGGCAAAGAATATGCGAGTGAAGATGCCATGCCGCAAGAGGAGCGGGAGCTCTACAAAGTCGTGATGAAGGTCATGGAGAAAGAGGGCATATCCATGCCAGGTGGCATGGATAAAAATATGGGGTCTCCACGGCCTGATATGCCGATTCCCGACGTGAGCGGGAAACCGATTGCTCCCGAATCTTCCTTATCCTCCCGGAAATTGTTTTCTTTTACGGCGATCCTCGTGTTGCTGTTGGGGGTCGCGTATCTGTTGTTTGCCTCCGCCGGGTGAATTTCGGGCGACCGATCCGTCAGGCCCCCGGGCCGCGACATCCATTCCCCGTTCAGCACACCTGCCGCCTCACCGACTTCGACCACACTTGGCGGCTCCTGGCCGCCTTTTGCCAAACTGCCCAGGGGGTTGTGACCGTGGGGATATGTAGGCCGGGAAAAGCGCGTTAAGCCGGTTCGCGAGTTTCCGCTGGATTGCCGGCACCTCCCTGTGGCTCCGTTGGCCCTTCTTCTCTCGTTTCACCAAATATAGATATTTCGGCAGTTGCTGAAAACATGTTGAATGATGAAATCTATTTTGCTATTGTCATTGAAAGGCTTATTTTCAGCCAAAGCTGAAACAGGGAATAAAGATGAAACTTTCCCGGGAAGAACTGGAGCGAAAGGCGTCAGAGGCGTTGCGGTCCTCTCTGGAGGGGATTCCCTTCGCCGAGGTCCAAAGCATCGAGAGAAAGTGCGACTTCGGCCGCTACCGGGCAGACCTGGTGGTGACCGTCGGTACGCCGGAAGGGCCCCGGTATTTCGTCGCCGAGGTCAAATCGGTGGGACAGCCCCGCGCGGCGCGTGCAGCGGTCAACCAGCTCTGGCGCTTCCGGGAGAATCGACCCGATGCCATTCCGGTCTTCATCGCGCCTTATATCTCGCCCGCGTCCGCGGAGCTCTGCAGGCAGGAGGGCACGAGCTACGTGGACCTGTCCGGGAATTGCCGGCTGGTCTTTGACAATTCGTTTGTCGAGCGGGAAGGCAGGCCCAACCCTTTCGCGGAGAAGCGCGATCTCCGTTCGCTGTACTCGCCCAGGTCTTCGCGGGTCTTGCGGGTTCTTCTGGCGAACCCCGGCGAGGCATGGAAGATCAAGGAACTGGCCAAGGAGTCGGAGGTCAGCCTGGGACTGGCGTCCAACGTGAAAAAGCTCCTGGAGGATCGGGAGTGGGTCCGGAAAACGGAAGACGGGTTGGCGCTCGTCGAGCCGGAGAAGTTGCTGGCGGAATGGGCGGAAAACTACCCGTTCCGGAAGAACAAGGTCCGGGATTGCTACTCGCTCAAACCAATTGCAGACCTCGAAGCGGATCTGGCAACGGTTTGCCGTCAAAGAGAGGTGCCGTATGCCCTGACGGGATTTTCGGCCGCTGCGCGCTTTGCGCCGATGGTGCGGTCTCCCCGCGTGATGGCCTATGTGAAGAATCCGATGGACGAGATGATCGCTTCTCTGGGCCTCAAGGAGGTCGCAAGCGGGGCGAACGTGACGCTTCTGGAACCGTACGACGAGGGGGTTTTTTACGGAGTCGAAGTGGAAGAAGGGATCCGCCTGGCATCGCCCGTGCAGGTCTATCTCGATCTGAAGGGGCTCCGGGGGCTTGGAGAGGAGGCAGCCGGCAAACTTTTCGACGAGGTGATCCGGCCCCAATGGTGACGGGAAAGGACGATCCCGCCGAGGCAGTGGAGGCGGCCAAGCGCGAATTGGTAGAGGGGATGAAAGGAATGGCGCTTGCCGGCCGCCCCGGGCGCCCATCCCCCAGTCGATCGGCGGCGCGCTCACCGGGGTCGTCTCCGTGCTGTGCCGCTACATCCATTCCCCCTTGAGCACCTGCCGGCCTCACCGACCTCGACCACACGTGGCGCCTCCCGGCATCCCCGAACGTTCCGTGATACGTCAACAATCGCTTGACCGGGCGGATGGCAAATTGGTCTTGTAATTATGCATTTGAAATGCATAATTGCAGGATAGGGAGAAGCCATGATCCGCAGGTACATCAAACGGTCGGTGGAGACGGTTCTCAAGAAGGGCGCCTCCGAGTTCCCCGCCGTTGTCCTGACCGGACCGCGGCAGTCCGGCAAAACGACTCTTCTCACGCATCTGTTCGGGAAGAGTCACCGGTACGTTTCGCTCGATCCCCCCGATGTCCGCGCGGCGGCGATGGAAGATCCCCGGGGATTTCTGGAGATGTACCCGCCGCCGGTGATCTTCGATGAAGTCCAATACGCGCCCGACCTGTTGCCGTATGTGAAGGAGAGGATCGACGCCCGGCGGGACCGGCCCGGTCAATACCTGCTCACGGGATCCCAGAATCTCCTGCTGGTCGAGAAGATCACCGAGTCCCTTGCCGGGCGTACGGCACCGCTCCGTCTCCTGCCGCTGTCGCGGCGCGAGGCGGAAGGGCGACCCTTCGCCTTTCTCCCGTGGGAATCGGGTGATTCGCCCGGATCGAAAGGGATTCTCGCATATGGGAAGATCTGGAACGACTTCCTGCGCGGCGGCTATCCGGAGTTGGTCGCCGATCCCGGACGCGACGTCGGCCTGTGGCACGCCGGGTACGTCCAGACCTATCTCGAACGGGATGTGCGCACTCTCCGCCAGGTGGGCGACCTGTCCCAGTTCCAGAGTTTCCTGAGGGCTCTGGCGGCGCGGACCGCCCAGCTCCTCAACCTGACCGATCTGGCCAGGGACCTGGGCGTCGCCGTGAACACGGTCAAGGCCTGGCTTTCCTTGCTGGAAGCCACCTGCCAGGTGATCGTGCTCAGGCCGTATTTCGCCAACGTCGGGAAACGGCTCGTCAAGACGCCGAAGGTCTATTTCACCGACGTCGGCACGCTCTGCTACCTGACGGGCTTGAAAGACCCCGAACATGCGGCCTCCGGTCCCATGGGGGGCGCGATCCTGGAGACGGCGGTTCTGTCCGAAATCGTCAAGACCCTGACCCATCGGGGTGTGGACCCGCAAGTATATTTCTGGCGGACCTCGTCCGGAACCGAGGTGGACATCGTCGTGGAAGCCGCCGGGATGCTCGTGCCCATCGAGGTGAAGCTGTCGACTACGCCCCGTCCGGCCATGGCCTCCTCCATCAAGACGTTTCAGGAGGATTTCGGCGACAGGGCGATGCCCGGCTACGTGATCCATCCGGGCGACGTCCGGCTGCCCCTGGGGTCGAACGTGACCGCTCTCCCTTTCGCCGGGTTGTAGTTCCATCCCCGTCTTGGCCCGTGCAAAGGTTTCCCCGTGCACCCCGGCGGCATGTTCCCGGGCATCCTCTTACGTTCCGACCGGAGAGAGATTTCCTCCTCGTTGAAACTGTCCGGAGGAAATGGGACATCTTATACGAAACCGAAAAAAGGAGAGGTGACCGATGAAGCCGCATCTCTATCTGGCGGGCGCAGTCCTCGCGGCGGGGATGATCGGGTCTCCGGCCTGGGGCGGACTGGTGATGGTGTACGAGCAGGAATCCTACGGCCGGCCCGGAAAGGAGACGACGACGGTGTACATGGGCAAGGACCGCATGCGGACGGAAACCAAAGGAAGCGGCAGGGACCAGGTGTTCATCTTTCGCGGCGACAGGAAGTTGTTTTGGATGATCGACAACAAGGAGGGGACGTACACGGAAATCACCAGGGAGGACGTGAAGAAGCTGAAGGGCAGGATGGACGAGGCGATGAAAACCTCCGAGGATCAGATGAAGAATATCCCTCCCGAACAAAGGAAAATGATGGAAGCCATGATGAAGGACCGGATGCCGCAGCAGCCTCCGAGGACCGTATACAAAAAGGTGGCCTCCGGCGTCAAGGTGAACCGGTGGGTCTGCGACCGGTATGACGGATATCTCGGGAGGGAGAAGAAAGAGGAGGTCTGGACGGCCGACCCGGGGCAATTCGATCTCCGCCCGGAAGAGGTCCAGGTCTTCGACGATGTCCGCGATTTCATGGAGGAGTTCTCGAAACAGAGCCTGCCGTTTTTCCGGATCGAAAAGGGCGTGGGGAGGAAGGACAGCGATTTTTCCGGAGTTCCCGTCCGGATGATCCACTTTTCCAAAGGGGAAAAGCGCGAGCGGATGGAGTTGACGGATGTGCAGCGGAAGGATGTAGCGCCGTCGGTGTTTGAGCTTCCGGGGGGCATCAAGAAGAAGGAAATGAACTGATGAAAGGAGAAACGAAGATGCAGAGAATCGCACGTTTCATGGGAATTCCGGCACTTGCGCTCATCGCAACGGTGCTCATGGCCTCGAACCCGCGTCCGGTTGCCGCGGAGGGCGATAGCATGTTCTATCTCGTAAAGTTCGAAGCGACCGAAGCCGGAGCTCCGACGACCCGCGAACAGGCCATCGAGTTGCTTGACAAACTCATCGTCCCGAGCCTCGAGAAGCTGGCGAAGGAGGGCAGGATCCGCGCAGGAGGACTCCTGGTCGGCGCGCGCGCCGGCGTGTTCGTCGTTTCGGCAAAATCGCATGACGAGGTGACCGAATTCGTTCGTGCACTCCCGGCCTGGGGTTTCTGGAACTGGAAGGTGACGCCGCTCGAGAGCTTTGCTCATCGTGCCGACCTCGAAAAGAAAGTGATCCAGGAGCTCCGCGCGCAGAAGCAGTGAGATGCGACAGGTTCGATCGTGACCGAATCCCTAACGGGATCTTTGGGATCTTATTGCGAAAAGGAAACCGATCCCGGGGGGGCGAATATGGCGTGCACAGGGGGTACTCGGAAATCCACGTTCCCGCCGGCTCTGGCCGCTCTGGCGTTTCTCGTGGCGGTGATCGGCGCCGCCGGGGCCGGGGTGGACGCGGCACGGAACATGGGGCCGGGGGAGGCGCAGGCGCTGATCCGGAAGAACGTTGGAAGCCGGGATTTCTTGGTCCTGGATGTCCGCACGCCGGGCGAGTTCGCCCAAGGGCACCTCGAAGGCGCCGTGCTGGTCGATTCCCTTTCTCCCGGGTTCCGCAGCTACTACCATCCGGAGGGAGGGATCAAACGGTGGCTCGAAGAGGGGCTGCCCGCGGTCCCGAACCGGTCTTCGGTCCGCTGAACCACCGACTCTACGGGCACCGCCCCGGGTCACACTTCTTTGCCCAGGACCTCCTTCATCACCGACGCCAGTTCCCGGAACGCCTTCTTCCCGTCGCCCCGGAAAGAGGATCCATGCATGATCGCGAGAGTCGCGGGATTCAAGTCCGCCAGCTCCCGCATCAGGCGCTCCGTGCTCACCGTGAAAGGGGAGGAGTTCAGCAATTGCGTCGACTGGAAGTCGACCATCGCCTTCCGGGCCTTTCCGACCACGTCGGATTCGGTCAGCGGCTCCACGTCGCCTCCGTGGAGAAACAGGTCCGAACAGAACAGCGTACGGTTCGTCTCCTCGAAGAGCATGCCCGCGTCCCAGGAGTGCGGCAGGTGGTGCGTCGCGTAGAGGCGGAACCGATATTTCCCGGTTTTGAGCGCGTCCTCCGGAAGGATCCAGCGAGGCGCTCTGGTAGCGAAATCGGTGACGTTGACAAGCGCCGCCACGACCGTGCAGAGCGGTTGCGCCTGCGGGGCCGCCTGGAGCCACTCGTTCAGCGATCCGCACTCGTCCGACTCGAAATGGCTGAAACTGATCCACCGGATCGATGCGGGATCGACGACCCGTGAAACGGCTTCCTTCACGAGCGCAAACTCGCCCTTCATTCCGGTGTGAAAGAGCAGCGGCTCGTCGTCCTTGACGAGGAACTGATTGAACTGAAGCTTATAGTTGGCGTTGTAGGTCGAAATGCGGTAGACGTCCGGGGCGATCTCGGTGACGTTCGTCATGATTCCCTCCGTAAGCGAAACGATTGGCAGCCGGCTGCGGCTTTGCGCCGATCCCGTGTGAAATAGGCCCGGTCGATTCCCACGTCGAACTTCCTGCCCCAGATCACGACGATGTCATATTCGTTGCGATTCGTCACGGGATTCCCGCTTTCGTTCCCATCACGAAACGGTTGTATTGGGATGGCGACGATCGCCGGTCCCGGTTCGGTTACGCCGGAATGGTATGATGGCCCATGTCCCGCAATGTCCTCGTGGTCGAAGACGACAAGGATATCGCCCGCCTGCTGGACCTCCATCTTAAGGACGAGGGATATTCGGTGACCGTCGTATCCGACGGGAAGACGGGGCTTGCGCAGGCTCTCTCGAAGCCCTACGACATCGTCATCCTGGACCTCATCCTCCCCGGGATGGACGGCCTGGAGGTGTGCCGTGGGATTCGAAACCGGAAAGACTACACGCCGATCCTGATGCTGACCGCGAAGTCGACGGATGTGGACCGGATCGTGGGGCTGGAGATGGGGGCGGATGACTACCTCACGAAACCGTTCAACGTCCGCGAGCTCCTGGCCAGGGTGAAGGCCCTTTTCCGCAGGGTGGAAGCGCTTCGAGCGAAGGATCCGGCGGCGCCGGGGAAGAGGATCGAGTCGGGCGACCTGGTGATCGACCCGGAAAAACGGAGGGTGACCGTGGAAGGGAACCCCGTGCATCTCACCGCGCGGGAATTCGAACTTCTGCAGGAATTCGCCCGCCATCCCGGCCGGGTGTACACACGAGCCCAGCTCCTGGACAAGGTCTGGGGATACAGCTATCAAGGGTATGAACACACCGTGAACTCCCACATCAACCGGCTACGGGAAAAGATCGAGAAGAACCCTGCCAAACCTCGGTACATCCTCACGGTGCGGGGGGTCGGCTACCGGTTTGCCGAACCCGGGGATCGGGAAACGGGGTAGCGGGTGTTCAAGACGCTTTACGGAAAGCTCTCCGCTGTTCTGCTCCTGTTGTTTTTCGGCATCGGGATCCTGTTCGTCCTGCTGACCCTCTTCACGACGCGCGTCCATCTCCAGGAGATGACGCAGAAGCTCAACCGTTCCCTCGCGCGACACATCGCCTCGGAGACCCCCCTGATCGAGAACGGTCGCGTGAAGGAAGGCGCGATCGGGCAGATCTTCCATATGCTGATGGCCGTCCATCCCGGCATCGAAGTGTACCTGCTCGACAAGGAGGGCGGGATTCTTGCCTATTCCGCCCCTCCCGGCAAGGTGAAACGAGAGCGGGTTTCCCTTTCGCCCCTGAAGAAGTTCCTCAGCGAAACGGAGGCGCTTCCCATCCTGGGAGACGATCCGCGCAACCCCGAAAAACGGAAAGTATTCTCCGTCGCTCCGGTCCCTCCGGAAGGGCCCGTGGAAGGGTATCTCTACGTCATCTTGAGCGGGGAGGAGGTCGACACGGTCTCCCGGATGCTCCATGGGAGCTACATCCTGAGGCTTAGCACCTTTGCCGCCGCGGGCGGGGTGCTCTTCACCCTCCTTGCCGGCCTGCTCCTTTTCTTCCGGCTTACCTACCGGCACCGAAGGTTGGCGAAGGCCGTGGAGGAGTTCCAGCGGAGCGGGTTTTCGGATGACCCGAAGATTTTCGGCCGGTTCGACGTTGGCAAGGGGGATGAGATCGAGCGGCTGGGAGCCGCCTTCCGGCAGATGGCGGACCGGATCGCCCAGCAGATCCGGGACCTGCGCCAGGCCGACAACCTTCGGCGGGAATTGATTACCCACGTCTCCCACGATCTGCGCACGCCGCTGACCTCCCTCCAGGGATACCTCGAAACGCTCTCCCTGAAAGAGGGCGGGCTTTCCCCCGGGGATCGGAAGGAGTATCTGCGGGTTGCCATAAGCCACTGCCGGCGGCTCTCCACGCTGGTTTCGTCGCTGTTCGAACTCTCCATGCTCGATTCCCCCGATGTCGCGATCCGGAAAGAGCGGTTTTCACTGGGCGACCTTGCCCAGGACGTCCTGCAGAAGTTCCGGCTCGACGCGGAGGAGAAAAAGATCCGTCTGTCCATGCGGATCGCGGAAGGGATCCCGTTC
>Ga0209640_10005612_pt1 | contig 10960 bp, 9 predicted proteins | sample RifCSP10_1_FD_184018 | JGI IMG/M metagenome (GOLD analysis project Ga0209640, IMG submission 184018) | Soil microbial communities from Rifle, Colorado - Rifle CSP2_sed 10_1 (SPAdes) (version 2) | ecosystem: Environmental > Terrestrial > Deep subsurface > Rock core/Sediment | place: Rifle...
CGGGCTGCCTGTTGCAGTTACGGGCGGGCGTAGAGGAGTGGAAGACGGGACAGGAAGTGCTGCACGTGGTCGAACTGCTTGACCGCGCCTACAGCGGACCTAGGTGATCTGTTCGTCGGCCCAATCGTTCGAGGGCGCACCTTCGTGGTAGCACCGCGTCAAAGCCCGCCGGGGGCGGCTTGACCGCCTCGAGCGCGCTTCAAGCCGCAGCCCTCCAGCAGAAACCGTGCTCTCCAGCAGGTAGACCCCCAACAGGGAACTGCCGAAACCACCGGCTAGGCCCACAAAGAGCGCGGTCCAGGTGCGCGCGGTGAGGGAGGCCGCCGGCTGGCCGCCAGGACCGAGCCAGGTAATTGAGGTGGCCCAGACCAGCGCCAACCCAAAGATAAGCAGCGCCCAGGCGGCTGCCCGGGCTGGATGTTCAGTCGCTTTCCTCATGATCGTCGCCTCCTGCCTAATCGGGGACGTTAGCCCCGGGCGGTGGCTCCCGCAATAGAGCAAATGTCCCGGTGCGGGGGTACCGAGGTACCAGTCCCTGGAAGGGGGAAAAACGTTTCAGGAAGAGCCGGGGAGAGAATCAGGGCCCGAAAGAAAAACGGGGTGGGCTAAAAGCTGGCCAGGGCCTTGGCTTCGTCGTCGGCCATTTCGAAGACGGTGTCGAGCCGGACCATCTTGATGACCTGCATCACGCGCTTGGGGGCGCCGACGTAGACACAGCGGCCGCCTTGGCGCTTCATGGACGTGTGAGCGCGGACCAGGGCGCTGATGCCGGAGCTGTCGATTTCCGAGACGCGGGAGAGGTTGACCACGAGGTTGTGTGCGCCGGCCTCGAGCAGCTCTTCGACAGCGTCGCGGAAGGACTGCTCAGGCTCGCCCATCTTGAGGGCGCCTTCGAGGTCGAACACAGTGGCGCTGGCGGTCTTGCGGGTATTGATGTCCATTGAACCCCCTGCGATTCAGTCTTGTCGCCGCCGGCGGAGCGCGGGGCCATCACAAGTTACTGCATTCGGCGCAGAAAATCAACGCGCGCAGCCGGGGTTTCTTGACACCCCCGAGTCGGTTTGCTAGGCTGCGCCCATCCTCAAGGTCGGACGTCGGATTCTCGAGGTCTCGGCGCGAGCGAAAAGCAGGCGTTCTTTCTCCCGGGGAGCGGAATGGAACAGCTAGCCGCGCTCTACGAACTCTCCACCGCCTACCACACCTGCAGCGACCCTGACAGCCTGCTCCGTGCCTTTGCCGAGCAGATGGGCCAGCGCTTGAACGCCTCAGCGGTCCAGGTGTGGGTGAAAACCGAAGCAGGCGAGACGATGGTGTCGCGGCGGGCGAGTTGGTTCGAAAAGGGCGTGCGGTTCGGCCCGTCGGCGGAGGCGCCCGAGGGCGGGGCGCTGGTCGAGGCCCTGGGCGGCGGGCGGGCGCGGCGCGTGGCGGCGCGCGAAGCCGACCCGGAGCTGTTCGAGCATCTTGCCGAGACCGACCGCGAACGCGTGCGCACGGCGCTGTACGCTCCCCTGCAAGGGTCACGAGACGTGCTGGGCGCCGTCGAAGTCTTGAACAGCAAGAGCGGCGAGTTCACGGCCGAAAATACGGCGCTGCTGGAGGAAGCCGGGCGGATGACGGGGCGGGCGCTGGAGACGCTGCTCGGAACCGAGCGGGCGCGCCAAGCCGATCTGGGGACGTTCGAGCGGCTGACTTCGCTCTACGACATTAGCCGCATTTTCAATTCCACTCTGGAGCTGGAGGCCCTGCTGCCCATCGTGGCCGACAAGATCCGCGACATTCTGCGGGCGCAGGCCTGCAATCTCTGGCTGTTGGACCCGGAGGAGGAAGACCTCTACCTCGGGCACCAGTCGGGCGAAGACCCGACCACCGCCGAAGACGAGCGCCGGCCGCGCGGGGAGGGGCTGATCGGGACGGTGGCGAAGGAAGGCGAGGCCCGACTGGTCGAGGACGCCAGCGAAGAGCCGCTGCTGGAGGCGCGGCGCGAGCGGCAGGGAGAAGAGTTCGAGCTGCACTCCGTGATCTGCGCGCCGCTGCTGAAAGAGGAGGAGGTCCTGGGCGTGGTGGAGGTGGTGAACAAGCTCGACGACACATCCTTCGACGAGGACGAGCTTTTCTTCCTCACCAGCGTCAGCGAGCAGGCGGCCATCGCCATCCATAACGCCAACCTGCTGGTGGCGGAACGCAAGGTGCGCGAACTGGATGCGCTGCTCACCATCAGCAAGGAAATCACTTCGACGCTGAATCTCGACCGGGTGCTGTTGACGGTGGTGAACCAAGCCAGCACCGTGCTCCCGTTCGACCGCTGCTCCATCGGCCTCTACGCCCGCGGGCGGCTGGCGGTGGACGCTGTGAGCGGTCTAGAAGCCGTGCCCAAGACAGAAGAGATGGACAAGCTGCGCGCGGTGCAGCAATGGGTGGCGGAGCGGAACGAAGTAGCTTACGCCGACAAGCGCGAAGATGGGTGGGAGGTGGAGCCGGAAGGCGGCGTCGAACGGCTCATCCCATACCTGGAAGAGGCGGGCTATCGCGGCTTCTACGCGCTGCCGCTGGCCGACGAGCAGGGCGTGCTGGGCGTGATTGCGCTGGAGAGCAGCGAGGAAGACTTCCTCCAAGAGAACCATCTGGAGCTGCTGACCATCCTGGCCAGCCAGACAACGGTAGCGATCCGCAACGCGCAGCTCTATCAGCAGGTGCCGCTGATCAGCCTGATGCAGCCTTTGCTGGAGCGGAAGGCGAGGCTGGTAGCGATGCCGCGCGCGCGGCTGCTGCGGCTGGCGGTGCAGGCATTGGCTGTCGCGGTGGCGCTCACGGTCATCCCCTGGAAGATGCGCATCTCCGCGCCGGCACAGGTGACGCCGGCCGACCGGCGCGCCATTACGGGCGAGGTGGAAGGAGTGATCCGGCAGGTGCTGGTGCGGGAAGGGATGACGGTGGAGGCAGGCGCGGTGCTGGCCGAGCTGGACGCCGGCGACGACCGGGTGAACCTCGAGCAGTCGCAAACTCACTCCGATCTGGCGCGGCGGGGTTGGATGGAGGCCGAAACGCGCGGCGACTTGGGAACAGCCCACCAGGCCCGGTTGCAGATGGAGATGCACCAGGCGGGAGTGGAGCTCTACCGCACCCGGGTGGAGAAAGCGCGTTTGCGCGCTCCGGTGGCGGGTGTGGTGGTGACCCCGAAGGTGGAGGAGAAAGTGGGTGAGCTGTTGGAGAAGGGCGTGGTGTTCTGCGAGCTGGTGGATGCCCGGCGGCTGGCGCTGGAGATGAACGTACCGGAAACCTCCATTGACCTCGTGCAGTCAGGTGCGCCGGTCTCGCTTAAGCTCAACGCTTTCCCCACGCGCACCTTCGAAGGGACTGTGGAGCGCGTGAGCGCGCAGGCGGTGTCCATTGAAGGGGAGCAGTATTTCGTCGTTCGTGGCCTCTTCGACAACCCCGAGCTTGCCGCCCGAACCGGGATGGTGGGGCGGGCAAAAATCACAGCCGTTGGAGGATGGGCCCAGAGTGGTTGGTATCCAGTGGGTTATGTGCTGCTGCGCGGGCCGGCGCGGTGGTTCTGGCGGACGGCTTGGGCCTGGTGGCCGTTCTAGCGTTGAGGTGATCTGATGGCTAAGCATCTGAGTTGGGCGGCCGGAACACTGGCGCTGGCGCTGTGGGGAACTTCCTGTGCGAGTGCGCCCCAGGCCAGCAAGCCAGCCGCAGGGCCGGCGGCCCCGGCGGCGACGACCCCGATGATTCCTGCCTCCTCGGCTCGGGAAGATGCCGCCGAGATCTTGACCGTGCTTTCCGTCGAGCGCGAAGTGGACCTCCTGGCCCAGCGCGAGGGCATGGTGGTGGAGATCCTGAGCGACCAGGGTGACCGGGTGGAGGCAGGAGCCGTGCTGGGGCGGATTGACGACCGCGAAATCCTCGCCCAGCTCGATCGCGCCCAGGCTGACCTGCAAGTCTCGGAGAATAACGTGAAATTCAGTGAAGCCGAGGTCAAAGCGCGCGCGGCTGCCTACCGCCGCGCGCAGGAAATGCGCGAGCTGGGGTTGAACAGTGACGCCGACCTGGAGGAAGCGGAATTTCGCGCCGTCGGGTCCAGATACGACCTCGACAGCTGGCGGGCTGCGGTGCTGCGCGCCCAGGCCGACATCCGCCGACTGGAGGTCGACCTGGAACGAACCCGCATCCGCGCTCCCTTCAGCGGCGTTGTTGCCCGCCGCCACATTCGCCCGGGACAAAACCTGCGCAAGGACGACGCCTGCTTCCGCCTCAGCCAGCTTTCTCCCCTCCAGGTGCGCTTCCTGGTCCCGGAGACCTCCCCGCGCCAGCCGCATGAAGGGGACAACGTAAACGTCGTGGCGGTGACCGTCCCGATGCGCGTCTATACCGCGCGCATTGGACGCGTCAGCCCGGTGGTGGACGCCGCCAGCGGCGGCATTGAAGTCATGGCCGAGCTCACCAACCCCGATTTGCGGGAACTGCGCCCGGGCATGGCGGTCAAGGTGCTCTGGGGCAGCCCAGCCGGCGCGCCCTAGGCCGGAGCGGCGATGCACCTGGGCGGTTCCAACCTCAAGGTGGTGGGGCTGCTGGCCTCGGGCCGCCGCCGCCGCAAGCTGCGCAGCGATCTCAAGGTCTCCCAGCAGGTCATCGCCGGCGAAGTTACCTTCGTGGTGAAAATCCCGGAGACAGGGGACTACCTCCGACTGCCGGAGTTCGAGTGGGAGACCCTCGGCCTTTTCGACGGCTCCCGCACCGACAAAGAGGTGTGGGACGAGCTCCACCGCCGCCACGAAGACTTGGAAATGACGGTGACCGAACTGGAAGACTACGCCGACAACACCGACCCCAACGTTTGGGAAAAGACGCTCACCGAAAAGAATCTTGCGCTGCTGGAGAAGATCCGCAGCGAGCGCCACGAGCGCGCCAGCGACAAGAGTATTTTTTACATGTACTTTTCCGCCTGGGACCCGGACAAGTTCTTCAACTCTGTCATTCCCCGCCTGCGCTGGATCTGGACCTGGCCGTTTCTCTCCTTCACCCTGGCGGTGTTCGCGGTGGCCGTTGTGCTCTTTGTGGCCGACTCCCAGCGCCTTCTACAGGACACTCTGCAGTTCTACAACTTCCGTGAAAAGACCCTGGCCGAGTTCGTTGACTTTTGGATTCTGCTCTTCGTTGTCGGCTTTATCCACGAGTCGGCCCATGGACTGACCTGCAAGAACTACGGCGGCGAGGTCCACCAGATGGGTTTTCTGCTGGTCTACTTCAGCCCCGCCTTCTACGTCGACGTCAGCGACATGTACCTGTTCGATGACGACAACAAGCGCTTCTGGACCATCTTCTCCGGTCTCTACAGCACCGGCTTCCTCGGCGCCCTGGGTGTGATCGTATGGTATTTCTCCATCCCGGGCACGTTCGCCAACGACTGGGCCTACAAGTTCGTGCTCATGTGCTCGATCACGACCATGGTCATGAACCTGAACCCGCTGATGAAGTACGACGGCTATTACGCCCTCTGTCAAGCTCTGAAAATCGACAACCTCCTGGAGGATTCCGTTCCTTACCTGGGACAGTGGGTGCGGCACTACCTCTCCGGGGGACGCGAGCCCGTGGAGAGGGTGAGCCGGCGCAAGCACCGGGTCTATCTTATGTACGGGACGCTACACATCCTCTACGCCAACTTCGTCATCCTCGTTATCCTCTTCTTCGTCAAGAACGTCGCCGTCAGTACGATGGGGCTTTGGGGCTGGTTGGCGGCGGGCGTGCTCGCCTGGATTCTGTTGCGCCCATCGGTGATGGCGCTGGGACGCCTGCTGGGTGTGGCGCTGAAACACAGCAAGGAGGCAGTAATGCGCTGGCAATCATCCTGGCAGAGCAAGGCGGTGGCGGCGACCCTGCTAGCGCTGGTCCTGTTGCCGCCCTTTGCCAGCAAAGTGACCACCGATTTTGTGCTCGAACCCGGAGCGCGCGCGGAAGTGCGGGCGCAGGTTGGGGGCACGCTCAGCGAGGTTCGGGTCCGCGAGGGCGAGGAGGTTGAGGCCGGTGCGCTGCTCGCCGTGCTGCGAAGCCCGGAGGTCGAAGCGCGGGCCGTGGTGGTCCACCACGAGCTCGACTTGGCCGAGCAGCGCCTGCGCCAGGCCCGCGCCAACGGCGACTTGGCCGCAGCCCTGGATGCCGGTCGCAACCGCCAGCGCCTTGCCGCGGAATGGGACGAGGTCCGGCGGAAGCAGGCGGATCTAACTCTCAGCTCGCCCATCTCCGGCGTGGTCACTTCGCCGCAGGTGGAGCAACGTGTGGGAGAGTACCTCGAGGAGGGGGCCCTGTTGGCCGTCGTGGCCGACCGCAGCCACCTGCGGGCGCGCGTGCTCGTCCGCGACAGCGAGCTGGAGGAGTTTGCCCAGGGCTCGCCCGTGAGCCTCAAGGTGCGGGCGCTTCCCCTGGAGACTTTCTCCGGTCAGGTGCAGCAGATCATGCCAGCCGCAGCTTCTGACCGGCCCGTGGCCGCTCCCGAGCCCATCCACCGCCAGGGACAGGAGCTTTACAACTATGTCGCTCTAACGCTGGACATCCCCAACCCGGAGGGGAAGCTGTGGGAAGGGATGACGGGAACCGCCAAGATTTATGGCCGCCGCTACCCCCTGGCCTGGCGGGGTGTACGCGCCACCTACCGCTGGGCCCGCTCGCAGATCTGGGGCCTGTTCTGACGCGCTTGGTCTGAAACCCCCAGAAGGAAGAAGGACCCTTTCCGGATTCTCATTGAGGAGGCGGTGCCTGGCCCGAGCCAGTCAACTCGCCGGCCTGGAGCCGGTCTCTATCGGAATGCCCAGAGTGTCCGGGTCTTCTCCAACTTCTTGGTGCCCGTGCTGAGTTTTTTCTTGGGTGCGCCCTTCTTCTGCTGTTTTTGGATCATTGCCCTCGTCCCTAATCACCCTCAACATGGCCCGGCCACTCGGACCCTGATACCATCTTAGCAACTGGAATGCCACAAAGGGCGGATATTAGCCAAGTGGGGTAAGGTGCCTCTACCCATTGATTCATGGGCACTTGGATACCCGGCTCTCCACTCCCAGCCCTAAGCTTGACTTGCAAACAGGGAACTTTTTCCTTCATGTAGAGGGTCTCCTTTCAAAACCGGCCTGAACAATCCGCTCTTTGCCGACTGCCTTTCCACGCCTGGGTTTCGCCCCGCTGAGCCGATTAGTCCGTTGCGGCGCCGCGAGAAACCAGAGGGGCCATCCCACCTCCCTAGTAGGTGGGATGGCCCTTCCGGATCAATCAAGTGAGCTACGCGGGGTTTACCCCTATAACGGCTCAAACAGGGTCTTGGTCTTCTGAATCTTCTTGCCACCCTTGCTGAGCTTCTTGTGCTTGACTACCTTTTTCTTCGCCATGGCTATGCAGTTCCTCCCGTTGGATTCCCGCATTTAGCGGGATCTGCCCTGTTCCATTCGCAATTCAGCCGCCAAACTGTTCGCCGGAAAGCCTGAATGGCAACTCATTGTATTCCAGATAGTTAGGACTGTCGCACCGGGCGCAGCCTTTCCTTTGGAGCCGGGAAGGGCTGGTAAGTTGGTAGAAAATCTCCCTCAGGGGTGATTTTTACCCGAGCACTAGAGGTCATGCTTGCGGCAAAGGTACTTCATCCGGTCCTTGTTGAGCCCCAGGAGGCGCGCGGCCTGAGCCTTCACGCCGCCGCACTGGGTGAGCGCGATCTCCAGCCACTGGCGCTCGTAGGCGGAGAGTTCCCGGTCCAGGTCAATCCCTTGACCCAGGATGAGCTGGGGCCGGGCGTTGTCGGCGGTGGGAATCTTCAGGACAACCGGAGGCAGATCGCGCAGCCGGATCTCGCTCCCCTCTATCAGCAGGACCATCCGCTGCACCAGGTTTTGCAGCTCGCGGACGTTGCCCGGCCAGGCGTAGCGTTCCAGCGCCACCATCGCCGACTCATCAATCAACTTGACCGGCACATGGTTGGCGGCGGAGTAGACCTGGAGAAAATAGTTTACCAGCAGCGGGATGTCTTCGGCCCGCTCCCGCAGAGGAGGGATCTGGATAGGCACGACATTGATGCGGTAGTAGAGGTCGTCGCGGAACTGTCCCTGGGCCACCCTGGCCTCGAGGTCTTCGTTGGTGGCGGTAACCAGGCGGATATCCACCTCAACCGCCTTCTTGCCTCCCAGCCGCACGAAAGCGCGTTCCTCCAGCACGCGCAGGAGCTTGGTTTGCAGGGAGAGCGAAAGGGTTCCAATCTCGTCCAGGAACAGCGTGCCCTCCTGGGCAAGCTCGAACCGGCCTTCTTTGGTGGCGGCAGCCCCGGTGAAGGCGCCCTTTTCGTAGCCAAAGAGTTCGGCCTCCATCAGGGTCTCGGGCAACGCGGCGCAGTTGATGCTGACAAAGGGCTTCTCGGCCCGGCGGCTGCGCTTGTGGATGGCCTGGGCCACCAGCTCTTTGCCCGTGCCGCTCTCGCCGCGGATGATGACCGAAGCGTTGCTGTCGGCGATCTTGCGGACGGCGTCGTAGACCTCCTGCATGGCGGCGCTGCTGCCCACCAAGTCGCCGAAGGACTGCTGGCGGTAAAACTCTTCCCGCAGGATGCGGTTTTCGCGCTCAATGTGCTGCTTTTCGACCCCGCGCTGCAACACCACGCCCAGAACGTCGAGTGCCACGGGTTTGATCAGAAAGTCGTAAGCGCCGGACTCCATCACCTTGAGCGCCACGCTTTTCTCCGGGTCCTCGGCCATGGCGATGATGAAGGTGTCCAGAGCGCTGCGTTCGACTTCACGGATAAGCCGCAGGGCGTCGCGAAGCTCGCCGGGCGCCAGCTCGATGTCGAAGAGCAGCACGTCGGGCTGCGCTTCCTCGAGCAGCTTGTAGGTATCTTCGTAGGTCCCAGCCTCGAGCACCGCGAACTCGCTCTTCAGGCCGGCGGCCAGGTGGCGCCGATGGGCGGCGTCGTCATCGGCGACCAGGAGCGCAGGCTTGGCGCGGCGGGCGGACATCGGCGGTTAGTTTGCGCTCCTGTCGTGGAGGAGAAAATCTTCTCTCAATGGGGGAAACATTTACCGTCGGCGGGATTCTAGGGGCGTTGGCCGGGATTGTCAATTCGCACCGAGCACACCGGCGCTGGTTGGGTGAAGGAAATCAAGCGAGTCTCCCAAAGCTGCGCTAGTCCGCGCTCCCCGCGCGACCTTGCCTTCGATGGAACCAACATCTGGGTGACGAACGCAACAAGTAACACTGTTTCCAAGCGATAGGTAAGCTTGGGCTTCAAGGCCGGACGCTGCTCCTACGGCGCACGCTATGTGTCTCGAGCCGGGCAATCGAGACCCCACTTAGCCCTCGAGCAGATAGCCTGAGCGGCCCTTCGACTTAATCGCTAACGCTCGCTCGCTCAGGGCGTTCCCGCTGCTGCGGGATCATCAAGCGAGCGATGGGATTTGTGACCCTGAGCGAAGTCCAAAGGTCACCCTGAGCGAGTCCCGCGCAGCGGGACGAGTCGAAGGGAACCGACCACAAGCTGCCTCTTTTTCTCCCGGCTCCAACCTTTGAGTTGAGCTTCCAGGGCGCGGGCTTGGGCATAGCTTTCGCAATGCTTGGACCAGATCAGGCGAACCGGCCGGCGGCCTCGCGTGTATTTTGCCCCGCGTCCGGAGTTGTGCTTCCGGAGCCGTTCCTCTAAGTCGGGCGCTACCCCAGCGTAGTAAGTACCGTCAGCGCATTCCAGTAGGTAGCTAAACCAACCCTTCGACGCGCTCGCTGACGCTCGCTTGCTCAGGGTCATTTTTGCGGGGCAGAAATGATGGAGCGAGCGATGGGATTTGAACCCACGACACCTGCCTTGGCAAGGCAGTGCTCTACCAGGCTGAGCTACGCTCGCTCCGAAACTGAATTTATTCTACGCAGCGCGCGGGAGGGCGTCAACTGCTGAGGGCCGTGGCGGCGGAAACGCGGACGCAGTTGCGCCCCGCCTGCCGGGCCTCGTTGGCGGCCTGCTCCGCCTGGGCGATGAGATCGGTGATGGTGGTGGCGCCCTGCGCGCCCGAGACGCCGAAGCGAACCGTCACCTCCACCGGCTGGCCCCCGAAGGTGAAGCCGCCGGCTTCGATCGCCTGGCGGATCTTCTCCGCCGCCGTCACCGCCTGTTCGGGGCGTGTCTCCGGCAGCAGTAGTACGAAGACCCCGCCGCCGAAGCGGCCCAGGATGTCGGTGATGCGGCGGTCTTTCATCACTTCGCGGGCGACGTAGACCAGCACCTGGTCGCCGCAGGGGCGGCCGTAAGTCTTGTTGATCTGGTCGAGGTGGTCGATGTCAATCATCAGGCAGGAGACGTGTTTCTTGTGCCGCCGGGTGCGGCGCAGCTCAATGCTGACCCGCTCCAGAAAGTACCGCCGCGTGGGCAGGCCGGTGAGGAAGTCGGTGTTGCTCATCCGCTCCAAGTTCTGGTTGAGCTGGCGGATGGTCATGGCCAGGCTGCGCTTTTCCAGCGCGCGCTCCACCGCCACCATCAGCTCGTCCATGTTGCGCAGCGGCTTGGTGAGGAAGTCGCTGGCGCCCAGGCGCAGGGCGGCGAGGGCGTTCTCAAAGGTCTCTTCGTCGGGCCCGGCGAAGATGATGACTTCAATGGTTTCGTCGAGGGCCTTGACGCGCTCCAGCACGTGCAGGCCGGAGAGGCGCGGAAGGTCCAGCCCGGTGATGACCAGATCGAACACGTGCTCGTCGAGCAGCTGTAGGCCCTGCACGGGGTCGCCCACCGCCGTCACCTTGTGCCCGGCCTTGCCCAGAGCCTTTTCCAGCAGTTGGACGACGAGTTGGTCGGCGTCAATGACGAGGATGTTGGCGATCATCGCGGCTCCGGGCACAGTCCTCTCACCTGCGACAGCGGGCGCAGCCGTACTCTACCACGTTTCCCTCCCCCGCGAAACCGCGCCCCCCGTGGAAACCTTTTGACTTGCTGCGGATTTCCCGCCTACACTCCACT
>Ga0209640_10005613_pt1 | contig 10958 bp, 9 predicted proteins | sample RifCSP10_1_FD_184018 | JGI IMG/M metagenome (GOLD analysis project Ga0209640, IMG submission 184018) | Soil microbial communities from Rifle, Colorado - Rifle CSP2_sed 10_1 (SPAdes) (version 2) | ecosystem: Environmental > Terrestrial > Deep subsurface > Rock core/Sediment | place: Rifle...
CGATCGCGTCGCGCATGTGATCGCGAACCTCGAGCGTGCGAAGGCGCATCTCGAGCAGAAGATCGCCCGCGTCGAGGAGAAGATCGCGAGCGGCGACCTTTCCCCCGAGCAGCTGGCGCGTGCGCGCAAGTTCCTCGCGAAGCTCGAGAACCGCCTCGAGAAGCTCGAGGCGCTCATCGAGCGGCTCCAGACCAAGTTCGAGGAGAAGTGCTCCGGCGACTCCGGCGGCGACGCCTGATCACCTGAGCCGCGTTAGGCCCAGGCCGGTCGGGGGCTCGTAGAGCCGGCCTGGGCCTTAATCGTTCGCGAGCCCGTCGAACCAGGCGTCGAGCTCGTCGCGCTCTTCTTGACCGAGTCCGCGTAGCGGAGCTCGAACGTCTTCTTTCACCGGAACGCCACGTAGCGAGAGCACGCGCTTGAGCGCCGCTTGGCGCGGGAATCGCTCCACGAATCCTCTGAGCTCGGCTAGATGCGCCGCTCCCTCGATCGAGGGACTCCGAACGACCTCCGCCACCTCGGCAGGGAACGCCGATGCGAGCGCCGAGACCGCCCCGACCGCACCGTGCTCGCGGCCCTGGTGGATCAGCGCCTCGGGGCCCACGAAGATGTCGAAGCCCGGGAGCAGGTAGCGCGCGAACGCGTCCCACGGCGTGTCCGAGACCTTCAGCCCGGCGAGGTTCGGAGCGCTCTCGCGAAGGCGCTGGAGGACTTCCGGCGCGACGGCGTAGCCGCTCGTGGAGGCGAACTCGTAGACGTAGAACGGCAGCGGCGCGCACGCACTTGCCGCGGCGAGGAAGTGCGTGTACTGCGCACGCTCGTCGAGCTTGAAGTACGGCGGCCCGATGACGACAACGGCTGCTGCGCCGACCTCCGCGGCGTGCATGGCGAGCGCGACGGTGTCAGCCGTCGTCTGCGCACCGCAATGGACCGCGACCTGGAGCCGGCCGTCCGCGGCCTGGAGGAAGCGGTCCGCCACCAGGCGGCGCTCCGAAGTCGAGAGGAGGATCCCCTCCCCGGAGGTGCCGAGCGCCATGATCCCGTCGAGCCCCGAGGCGACGTAGAAGTCGACGAGCGGCTCGAAGGCGTCCTCGTCCACCTCGGCGCCCGTGTTGCAGAGGGGAGTGATCGACGCAGCCAGCGCTCCGTGCAACATGCGCTGACTCTACGCGGTCGCCCTGGACGGCTACGCGAATGGGGTCAGACCCGTGGGGTCTGACCCCCGAACGACGCACGCACTGGGGTCTGACCCCACGGGTCTGACCCCAGTAGGCTGCGACCCGGTGAGCGCGCTGCGAGTGGAACGCGACGGTGGCGTCCTGCGGGTCACGCTTGCACGGCCGGAGCGCCGCAACGCGTTCGATGCCTCCCTCATCGCCGAGCTCACGGAGGCCTTCTCCGACGTGGGCGATGCCCGCGCCGTCGTTCTCTCAGGCGACGGCCCGTCGTTCTGCGCCGGCGCGGACGTCGAGTGGCACCGCGCGTCGATCGACCTCTCGTACGACGAGAACGTCGAGGACGCGATGCGTCTCTACCGCATGCTCGAGGCGATCGACCTCTGCCCCGTGCCGGTCGTCTGCCTCGTCCACGGCTACGCGCTCGGCGGCGGTTCGGGCCTCGCAGCCTGCGCCGACGTTGCGGTCGCCCGGCCGGACGCGGTGTTCGGCTTCAGCGAGGTGCGCCTGGGGATCATCCCCGCGGTGATCTCGCCGTTCGTCCTCTCGAAGATCGGCGCAGCCGCCAGGCGCTACTTCCTCACGGGAGAGCGCTTCGGCGCCGAGACCGCGCTCCGCATCGGGCTGGTGTCGGAGATCGCGGACGATCTCGACGAGGCGGCGGGCGAGATCGTCGAGGCGCTGCTTGCCGGCGGCCCGGAAGCCGTCCGGGAGGCGAAGCGGCTCGTCCGCGACGCCCCGACAGGGACCGAGACGGCGCGCATCGCTGCAGCACGCCGCACGAGTGCGGAGGGGCAGGAAGGTCTTCGCGCGTTTCTCGACCGCCGTACACCTGGCTGGGCCGCACCCCCGAGCTAAGCGCGGGCGATCGTCGAGGAGCTCTCGAGCTCGATCTCCGACGGCAGCACGGCGGGCACCTCGTCGGTCCCGAGCTCGCGACGAACTCTCGCGTCGAAGTAGACGTAGGCCGTGGTGAGCGCGACGAAGGGCATCGCGAGCGCGTAGACGACGCCTGCAACGACGTTGAGCAGAGCGAGCGGCGCATCCGTGACGAGAATGAGGAGCGCGCCGAGAAGCGGCCCTGCGACGATCGCGAGTGCGGCGCCGACGCCGACCAGCGACGCGACGCGGAGCCACCTGCGGCGTACGAGCCCGGCGCTGCGACGGAGGCCGCCGACGGCCGAGCACCCTTCGAGCTCGACGACCTGTGCGAGCAGCGCCCAGCGCACCGCGAGCCAGACCGCGACCGGAACGAGGAAGCCCGTCGCACCGAGCACGACCACCGCGCCGACCGCGAGGCCGAGCCCGCCGAGCAGCGGACGGGCTCTCGTGAGCGCGAGCCGATAGGCCTCGACGGGTCCGACCGACCGGTTCTCGTCGATCTGGACGAGGGCGCACACCACCGCTGCCTGCACGAGAGCGAACCCGAGCAGCGCCAACGCCGCGCCGACCGAGACGACGAGCAGCACGAGCGCGCCGGCCGACTCACCCGTCGTATCGACTCCGAGCAGCCCGAACCCGCCGAGCATCAGGCTCTGAAGAATCGCGACGACGAAGGTGATCGGGATGAGCACGAGTCCGATCCCGAGGAAGAGCGGCGCCCGGTGGACGTACATCCGGCCGGCCGCCCCGAGAATCTGGCCCCAGGTGCGGCGCCGAGCGAGCCGGAGCGGTGCGACAGGCCGCCACGTCGTGCGCGTCACCGCCCACCCGAAGAAAACGAGAAGCCCGCCGACGAAGAGCAGCGTCGCCGTGGGATTCCGAAGCAGCGCGGTGAGGCCCCTCGAGCCGGTCTCCACGGCACTGCAGAAGAAATCGGTCGCGTCTGTTCCGAGGACGCCGCCCGTCGGTACCGCGTAGCCCCGGGTCCTCCACCCCTCTGACCACTCGATCGGCGCGGTCCACTGCTGCTTGAGGTTCGGTCCCGTCGGCCCGTTGAAGAACGCCGGCTGGAGCTCGCCCCAGCGCCCCTCGAACGTGATCCACGGGAACGCGTCTCGTGCTGCCACCGGATCGCTGGGGATCGTCTTGACGGGCGGACGAAGCTCGACATGCGGGCCGCGCGTGTCGTCGCAGCCCACACCCGCGTCCGCCGAGCTCCCGATGTATAGCGCCTCCGTGTACTTGTTCGCGTGCGAGCCCGCGGCGGGGTACACGACGGGATGCGTGCCTCCCGCGATCTCGAGCTTGCCCTCGCCCCAGTCCGCCTGCTCGGCGCCCTCGTGCGAGCTGTAGCCCACCGAAACGGGCTCGTCGGTGAGCGCCTCGCCCGCATCGCGGGCGTCGAAGACGAGCTGGATCATCTCCCAGTCGCCCTCGTGGGTGTTGTTGAAGTCGTTGAACGGGTAGAAGAGCCAGTACTGGAGCGCCAGCTTGCTCGGGTGGCCCGCATCGCTCGCGACGTGCGCGTACACGGCCGGGGCGCTCCCTTCGGTGACCCTGCGCGCCCAGTGCTCGTAGTCGCATCCGGGGTCGAGCGCGTCGCCCGGGAAGTCGAGGTGGTACTCGTAGCGCTCGACGAGATCCTCGGCCGCCGGCGCGATCTTCACGAGATCGACGGGATTCCACGGCCCCCGCAGCGCAACCGTCGACTCGTCGAACAGGACGTCGACGTCGGTCGGCTCGTACGGCTCCCCCGGACCGCACTCCTCGAGCTGCTCGACGAGCCGCACCACGGGCGCGAAGCGCTCGGCGAGCGCGGTCTCGTCCGCGAGGTCGGCATCCGCGGCCGGAGGGAGTGCGAGCGCGCCGACGAGGAACAGCGCGGACAGCGCCAGACAGCCCAGGCCGATGGAGCCGCGTCGCATCACGCACCTGGGGTTCGACGAGAAGGCGCCGAATCCCGTCCGCGGCCCGTGTCCTTTTACGGGCTGCCACCGGCAGGACACCTACAGTTCCCGCTCGTGGCGATCCGGAAGCTGCTCGTCGCGAATCGCGGGGAGATCGCCGTGCGCGTCTTTCGCACCTGCCGCGACCTGGGTATCGAGACGGTGGCGGTCGTTGCCCCCGACGATGCCGGTGCTCTACATGGTCGGGTCGCCGGTGAGACCGTCGGCATCGCCGGCTACCTGCACTCCGAGGAGCACATCCGCGCGGCGAAGGCGACGGGGGCGGACGCGATCCATCCGGGGTACGGCTTCCTCGCCGAGAACGCCGAGTTCGCGGAGGGGGTCGAGGCCGCTGGGCTGACGTGGGTCGGCCCGTCTCCGGAGGCGCTCCGGCTGGGGGGCGACAAGCTCGAGGCCAAGCGCATCGCGCGCGAGGCCGGGGTGCCCGTGCTTCCCGACGGCCCGCCCGGCGAGATCGGATTTCCCCTCGTGGTGAAGGCCGCGGCGGGGGGAGGAGGACGCGGGATGCGCGTCGTTCGCAGCGCCGCCGAGCTCGACGAGGCGTCCGCGGCGGCGGGCCGCGAGGCGGCGGGCGCGTTCGGCGACGGAACGCTCTACTACGAGCGCTACCTCGAGCGGCCGCGGCACGTCGAGGTCCAGCTCCTCGCGGACTCGCACGGAAACGTGCTCGCGCTCGGCGAGCGCGACTGCTCGATCCAGCGGCGCCACCAGAAGGTGCTCGAGGAGGCGCCTGCGCCCGATCTCTCCAGCCACCTGCGCGCCACCCTGCATGAGGCAGCCGTCGCCTTCGGCCGGGCGATCGGCTATCGCGGAGCCGGCACGGTCGAGTTCGTGCTCGACGGCGGCGAGCTCTTCCTCCTCGAGCTCAACGGCCGCATCCAGGTCGAGCACCCGATCACCGAGGCCGTGACGGGTCTCGACCTCGTCGCCGAGCAGCTCCGCGTCGCGGCGGGAGAAGCCCTTGTGGCTCAGAGCCACAAAGTCGAGGGTCACGCAGTCGAGGTGCGGCTCTACGCGGAGGATCCACGGACGTTCCTGCCGCAGACCGGCCGCATCGAGCGGCTCGTACTCCCGAGTAACAGTCTGGTACACGGATCCGCCCACGGCATCCGGGTCGACTCGGGCGTCGAGGAAGGCGACGAGATCGGCCTCGCGTACGACCCACTCCTCGCGAAGCTCATCGCGCACGGTCGCGACCGGGCGGAGGCCCTGGAGCGCCTCGCGAGGGCGCTGGCCGAGACCGAGATCTCGGGCGTCACGACGAACCTGCCCTTCCTCCGCTGGCTCGTCGCGCACCCCGTCGTCAGGGCCGGCGAGGCGACGACGGCGTTCCTCGTCGAGAATCCTGCGCTCTCCCCCGCTCCGACTCTTCGCGCCCCCGACCCGTGGCGCCGCCCCTGGCGGCTCAACCTCCCTGCGCCGCCACCGGCGTCGCCGCCCGACGTCGACGAGGCGGCACTCGCTCACGGGCCGGCGCACGCCGGCAGCACGGTCACGGCCCCGATGCCGGGAACGGTGATCCGGGTCGAGGTCGAGGAAGGCGCCGAGGTGCAAGCGCGGCACGCCCTCGTCGTCCTGGAGGCGATGAAGATGGAGATTCCCGTGCACTCCCCGTTCCCGGGGACGGTGACGGCCGTGCACGTCGCGCCCGGCGACCGCGTCGCCGGCGGCGCACTCCTCGTCGAGCTGGAGTCCTAGTCGAACGAGAGCTTGTCGAGCAGCCAGCCGACGACGACGTTCACGAACCAGACGACGATCGTCGCGCCGATGTACGTCCAGAACCCGTCGATCGAGAAGTCCGGCGTGAGCCACTCCGCGAGCGCGAGCATGAGGACGTTGATCGCGAAGTACGAGAGACCGAGTGTGACGACGATCAGCGGCAGCGTCAGGATCGCGAGGATCGGCTTGATGATCGCGTTGCCGACCGTCAGGATCAGCGCCCCGAAGAGGAGCGAGCCCCAACGCCCGATCGACACGCTCGAGAACATCCAGTCGACGACGATCAGGGCAAGGACGTTGATGCCCCAGAGGGCGGCGAGACGGATGACCCAGATCACGGGCGGAAGTCTATTCCGGATTGCCTTGTGTCAGAAGAGCTTCTGGAGCTTCATCGCCGCTCCCATGTCGCCCTTGATCGTGAGCTTCCCCGTCATGTACGCGGTGGTCGCGTTCTGCTCGCCCGCGACGATCTTCTCGAAGCTCTCCTCGCTCGCCGAGATGGTGACGTCGCCGTCCCCGGCTCCCTCCGCCACCGTGAGCGCACCGTCCGCGATCGCGACGGTCCAGGCTCCAGCGCCCTCGATCTCGAAGACGTAGGTGTTGTTCATACCGGCGATACGGTCGGCGCTGACCCGCCCCGGCAAGCCGTCGAAGAACTCCTGCACGCTGCCCATCGTCTCGACCTCTCCTCCTCGCGTTAGGGACGGCGGGAGCCTAGCGCGCGGCTACCATCCGCCGCGGCGTGGACTTCGACCTGACCCCCGAGCAGGAGCTCGTCCGCGACACGGTCCGCACGTTCGCGCGCGAGCGGGTCGCTCCCGTCGCCGCCGAGCTCGACCGCGAGAGCCGCTTCCCGTACGAGCTCGTCGCCGAGCTCGCCGAGCTCGGGCTCATGGGGATCCCGATCCCGGAGGAGTACGGCGGCGCGGGCGGCGACACGGTCTCGTACGCGATCGCAGTCGAGGAGCTGACGCGCGTCGACTCGTCCGTCGCCATTACCGTCGCGGCGCACACGTCGCTGGGGACGATGCCGATCCTCCTGTTCGGCTCCGAGGAGCAGAAGCAGCGGTGGCTGCCGGACCTCGCGTCCGGTCGCCGGCTCTCGGCGTTCGGGCTGACGGAGCCCGGCGCCGGCTCGGACGCCGGAGCGACGCGCACGACCGCCGAGCTTCGCGACGGCTCGTGGGTCGTCAACGGGACGAAGATCTTCATCACCAACGCGGGCACGGACATCACGTGGGGCGTGACGCTCACCGCCCGCACCGGCGAGGACGAGGTCTCGAATCTCGTCGTCGAGAACGGGACGCCCGGGTACACGATCTCGCCGCAGATGAAGAAGCTCGGCTGGCGTGCGTCCGACACGCGCGAGCTCTCGTTCGAGAGCTGCGAGGTGCCCGAGGGCAACCTCCTGGGCGAGCGGGGAAACGGCTTCCGGCAGTTCCTCGAGATCCTCGACGGGGGGCGGATCTCGGTCGCCGCGATGGGCGTCGGGCTCGCGCAGGGCGCGTACGACCTGGCCTACGCATACGCGAAGGAGCGAGAGCAGTTCGGGAAGCCGATCTCGTCGTTCCAGGCGGTGCAGTTCAAGCTCGCCGACATGGCGACGGAGATCGAGGCGGGGCGCTCGATGGTGTACCGGGCCGCGTGGCTGAAGGACCAGGGCCGCCCGTTCGCGCTCGAGGCGGCCATGGCGAAGCTCTTCACCGGCGAGCTGTCCAACCGGGTCGCCAACTGGGGTCTCCAGATCCACGGGGGCTACGGCTACATGGAGGAGTCCGCGATCTCGCGCCTCTACCGCGACCAGAAGATCCTGGAGATCGGCGAGGGCACGAATGAGGTGCAGCGGATGGTCATCGCTCGCCATCTCGGCCTGTAGCGCGCTCGCGCTCGCAGGGCCGGCGGCCGCGCACATCACGGTCGTACCTCCCTTCGTCGCCGCGGGCGACACCACGACCTTGCGCGTCACCGGGCCGAACGAGCGCGACGCTGACATGACTGGCTTTGCGCTGACCGTTCCTAGTGAATTCCGGATCGTCGAAGCGGTGTCGGCTGGCGGCTGGCGCGGCTCCATTCGGGGCCAGACGGCGACGTGGAATGGAGGTCGGCTCGGCTCGGGATCGGAGGCGACGTTCACGCTGGAGGTCGAGGGGCCGGTCGGACCCGGGCCCGCAGTGCTCGAGGCTGCTCAGCTCTATCCGGGCGGAGCGATCGTCCGCTGGCCGGTAGCACTGACCGTGACGCCGGCCACGGAGACACCGTCCCAGAACCTCGGATGGGCGGTGGTCACGGGACTCGTGGGTCTGGTCGTACTCACCGGGATTGGCGCGGCCATGTTGCGCCGCGCTCGATCACTTCAAGAGAAATAGCGGGCGCCGCTGGTAGCGTCGCAAGTCGTGATCTTCACGCAGTTCGTCGACGACGCGCTCGGTTGCGCCTCGTACCTGGTCGGCGACGCGGACAGCACAACCGCTGTCGTCGTCGACCCAGCCTTCGCGATCGAGCAGTACCTCGACGAGGCGGAGCGGCTCGGCGTGCAGATCGTCCGCACGATCGAGACGCACACGCACGCGGATCATCTCTCGGGTCACGGACGATTCGCGCTCGAGCACGGCGTCCCGGTTAGCGTTCACCCCGCAGCCGAGGCCGAATACCCGCACGATCCGATGGAGGACGGAGACGAGATCGCCGTCGGACAGGTCGTCCTGCGCTGCATCCATACACCCGGGCACCGGCCGGAGCACTGCTGCTTCGCCGTCAGCGACCGCTCGCGCGGGCCCGACCCCTGGATCGTCCTCACCGGCGACTCGCTGTTCGTCGGCGACGCGGCTCGCCCCGACCTCGCGGTCGAAGCGCGCGAGGGCGCCGAAGGCCTGTTCCACTCGCTCCGCAGGCTGGTCGAGCTCGGAGACGGTGTGGAGGTCTACCCGGGACACGTCGCGGGGTCGCTCTGCGGCAAGGCGATGAGCTCGAAGGCCTCTACCACGATCGGCTTCGAGCGTCGCTTCAACCCCGCCCTCGCCACCGACGACGTCGCGCTGTTCATCGCCGAGTCGGCCGCGATCTCCGCGCCACGGCCTCCGAACATGGAGCGGATCGTGGAGATGAATCGTGGCCCGTTCGTCGGCGCTCAGCCGGAGGTGTACGAGCTTCCCGCGCCGCCCGAGGGTGCACAGGTGCTCGACGTCAGGCCCGTTGAGGCGTTCGCGGAGGGCCACTTCGCGGGTGCGCTGAGCGTGCCGGTGACGGGGACGAGCTTCTCGACGAAAGCGGCGTTCGTCCTGGAGCCAGGCCCGATCGCGGTGTCGGCGACCGACGATGACGAAGCGGCCCGCGCAATACGCTCGCTTCGCTCGGTCGGGCTGCTGGACATCCCCGGCTACGTCCTTGGTGGCGGGACGGAGACGCTCGGCCTCGTCTCCGTCGACGAGCTCGACGACTTGCTCGCCGAGGGCGCGGAGCTCATCGACGTGCGAGAGAAGGACGAGCGCGACACGGGGTACATCGCGGGCAGCAGGAACATCCCCTACCGCCTGCTCGCGCTGGGCGAGTCCGACCTCCCGCACGACCGTCCGATCGTGACCATCTGCGAGACCGGGCCGCGTGCGGCTATCGCGGCGAGCATCCTCGCAGCGCGAGGATTCGACGCCCACCCGGTCTGGAACGGCGGAATCACCAGCTGGACAGCGAGCGGGCGCCCGACTGTCGAGTTCAGGCGCTGCGGCTCAGGCTAGCTGGCGGCCTCGAGGAGCAACTCACCCTCACGGATGTAGCGCGTCGCGCCCACGGACAGGAAGAACGCAAGCGCCTGCCGGAGCTGCTCGTCAGCTTCCTGCCGACGCCCTGCATCGATGAGACTCGTCGCGGCCAGCAGCCTCGCCTCCGCAGCGAGAGGCAACGCGCCAATCTCGTCGAGCATGCGTGCAGCCTGTGTGTACTCACCCTCGGCCCACTTCGTGGCTGCCTCGAGCCACCGCGTCGGCGCCGCCAACGTCGGTGCCCGTTCGAGGAACTCCGTTTCGCGTCCGAGACCTTCCATCGCCACCGCGAGGTCAACCGTCCAGGAGTGAGCGAGCTCGTGCACGCCTTCAGCCGCAACGTCTAGGAGAAGGCTGTCGATCTGGTCAGAGGCGTCCTTCCGTCGATCGACCGCGAGGAGGACGCGGGCGGCACATGCGCGCGTCGGATGAAGCGTCTGGGGATCTTTGATCCCTTCGGCGAGCTCGAGACCCCTCAACGCATCATCGACTGCGCCGGTGACATCGCCGCGACCAAGGCGAATCACCGAACGCACGTTCCTGCACGCGTGTTCCATGTAGTGACGGGCGCCCTGCTCAGACTGCTCGATGAGAGCGTCGGCCGCGGCGACGGCTTCGTCCCAGCGGCCCGCGAAGTACGCGTCCACCACGAGCTCGGCGCGAAGCCAGATCGTGGGTCCGGCGAGACCGAACCGCTCGCAGACTTCGAGGCCCTCGCGATGGAGCTCCTCCCCGCGCCGCTGGTCGCCGAGGGAGCAGGCCAAGGACGCGAGGTTGGTGAGACCTCGGTATGCCTCGGGGGAGTTCAACGCACGGGTGATGTCGATGCTCTCGCGCAGATCGTCGAGCCCTGAGAGGTCCCCGCCGTTCGCCTTCGCGACGCCGATGTTGTTGAGCGCGTGTGCCCGAAGCTCGTCGAGTCCCAGCTCCTCCGCCATCGCCAACGCCTCGCCGCCAACGCGGATTGCCTCGGCGCTTCGACCGGCGAGCATTTGGAAGCGAGAGACGCTGCTCGTCACGAATGCCGTCGGCGGTGACGGTTGAGCATCGGCGATGAGCGCGGCCGCACGGTCGAAGTGCGCGAATGCCGCGTCGCGGTCACCGTGAGACCAGACCGCCTCGCCCCAGAAGACCTCCGCCTCTGCCGCCGTCTCCACATCGCCGGCGGCTAGCGCCGCCTCGGCCGCCTTCGCGTATTCGTCCTCCCCGTGAAACTCGGTCGTGAACAGCGCGCGGCCGTAGGCGAGCAAGCGTCGCGGATCGAGCTTGTCGAGATCGAGCGCAGCTGAGTAGCTGCGGGCGGCTGCCGCAAAGGCGTTGAGCGCGAACGCTCTGTCGCCGGCTTCACGGAGAGCCGCAGCGGCGCGGACGCTCAGGTCTCCGGCCTCGACGCCTGCGCTGCGCGCGTAGTCGAGCGAAGCGACGTAGTGGTGCGCGAGCATCTCCGCGCGGTCCTCGGAGCG
>Ga0209640_10005614_pt1 | contig 10957 bp, 9 predicted proteins | sample RifCSP10_1_FD_184018 | JGI IMG/M metagenome (GOLD analysis project Ga0209640, IMG submission 184018) | Soil microbial communities from Rifle, Colorado - Rifle CSP2_sed 10_1 (SPAdes) (version 2) | ecosystem: Environmental > Terrestrial > Deep subsurface > Rock core/Sediment | place: Rifle...
CGCCACCCGCTTTCTTCGATCCCATCTGCCCATTCCATTTTCCCGTTGTGATAAGATTGCGCGATGGACATTCTCGCTGAGATCAAACGGGTCCTGGACCTCGAAGGGAGGGCGGTCTCGCGGGTGCGTGAATGCGTCGGGCCGGCGTACGAGCAGGCGGTCCGTCTCATGTACGCCTCCCCCGGCAAGGTGATCCTGACCGGCGTCGGCAAATCCGGGATCATCGCGCAGAAGATCGCTTCGACGATGGTGTCCACGGGGACCCCCGCCCTGTTTCTGCACCCCACCGAGGGGATGCACGGGGACATCGGGATCGTGCACAAGGACGATGTGATCGTGGCCGTCGGCAAGTCCGGCGAGAGCGACGAGCTAATCGTCATGCTGCCGTTCATCCGAAAGATCGGGGCGCGCCTCATTGCGATCACGGCGGAGACCGACTCCACGATTGCCCGCCATGCCGATATCGTCCTGCTGACCCCGGTGGAGGAGGAGGCCTGTCCCCTGAACATGGCCCCGACCTGCAGCACGACCGCCGCCCTGGTCGTCGGGGACGCGCTGGCGATGGCCCTCATGAAGCTCCGGGACTTCCAACCGGAGGACTTCGCCCGGCACCACCCGGGCGGGCAGCTCGGCAAGCGCCTGTTGCTGACCGTCCGCGATCTGATGCGGACCGGGTCGCGAAATCCGGTGGTCCATGTGGGGGCGTCTGTCCAGGCCCTGTTCTCCGAGATCACGGCGAAGCACACCGGCGCGGTCTCCATCGTGGATGACACCGGCAAGCTGGCGGGCCTGGTGACTGATTACGACATCCGGCGCGCGGTCGGGGAGGGGCGGAACATCTTCACGATGAGCATCCCCGAGATCATGAACCCGAATCCGATTTACATAGACGCCGATGCCAAGGCGGTCCAGGCGCTCAAGCTGATGGAAGAGCGGGAGAAGCCGTTTGCGGTGTTGCCGGTGGTGGAGGCCGATCGGATCGTGTGCGGGATGATTCATCTCCATGACCTCATTGACAAAGGGCTCTAATCCTATCACCGCCCATCTCTATGCCGTCATCCTGGCCGGAGGCAGCGGCACGCGATTCTGGCCGCTCAGCCGGGAGCTCTATCCCAAGCAGCTCCTCAAGGTCTTGAGCGACCGGACGCTGATCCAGCAGACGGTGCATCGGATCAGGCCGATCGTTCCGGGCGACCGCGTGGTGGTCGTCACCGGCGCGGGGCACGCCGAGGCCATCCGGTTTCAACTGGATGATCCCGGCGGGGTCCGCAAAGAGAACATCCTGGCCGAGCCAGTGGCCCGCAACACCGCGGCGGCGATCGGGTGGGCGGCGACGGTGATCCGCCGGCGGGACCCCGAGGGCATCATGCTGGTGATGCCGGCCGACCATGTCATTCCAGACGAGGCGGAATTTCGTCGGGCGATCGCACTGGGGGCGCGTCTTGCCCAGGCAGGACGGCTGGTGACCTTCGGGATCAAGCCGACCCGGCCTGAGACCGGCTACGGCTATATCCGGGCGATCAAGGGGAAGCCGCTGCTGACCCAGGGCCGCCTCAAGGCATTGGCGGTGACCAGCTTTACGGAGAAGCCGGATCGGGCCACCGCGAAGCGGTACCTGCGCACCGGGCGGTTTTACTGGAACAGCGGCATCTTCGTCTGGCGGGCCGAGGCGATATTGAAGGAAATGGTGGCCGCCTTGCCGGCTCTGTCGCGCGGCCTCACGCGGCTCGGCGCCGCGCTGGGCACGCCCCTGGAGGCGCAGGCGCTGGACCGGTTCTACCGCCGCGCGGAGACGATCTCGATCGACCACGGCGTGTTGCAGCGGACCCGGCGGGCAGCCGTCATCCCGGCGCTGTTTCGATGGAGCGATGTCGGCAACTGGAGCGCCCTGGACGAGGTGGCCGAGAAGGACCGCGCGGGCAACGTCCGGATCGGCCCGATCGTGGACCTCGGGAGCCGCGACTCCATCTTATATGGGGAGCAGCGGCTGGTGGCCACCATCGGCCTGCGAGATATGGTGGTGGTGGACACGGCCGACGCCACGCTGGTCTGTCCCAAGGACCGGGCCCAGGAGGTCAAGCAGATCGTCGAGGTGCTCCGCCGGAGGAAGGCCCCGGAGCAGTTGATCCACAAGACGGTCCAGCGGCCCTGGGGCAGCTACACGGTGCTGGAGGAAGGCCCTCGATACAAGGTCAAACGGGTAACGGTCAAGCCGGGCGGCCGTCTGTCGCTCCAGCTCCACCATCGGCGGAGCGAGCACTGGGTGGTCACGGCGGGACAGGCCCGCATCACCTGTAGCCAGCGAGTCTTTGAACTTCGCCACAACGAAAGCACGGCGATTCCGGTGGGGACGGCGCACCGCATCGAAAATCCCGGCCCCGTTCCCCTCGACATCATCGAGGTCCAGTGCGGGGATTATCTGGGCGAAGACGACATCGTGCGCCTCTCCGACGACTATGGACGAACTGTAAAAAGTTAATCGTTAAACGTTATCCGTTATACGTTTGGGAGGTTCCAGTGTCTTTAGGGATATGGCAGGCGAGACTGAGAGGACCATCCGGACCTTCGAAGACATGGAAGTCTGGATTGTGTGTAGGGAACTCAGGAAGGACTTGTCTGATTTGGCTAGGACTTTTCCGGCGGCGGAGCGGTATCGTCTTTCTGATCAGTTGATTCGTGCGGCCAGATCGGTGACCGCAAATATAGCTGAGGGCTACGGCAGGTTTCATTATCAGGAGAATATTCAGTTTGTCCGCCACGCACGAGGGTCCTTGTTCGAAGTCATTGACCACTTGACTGTAGCGTATGATGCGGGATATGTGGACAAAGAGAAATCTCAGGGGTTTCGTGAACGAACGATCCGTGCTATTCTCATAATCAACGGTTTTATTCGTTATTTGACCTACGCCAAAGGCATTTCCGAGCGAACGATTAACGATTAACGTTTAACGAATGTCCATCTTCAGAGAGTACGACATCCGGGGCGTCGTCGGAACCGACCTCACGGTCGAATTGGCCGAGAAGATCGGGCGGGCGTACGGGTCCACCGCGGTCCGCGCGGGCGCCAAGGCGGTGGCCGTGGGGCGGGACGGGCGGACCAGCGCGGGGCCGATGCGGGAGGCCATCCTGAAATCCCTGACACGCTGTGGTCTGGACGTGGTGGATATCGGGGTTTGTCCCACCCCGCTGATGTATTTCGCGCTCTTTACGCTCCCCGTGGGCGGGGGCGTCATGATCACGGCCAGCCACAATCCTCCCGAGTACAACGGGTTCAAACTCTGTCTTGGGAGAGACTCCCTCCACGGCGCCGCCATCAAGGCTCTCGAAGGTGAAATCGCCCAAGGCCGTTTTGAGGAGGGACGGGGGACCGTCTCCGAGCACGCCATCATTCCGGATTACTTGGCCTACATGAAAAAGGCTTTCGCCGGCGTCAACGCCGCTCACCTCCACGTCATCGTGGATTGCGGCAACGGCATGGGCGGGCTCGTGGGACCTGAGTCCCTGCGCATGCTCGGATGTCGGGTGACCGGCATGTACGTCGAGGTGGACGGGCGATTCCCGAACCATGATCCCGATCCCACGGTGGTCGCCAACCTCCAGGATGTGATCCGCAAGGTGCGCGAGACGAAGGCCGACGTCGGGATCGCCTACGATGGGGATGCGGACCGCATCGGGGCCGTGGACGAAAAGGGGGACATCCTCTGGGGGGACAAGCTGCTGGTGCTGTACGCCCGCGATGTCCTGAGGAACCACCCAGGCGCCGCGATCATCTCCGAGGTCAAGGCCTCGCAAGTCTTCTACGACGACGTGGCCAAGCGGGGCGGCCGTCCCATCATGTGGAAGACCGGCCATTCCCTCATCAAGGCCAAGATGAAGGAGGAGCATGCGGTGCTGGCGGGAGAAATGTCCGGCCACATGTTTTTCGCCGATCGGTACTTCGGGTATGACGATGCGGTCTATGCCTCGTGCCGGCTCGTGGAGATCCTGGCCAAAGCCGGGCGACCGCTCTCGTCCCTGCTCGCCGACCTGCCCCCGACGATCGCGACCCCGGAGATCCGCGTGGAATGCCCGGACGCTGTCAAGTTCCAGGTGGTGGAAGAAGCCCGGAAGGAACTGGCCCGCGAGCACAAGATCATCGACATCGACGGGGTGCGCGTGCTGTTTCCCGAGGGGTGGGGGCTGATTCGGGCCTCGAACACCCAACCGGCGCTCGTCTTGCGATTCGAAGCGACCTCCGAGGCGGCCTTGCGGCGCATCCGCGAGGTCGTCGAATCCAAGGTCAAGAAGTATGTCGGCGGGTCTTCCGGCACGCACTGAGGGTGGATGGCTCTGATCATGATGCGCGCAGAGAGTGGTCCACGGCGTTCCGTACCGGTCCGGTTCCTCGCCCCGCTCGCGGCGGGGGTTCTGGTGCTGGCGGCGCCCTGCCTGGCCGATCCGACCTTCACCCCATTCACCGTCGGGGAGCGGCTCACCTACGACCTGAGCTGGGGGATCATCTCCGCCGGCACTGCGGTGATGGAGGTTGCGGAGCGCCAGACCGTCGGCGTGCGATCCGCGCTCAAGGTCGTTCATACCGCGCAGTCGAATGATTTCATCTCGGTCTTCTATCCGGTCAACAATCGCGTCGAGTCCCTGCTCGACGAGCAAGGGAACTATCCCACCCACCTCTTCTTCAAGCGGCGAGAAGGCAAACGCAAGAACGACATAGAGGTCCTGTTCGATCAGGTCGCCCATCGGGCGACGGTGACGAAAGACGGGGCCACCGAGACGTTGGACATCCCGCCCGAAGCCCAGGATGTCCTCTCCTGCCTCTACCTCTTCCGGACGCTTCGCAGGGTCGAGGTGGGCTCGTCGTCATTCATCAACGTCCTCCACGATAAAAAGAATTACCGGCTGGAGGCGCGCATCGAGGGCAAGGAGCGCCTGAAAGGGCCGCTCGGGGAATTCGACACCATCCGTGTCCTGGTCATCATGCCCTTCCGTGGACTCTTTTTGAACGAGGGCAATATCCGCGTCTGGCTGACCGACGATGCGGCCCGGGTCCCGGTGCTGATGAAAGCCAAGGTCGTCATCGGGTCCGTGACGGCGACGCTCGCCTCGGTCAGAGGCATCACACTTACGGCAAGACCTTGAGCCCCAGCCGGGGCCTGATCGTTGCCGTGCGCGCGGAAAGCCGATATAATCCCGTCATTCGATGAGGACCCCGCTTTTATGAGCCGTACCGGAACCACCCTGACCCGTTTCATCATTGAGACGCAGGCCGGGTTTCCCGCCGCGACCGGGGAGTTTTCGGCCCTGTTGGCCCAGATCGGGCTGGCCGGCAAACGGATCGCTCAGGACCTCCGCCGGGCCGGGCTGATCGACATTCTCGGGCTGACCGGGGAGACCAACGTCCAGGGGGAGGCCGTCAAGAAGCTGGATGAACTGGCCAACGAAACCTTCATAAAGTCGTTCCAGTACAGCGGGCTTGTGTGCGCCCTGGCCTCGGAGGAGATGGAGAGGCCGGTCCACCTGCCAGAGAACTGGCCGCACGGCAAGTACATGCTGCTGTTCGACCCCTTGGATGGATCCTCCAACACCGACGTCAACATGCCGCTGGGGTCGATCTTTTCCGTGCTCCGGCACGAGGGAAAGGATGGGCTGCCGACCGAATCGGAGCTCGTGCACAAGGGAACGGACCAAGTGGCTGCGGGCTATCTGATGTACGGCTCCAGCACGATGCTGGTGTTCACGTCCGGCAAGGGCGTGCATGGGTTCACGCTCGATCCCGGGATCGGGGAGTACCTGCTGACGCACGAGAACGTTCGGATGCCGGCGAGGGGCAAGGTGTACGCCGCCAACGAAGGCAACTATCACAAGTGGCCGGCCGGCACGCAGCGCTACATTGATTATCTCAAGCAGTCCGATAAACCGACGGGACGGCCGTACTCGTCGCGATACTCCGGCTGCCTGGCGGCCGACGTGCATCGTATCCTGCTTGGCGGGGGGATCTATCTCTATCCCGGCGAGACGGACAAGCCCGAGGGGAAGCTGCGCCTGCTGTACGAAGCGAACCCGCTGGCGATGGTCGTGGAGCAGGCGGGCGGCAAGGCCAGCACCGGGACGATGCGGATCCTCGACGTCACGGCCAAGGTCCTGCACCAGCGCGTGCCGCTTCTGATCGGGAGCCCGGACGATGTGGGGACGGCCGAGGCCTTCATTCAAGGTAAACGATGAACACCGTTAAACGTTAACCGTTATTCGTTAAACGGCATTCACGATTAACGATTCACGAATAACGAATAACGACGGAGGACGAGATGACGAATCGTGTCCGAGAAATCCTGAGCTGGTACAGCACCGATAACGCCGGTGCGAAAATGAATCTGTCGCGCATCCTGAACCATGGGACGCTAAAGGGGACCGGCAAATGCCTGATCCTTCCCGTGGACCAGGGTTTCGAACACGGCCCCGCGCGGAGCTTCGCGATCAACCCGCCGGGCTATGATCCTCGATACCACTTCGAACTGGCCATCGAGTCCGGCTGCAACGCCTACGCCGCCCCGCTTGGCTTCCTGGAGGTGGGGGCTGCCGACTTCGCGGGCGACATTCCGCTGATCCTCAAATTGAACAACCACGATTCCCTTTACGAGGATAAGGACCCGGTCCCGGCTGTCACGGCGAGCGTGGGGGACGCGCTCCGGCTCGGCTGCGCGGGGGTGGGCTACACCATCTACCCCGGATCGGCGCACTGCAAGGTCATGTACGAGCAACTGCGCGAGATCACTGCAGAGGCGAAGGCTGTCGGCCTGGCCGTGGTGGTATGGTCCTATCCGCGCGGCGGTCAGATCAGCAAGGACGGCGAGACGGCCATCGACGTCATCGCCTACGGGGCCCAGATTGCGGCCCAATTGGGGGCGCACATCGTCAAAGTCAAACTGCCGACCGACCATCTGGAGCAGGCGGCGGCGAAAAAGGTGTACGAGGCGCAGCAGATTCCGATCAAGACACTGGCCGATCGGGTGCGTCATGTGGTGCAGTCCACCTTCAACGGACGCCGCATCGTGATCTTCTCCGGCGGGGCCACCAAGGAGGACGACAAGGCCCTCTTCGACGAAGTCCGGGCCATCCGGGACGGAGGCGGGTTCGGGTCCATCATGGGGCGCAACTCCTTCCAGCGCAAAAAAGAGGACGCCCTCAAGTTCCTTCGAACCATCACGGGGATCTATGCCGGAACTGTTCAGTAAAGGGGGCAGCAGATCGGTGGCCGGCGGTCTGCTCCTGGTCGGGGTGGGCATGGTCCTCGGCTGGGTCGCCGCGGCGGACCTGGGGTTTCGGCCGGCTGGCCCAGTCGGGCCCGAACCGCCGGTGGCGCAAATCACGCTCAGCGCACCGCGGCCGGTTTCGTTGGCCCAGCCGGGCGGCTCCGACCGGAATTTCGTGGAGGTGGCCAAGGCGGCCACCCCCTCCATCGTGAATATCGCCACCACCCGGACCAGCCGGCTCCCCGAGGGGCACGGCCTGGGCCCTTTCGAGGATCCCTTCTTCCGGCGGTTCTTCGGGGATGAGCTGTTCCGCCGGTTTGAGGCTCCCCGCGATCGCCGCGAGCGCAGCCTGGGGTCCGGCGTGATCGTGGACCCCAGCGGCTACATCATCACGAACAACCACGTGGTGGCGAAGGCGGACGAGATCAAGGTCCTGCTCTCGGACAAGCGGGAGCTGAAGGCCAAGGTCGTGGGGACCGACCCCAAGACGGACATCGCGGTGATCAAGGTGGACGCGCAAACCCTGCCGACCATCCCCTGGGCCGATTCCGACAAGCTCCAGGTGGGGGAGTACGTCCTGGCCATCGGCAACCCCTTCGGGCTGAACCAGACCGTGACCATGGGGATCATCAGCGCGGTGGGCCGGGCCAACGTCGGGATCGCCGAGTATGAGGACTTCATTCAGACCGATGCGGCCATCAATCCGGGCAACTCGGGCGGCGCGCTCGTCAATGCGCGGGGGGAGCTGATCGGCGTCAATACGGCCATCTTCAGCCAGAGCGGCGGATACATGGGAATCGGGTTCGCCGTCCCCAGCAATATGGTGCGGTCCGTGATGGACCAGTTGATCAAAGGAGGCAAGGTCGTCCGGGGCTACCTCGGCGTGTCCATTCAGGACCTGACCCAGGACCTCGCCAAGCAATTCAACGTGCCCGAAAGCAAGGGCGTTCTGATCAGCGATGTCCTGGCCGACAGCCCGGCCAAACGGGCCAAGCTGGAGCGGGGCGACGTGATTCTCGAGTATGACGGCCGTCCGGTCGAGAGCCCCACCCAGTTCCGGAACCTGGTGGCGCAGACGGCAATCGGCAAGAAGGTCCGGATCAAGCTGCTCCGGAGCGGCAAGATGCTGGAGCAGGAGGCCACGATCGCCGAGCAACCGAAATCCATGGCCCGGGGCAAGCTGGAACCGGAAGACGAGGAGGTCCGCTCGGCGGGCGCCTTCGCCGGCGTGGAGGTGCGGGACCTCACCGCGGAGATTGCGCGCCGCTTCAGCCTCCCCCGCGATGACCGGGGGGGCGTCGTCGTGGTCCGCGTCGCCGACGGCAGCCCGGCCGAGGAGGCGGGAGTCCAGGCCGGCGATGTCATCATCGAGATCAATCGCAAGCCTGTCACGAACCAGCGGGACTTCATGCGCGCCGTGGAGGAGCTCGCCCCCAAGGAGTCCGCCCTCGTCCTGGTGCTCCGCAACGGCCGGAGCTCCTATATCACGATCAAGCCGTAAGCAGTAGTTCCTATATGTCTTTCCTCTTCTTCTGCATTCGCGCGGTCGTGTGATATCATGGCCGCAAGACGAAAGGGGGTGGCAGTATGGTGCTGCGTGCGACATTCGTCGTTCTTTGCATCGTGGCTGGTCTTGCCCTGTTCTCCGACGGCTTCGGCCAGGAAAGCGGATGGATCTGGGCGGGGGGAGTCGGCCTGCTCGTGGCCGGCGTCGTCCTCGGGGTGGAATATGGGCTCCGCCAGGCCAAGCCGGGGGTGCTCCTTGGAGGGGCCGCGGGCCTCGCGGCCGGCCTGTTCGTGGCCGGGTTGTCATCCTGGGCTGTGGGATTTGCCGTCCCGGGCCTTGAATCGGTGCCCGTCCTGGGATTCGTGCTCCTGGCGGCCTTTCCCTATCTTGGCTTGATCTATGGGCGCAAAATCTTTGAAGCCGCCGGGGTCCTCAAGTTATCGGAGGAAGGCGGATCCGCCGTTGCAGCCCACATCAGCAATAAGATTCTCGATACCAGCGTCATCATCGACGGGCGGGTGGCGGATCTCTGCGAGACCGGATTCTTAGAAGGGGCCTTTATCCTGCCCCAATTTATTCTGCTCGAGCTTCAGCATATCGCGGATTCGTCGGATCCTCTGAAGCGCGGGCGAGGGCGGCGCGGCCTGGACGTGCTCAACAAGATCCAAAAGATGGTGGACGTCGAGGTGCATGTCGTCGAGGAGGATTTCCCCCACATCAAGGAGGTGGACTCCAAGATCGTGATGCTGGCCAAGAAGATGAACGCCAAGGTGATCACCAACGATCTGAACTTGAGCAAGGTCGCGGAACTCCAGGGGGTCCGGGTGCTCAACATCAACGAGCTCTGCAACGCCCTCAAGCCGGTCGTGCTGCCGGGTGAACAACTCCGCGTCTTCGTCCTCAAGGAAGGGAAGGAGGCCGGCCAGGGCGTGGCGTATCTGGACGACGGGACCATGATCGTCGTGGACAACGCCAAGCGGTTCATCGGATCCAACGTGAATGTGGTGGTCACCAGCGTTCTGCAGACCCAGGCCGGGCGCATGATCTTCACCCGGCTGAAGGAGGAGGCGGAGAGCCAGGACCTCACGGTGGCCCGCGGGTGAACGGAGCGGAAGGCGTGGCGCGATGAAACCGACCGGTCGGGTAGTGGCCATTGTGCCGGCCGGCGGCGCCGGCAAGCGGATGGGAAGCACGACCCCCAAGCAATTCAGGATGCTGGGGGAGTGGCCCATGATGCTCTACTCGCTGCGGGTCCTCGATCAGTCCCCGAGTGTGGCTGAAGTCATCCTGGTGGTGCCCAAGGAGGAGCGCGCCCGCGCGCTGGCCGAGGTGATTGAGCGGTACGGCGTGAAGAAGGTGCTGAAGGTGGTCGCGGGAGGCGCGACCCGGCAGGAGTCGGTCTCGAACGGGCTTCAGGAGACCGAAGCCGATGTCGAGATCGTGGTCGTCCATGATGCGGTCCGGCCGTTCGTGACGGAAGACCTCATCGAACGCTCCATCGAGATGGCCAGGAAGGTCGGGGGGGCCGTGGTCGCCATTCCGATGAAGGACACCCCCAAGCAGGTCGGGCCGGACGGGTCGATCCAGCGGACCCTGGATCGCACCGGTCTCTGGCATGCGCAGACCCCCCAGACGTTCCGGCGCGCGATTCTTCTGGAGGCCTACCGGGTGGCTTTGGCGGATCACATTCACGCCACCGATGATGCGGCCCTGGTGGAGCGGTTGGGCCAGCCCGTCGGTATCGTCCCGGGCAGTTGGGAGAACATCAAGATCACGACGCCGGAGGACATGATGATCGCCGAGGCGATTCTTGCCGCTAGATCGAAAGAGGTTAAACGTTAAACGTTATACGTTAATCGTAGATACGCCAGAGCTTGATGATTTCACGTTTAACGAATAACGAATAACGATTAACGAATAACGAGGGACAACGAGGCCATGCGAGTAGGTATAGGTTACGACATCCACCCCCTGGTGTCGGGGCGCAAGCTGGTTTTGGGCGGGATCGAGATCCCCCACGCGAAGGGTTTGAGCGGGCACTCGGATGCCGACGTCCTCACCCATGCGATCTGCGATGCGCTCCTCGGCGCGATGGGGGAGGGAGACCTCGGCTCGCATTTTCCGGCTTCCGATCCGCAGTACAAGGACATCGCCAGCCGGACGCTCCTGGAGCGCGTGGTTTCTCTGATGGCCCGGAAAGGTT
>Ga0209640_10005615_pt1 | contig 10957 bp, 9 predicted proteins | sample RifCSP10_1_FD_184018 | JGI IMG/M metagenome (GOLD analysis project Ga0209640, IMG submission 184018) | Soil microbial communities from Rifle, Colorado - Rifle CSP2_sed 10_1 (SPAdes) (version 2) | ecosystem: Environmental > Terrestrial > Deep subsurface > Rock core/Sediment | place: Rifle...
TCGCCGGCTCAGGCGGCCGGGTCACCGAGGCGACGTGCAAGGAGCAGCTGCTGTACGAGATCCACGACCCGGCGCGATACCTGACCCCCGACGTGGTCGCCGATTTCTCCGGCGTGACGGTTTCTGGGGTCGGCCCCGACCGCGTGAGCGTGCGGGGTGGGACGGGACACGCGCGGCCCTCCACGTTGAAGGTCTCTGTCGGTTATCTCGACGGCTACATCGGCGAGGGCCAGATCTCCTACGCCGGTCCCCGGGCGGCCGCCCGGGCCCGGCTGGCCCTCGACGTCGTGGCCGAGCGGCTGCGGTTCACCGGCGTAGCGTGTCGCGAGGTCCGCTACGACCTGATCGGCGTCGATTCCCTCCACGGACCGGCGCTCTCCGCATCCGCCCCCGAGTCCTACGAGGTGCGCGCCCGGGTCGCCGCGCGCACCCACACCCGCGAGGATGCGGTCCGCGTCGGCAACGAGGTAGAGTCGCTCTACACGAACGGGCCGGCCGGAGGCGGCGGGGTGACGAAGCAGGTCCGCGAGGTGGTGGCCGTGGCCACCACCTTTTTGCCCCGGGAGCGCGTGGTCCCGAGCGTCCGATACCTGGAGGCGTGACCCGTGCGGCTCGCCGATATCGCCCACTCCCGCACCGGAGACAAGGGCAACACCGTCAACATCTCGGTGATCGCCTACCGCGCCGAGGACTATCCCCTGCTGGAACGGCACGTCACCGTGGAACGGGTGAAGGCGCACTTCCGCGGCATCGCCAAGGGCGAGGTGGTTCGCCACGAGCTCCCGCGGATCGGAGCGCTCAACTTCGTGCTGCACGACGCCCTGGGCGGCGGGGTCACCCGATCGCTGGCCCAGGACGCCCACGGCAAGAGCCTCAGCTCCGCGATCCTGAGCCTCGAGGTGCCGGCGTTCGGAGCGTGACGCCCTTCGCCTTCCACTCGACCTCGGCGGAGATGAGGAGATTCACGAAGAGGTCGTCCGTGCCGTGGGTGAAGATCGCCTCGCCGTACTGCGCGTGGTTCTCCATGCCGCCACGGCCAGCCCGAGGCCCAGCGAGCCGACGAGTCTGCGCGACCTGCCGCTCCCCGACCTCACAACACACCCTTCACGTGCGGGATGCCGGCGAGCGGCTGCCCGCCGCCCACGCTGACTTCCACGGAGGTCTTGGGCAGATCCTCCGCCGCCAGCTGGAACGTGACCTGGCGGCTCTCACCCGCCTTCAGGTGGATCCGCTGGAAGCCACGAAGGCTGCGGATGGGAGCGCCGTCACCGGACCCCCCCGCGACGTACACCTGCACGACCTCGTCGCCGTCGCGCGCCGACGTGTTCTTCACCGTGGCGCGGATCTCGGCCCCCGCATCCGTTCGCTTCGCGCTCAGATCGGCGTAAGCGAAGCTGGAGTAGGTCAGGCCGAAGCCGAAGGGGTAGAGCGGCGTGCCGCTGAAGTAGCGGTACGTGCGTCCCTTCATCGCGTACTCCGTGAACGGCGGCAGCTGGTCCGCGCTCTCGTAGAAGGTCACGGGCAGACGGCCCGCCGGGTTGTTGGCACCCGCCAGCGTGTCGGCGATCGCCGAGCCCGCTTCCTCACCGCCGTACCACGCCACCAGCACCGCGGTGGCGTTCCGGGCCGCGTAGTTCGCCGCGATCGCGCTGCCACTGGTCAGCACGACGATCAAGGGCCTGCCCGCCGCAACGGCGGTCTTGATCAGGGCCTCCTGGGGCTCGGGCAGCTCGATGGCCGTGCGGTCGCCACCGCGGAAGCCGGGGATGTTCAGCCCGCGCATCTCCTCGCCTTCCAGGTCCGAGCTCAAGCCCACGCAGACCACGGCGACATCGGCGTCCCGGACGACGGCCTGGGCCTCGGCCAGTGCGACGTCGGTGGGGGGAACCCAGCTGAGCTGGATCATCCCGTTCCTTCCGGGCTGCCTGAACTCGACACGCACGATGTGCTTGCGCCCGGCCTCCAGCCGCACCTTCGCGAGCGTCGGTCGGCGAAACGTCGGCACGGCCGGCGTGGACGTCATCTGCGTGGCCGGTCCCCCACTGAAGTCCAGCTCTTGCTCGTCGAGGAACATCCGGACCTTGCCCGTGCGGTTCCAGCGGGCGGTGCGAACGATGAGCTGGTACTCGCCCGTCGCCGCCGGCGTCAGTGCCCCCGTCCAGCGGATCGAGTAGTTCTCGCGACCAATGGCGGCCATGACGTCCGCCGGCTCCATCTCCATGTCGAAGTAGGCGCGCGTCTCCTTCCTCCGGAGCTTCGGCGTGCCCTGGAGATCGGGGTTGTCGAAGTACTCGGCGAGCAGGCCATGTCCCTTTCCGTCCGGCGGCGCGAGGAAGCCCGACGGCACGAGGGCCGGGGTCGCGCTGGTGTACGTGGCGCCGAGTGCATACCGGACGGTCGCATTCGGGAACCGGCGGCCCTGTTTCCCGCCTGGGGGCGCTTTCTGGGCTGGACCGCGGGCCTGCTCGGTCTCTTCGCGACCGCCGCGGTGGCCGCCGACGTCGTGACGGGCCGCCCCTTCGCCGCCCAGACCCCGAACAACCTGTACGCGATCGCCTTCCTGCTCGTGGCCCTGGGCTTCCTGTTCCGGCCCGGCTTGTCGCCCAGTCGCGAGTTGACCACCTTCAGGGTGGGCCTCGTGAGTTTCGCGCTCGCCGCTTTCGTGGACAACCTGCGCGGCCTGGGCGTGCCCGGCCTGCCGCGGCAGAGCGTGGAGGCCCTGGGCTCTGCCGTGCTTATCGGCTGCCTGGGCACCGTGGTGACGCGCCGAATCTTCGAGAACGCCCAGCGACTCGTGTCCCTGGACCGGGAGTTGAGCGTGGCCCGGAGGATACAGGAAGCCCTCTTGCCCGTGGCCACGCCCCGCCTGGCCGACGTCGCCATCGCCGCGCGCTTTCGGCCGATGACCGCGGTCGCGGGTGACTTCTACGACTTCCTCGAAGTCGACGAGCGTCGCCTGGGTGTCCTCGTCGCCGATGTGTCGGGCCACGGCGTTCCCGCCGCGCTGATTGCCTCCATGGTCAAGATCGCGTTCGCGGCGCAGCGGCCCCACGCGCAAGCTCCGGCCGCCGTCCTCGATGGCATGAACGACGTGCTGTTCGGCCGGCTCGGCGGGCAATACGTCACCGCGGCCGTACCTGGACCTGGAAGCGGGAACCATGCGCTACGCCGCCGCGGGGCACCCGCCGCTTCTGCGCTGCCGCGCCGGGTCGCGACTCGCGGAGGCCCTCGAGCAGAATGGGTTGCCGCTCGGCCTGGTTCAACAAGCGCCGTATCCCCAGATGGAGCACGCCCTCGAGCCACGGGACCTTTTTGTTCTCTATACCGACGGCCTCGTCGAGGCCACGAATGCCCAGGGGACTTCTTCGGTCTGGAGCGCGTGCAGGCCGCGATCAGGGCCGGTGCCGGCCTTTCCACGGGCGCCATCGCGGACCGGCTGCTGAACGAGGCTGGCGCCTGGTCGGGCGCTTCGCCGAGCGACGACCTCACGCTGGTGGTCGTGGAGTGCGCCTGAGCACACCCGGACCGGCGCCTCTTTGCTTCAGGCCGCGCTTTCGGCTCGGACCCGCGGGCGGAAGGGCAGGGCGAGGGCCGCGGTCACCACGCAAAGGCCAGTGTAGAAGGCGCTGGGCACGGCGCCCGCCTCGCTCAGGTGGGCAAGGGCCAGGACGGAGCCGAGGCCCGCGTTCTGCATCCCGACTTCGATCACCAGCGTACGGCGCTGCGGGGGCGGCCAGCGCATCGCCCGGGCGGCCAGATAGGCCAACGCATACCCTCCCAGGTTGAGGACGACCATCCCGGCCGCGAGGGCAATGCCGAGGCGGCCCAGTCGCTCCCGATTCACGGCCACCACCACGAGCACGATGAGGACGATCGACGCCGAGGCGATGAAGCTGGCGAGCGCCTCCGACCCGCGCTGCAAGTCCCGCGCGAGGAAACGCAGCGCGATGCCCGCGGCCGCGGGCAGGACGACCATCCACGCGGCGTTCCAGACCAGCGGGCCCACGGCGAGGCTCATGTGCGCGTCCGCGAGCAGCGGAAGCCAGAACGCGAGGATGAGCGGGCAGGCGAGGGTCGCGAGGGTGGTCATGGCCACGGACAGCACCAGGTCGCCGCGCAGCAGCACCGTCATCACGTTCGACGCCATCGCTCCGGGCATGCACCCGACGAGAACGATGCCGGCCTTGACCTGCGGATCGGGGAAGAACGCGGCCACGGCCGCCCCACACAAGGGCATGATCGTGTACTGGCACCCGAGGCCCACGAAGGCCCGCCCGGGCGAGGACAGGAACGCCCGGACCTGCTCCGGAAGGACGAGAGTGCCCACGAAGAACATCGTCACGGCGAAGGCGGGCTCGAGCGCGGGCCGGAGCCAGAGCACGGCGCCCGGCGCCAGGAGGGCGATCGCCCCGCCGGCGAGGATACCGGCCAGGATCAGCACAGGCCGGCCTGCGGAGGGTGCATCGGAACCGGATCATAACCGCCTCGCCGGTCGTCGCGGGATGCGCGACGGGGCGGGAGCCCACCGTCCACCGCAGACCTCTTGGTCCCGCCGCCGGCGCGACGACGCAGGCGCATCGAAGTGCGCGCGTGAGCCAGCGCCCGGTCTGGTACCCTGGCCGCCGCGGAGAGCCAGAGCGGTATCTGGCGATCAGGTCATATTCGGCTCCAGCGTCGGATACTGGGTCGAACGAGAGGCTCTTCGCGCGTCAATACCAAGAGAGCCGTCACGCAAGGCGCCGTCCCGGCGGCCGGTGAGGAGGATTGCGATGGAGTACGTCGTCCTGATCTACGAGAGCCCCGAGGACTTCGCGAGCCGGGCCAGTGGCCAGGGCCACCCGTACAATGCGGCATGGCGGGCCTACTACAAGGCACTCGTCGCGGCCGGCGTCTACGTCGGGGGTGAGCCGCTCCAGGACGTCGGCACGGCCACCACGGTCCGTGTGAGGGACGGCCGCCCACGGGTGCAGGACGGTCCCTTCGCCGAGGCGAAGGAGCAGCTCGGCGGCTTCATGCTCCTCGACCTTCCCTCGCTCGACGCGGCGCTCGAATGGGCGGCGCGCTGCCCCGCCGCCGCGACCGGGGCCATCGAGGTGCGGCCGAAAGACGCCGCGGCTAAGGAAATGGTCATCGCCCCCTGACGTCGATGGAGGACGCGCGCGGAGCGGTGGAGGCGACGGCGCGATCCTCGTACGGGCGCCTGCTCGCCTACCTCTGCTCGGCGACGCGCGACGTGGCGGGCGCGGAGGATGCGCTGGGCGAGGCGCTCGTCTCCGCCCTCTCCTCCTGGCCCATCGACGGAGTGCCGAGGCAGCCCGAGGCCTGGCTGCTCACCGCCGCGCGGCGCCGCCTCATCGATCGGGCTCGGCGCCGGCGGGTCCAGGAGAAGCACCAGGAGCCGCTGCGCCGCCTCCTCGCTGGCTCCGCCGCGACCGCGGCGGACGCCGAGGCGTTCCCCGATCGCCGCGTCGAGCTGCTCTTCGTCTGCGCGCACCCCGCGATCGACCCCTCGCTCCACACGCCGCTGATGCTTCAGACCGTGCTCGGGCTCGATGCGGCGCGCATCGCCCAGGCTTTCTTGGTTCCGCCGGCCACGATGGGACAACGGCTGGTGCGCGCGAAGCGGAAGATCCGTGCCGCGGGGATGCGCTTCGAGATCCCGCCCCCGCACGAGCTGCCGGCACGGCTCGAAGCGGTGCTCGAGGCGATCTACGCCGCCTACGGCATCGGCCGAGACGAGGCCGCGGGGATCGATCCCCACGCGGAAAACCTCGCCGACGAAGCCCTTTGGCTGGCGCGGGTGGTGAGAGAGCGCATGCCCGGCGAGCCCGAGGTTCTCGGGCTGCTGGCTCTCATGCTCTTCTGCGACGCGCGGCGCGCGGCGCGGCGCGCGCCCGACGGCCGTTACGTGCCGCTGTCGGAGCAGGATCCCGCCGCCTGGTCCATGGACGCCATCCGGGAGGCCGAAACCGTGCTCGGCGCCGCTTCACGGCGGGGACGACCCGGCCGCTTCCAGCTCGAAGCCGCCATCCAGTCGGTCCACGCCGAACGCGCGCAGAACGGCCGCACCGACTGGGCGGCCATCGTCCTCTTCTACGACCACCTCGTCCGCCTGGCCCCGACGCTGGGGGCGCGGGTCGCGCGAGCGGCGGCGGTGACGGAGGCGCATGGGCCGGCGGACGGCCTGGCCGCGCTCGACGGCATCGAGCACGCCCTCGCCGCCGCCTACCAGCCGTACTGGGCCGTGCGCGCGCACCTCCTGCGCCGCCTGGGCCGGTCGGCCGAGGCGACCGAGGCCTACGACCGCGCCATCGGCCTCGCCCTGGATCCGGCCACCCGGCGGTTCCTCCTCGCCCGGCGCGGCTGATCGGCGCCGACCTTGTCGAAATGCCCGTCCCTCGAACGCCATACCTGTGGAGGAGGCTCCATGGGTTTTCGGGAAGAGCTGCGTTACGCGTTTCGTTCGCTGATCCGAATGAAGGGCCTGACCACCGCTGTGGTCCTCACCCTCGCCCTCGGGATCGGCGCCAACGCCGCCATCTTCAGCCTCGTTCGCGCCGTGCTCCTGCGGCCCCTCGCGAATCGCGACGAGCATCGCCTCGTCTACATCCGCCAGACCGCTCCCGGGTTCGGGGCCGAGAACATCATGTTCTCGATGCCCGAGATCCGTGATCTGAGGCGGCGGGTGGACGCGCTGTCCGCCGTCGGCGACTTCTCGACGATCACCTTCTCGATGACTGGGCTCGGCGACCCGCGTCAGGTCCGGGCGGGTGTGGTCAGCGGCAACTACTTCGAGGTCATGGGGCTTCGTCCCGTCCTGGGCCGCCTGCTGGCCGAGTCCGACGACGGTCCGGCGGCCGCGGGCGCGGTGGTGCTCACCCATCGGTTCTGGTCGACGGCCTTCCGCGGCGATCCCTCCGTCCTGGGCCGGACCCTCCGCCTCGACGACGGGTTCGAGCGCGAGACGGGACGGGCGGCGGTCGTGGTGGGCGTGCTCGAGCCCTCCCTCCCCTATCCCGCGGAAACCGAGCTCCTCGCCAACGTGGTCACGAGCCCGCACCACCTCTCCGCCTCCATGGTCGAGGGCCGCGAGCATCGCATGACCGAGGTCTTCGCCCGCCTGTCGCCGTCTTCCACGCTGGAGGCCGCCCAGGCCCAGTTGGAGCAGGCCTACGCCGGCATCAAGCGCGACTACCGCGAGGCCTATCCGGCCCGCGCACACTTCGCGGTGAGCATGGTCCCCCTGCGGGCGGTGCTCACGTCCGACGCGCGCACCGTGCTGATCGTGCTCCTGGCCGCCTCGGTCCTGATCTTCGTCATCGCCCTTTCGAACGTCGCGAACCTCACCCTGGCCCGCACGGTGCGCCGGGAATCGGAGCTGGCGGTGCGGGCGGCGGTGGGCGCGCACAAGGGCGCGCTCCGGGCGACACTCCTGGCCGAGAGCCTGCTTCTGTGCGGCACCGGCGCCCTTCTCGGGGCCGCTCTGGCCTGGCCGCTCGTAGGCGTGCTCTCCCGGTACGCCTCGAGGTTCTCGCTGCGGGCGCTCGAGATGACAGTCGACGCCACGATGCTCTGGACGAGCGTCCTTTTGGCACTCGTCGCAGCCGTGGTCCTGGCCTACGTGCCCGCGCTCCCGTCCGAGCGGCGCACCTCCGGGCTGAAGCTCTCGGGCGGCGGCATCCGCATCGCAGGGGGCACGCGCCGCCGCCTGAACGCGTTCGCGATCACCCAGATCGGGGCATCGTTCGTGCTTCTGGCCGGCGCGGTCATGCTGCTGCGGACGTTTCTCGCGCTGCAGGCTTCCTCTCCGGGCTTCGACACCTCGCGCGTGCTCGCCCTCAACGTGCCCGTGACGCTTTACGGCCGGACCGAATCGCAGATCCGGGAGTTCTACCGCCAGTTGCAGGCGCGCGTCGGCGCGCTGCCGGGCGTCCACCGGGTCGCGGTCGGCAGCGCCGTGCCCTGGCGCGACGGGGGGCCGCTCGAGCGGTCCACGTTCAGCTTCCAGGCCGAAGGGGAACGCCGCGACGCGGCCGGGGACGATCCGCGCGCGAAGGTCCGCTCGGTGTCGCCCGGCTACTTCGGGGCGCTCGGTCTGACGCTCCGGGCCGGCCGCGAGTTCACCGCGGACGATGGCCACGACGCCGAGCGGGTGGTCATCGTCAGCGAGAGCGTGGCCGCTCGGCTCTTTCCGGGGCGTCCGGCGGTCAACCGTCGCTTGATGTGGACCGACCCCGTCATGAAGTTCGTCGGCATCAGCACGGCCCCGAGCCGGATCGTTGGCGTCGTGCCGGACGTCGACGACGAACACATCGCCCCCGGCCCCGCCTTCACGGTGTACCACCCGTTCGAACAGCAGGTCATCGGCGGCCGCATCTTCGTGCATACCCGCGCCGACCCGTACGCGCTGGTCCCGGAGATCACGCGGATCGTGCGGCGGCTCTCCGAGGATCAGCCCATCGAGCACGCGGCGACGCTCACAGACGTTCGCGCCGAGGTCCTGGCCCCGGAGAGGCTCAACACCGTGGTATTCGGCGGGTTCGCCGTTGTCGCGCTCGCCATCGCGGTGATCGGCGTGGCCGGCGTCCTCGCCTTCTCGGTCAGCGCGCGGACCCGGGAGTTCGCCATCCAGATCGCGATTGGCTCGCACCAGGGCCGCATCCTGGCGGGCGTCGTCCGGACGGGCGCCACCATGGCGATCGCGGGAATCGCCGCCGGCCTCGGCGGCGGATACGTGGTGGCGCGCATCGCCGTGCGCTACGTGGAGCCGATGCAGATGCCGGGCGCCCTCCCGGTCGCCGGGGCCGCCGCGATCCTGCTCCTGGCGGCCGTCGCCGCGTCGGTCGTTCCCGCGGCCAGGGCGGCACGGGTCGACGTGATGCATGCCCTACGGGCGGAATGACATGGACGTTCCAAAGTTGCAGGCCGCCATCGCGAAGAAGCTGGGAAACGCCCTTTGCGCTCCCATCGTTCCGTTCGTGCCGGAGGGAGACATCGATCCGCCCACGGGAATGATGCGCTATCCCGGGACCATCAGTCTGACGGAGGGGACGTACAAAGCCTTGCTCTCGGAGATCGCGCGGAGCCTGGCGCAGCACGGCTTCGAGCACATCGTCTTCATCGGAGACAGCGGGGGGAACCAGGCAGGTATGAAGGCGGTGGCCGAGGAGCTCTCCGCGAAATGGGCCGGCGGCAAGACCCGGATTCACTTCATCCCCGAGTTCTACGACTACCCGGGAACTTACAAGTGGGCCGGTCAGACGTTCGGATGGGAAGAGAAAGCCGAGGGCATCCATGACGATCCCACCATCTCGTCCATCATGATGACCGTGAACCCCGACCTGGTCCGCATCAAAGAGCGCGAGGCGAAGGGCAAGGCCTCGATCAACGGCATCTCTCTCCTGCCCGTGGACAAGGCCGTCGAGGCGGGGCGGAAGATCGTGGAGCATCGCGCCGAGGTGACGGCCGCGGCCATCCGGAAGGCCATACAATGACCCGGTTCTTGTTCCTCTTCCTCCTTCTGGTCGGCGCCGCCGCCGCCGCCCAGGTCGAGATCGAATCGATTCCCGACGCCCCTCCGCGGGCGGAGGGTGAGGGGCCCTTCGAGCGCCTGATCCTCCGGGGAGTCACTCTCATCGACGGCACGGGAGCTCCCCCGGTGGGTCCGGTCGACATCGTCGTTTCTCGAAACCGGATCGCCGAGATCCGAAGCGTCGGTTTCCCGGGGGTCGCCATCGATCCGAAGGCGCGCCCCGCGGCGGGACCGGGAGACAGAGTGCTCGAGCTCGACGGCCACTACGTACTTCCGGGTTTCGTCGATCTCCACGGGCATATCGGCGGGGTCGAGCAGGGAACTCCGGCGGAGTACGTGCTCAAGCTATGGATGGGGCACGGCATCACCACCATCGCCGACCCCAGCACCGGCAACGGCCTTTCGTGGGTCCTCGAGCACAAGGAGAAGAGCCTCGCCAATACCATCACCGCGCCCCGCATCGAAGCCTACCCCGCATTCGGCCAGGGTCTCGAGTCCGCGATCGCGACTCCGGAGATGGCCCGGGAGTGGGTGGGAACCATCGCCGCCCAGGGCGCCGACGGCATCAAGTTCTTCGGCGCCCGGCCCGACATCATGGGGGCGGCGCTCGACGAGGCGAAAAAGCACGGCCTTCGCTCCACCTGCCACCACGCCCAGCTCAACGTCGCCTGGCTCGATGCGCTCGATTCCGCGCGGATGGGTCTCACGTCCATGCAGCACTGGTACGGTCTTCCCGAAGCGCTCTTCGAGGACCGCACGGTCCAGAACTACCCCGTGGAATACAACTACAACAACGAGCAGGACCGGTTCCGCGAGGCGGGAAGGCTGTGGAAGCAGGCGGCTCCTCCTGGGAGCGACCACTGGAACAAGGTGATGAACGAGCTCCTCGAGCTCGACTTCACGCTCTCCCCCACGTTCGTCGCCTACGAGGCCACCCGCGACTTCATGCGCATGTCGCGGGCGGAGTGGCACGAGGAGTACACCCTTCCCTCGCTCTGGCGGTTCTACGAGCCCAATCGCGAAAAGCACGCCTCCTACTGGTACGACTGGACGACGGAGATCGAGGTCGAGTGGAAAGAGAACTACCGGCTCTGGATGACGTTCGTCAACGAGTACAAGAATCGCGGCGGGCGGGTGGCCATCGGATCGGACTCGGGCTACTCCTACAACCTCTACGGCTTCGGCCACATCCGGGAGATGGAGCTGCTTCGCGAGGCGGGCTTCCACCCGCTCGAGGTCTTTCGGGCGGCGACCTTGAAGGGAGCGGAAGCTCTCGGTCTCGAAAAGGAGATCGGCACCGTCGAGGTCGGGAAGATGGCGGACTTCGTCGTGGTCGAGGAGAATCCCCTCGCGAACATCAAGGTGCTCTACGGGGTCGGTGCCGTACGGCTGAACGAGAGAAACCAGGTCGTCCGGGTGGGCGGG
>Ga0209640_10005616_pt1 | contig 10956 bp, 7 predicted proteins | sample RifCSP10_1_FD_184018 | JGI IMG/M metagenome (GOLD analysis project Ga0209640, IMG submission 184018) | Soil microbial communities from Rifle, Colorado - Rifle CSP2_sed 10_1 (SPAdes) (version 2) | ecosystem: Environmental > Terrestrial > Deep subsurface > Rock core/Sediment | place: Rifle...
CGCCCAAGGTTGGGCGGACGTGCGGGGAGTGGGAGGCGCCGCTTGAAAGGAGGCGAATGAGGAAGATGCTAGGCTGGCTGCTTGTGAGCGTATCGATGGGGACGCTGCTGCCAAACCGGGTCGATGCCCAGACGCCGGCGGCGCCTGGAGCCGCGGGCCTCGACGCCGTGGTACAGGAACTCCGACTACTCCGTCGGGCCGTCGAGCGGCAGAACACGACTTCCGCGAGAACGCAGCTGCTCCTGGCGCGGCTGAGCCTGCAGGATCAGCGTGTGGCGCGTTCCCGCCAGGCCGTCGAGCGACTGGAGGCGGAGCTCCTCGGTGCCGAGCGCGAGCGGAGCCAGCTGCAAGTGGGGGCACGAGAGATGACGCGAGCGCTCGAACGCGCTACGGACCCTACCGAGCGCCAATCTCTCGAGCAGGAGTCTCGAATGATGCGCTCCCGCCTGACGGCCACCGACTCTGCCGTCGATGGTGTTCAGACCCGTCTGGCCCAAGCCAAGCAGGTACTGGAAGCGGATACCGCCAGGTACGACGAGCTCGAGAGCTGGCTGACGGACGTGGAGCGGGAGTTCCAACGCGATAGCTCGTAGGGCACGGCGCATCCTATGGGGGCTCGACCGGAGTGTATGACGTGAGAAGCCATCTAACGGCCGTGTGCGGGATTGCCCTGACGTTGTCCGCCGGGCCTGCAGTACTGAGCGAGGCTCCGGGCTCGACGGCCGCCGAGTTCGAGGCGCTCCTGCGGTCCTTGGCGCGCGCCTGGTCTGAGCAGAACACGCCCGCGGCGCTCGCATGCTACACGCCCGACGCCCTCTACATGCAACCGCCAGACCGGCAGCTGTACCGGGGCCGCGACGACCTCCGGGTGCTGTTCGACGGGTTGCGTGTGGGAACCCAGACGCAGTTCCACAACATCGCTTTCGCGCCTGGTCCTGCTTCCTTTTCGGACTTCGTCGGCGTGGAGGGCAAGGCCTGGAAGTGGACGGCGAAGACCGTTCGATGAGCCCGGGAGGGGGCGCGAGCGGCTCGCCCAACGAGAAGTTGGGTACGGGCACGCGGCGGATCCTGGGCTTCGAATGGCCGGAGCGCGTGACCGAGGCCGAGCGCCGATCCCTCGTGGCCGGCGGACTCGGCTGGATGCTCGACGCCATGGACGTGATGCTCTACTCCATGGTGCTCGCGCACCTCATGCGCGACCTCGGGATGGACAAGGCCGAGGCCGGCTTCCTGAACTCGCTCACCCTCCTGGCCTCGGCCATCGGCGGCCTCTTCTTCGGCTTCTTCGCGGACCGCGTGGGGCGCACCCGCGCGCTCATGGTCTCGATCCTCGTCTATTCCCTGGCGAGCGGGGCCTGCGGGCTGTCGACCACGATCCTGCAGCTCGCGATCTTCCGGTTCATCCTCGGCCTGGGGATGGGAGGCGAGTGGACGACGGGCGCCGCCCTCATCGCCGAGACCTGGCCGGCGGCGCACCGCGGCAAGGCGCTCGGCCTCATGCAATCCACCTGGGCGATCGGCGAGATGATCGCGGCCGGTGTCGTCGCCTTGGTCTTGCCGAGCTTCGGGTGGCGCACGGTCTTCTTCGTGGGCGTGCTGCCGGCCCTCGTCGTCTTCTGGATCCGGCGGGACGTGCCCGAGTCGCAGATCTGGCTCCGCCATCAGGAGAAGGGGGGCGGCGGTTCGCTGCGGGTCCTCTGGCGCAAGGACCTGCGTCGGAACGGCCTCCTCGCCACCGCCATGAACGCCTGCGGCATGTTCGGGTACTGGGGCCTCTTCACCTGGATCCCCGCCTACCTCTCGTTACCGGTGGAGGAGGGCGGGCGGGGCCTCGACCTCATGAAGACGACCGCCTGGCTCGTCATCATGGGAGTGGGGAAGTGGTTCGGGTACGCGCTCTTCGGGTTCTTCGCCGACTCGGCGGGACGACGGCGGGCCTACGTCACCTACCTCCTCGTGGCCGCGGCGCTCGTGCCCATCTACGGAATGGCGAAGACGCCCTTCTGGCTGCTGGTGCTGGGGCCCTTCGTGGCGTTCTTCGGCACCGGGTTCTTCTCCGGCTTCAGCGCCATCGCCTCCGAGCTTTTTCCCACGGAGATCCGCGCCACCGCGATGGGCCTGAGCTACAACGTGGGGCGGGGGCTCTCGGCCGCGGCGCCCGCGGTGGTGGGCCTGCTCGCCAACCGATTCGGGCTCGGGTCGGCGTTCCTTCTCCAGGCGGCCGCGTTCTTCGCGGCCGCCCTTCTGGCCCTGGCCCTGCCCGAAACCAAGGGCAAGGAGCTGGAATAGGAGAGGTCAGGAATCCTTCCGCCCTCGCCATGCCCGAAGATACTCCATCGCCTTCCATCACGGAGCGGACCACACTCGAGCAGGCCGTGGTCACTTCGGCCGGGTCCATGGGCCGCTACCGGCTCCTTCAGCGCCTCGGCGAGGGCGGCATGGGGGAGGTCTGGCTGGCCGAGCAGACGGAGCCCGTCCGGCGCCAGGTGGCCCTCAAGGTCATCAAGGCGGGAATGGACTCGGCGCAGGTCGTCGCCCGCTTCGAAGCCGAGCGCCAGGCCCTTGCCCTCATGGATCACGCGGCGATCGCGCGCGTCTTCGACGGCGGGGTGACCCCCCAGGGCCGGCCGTTCTTCGCCATGGAGCACGTGCGCGGCGAGCCCGTCACGACCTATTGCGACCGGCACCGGCTTTCCACGGAGGACAGGCTCGCCCTCTTCCTCGAGCTGTGCGAGGGGGTCCAGCACGCGCACCAGAAGGGGATCATCCACCGCGACCTGAAGCCGTCGAACATCCTGGTGACGATCCAGGGCGACCGTCCGGTGCCGAAGATCATCGACTTCGGCGTGGCCAAGGCCACGGCGCGGCAACTCACCGATCAGGCCCTGCTCACCGAGCTCGGCGCCCCCATCGGCACCGCCGAGTACATGAGCCCCGAGCAGGCCGAGATGGGCGCCCTCGACATCGACACGCGGACGGACGTCTACGCCCTGGGCGTGACCCTCTACGAGCTGCTGACCGGCGCCCTGCCCTTCGCCAGCCGCGAGCTCCGGGCGGGGGGGCCGACCGAGATCCACCGCATCATCCGGGAGAAGGAGCCGCCGCGACCCAGCACCCGGGTGACCCAGCTCGCCCGGGAGTCGGCGGAGGCCGCGCGGAACCGCGACACCGAGCCGCGCCGGCTCGCGGGCCGGCTCCGCGGCGACCTCGACTGGATCACGATGAAGGCGCTGGAGAAGGACCGGACGCGGCGCTACGGCTCCGCCTCCGAGATGGCCGCCGACATCCGCCGCCACCTCGCCCACCAACCCGTGCTGGCCGGCCCGCCCCGCGCGCTCTATCGGGCGCGGAAATTCTGGCAGCGGCATCGAGTGGGGGTGGCCGCGAGCGCCGCCCTCGTCCTTCTCTTCGTCGCCTTCTCGGTCGTCACATCGATCCAGGCGGTGCGGATCGCCCGCGAGCGCGACCGTGCGAACGAAGAGGCGCGGGCCAAGGAACAGATCGCGGGCTTCCTCAAGCAGCTCTTCCAGGTCTCCGACCCGAGCCAGGCACGCGGCAGCACGGTCACCGCGCGCGAGATTCTCGACGAGGGCGTCCGGAAGATCGAGGTCACGCTCGGCGATCAACCCGCCCTGCGCGCCGAGCTGACCTCCGAGATGGGGGAGGTGTACGACTCGCTCGGCCTGTACGTCGAAGCCGTGCGGCTGAAACGGCAGGCGCTCGCCCTCCGACGGCAGGTGCTCGGGCCCGATCACGGGAAGACCCTGGCCGACACCCGAATGCTGGCCGCCCTCCTCGACATCAGGTTTCGCCGAGGCCAGGAAGCCGAGGGGCTGCTCGTGCCGGCCCTGGCCGTGGCGAAGCGGGCGCTCGGGGCGGACCATGACGAGACGCTGAAGATCGAGAGCGCCCTGGCGACCGCGTTGAGCGGCCAGCGCCGTCAAGAGGAGGCCGAACCCCTCTTCCTGGACGTCCTCGACCGGCGCCGTCGCGCGTTCGGCTCGGATCATCCCGCCACCCTGGTCGCGCTCAACAACCTGAGCGGCCTCTACCACGCCCAGGAACGCCACGAGGACAGCCTTCGGCTGGACCGCGAGATCCTGGAAGCGCGACGCCGAACCCTCGGAGAGGACCACCCCCAGACGATCGACGCCCTGAACAACCTGGCCTACTCCCTCACGGCCCTCAAGAGGCACGACGAGGCCAGGGCCGTTCTGGAGCGCGCCATCGGGCTGGGGGAGAAGGTCTGGGGCGTCAATCACCCGCAGTATGGCCTGCTCCTTCACACCCGAGGGGAGCTGGCCGCGGCGATGGGGGACTTGGCAGGCGCTGAACCGGACCTGCTTCGCGCCCTCCAGGCGTACGACCAGAGGGAGTACGCCACTTACCGACCGCTCGCCCTCTACGAGCTCGCGCAGGTGTCGGCCCGCCTCGGGAAGACGGAGGCCGCCCTCGGCTTCCTGGAGAGAGCCCTGGACCAGGGTTACGCACCGACCGGCTCAGCTCCGCCCTTCGTCGAGGACCCGCAGCTCGCCTCGCTCCGCGCCCACCCTCGTTTCGAGGCGTTGGCAGATCGCGTGGGTAGACGCGGCCTCAAAGCTCCATGAGGCTCAGGCCTTGGAGCCGCCGGCCACGGCCTGGGCCTCGCGCGTCTCGAGGTTGTCGTACCACGTGAACTTCAGGACCACCGAGGTCACGGCCACGATCGAGGCCGCGGTCAGGGCGCCGTCCCACTTGCGGATCACCACGCACACCGGCAGCGCCACCAGGCTCGTCTGCCAGCAGATGCCGACCGCGATGTTGAACATGTCTCGCCAGAAGTCGTGGTTCGGCTGGAAGCCCGGCTCTTTCTCCCGCACCTTCGCGAGAATGGGCCCCCAGAAGCCCCACGGCCTCACCTGCCGGTAGAAAGACACGAGGATCTCGTCGTCTTCCGCGGGGGTCAGGAGGGTGGCCGCGAAACAACCGACGAGCGAAAGGGCGAGGATCAAGGGGAACGAGTTGAGCGGGGAGAGGCTCGGGACCGCGAAAGGCAGCACCAATGACGCGCCGATGCCCGCCACCATGCCCCAGAAGTAGCCGTAGCCGTTGAAGCGCCACCAGTACCACTTCAGGATGTTCGACGCGGTGTAGCCGCCCCAGAGCGCGGCCGTGATCCACTGGATCACCACGTTGATCGACTCCACGAACCAGCCCACCGTGATCCCGAGGATCACGACCCCGAGGGAAGCGGCGTAGCTGAGGCGCACGTAGGTCTTGTCCGGGGCGTGCGGGTTGATGAATCGCTTGTAGATGTCGTTGACGATGTAGGGGGGGGCCGCGTTCACGGTGGCGGCGAAGTTCGACATGAAGGCGGCGAGGAGACCGGCCACGATCATCCCCATGAGGCCGGCGGGCACGAAACGGTCGAGGGCGTAGGGGAGGACCATCTCGAAGTCGATGTTGCTGCCCATGCCCCGGATGGAGTCGCTGAAGAAGACGAGGGCGAGGATGGTGAGCCCCGTGATCAGGAAGTAGCGGGGGAAGATCAGCACCACGTTCACCCACATGTTCATGAGCGAGGCTTCCTTGGCGCTCCGGGTCGAGAGGATGCGCTGCATGTCGTAGTTGGGGGCTGGTCCCGCCGCGCTCACCAGGAAGCCCTTGAAGAGCAGCATCATGAAGAAGAAGCCGAACACCGAGTAGCCGTCGGCCGCGATCTTGTCGTTCACGGACGCGATGAGCCCCGACCAGTCGAGGTCGAGGCGCCAGCCGAAGAACGGGTTGTCCCAGCCGGGGGGTATGACCTTCTGCAGCATCTCGGGCGAGACCCGCATCATCGCGATGACCCCCAGGATGATGGACGCCGTGGACAGGATGCAGAATTGGATCACCTCGGTGATGACCACGCTGAACATCCCCCCCTTGACCACGTAGAAGGCGGTGATGGCCATGAGGATGAGCGCGTACTCGTTGGCGGAGAGGTGCCAGGGCAGGAAGTCGGTGGCGAACTTGCCGATGCCCTTGAACGCGTACGACAGGAAGCCGACCACGCTGATGAGGGCGAAGATCACGACGATGAGGTGGGAGAGCTGGGCGCCCTTGCCCTTTCCGAAGCGCGTCTCGATCCACTCCGCGCCGGTCATGGCGTTGGAGCGCCGCAGCCAGGTCGACAGGTAGACCGCCAGGAAGACCTGGTTGAACACCGGCCAGACCCAGGGGATCCAGATGCTCTTCAGCCCGTAGACGAACATGATGTAGACGAGCCACATCGTGCCCGCGATGTCGAACATGCCCGAGGCGTCGGAGACGCCCAGGACGTACCAGGGCATGACGTTCCCGCCCAGGAAGTACGCGCGCAGGTTCCGGGACGCCCTCTTGGACACCCAGTAGCCCACCCCGACGGAGAGGAGCAGGTACCCGACGATGATGGCGATGTCGATCGGATGCAGATGCACTTCACACCTCGCAGGGGCGGGGAAGAGCCAGAGCGCCGAAGCGAACCCTACGCGATTCTGCGCTCCTTGGCCAGGGCTTAGGTGGGTTCGGGCGGCGGTTGACTTTGCGGCCGGGCCCCCTAAGCTCCGAGCCCATGACCAGCCAGCTCTTCGCCCGCAAGCCCCTGAGCCTCCTCCTGGAGGAGATGAGATCCGAGAACCGCCTTCGCCGGGTGCTGGGGCCCGTACAACTCTCGGCTCTCGGCGTAGGCGCGATCATCGGAACCGGCATCTTCGTGCTCACCGGCATCGCCGCCCACGACAAGACCGGGCCCGCCCTCATGCTCTCTTTCGTGGCCGCGGGGGTGGCCTGCATCTTCGCGGCGCTCTGCTACGCGGAGTTCGCGTCGATGGTCCCGGTGGCGGGCTCGGCCTACACGTACGCCTACGCGACCCTGGGCGAGCTGATGGCCTGGATCATCGGCTGGGACCTGATCCTGGAGTACGCGGTGGCTTCCGCCACCGTGGCCCACGGCTGGTCGCACTACTTCCAGGACTTCGTCGGCATCTTCGGGCTCGAGCTGCCCGAGACCTTCCGCACCGCGCCCTTCGACTTCTACCCCGCCACCGGCCAGTTCGCCTCCACCGGAGCGTGGTTCGACCTGCCGGCGATCGTGATCGCGGGCATCGTCACCTGGGTGCTGGTGATCGGCATCCGCGAGAGCGCCGGCTTCAACACCGCGATGGTGGCCATCAAGCTGGTGGTGGTCTTCTTCGTGATCGGGGTGGGCGCCTTCTACGTGGACACCGCCAACTGGACGCCCTTCGCCCCCTTCGGCTTCGGCGGGGTGAGCTTCTTCGGCCACACGGTGTGGGGCCAGGCGGGCCCGGCCGGCGAGCCCCTCGGGATGCTGGCGGGATCGGCCGTGATCTTCTTCGCGTACATCGGCTTCGACTCGGTGTCCACGCACGCCGAGGAAGCCGTGCGGCCGCAGAGGGACGTTCCCATCGGGATCATCACCTCCCTCGTGCTCTGCACGGTCCTGTACGTGGCGGTGGCCGCCATCCTGACGGGCATGGTCCCCTACGACAAGATCAACATCGACGCCCCGGTCTCGGACGCCTTCCGCCAGGCCGGGCTGCCCTGGGCCCAGCTCCTCATCTCGCTGGGGGCCCTCACCGGCATCACCTCCGTGCTCCTGGTCATGATGCTGAGCCAGCCCCGGGTCTGGCTGGCCATGGCCCGCGACGGTCTCTTCCCGCCCTCGTTCTTCGGGGCCGTGCACCCGAAGTACCGCACACCCTGGAAGTCCACGATCCTGACCGGGATCATCGTGGCCGTCCTGGGGGCCTTTCTCCCCCTGCGCATCCTGGCCGAGCTCGTCAACATCGGGACCCTGCTCGCCTTCGTCATCGTGTGCGCGGCGGTCCTGGTCATGAGGGTCAAGCACCCCGAGGCCGAGCGGCCCTTCCGGGCGCCCTTCTACCCGATCACCCCGATCCTCGGGATCGTCACTTGCATCATTCTCATGTTCTCGCTGCCCGCCGAGAACTGGATTCGGCTCGGGGTCTGGCTCGCCATCGGCTTCGTGATCTACTTCGGCTACGGCCGGCGCCACAGCGTCATGGCGCGGCTGGCTCGTGGCGAAACGGTGGTTTGACGCCCTGAGGGAGGGACCGCCCGTTCAGGCCCCTTCCATGAACGGCTTCCACTTCTCTTCGGGCGGCGCGGGGGTCAGCAGGCTCACGAGGACCAGGCAGAGGACGGAGGCGGCGACCGCGGGGTAGATCATGTACTCGGTCACGTCCACGGGCGTGCCCCGGTGGGCGCTCAGCCACACGGAGAGCGGTTGGGCCTGCCAGGTGACGGCGGCCGTCACCAGCATGCCCGCGGCGATCGACGCGGTTCCTCCGGCCGGGGTCACCCGTTTCCAGAGGAACGCGGCCAGGAGCGCCGGGGTGAGCCCGGCCCCGACCATGGTGTACGCGGTGAAGGCCATCTGCAGGATCGAGGTGAAGCGGGTGGCCAGCAGGTAGGCCGTGATGCCGACCACCACGATCATCGTGCGCTGGAAGAACACGATCTCGGCTCCGCTGGCCCCGGGCCGGAAGAAGCGCTGGTAGATGTCGCGGGTCAGGTTCGTGGACGGGATCATCAGGAACGTGTTGGCGGTGGAGAAGATGACCGCCATCCCCGCGCCCAGCAGCAGGCACCCGGCCACGACGGGAAGGTCGTGGCGGGCCACGTAGAGAATGATCGTCTCGGTGGTGGCGACGTCCAAGGCGCCGTCGGCACCGCGAAACGGCGCGAGGTTCCAGTACTTGCCCGCGCCCACCACGGCCAGGAGCGCCAGGCAGGTCTCGATCACCACCACACCCACGACCATGCCCAGGACCGCTCGGCGCGCCGAGCGCTCGTCCTTGGCCGAGAAGAACTTCTGGTACATGCTGCTCTCCCCGAGCAGCAGGAAGAAGGTCGGGAAGAAGACCCCGAAGGCCCATAAAGCGCCATGCTGGCCGAACGGCGCGAAGTGCGTGGCGGGCACGGTGGCCGCGACCTGATGCCATCCTCCCACGGCCGACAGGAGCAGGGGCAGCGCCAGAAGCACGCCCACGATCATCAGGATCCCGTTGAAGATGTCCACGGACACGATCGACACCATGCCGGCGAGCAGGGTGAAGACGATCACCGCGGCGCACGCGATGAGCCTTCCCGTCTCCACCGAAACCTGGGGGACTCCCGGCAGGTCGGCCGTGGCCAGGTTGATGAGGCGCCCCGCGCCCCGGAACTGGTAGCCGGCGATGGCCATGTAGGCGATGATGACGGTCAGAGTCCCGAGCACCCGCGCCAGCGGCGTGTATCGCTTCTCCAGGATGTCCGCCACGGTGTACTGGGCGATCCTCCGCACCCGGTTCGCGAGGAAGTAGACGAGCACGATCCCCACCCAGGCCCCCGCGCTCATCCACAGGTCGCCGACACCTTCGCGGAACGCGAGCCCGGCTCCGCCGAACAGGCTCCCCGAGCCGATCCAGGTGCAGACCAGGGTGCCGACCAGGTACCAGGTGGAGACCGTGCGCCCGGCGACCATGAAGTCGTCCTGGGTCTTGGTGGTGCGGCTCTTCCACACCCCAACCGCCAGGAGCACCGCGACGTACGAGACGATCGTGACGAAATAGAGCATGGGACCTCGCGTCCCGGGCGCCCCGGGCGCGCCGGGTGAGTCTACACCAGGGTCGCTCTGCCCGCCGATCACTTGGCTCATTCCCTTCCCGATCCGTTCTGTGGAGGATGAGAAGGCCTCGGGACATGGCGGTTCCCGGGGGCGTCATGGCCTTGGACCGTCGGCTCGTCCGAACGGTCGGTCAGCGGGGTGAGAGTTGACGTGCGAATCACGGGAACGCTAAGCTCCTTGCCCACTATCCCGCCGTTCGCCGCTGCGGAACCCTTAAGCACTGATTTGTAGAAGACCCCAACAAGGAGCGACTCGTATGGACGTCTCCGTCGTGCTGCCACTGGTCCTGGGGATCAGCGCCCTGTCCCTGGTCGTGGCCGGCCTCCTCGCGCGCCACGTGCTCGCCGCCCCCACGGGAAAGCCGGAGATGCGCGCCATCTCCGACGCCATCCGCGAAGGCGCCGAGGCGTTCTTGTCCCGGCAGTACCGCACGATCGGGATGCTCTCCGTGGTCGCCGCCCTCGCGATCTTCGGGTTCTACTACTGGAACCGGGAGGTCAGGAACATCGCGGAGATGGGCGAGGGCACCTTCTGGAAGGTCACGGTGTCGTTCCTGATCGGGGCGCTGTGCTCCGCCATCGCCGGCTTCATCGGGATGTTCGTCTCCATCCGCGCCAACATCCGCACCGCGACCGCGGCCATGGAGAGCCTCAACAAGGCCCTCCAGATCGCGCTCCGCGCAGGTGCGGTGTCGGGCCTTTCCGTGGTGGCCATGAGCCTCCTGGGGGTGGGCGGGCTCTTCTACCTCTTCGGCGGGATGGAGGACTACCGGCACGTTCCCCTGCAGATCGTGGGCTTCGGCTTCGGGGCGAGCTTCGTGGCCCTCTTCGCCCAGCTCGGGGGCGGCATCTACACGAAGGCCGCGGACGTGGGGGCCGACCTCGTGGGCAAGGTGGAGGCGGGCATCCCCGAGGACGATCCGCGGAACCCGGCCGTCATCGCCGACCTCGTGGGCGACAACGTGGGCGACTGCGCGGGCCGCGGCGCCGACCTCTTCGAGTCGACGGCGGCCGAGAACGTGGGGGCCATGATCCTCGGGATCGCCCTCTTCCCGATCTTCGGCCTGGGCGGCATCCTCTTTCCGTTGCTGGCCCGCGCCTTCGGCCTCATCGCGACCATCATCGGGGTCATGACCGTGAAGTGCCGCGAGGACGAAGACCCGATGAGCGCCTTGAACCGCGGATACCTGGTCACGACCATCCTGGCCATGGGCGGCTTCGCGGCCAGCGTGTACCTGCTGTTGCGGCCCGTCGCGGGAAGCCTGGGGGTGGTGAGCCAGGGCTACCTGCTCGCGGCCGGGATCATCG
>Ga0209640_10005617_pt1 | contig 10955 bp, 9 predicted proteins | sample RifCSP10_1_FD_184018 | JGI IMG/M metagenome (GOLD analysis project Ga0209640, IMG submission 184018) | Soil microbial communities from Rifle, Colorado - Rifle CSP2_sed 10_1 (SPAdes) (version 2) | ecosystem: Environmental > Terrestrial > Deep subsurface > Rock core/Sediment | place: Rifle...
GCATCGAGCAGGTTGTCGAGCGTCCTGCCTGAGCTGCTGGTGGCTTGCTATCACTTTCCAGCGTGGCTGTTGCACGATGCGTTCCTCGACTATCCGCTGATGGCTTTGGTCGCTGCGAGTTTCGCCCTGCTGATTCGCGCCGATGACTTCAGGAATCGGCGATACGCGCTTGCGTTCGGCGCGGTGGCGGGCCTCGGCGCGCTAACCAAGCAGACTTTCCCTTTCTTCTTCATTCTTCCCGCCCTGTACGTCGCCGCGCGGGTGATACGCTCGCGTGACTCCCGCGCCATACTCAATCTCGCGCTTGCTGCGATCGTTACAGCCGGCATTGCCGCCGTTTGGTACGCGCCGCACTTCAACGACGTAATAGCCATCTATCGAACGAACCAGATAGCTGCTCTCAACGAGAACGAAGCGCCGATGTTCAGCTTCAGATCGAATATCTTCTATTTCCACACGCTGATCGGAACCCAAACGCAGCTTCCTTTTGGGCTGCTGTTCATAGCGGGTTTGATCTCCTCGCTCGCACGGAGGCGGCGCGAGAGCGTGATGCTCTACCTCTGGCTGTTGAGCGGACTCCTCGCTTTCACTCTGGTCGCGAACAAGGATGTGCGTTACACGGTTCCGGTTCTCCCGGCCGCCGCACTGCTCTCCGTCTGTTGGTTGCCCGGCGGACGCGCCTCGGGTCGCGTTCGAGCAAGGCGCGTCCTGAAACCGGCTGTGGCAGCCTTGATCGCATTATGGGCGCTGGCTGGTTTCTTCAACGCGCAGTGGCCGCGCGACGGAAGCGGGTATTACATCGACACGCCGGAGATTCGGTGGATGGTTCTCGCGCGCAACTACTACGGCACGGATCATCGTCCGAGCAACGACGATTGGGGCGTCCCGGGAATCGTCCGCGCCGTTACCCAGCACGCCCAACTCGTCAATTCGGTCTCGCAAGGCGGAAGCGCGCGAGCGCCGAGTCCGGAGGAGACAGTCTCGCCGACGACGAGAGCTTCCTCCCAAGCTCCGACGCTTGGAGTCGTTGTGAATCTCCCTTATCTGAACCCGTCGAGCGTAGCCCTTTACGCGAGGCTGATGTCATCCCGGCGGGCCGGCCCGCCCGTGATAACCGTCGATTGGGTTGTCGTCGACTCGGCGCGCGACCGGCTGGCCAACTGCGACTATCTTTTGGTCCGCACGGGACTCGATCGCGCGGAGTGGGTCGCGCCAATGGAGCGGTACGCCGAGGGCCTTATACGCACGAACCCGTCCCGGTTCGTTCGTGTAGCCAGTTTTCCCATTCCGATCGACGGTGCTGAGGCCGTCTTATACAAATGCGGAAACTGACGACTGACTCGCGATGATCCCACTCAAGGCTGACTTCACTCAAGGAGAATGGCGGCTCATTCAGGCGCACCGCACGCCTCGGCAGGTTCAACGCTGTCTCCGCCGAATCCCCTATAACCACGAGCTCGGCAGAAAGACGTGTCGATCCTTTCGCGGTGTCGTGCGGGAAAACCGCGCTCATTGCCTCGAAGGAGCGCTGGCTGCTGCTGTGATCCTCGAACAGCACGGCTACCCGCCGTTCGTGGTCAGCCTCGAATCACAGGATGAACTCGATCACGTGCTGTTTCTCTACCGACACGACGGCCGGTTTGGAGCGGTCGCGCGCTCTCGCGACATCGGATTGCACGGCCGGCTTCCAGTTTTCAGACGCGTCCGTGATCTGGTGATGAGCTACTTCGACCCGTACATCGACAAGAGCGGCCGAATAACCGGCTATGCGGTGGCGGACCTTCGTGACCTGGGCGACTACGACTGGCGTTTGTCGAGAAGGAACGTGTGGAAGGTTGAACGTTACCTACAGGAGATTCCACACAACGATATTCAGTCTTCCGACCTGAGATATCGCAAGTGGCGCCGCCGGTACATCGAATATCGAAAGCTCCATCCGAGCGGTCCGGTCGACTTCTACCCCAACCGGCATCTCTGGATGCTGTGAGCGCCTCATCGGCCACTCACGATGATCGCGATGGCGCCGATCGTGTTGTGTACCGTGTGTATCGCGAAGCACGGAAAGAGCGATCTCGTCTTCGCCCGAATCCCCGTCAAAACAAAGCTCAAGACGGCAAGTCCTAGAACGCCCGCCCACGCGCCCCAGTATTGCAACAGGTGAACGGACGTGAACAACAGGCTCACGATGGCGATCGCAGGCACCGGGCTGAGCTTCTTCCTCAGGCCCGAATACAAAACACCGCGGTAGACGACCTCTTCGACGAGCGGCGCGGTGAAGACGGCGAGGACGGCGACCGTCAGTCGCACGGCTTTGCCGGTCTTCAGCATCTCTTCGAACAGAGACTCAGTGGGCTGAGGGATAAGTCTGGTCAGCAGCGAGTCGAGGACCAACACGCCGGGAACTACGATGGCAATCAGCCCCGCGGTAACCGCAACAGACCGGCTGTCCAACTTCCATCCCAGGCTAGCCCAGAATGGCTGCGTGCTCCTCGCGGTGACAACCCACCAGCAGACGCCGATGGTAATCAAATGTGCGATCATCGTAGCAACAAGCTGGACAAGCACACTCGTCGGACCCTTGACCCAGTTGGCGAGATCTCGCTCAATCACGTCGGTTGGCACGCCCGGCTGCTGGTGATTGAAGAACCACACCACGACGAACGGCATCAGCAGAACCAGCGGTATTAGCGTGATCGCAGCGACGCTCACCGCCCAGATGATGATCCCGGTTCCGGGACCCCATCGGGGCCGATCCGGATCGACGCCGCCCTCGCCCGGCGCCGAGGCGTCACTGTGAAGCTGTTCCCCTGTGAAACCTGCCTTGCCGTAGGACGCAGCGTCAGGCTGACTCGCTTCGACGCGCGGAGCTTTTGGGAACGTGCTCCAAATGCGCGCACAGCGCTCACAGAGTTCTGCTTCGGTAGACTGAGCGTCGGGCAACACCGCATAGCATAGACGGCAGTAGCGTGAGGACGAGGTCGGAACTTGCATTGTGAAAGTTTAAACGAGCCCGGATGAGTTTGCGACAGTAACGAACTGCTCGGCCAGAAACAGCGCGATGATCGTCTTCGCGTCGTCAATCTCGCCTGATCGAATGCGATCAAGCGCGTCCGCAAGCCGCATCCGAACGATCTCGATCTCCTCGTCATCATCCAGATTCTGGGCTGACGGTGAGATCCCCGTTGCCAGATAGATGTGAAGCCTCTCCTCACAGTATCCCGGAGCAACATAGAACTCCCCGAGCTTCCGATACTCTCGCGCGCGGTATCCGAGTTCCTCTTCCATCTCTCGCGCGGCGGTCTCTTCGGGTGTGTGCTCCCCTTCGATCCGCCCGGCGGCTATTTCCAGCGAGTAGCGTCCGAGCACGTATCGCCATTGGCGCACCAACGCTATGCTTCCATCGTCGAAGACCGGCAACGCTCCGGCGCCTCCGTTGTGGTGGACCACTTCGATCTCGACCGGCCCCTTGCCGGCGGACTCGTACTTCCCAACCGAGAGATCGAGGATTCGTCCCTTGTAAAGGTAATCCCTCTTGAGAAGCTCGTGAGTCATGGGTATGGTCGCGTCGCGTCCGAGAAGTTTGCCATTCTCCATCAGCCGGCGGGTTGCTCGTCTTCCCTTTCCATAAGCTGTTTCACTTCACCGACCAGGTAGAGCGAGCCCGCCACACATACGATTCCCTCTGGCGGAGTCACGCTGCGCGCCCACGAGAGGGCCTGTCTTACCGTTTCTGAGAAGATCACGTTGCTGGAAGTCTTCAATGCAAATTTGCCGAGTACCGCCGTTGATGCCGAGCGCCGGTCGCGAACGCGAGTCAGGACGAGCGTCCGCGCAATCGGAAACAACTCCGCCGCCATTCCGTCGATGTCTTTGTCGCCCATTGCGGCAAACACAAGCGTAATCGGCCCGCGACAAAACTCTTCGAGAAAAGCTCGAAGGCTGCGCGCGCCTCCGAGATTGTGCGCGCCGTCGAGCAACATCGGCGGCTTGTCGTCAATCAGCTCTAGCCGGCCGGGCCAGTGCGCCTGGCGCAACCCCCTTATGATCGCCTCACGCGGAATATCGAGCCCGCCCTCGGCAAGCAGCTCGCCAGCCTCGATCGCCGCCGCCGCGTTGTCCGCCTGATGCCGGCCTCGCAATCCCAGCATCACCCGGCGGTAGACGCTGGACGCCGACTCATAGTCTATCGTCAGCCGTCCGTAATCGTTCGCCGCGCTCGGCGACGGTTCGTTTGCAAACACCGGAAGCACGTTCTCTTCCAGGCATCGCCGCATCAGGACCTCGGACGCTTCAACGTGCGGTTGCCGCCCGATCACCGCTCGGCACCCCGACTTGATGATGGCCGCCTTCTCAGAAGCGATCTGGGTAATCTCGTCGCCGAGAATGTTCTGGTGATCGAAATCGATCGCGGTGACAACCGAAACCATAGGCTCGACTGCGTTCGTTGCATCAAGCCGTCCGCCAAGTCCCACCTCGAGTATCGCAACATCGGGATTGCAGTCGCGAAAGTGGAGCATCGCGATGGCGGTCAACTGCTCGAAGAACGTCGGCGCCGCGGCGAGCCGGCCCTCGTTCACCAACTCTTCGCCGGTCAACCTCACCAGCGTTGACAGCCGCGCAAACTCGGGCGCCGGTATTTCGTCGCCGCTCACTCGGATTCGCTCTTCGATCCGTACAAGGTGAGGTGAGGTGTAGAGCGCGGTTCGATGCCCTGCCGCGCTTATGATCGACTCCAGCATCGCGGCAACCGAGCCCTTGCCGTTCGTCCCCGCGATCAGCACCGACTTGAATGCTCGCTGGGGATGGCCGAGCCGCCCAAGTAGGAGACGGACGCTGTCGAGTCCGAACTTGGCCGCGAGCACTTCGTGACCAAGTCCGTAGAGATAGCTGAGCGACTCCGTGTAGTTCATCCCAACAGAGCGACGATTTGCCGCGACCTCGGTTTGGCGGAAGAGCGAAACCCGGAGGGCCCGCGCGATTACAGACTAACGGCCCGGGCTTGCCGGCTTTACGCCGTTTTGGGTCATGAAGCCGAGCGAGCTGACCAGGAACTCCTTCAAGTCCTTGCGCTCAACGACCGCATCGAGCATGCCGTGCTCGAGCAGGAACTCGGCTCGCTGAAACCCCTCAGGCAACTTCTGCCGGATCGTCTGCTCGATTACGCGCGGCCCGGCAAAGCCTATTTGCGCGCCCGGCTCCGCGATGTTGAAGTCACCAAGCATCGCATAGCTCGCGGTCACGCCGCCTGTCGTCGGGTCGGTCAACACTGAAATGAACGGCACGCCCGCTTCGTCCATGCGCGCGAGCGCCGCCGATATCTTCGCCATCTGCATCAGCGACATTGCGCCCTCTTGCATGCGCGCGCCGCCCGACGCCGAATAGATGATCAGGGCCGAGCGGGTCTCCAGAACGCGCTCGATTGCCCGCGTAATCTTCTCGCCGACGACCGCTCCCAATGAACCCCCTACAAACGCCAACTCCATCGAGCAGACGATCGCCGGGTATCCGCCCACGGTGCCCTCGCCCGTTATCATCGCGTCCAGCATGCCGGTGCTCTTTTGTGTAGTTCGCAGACGGTCCCGGTATCCCTTCGTATCGACGAACACGAGCGGGTCGTTCGAGGCCAGATTCGAGTCAAGCTCACGCCATTCCGATCGGTCGAGAGTCAGCTTCAACCTCTCAATCGCGCTTATGCGGCCGTGATGTCCGCAGTTGATGCAGACGTTGAGATTGTTCTCCATCTCGCGCTTCAGAATCATCTGCTCGCAGCCCGGACATTTGACAAACAACCCCTCGGTCCGAACGGTTCTGCGTTCGCTCGGATCCGGCGACTTGGGCTGATCTTTCTTTTTGAACCAGGTCATTCGTCAGGCCTGCTTGGTCTTTCTGCTGAAGTCGGTCATCTTCTCGGCGTGACTGGCGCGATGGTTGACGACCCTCGCCAGGATGAACAGAAGATCGGACAGCCGGTTGAGATAGACGACCACGTTCGGGTTCAGATCTTCGGCGCCCGAAAGTTCGACCGCCCGTCGCTCGGCTCGCCTCACAACCGCGCGCGCGAGATGGAGCGCGGCGCCGGCTTCCGAGCCCCCCGGCAGTATGAACTCCTTCAACGGCTCAAGCTGAGCAAGAAAACGGTCGGAGGTCTCTTCGAGTTTCGCAATCAGAGACTGGCTGACGCGCGGCGCCTCGACGTTCGCGGGGCTCGCCAGGTCTGCGCCGACGGTGAACAGGTCGTTCTGAATCCCCGCGAGCACACTGTCGATCTCGCCGTCAGAGAGTTTCGCGCGCGCTACTCCGATAACCGAATTGGCTTCGTCGACCTCGCCGTAGGCATCGACGCGGAGGCTGGCCTTGCTGACGCGGACGCCGCCAACGAGACACGTCTCGCCACCATCTCCGGTTCTCGTATATACCTTCGAGATTCTCATTGCCCCGGCACTCAAGCGTTGTCCATTCTATGTGGGGCATTCGGCGTTGTCAAAGTAGGGCTCATGTGGAAGCGACGGATGATGAAGCATGATAAACGATAAGCGGTGAACGACAAGCTGGCACTTGTGACTCATCGCTCCCGATTCATTCCTTCTCAATCAGCTCCGTCTCGTAAATCCGGTAGGTCTTCGATCGCCGCGCGCCGAGCAAATCCGCCGCGCGCAACATCAGAGCGTTGTTCTCCAGGATCCAGCCTATCTCGCCGTTGAGGTAGCCTGCTGCCGGCGCGCGGCGGTAGATCTCATCGTAGAACACGGCTGCGGCGCCCAGATTCTGCTTGTCAGCCACCGTACCCATTATCACCACTCGCAGGAAGCCGATCTTGCGTGAATACCACAACAGCTTCAACAGCCCGAATGGAAGCAGCCGGCCGTTGATTCGCTTCAGGGCGCGGTTGATGTCAGGCACCGCCAGAAAGAACCCGATCGGCCTGGCTTGTGAAGAACCCTCTTCTTCTTGCTCGGCTATGAACGCGATCTCAGGATCGACGAGTTGCTTCAAGTCCTTCGCCAAGTGGTCGAACTCCTCCGGACTCACGGGCACGAATCCCCAGTTCTTGCCCCACGCCTCGTTGTAGATCGCTCGCACTATCTCGGCCTCGCGCTTGAACTCTTTCAACTTCACCGGCCTCACTCGAATCCGGTCCTTCTCCCTCAGCCGCTGAGCCACGCGCTTCAGTTTGTCCGACTGAACGAAGTAATCGAAGCCGGTGTCGTAAGCGTACAAATCCATGGCCTTCCGCAGCCCGTAGCCTTCGATCAGATCGACGTAGTACGGCGGGTTGTAGGTCATCATCACGACCGGCGAACGATCGAAGGCATCAATCAACAAACCACATTCGTAGTTCGTCGAAGGATTCATCGGGCCGCGCATCACCTCGGCCCCGCGCGAGCGCAACCAGTCGCGTGCAGAATCAAGCAGCAGCGTTGCGGCCTCCGGGTCGTTTTCGACCTCGAAGAAACCGAAGAATCCGGCGCGCTCCTGGTGAAACTCGTTGTGGGCGCGGTTGAGGATCGCCATCACTCGGCCGACGACCCGACCCTCGCGCTCGGCGAGGAACATCTCGGTGTTAGAAGTCTTATAGAACGGATGCCGTTTCGTGTTGAGTAGATCCTTCTGCGCGATGCGAAGCGGCGGGACCCAATGCGGATTGCCCTTATACAGGTTGTAAGGGAGCCCAAGAAATCGCCGCCTGTCGCGCGCAGTACGAACGGAGTGCACTTCAACGCCGGGCGCGGCAACTCTGGCGGGTGTGGGTTGGCTCATAGCTCTCGAACGGAGAACAGGAGAGGAATACTGCCTCGAACGTGGCGGTCTCGCAAGGTCCGAACGAGTACGCGTCGGGTTTTCGCGCCCTCGGCGAGGTCCCGAAACGGAGGCGGTCAGGGTGTCGCGTATACTCACCTCGCGGGCGATGTCTAATCTCACCATACTTCCAACAACCGACTTCCAACAAGTTGAACATTGAGAGTCCGTCCGATATATTTCTTAGCCTTTTCTTATGAGCAAGCGCGTTCTCTTTATAGGGTTGGACGGCGCCACGTTTGATGTGCTTGATCCGTTGATCGATCGAGGATTGATGCCTCGATTGAAGCAGTTCATCGGCGAAGGCGTTCGCGGGCCGCTCGAGACGACCATTCCTCCAATCACTCCCACGGCTTGGGTGTCGTGGATGACCGGCAAGAACCCCGGCAAGCACGGCGTCTTCGAATTCCTGCTCCGGCGCAAAGGAACGGGCGGACTGCCTGATATGCCCGTCAACTCGGGCGTGCGAGACGGACTCCCCTTCTGGGACGTACTTGGTCAGATGGGAAAGCGCGCCATAGTCACCAATGTCCCATGCACTTATCCGCCCGGCCTGGTTAATGGGTTGATGATCTCGGATTTCCTCACGCCGCGAGGGCGACGCGACTTCACGCATCCGCCGAATCTGATCGACGAAATCGAATCGAAGTTCGGCCCGTATCAACTCTACATCACCGAGGTATACACGCCCGGCAATGTTGAAAAGATACTCGTCCAGCTCTTCGCCGAGCTCGACTACAAGACGAAGGTTAATCGTTATCTGATGAACGAGTACGGCTGGGACATCTTTGCGACCCACTACTGGGGGACGGACCGCTTTCAGCATGAGCTGTGGCATCTTCTCGACGAGTCGCATCCGTTCTTCAACCGCAAGGAACACGACGCCCACATCGGACGAATTCACGACTACTGGCACGCCGTGGATTCGACGCTAGGCGAATTGTTTGACGAGGTGGGCGACGAAGCGAGTGTCTATCTCGGCTCCGATCACGGATTCGGCCCGATCAAGAAGTTCCTGTGCTTCAACGTATGGTTGATGAACGAAGGCCTGCTCGTACTCAAACGCGACGCGATGACCCGTTTCAAGCGAGCGATCTTCCGGCTCGGGCTTACTCCCGACCTTGCATACCGCTCGGCGATGAAGATGGGGCTCGCGCATCTGCGATTATCGGTAGGCGTGACGAACCGGTCGAAGCTCATGCGGCTCGCGAACCTGCTGATGCTGTCGCTCGAGGACGTCGATTGGAGTCGGACGACAGCATTCTCGAAAGGCAACTATGGGCAGATATTCATCAACCTGCGCGGCCGCGAGGCCAACGGCAAGGTGGACCCCGGAGCCGACTACGAGTACGCGTTGCAATCGATCATCGACAAGCTGCGCGGCTTGACTGATCCCGAAACCCGGCAGCCCTTGATCGGGCCGATCTGGCGACGCGAGGACTTATACAACGGGCCTCATCTCGACGAAGCGCCCGACATCCAGTTCCTGCCCGCCGACATGACCAACAAACCGCTGGGCACGCTCGACCTCACCTCGAACAAGTTCATCACGCCGGTCTACGGGAACTCGGGCGATCATAGAATGAACGGGATACTCTTGGGTCGCGGCCCGGAGATCAGACGCGGCCACCGAATCGCCGGCGCGAGGATCATCGACTTCGCCCCGACGATCCTTCACAGCTTCGGCGTCGAGATTCCCTCGGACATGGATGGCCGCGTGCTCGAAGAGTTGTTCACCGACGAGTATCTCGGGAATGTTCCCGTGCGGGCGTCGGGCGCCGAAGCTTATGCAGAAGCCGACGGATCAGTGGGGATGACAGACGAAGAGAGCGAAGAGATTCGGCAGCGGCTGCGAGGACTGGGATACCTCGGATGAAAGGACGTGGGAATTGAAAACTGAGAATTGAAAAATGAACATTGCAAATTGGAGGACAGGCCAATTGGGGATTTGCAATTTTCATTTTTCATTTTTATCTTTCCCGCAGTTGGTTCTGCTTCACTATGATCCCTGAGACGATTTCCGCCGTCTTGCCGGCCTACAACGAAGAAGAGAACATCGAAACGGCCGCGCGGCGGATGGCTGAGGTCCTAAGATCTCTCTCGCCTCACGACTGGGAGGTGATCATCGTCGACGACGGCTCCATTGATCGAACGGGCGAAATCTCGGACCGTCTCGCGAGTGAAGACCCCGCGCACGTCCGCGTATTCCACCACAACCCGAATCGCGGCTACGCCGAGGCGCTCAAGACCGGCTTCACCAGCGCACGACATCAACTGATCTTCTATACCGACTCTGACAACCAGTTCGATGTACGCGAACTCGCGAACCTCCTCCCGCTGATCGAGAGCGCGGACATCGTGAACGGATTCCGCATCTACCGCTTCGACCCGCTCACCAGGCTCGTGCTATCGTGGGGCTTCAATCTGCTCGTGAGAATCGTGTTCAGGATAAAGGTGCGAGACATAGACTGCGCGTTCAAGCTCTTCCGCCGCGAGGTATTCGACAAGGTGACGATTGAGTCTAAGAAGTTCTTCGTCGACGCCGAGGTGCTGGCTAAAGCGAAATATCATCGCTTCAGGATGGCGGAGATCGGCGTGCGTCATTATCCGCGGCCGGCGGGGCGCTCGACGGTTCGCGCAAGCCATATACTCTCTACGCTTCGTGAGCTGGCGCGCATCTGGGTGAACATTCACCTCAAATCGAGACGAGAGGGCTGAGTCTTACGGTGGAACGAGAGAGCGAGCGAAATCCTGAGAACGCTGACGTAGGCGCAACCGAAAGGCGGCGCGCATTGAGTCTGCGCGGGCTCGCCCAACTCGTCGTCGGGCTTGGCGCACTGACGTGGGTGATCATCAGGGCCGACGCGCGCGGATTGCTCGAAGCCGTTCGCGCGACCGACGCGATGTACCTTCCATTGGCTGTTGCGGCCACTGTGGCGGTCAACTGGCTGATGGCCTACAGGTGGGGCGTTATCCTGCGAGTGCGTGGTGTACCGATCCCGACTGCCCGCCTGTTTGTATACTATCTGGTCGGGATCTTCTTCATGAACTTCGTACCTGGCGGCGGCGTGAGCGGCGACGTTGCACGACTTATCTACGCCGACCGCGAGGTGCGCGACAAGCCCTTCGTACTCTCAACACTAATTTACGAGCGGTTG
>Ga0209640_10005618_pt1 | contig 10952 bp, 6 predicted proteins | sample RifCSP10_1_FD_184018 | JGI IMG/M metagenome (GOLD analysis project Ga0209640, IMG submission 184018) | Soil microbial communities from Rifle, Colorado - Rifle CSP2_sed 10_1 (SPAdes) (version 2) | ecosystem: Environmental > Terrestrial > Deep subsurface > Rock core/Sediment | place: Rifle...
ATCACGAAGCCGTTCTCGCAGCGTTGAATCTTCCTGGACCCACTCAACCAGCGTCTCGGGACGATGAAAGGCGAAGACCTCTCGGCTTCGTGCATCGGGCTCGAGCTTATTGGTGAAATGGGTTTCGATACCCGTGCTCTCATAGGAAAACGGCATCGGACTTCTCCAAGCCGGGACGCCTTCAGGCATACCCTTCACGTACTTATCTGACTGCGACTCGACGCCGCGCAACGTCCAGCCCTCGGGCTTTGCCTCGACCGTCCCAATCCCCTTGGCATCGGCGAAAAGAAGATAATCGACCTCGCCATGTCCTGATTGGAGCGCGACTTCGCGCACGGCTACGCCGCGGGCAGCCGAGAGATCCAGGCGTTTTTTATCTTGCACCACCCAGCCGCAGCCGTCTAACAGTTCGTCGATGGTTTGACGGGCCTTTTCTTCGGGTTTCATTCCGCCCCGTTCATGTCTGAAGGCCAAGGTCCTGCTGGTTACGTCCCACGCGGTCAGGACAAAGCTCACCGCCTCGGATAATACCTACGTTGCGCTTATACCATCCGCTGGAGCAGCGGTGCAACGTGGGACTTCGTCGCCCCCTCATTGGCTCATTCCGGCTCGATCAATAACCCCACGTGAACGGTCGGGGGCTTACATAGACGAAAAACATGCAGACTTCGATCATCTGCCCGTCTTCAACCACGCGTCGCGGACCTTTAGTTGGTTTGGGGTTGGCTGAGGCGCGTCAGCGATCTTGTACATCGTCGCACCTTGACTCGCGACCCTCATGTCGAGCGTCAGGTCCCGGCCCCCGCGCTTGATGTTGACCTTGACCGACTCGCCGATCTTCCCGCTCAACCGCTCCAGGATCTCTCCCATTCGCCGAGAGGGTTCTACCGCGTCGATTGACACCAGCGCGTCGCCGGCCATCAGACCTGCGTCGGCCGCAGTCGAGCCCGGCGCAACCCGGCCGACTCGTATGCTGCCGTCGCGCGCGATCGTCGTCTCGAAATTCAAGACCGCGACCCTTTGAGACGAGGTCTCCAAACGATAACCTGCGTATCCCACGAGAGTCTCGTAAGGCGGGACCTCGACTCCCCACACGTACTTGCGGAAGAACTCGCGATAGTCGCGGCGCGTCACTCGATTGATCGCCGCAATCAGGTCGTCTGTAGAGAATCCCTTGCCTCGTTTGTAGAACTCGACGTAGAGCGTGCGCATCACCGCGTCCAGCCCAGCCGCGCCCTTAGTGTCGTGGAGGATCGAGAGATCCAGCAGCGCGGCGAGGTTCTGACCCTGAGTGTAGTACGAGATTCCAAACGCGACCGGTGTGTCGTAGCCCAGCCACGTCGAAGTCGACGAATTCGCTGGTGAGATGTAATTCCGGGCGTCGTTGTTCTCCACACCCGAGATCGCAAATCCAACACCCTGAAGAAACATCTCCCGGGTGATCAGGCCGGCGCGGTACAACGCGATACTCCCATAGTAGTTCGTGAACCCCTCGGACACCCACAACAACGGCGTCTCGTTCTCCCGTGAGTAATCGTAAGGCCACATTTCGACCGGACGAATGCGCTTAACGTTCCACAGGTGGAAGAACTCGTGAGACGCCGTCCCGATGAGCATCTGGGGAGTCACGAAGCTCATGGGTGGCGCGAACGACACGTGCGAGTTCAAATGTTCGAGCGCGCCTCCGGCGTTGGACTCCGGCCGCATGAAAAAGTAAAAGTAGACGTACTTGTCGTAAGGCAACCCCCCGAAGACCGCGCTCTGGGCGGAGGCGACCTTTGCGAGCATCTCGGCAAAGCCGGCGGCCTTCTCCTTCGAGAACGCGCCGGCCGGAGTGGCGACAAAGTAGTGAGGTTTGCCTTCGACTTCGAATCGCGTCACGTCGAAGTTGCCCATCTCGGTCGGGGAATCGACGAGGGTGTCGTAGTCGGGCGCCGTGAACGTCATCGGATCGCCGGTCTCTTTCAGCGCCGAGACGAACTTCCACCCTTCGGGCAGTTTGAATCGGACCTGGCTTGGGCTCGCGCGATGTCCTTCGGCCATCAGGAAGATCTCAATGCCGGTGAAGAAGGCAAAGTCCTTCGTGATCTTAGCCTGATTCAGCGCGAGTACGTCGGCTCGGTAATCGAAGGCGACCTTGAGACTCGTCACGCCCTGAGTCTCGACTCGCCAGGTCTGCTTTCGCGTCATCGTGAAGGGAACTCGCGCGCCCTTCGAGTCGAGGATTCGGAAACGCAGAATGTTCTTGGCATAGTTCTCGACCGTGTACCAGCCCGGAGTCCACGTCGGCAGTGAGAGGTCGAGGCGCGGTTGATTGATGTTCTTGACCTCGGCCGTTACGTGAAAGAGCTGGCTCTCTGGTTTATCGACCTCGACCGTGTAGTCGATTCTGAACTGACCGGCCTGTCCGAACACTGACGGCGACAGGATCAGAATGATCCATATCGAGAGCGCGGAGAATCGACCATTCGGCCGTTGTTTCGTGGTCATGTGGACCTTCCTCCGGTGTTACATTCCGGCAAACGGGACTCCGGCCTTGCCCGCATGCTCGCGGACCTTGTCTGCAATCGCAATCGCCACTTCAAGCGCGCGGCGAGCTTCGATCGCGGTCACGGCGACCGGCGCGCCACTCACTGCCGCGAGAAACGACTCGATTTCGTTGCGGAGCGGTTCGCCGCGATTGACTTCAAGCGGCCGGGCTTCAAACTCGGGCGGGCCATCCGCTTTGTGGCTCACCCTCACCACTGCGGCTTCCTGTGACGAATAATCGATCGACACGTATTCGTGCGGCTGGAAAAACCTGAGCTTCCTGACACGCTCTGAGGAGACTCGGCTCGCGGTGAGGTTCGCGACGCATCCGTTCTCGAATTCGAGCCGGGCGCTGGCGATGTCAACGCGCGGGGTCAGGACCGGAACACCGGCGGCCCGCACGTCCGCGATATCGCCTTTGACGAATGACAGCACGATGTCGATGTCGTGAATCATCAGGTCCATCACGACGTCGATATCGAGACTGCGAGGTGTGAAGACGCTCAGGCGGTGGACCTCGAAGAAGAGCGGCCGGGTTACTATTCGGCTCGCGGCGATGACGGCGGGGTTAAAACGTTCGAGATGGCCCGCCTGGAGAATCGCATTGGCTCGCGCCGCGACTTCGATCATCCGGCCGGCTTCTTCTATCGTCTGCGATATCGGTTTCTCCACCAATACCGCGATGCCGGCGGCGAGGAGGTCGCAGGCGATGGCGCAATGATGGACGGTTGGAACAGCGAGGCTTACCGCATCGACCTTACCGATCATCTCGCGATAATCGGAGAAGTAGGGCGCCCCATACTGACGGGCAACGCTGATCCCTGCCGGCTCGTTCGTGTCGCAAACGCCGGACAGTGACGCGGCAGGAATCGTCGAGTAAACACGCGCGTGCTCGCGGCCAAAGTGGCCGGCGCCTATCACGCCTACATTGATCATCGGCGGCGGCTCCCCGATTCCGATGTTGCCGGCTCCGAGCGCCGCGTTATATGGTTAGGCCTCAATCGAGTGGCTGGCACGGTAGTCATCTTTGTTGGGCCTGCTGGTATCCTGGAATCTTGAATCAATCTCCACGCCGAAAAGCAAACGTGACAAAAGCAAACGGCGAAGAAGTGATAATAGACGAGGAGCAGGTAGCTGCCAAGCAGCGGGTTTATCTAATTGGCGGGTTGGCAACGGTGGCAGCCTGCGCGTTCTTCGTCGGGCTTGGCGATCTCGCGCTGCTTGGGCCGGATGAGCCTCGGTACGCCGAGGTCGCGCGCGAGATGTTCGCGTCGGGCGACTACATATCGCCGCGTCTTTGCGGGTGCTTGTGGTTCGAGAAGCCGGTGCTGCTCTACTGGCTCGGCTCGGCCGCCTACCACGTCTTTGGTGTCAACGAGTTTGCGGCGCGATTGCCTTCGGCGCTCGCCGCCCTGACCACGATGTTGTTGTTGTTTCGCGCGCTCAGACTGATAGTCTCCGTCCGGCTTGCGGCAAGCGCCGCGGTTGTGTTCGCGACAAGCGGAATCGTCATAGGCTATGCGCGATCGGCGACGCCGGATATGCTCCTCGCGGCGTCAATGAGCGTCGCCTTGTTGTCGCTATTCCGATGGACGCGCGCAAGCGGACGAAAGCGCCTGGCGCATGTCGCGTTGTTCGCGTCGGCCGCCGGATTGGCGATGCTGGCAAAGGGACTTGTCGCTCTGATTCTGATCGGAGCGATCGTCGTCGCGTTTCTGACAGCGACAGGGTTGTGGAGAACTATCTGGCCGCGCGAATGGTCCCTGGCGCTCGTGATCGGATCCGCAGTCGCGTCGTTGTGGTATGCGCCCGTGGTGGCGAGGCACGGATGGGGTTTCATCGAGGAGTTCTTCGTCAAGCATCACATCGAGCGGTATACGACCAACGTGTATGGCCATCCTCAACCGGTTTACTTCTACCTCTTTGTTGCGGCGGCTGGAGTATTGCCGTGGAGCTTTTTTCTAGTGCCGGCGGCCACAAGGCTCAGGACGCTACGGCCGCGAACAACTGCGAAGGATGCGCTATTGCTGCTCGCGTGGATATGGCTGGCGGTTCCGACGTTGTTCTTCTCGTTTTCAGTGTCGAAGCTGCCCGGTTACCTGCTGCCGGTGTTTCCCGCACTGGCGATCATCGTCGGATTTGAAGTCGAGCGCTTTTGGAGTGGCGACCGAAGCCGGGTCATGAAGTTTGCCGGCCTGATGACCGCCGCCGCGCTACTGGCTCTCGGCGCCGGTTTCGTGGTTTATCTTAAACGCGAAGCCGTGCCGGTCGTCGGATGGCGGAACGCCTTGCTGATAGGGCCACTGGTGGCCGCGGTCGTCGTCGCGTGCGCGCTTGCGGTTTCACGGAGGCGGCTGTTCATCTGCTCAACGGTGGTGACGGTGGTGTTGGTGGCGATCGCAGGGGTCACCCTGCTGTTCCCCAAGGCGAGCGCTGAGTGGACCTTGAAGACGCTGTCGCTTCGCGCCGCGGCGGAGTTGCGGCCGGGAGAACGCATCGCCTTCTTCATAGTCAAAGAATTCGCTCCCGTCTTCTACGCCGAGGGGCGCGTCGTTTGCGGAGAAGGCACGGTGTTGAACGCGTTGCGCGAAGACATTCTGGCCGAAGCTCTGGAGAACGAGCCGAGTCTGCTCGTTTTCACGCTCACGAGGTGGCAGGGCAGTCTGGAGGGTGATCCGCGGTTTGCTACCGAGCTCATCGGAGAGCAGGGCGATGCGCTGGTGTACAGAGTGCGGTTGAGGCGGTGAGGCCCTGGTTGCGCACGCACTAATATAGTCAGATCAACTTCAATGGTTAAGGCTCTCGCGAAACTAAAGCAACTCCTTGGGGAACAAGCCGCGCAATGGTATCCCGAATACTTTGAGCGGGTGGGACGAATGCCGGGTGCAAACAGAGTCTTCCGCCGCATTAGGTTTGCCGCAGACAAAGAGGAATTGGCAGATTATCTGGCTGAAATTCGATACGCGTTCGTTTTTGCCAGCCTTGGATTCCAAGTAGAATTCGAACCATCGGGCCAGAAAGGGCCTGACTTAGGAATTGCGCGAGACGATCGGCGGGCAATAGTCGAGGTAATGCGTTTCCGAAAGATTCATCCAGGACCCCCGCTGTTGAATGTCTCTGATGTCTCCGATGAAGACCTTGTTCTGCCGACATATGGCAACCCCGTGCGAGACGTGCGCAAGGCTCTTGACAAGATACTGGCGAAGTTTGAACAGGTACGAAGCCTGCCGGGAATCATTGCAATATGGAACGACGACGAAGACCTGGAAGAAGTGGAGACGCAAGTCGCGGTCTGCCAGATTTGCAATGACGTGGGCAGGGGCATTCTCTCCCTTCCAAGCGGGTTGCTCTTTGTCTTGTACGGATCGAGTTGGGTAGGCGATAAGCAACTGTATTGCTTCCCCTTTCGTCCGCTCGACCAACGGTATGAGACGTGGAAGGCGGAGATCGAGATGGCGGTCGTCTCCGACCATGTTCAGCGGGCGTTATCTCCATCGACAAACACGGGATAAGGCGCTGGGTTGGTGATGTCAGGATTAAGTCTGAAGGAGTAGCCCAGGCTCACACGAGCCATCAGCCGACTTACGATCCCTTGCCTTCAACAAGCGGCTGGACGCAAGCTACGGAAGGCAGCGCGTCAGGAGCGCCGGCGGCGTGACGCGCTTGCGAGCATTCCCACCTTGTCTGCTTTTTCGGAAGCGACGGGAATCGCCGCTTTGAAGAACGCCGCGACGCGCTGATCGTAATCAGACGACGCCTTGACGTACAGCCGTTCGAGCCTTGTCTGTTCGACCTCGGCGAGTTCTTTTGTGTCCTTAGTCTTCTTATAAAGGTCGCGGGTCATCGCATCGTATAGGCCGGTGTCCTTCGCGGTTATGAAAAAGAACTTCCTTCCCGATACGGCGGCGACGGCTTCCTCCGCGGGCGAGGAATCCTCGCGTCTCATCAGGTAGACCTGCATGGCGAGATCGGTCATTCGGTTCGTCCAGGGCGAGTCGACCAGGCGATTCGCCCAATCGCTTTCTTTGCCCACCATCCCCTTGAGCTGGGCATTGATGAAGCGCCCGACGTTCGGATAGACCGAATCGACGGCGACCGCCTTCACCGCCGGGTCTTGCGATGAAGCGACGAGCGAGACGTATCCGCCCACGTCGACGCCATAGAGGCCAATGCGGCCATCGATTACTTCTTCATGTGAGTCGGTCCTCATGTTCTTCAAGAACCTGATGGCCGACAGCAGATCGTCCTTCTCATAGGTCCCAAGGCCCGACCATTTCACCGGGCTCTCACCGTGGCCCCGCATGTCGTAAAGCAAGACGTTATAGCCTGACTTCCAGAGCTCAAAACTGAGCGTAAGAACGTCTGAGCGATTCGATCCGTATCCGTGGGTGACGATGATGGCGGGCGCCTGCCTGCCGCGGCTGAGGAACCACCCTACGGATTCCGTGCCGTCCGAATTCTTCCACTTCTCATCGGACCACATCGGCTTCTGGAGTATGATCTCGAAATCACGCGGCGAGCCGTAAAGCGGCGTGCGCGCCGGATGGGTGATGCGATGGATGGTGTAGAAGCTCAGCCCCACTACCCCCAACCCGAGCACGAGCACCGCGGGTATGAACACCCACATCACACGCTTGATTGCGACACGCGTCTTTTTTGACAGGATCATAGATATCGTCCGGGGCGGAGCTAGTTCTTGCAGGGGCATCGGCGGCCGGTGGAAGGTGACAGATGGAAGCGCCGCTGACAGAAGCCAGTATTACATCGAGAGCGGCGTTTGGCAATAGTTCTTATCTGGCTACGGCCCGGCGCCGGTGTCGGGAGTCGTGGGTGAGGCAACCGGCAAACGGATGCTCAGACGAATCCGGCCGATCACATTATGTTGTACTGGCCGGCGTCGGTTATCTGAGCGGCCGGGGTCTCCTGGAGAATCGCTTTTCGCCTGGCTTTGTTTGCGTACATGGCGCGGTCGGCCAGCAGCAGCAGTTCGTCGAGCGAGTCGCCGTCGAGCGGGAAACAAGCCCAACCGGCGCTCACGCCGATGTAGAGGCCCGCGCCGGCGATCCCGAAATTATGAGTCGCTATCGTTCTTTGGATGCGCTGTACCGATTCGCGCGCCTCGTCGGGACCGGCCTGCAATACGGCAACGTATTCGTCGCCGGCATAGCGGCTGACGAAGTCCGACGAGCGCACGAGCCGTATGAGCAATTGCCCGACCTCCTTCATCAACTGGTCTCCGGCCTGATGACCGAGTTGATCGTTCACGCCCTTGAAGCCGTCCAGGTCCATCATCACCAGCGTGAAAGTATCGTTGTGACGACGAGCCCGATCCAGTTCCTCTTCGAAGCGATAGCGGAGAGCGCGCGCGTTGGGCAGGCCGGTCAGCAGGTCGGTGAGCGCGGTCGTCTCCGTCTTTTCGTGGTGGACCGCGTTGGCGATCGCATCAGAAGCGAGGTTGGCCACCGCTTCGACCAATCGCAGATGGTCGGGCTCGTAGGCGCGCAGGTCGGCCGAGTAAAGAGCGAGGGCGCCGAGCACTTCGTCATCCTTTATCAGCGGGACGACGGTTGCCGTAAGGTAGGGCTCGGGCACTTCGGCCTTCATCGCGTCGAAATCGAGACGCGGATCGGAATTGTGCATCGAGTGCCGGTTCACCACCACCCAGCCCGTTATGCCCGCGCCGGTGGACATTCGCCGGCCCTTGAATCGTTCGGCGTTGCGCCCGCTCACGTGTGCGGCTTCGACCTGCGAGGTCTCCGGTCTGAGCAGGTAGAGTACGCACGTCGTGTAGCTGACGATGTCTTCGAGCCTTGAAGAGAAGACCGCGAAAGTGTCCCGAACGTCGAGGCTCGTGCCTATCATCTGCGCGATGTTGTAAAGAGTGATCACCTCACGGTGCGCGCTGCGTATCCGCTCGAAGACTTGTTGGCCGGTGTTTCGGTTTGCACCGCTCTCGGCCCTTCTTTCCATCGGCGCCGCCGACATCGTTCGATCGACGCCCTGATCGCGAACGTCGGCCTCGAACACCTCCAGGTGATCGAGGAACACGCTGACGACCGTCGGGTCGAACATGGTGCCGCTGCCGTCTTTCAGCATCGCGATGGCTTCCTCGCGGGTCATCGCCTTACGATACTGTCTGTCCTCGCGAACCGCGTCGAAACAGTCCGAAATAGTCAATATCCGGGCGGTGATGGGTATCTGGTCGCTGCGAAGGCCATCCGGATAACCTCGGCCGTCCCAGCGTTCGTGGTGATGCCGGACGACCGGCACGACGGGGTACGGGAATCCGACCCGCTCGAGTATCTCGGCTCCAACCAGCGTGTGCACCTTCATCTTGTCGTACTCGGCGGCCGTCAGCGCGCCGGGTTTGTTGAGAATGTAGTCAGGCACCGCCAGCTTGCCGATATCGTGAAGCAACGCTCCCGCCCGCAGCGCCTCGATCTCGGGTTCGGTGAGACCGAACAGTTTGGCCAGGCCAGTGGCGTAGATCTGAACGCGCCGCACGTGGTCGTGGGTCACCTCGTCCTTGGCGTCGATGGCTATCGCAAGCGCCTCGATGGTTCGCAAGTGGAGGTCGGCCATCTGTTCGGCGTGCCGGTTGGACGCGTCCACCTTGTCGAGATAAATCTTATAAGTGAAATAAGTGATCGCCAGAACGGGCACCGCAATGATGAACGCGTAAAACGAAATGATGCTTATCAGCTTCACGATCATGCATGCGGCCGCGGCCCCGGCAAAGTACGTGAATGAGGTCCAAAGGAAGGATTCCTTCCAGGTCGAAAAGAGGCTGCGTCCCTGCCTGATCGCGGTCACAACGCTCACCAGCCCGGTGTTCAACGGGTAGTGAACCAGAGCGAGCAGGCCCCCTGCGATGAACAAGCGGCCAAGGTTCGAAGCGTAGGTTCTCAGGTCGCCAAGTCCAAGTGTGACGGCCGTGCTCGCCACAAAGACCGATAAGCTCATCACGCCCGCGTTGAACCAGATTATTCTCCGCCTCATTTTGAACTGAAGCGAACAGATCGCCGCATCGACTCCGGCCAGCACGACCGAGGGATAAGGCCCATACAACAGGATTGAGATGAACAGGAAGGTGTCGGACAGCGTCACCGCGCTGGAGGTCTTCGGAATGCCGATATCAATGCGCGAGACGAGGAGTATGGTGACGAGGAACAAAAGGCCCCACTCGAGGTTCAGCGGACCGGTGATCAGCGAGTACACAGAGTACGCGAAGACCGCCAGCCCAATCGCTGAGACCACTGTAGTGAAGGCTCTCACCTTCACGCCGCCCGGCTCTGTGTCAGCTAAAGCCATCGATCACCCTTCGACAGCGGGATACCTTGAGGGCAGGACAATCCGAATAGTTTCAGCGAAATTCGTTCCAGAGCTGCGGTGGTCTATAAGCTGTTGGGCTACGTGGCCCAAGGTGAAGGCGTCATTGACCTGGAGAACGTAGCGGTAATCAGATTGACTGAAGCGAATCGGTCAACTTGCAGCGGAGTGTGGATGTGGTACCCAGGTTTCGTGTTCCAAAACTCGCCATGAGGTCGGTCCACTTACTTATTCAGCGGGGACGGAGTTCGACGACGAGGGGCGCCGAATCGCCCCGAACCTCAATGTCCCTCGCGTAGGCCTCATATCCGAGCGCCTTGGCGCGCAACGAGTATCGACCCGGCGGGACCGGCTTGTTGAGCACGAAATGACCTTCAGCATTCGTGCCGCCCCAGGTGAGCAGAGTGGCCTCGGTTATGCGCTCGGCGCCGGCTGGGATCAATCCCACGGTCGCGCCGGCAATCGGCTTTCCATCTGCACTGGACTTGACCGTCCCGGTGAACTTGATGCCGGCTGGAGGGGGCATCACTGCCGGTTTTGCGGGGGCTGGATCGTGGCTTGAATTCCCGGAGCCTAGCCGTGCGAGCATCTCCGTGACCAGATGTGCCGGGCGTAGAAAGCCAACCGCGCCATATGTTCGGTAGCCGTCCGGAAACCCGTCGCCGTCTCGGTCGATGGGCTGGCTGTCTGCGATGACCTTGGTCGGTATTCCTATCAGCCTGCCGTCCGTGTTGACCGCGGCGCCGCCGCTGTTGCCGTGCATCACTCGGGCGTCAGTTTTGATCCAATTGCCCAACTGGTCCTTGCCCTCGACGACTCCGCGATTAACCGTCACGCCGCTGCCGCCCTTTTCGGGAAAGCCTATGATGATCAGATCGTCGAGCGGCTGAACGTTTCGCGAATCGCCGATCTCGATGGTGGGGAAGATGAGTGCGTTGGGAAGGGGACCGCCATCGGCCTGCCCAATCACGTTGAGGAGAGCGAGATCGTGCTCTTTGTTGATTAGAACGGCTCTCAGGCGATAGCGGCGCGCAGACGCGGCGTTGTCCTCGGACAGACTGAAGTAGATTTCATCGTAAGGCCGGCCTGTTCGG
>Ga0209640_10005619_pt1 | contig 10952 bp, 10 predicted proteins | sample RifCSP10_1_FD_184018 | JGI IMG/M metagenome (GOLD analysis project Ga0209640, IMG submission 184018) | Soil microbial communities from Rifle, Colorado - Rifle CSP2_sed 10_1 (SPAdes) (version 2) | ecosystem: Environmental > Terrestrial > Deep subsurface > Rock core/Sediment | place: Rifle...
GGCGAGCGCGGCCCCCACCGACGCCGGCGCGCCGTAGCCGACGCCGTAGCCGCCCGAGGTGCCGAGCCAATGGTAGTGCTTGTCCATCGGCATCAGCCGCAGCGGCCAGTTGCTGACGTTGCCCGATTGCGCCACCAGCGACCAGTCGAGCTCCTTGATCTGCGCAAAGGTCTCCATCACCAGCCGCGCGGTCGAGATCGGGCTTGCGTCCCAGGCCAGCGCGGCAAGCTGCCGGGTGCGCTCCCTGCCCTGGTGCCAGGCCTTCTTGATCGCCTCGCCGCGCTTTTGGATCGCCGCCTTGCGGTCGTTCGGGATCGCCGACTTCACCGCCTCGACCAGCGCCGGCAACGTTGCCTCGACGTCGCCCGCCATCTGCACGTCGACGCTCTGGAAGCGCTGGAAGTCCTGGTAGTTCGACTTGGTCATCAGATCGAGCGTGCTGATGCTGATCAGCTTGGTCCCGGGCTTGATGCGGGGCTCGTTCATCCCGATGCCGTGCTCGTTGTTGTCGACGTAGCTGTTCACGGTGGCCCAGTAGTCGCTCAGCTCCAGGCCGAGGATGACGTCTGCCTGCCCAATCACGTTCGCCGGTCGGTTGAGATAATGGGTGGTTGGGAAGTTCAGGCGGGCGCGCTGACGCACCACCGGCGCCTGCAACAGCTCCGCAAGCTGAACCAGCAGCCGCATGCCGTTCTGCGTGTTCACCGCCCGATCGGCAACGATCACCGGGCGCTCGGCGTTGACCAGAAGGCGCGCCGCCTCCCGCACCGCGCCCATTTCACCCTGCGGCGGCGCGGTCGGCACGTAGCGCGGAATGTACAGCTTCTGGCCGTGATCGCGGATCGGCTGCTGCTGCAAATGGGCATCGAGCGAAATCGCCACCGGGGCGCAGGGCGGCGTGGTGGCGATCTTGTAGGCGCGCACGAACGACTGGGCGAAGTGCTGCATCGACACCGGGGTGTCGTCCCATTTGGTGAAGTCGCGCACCATCGCATTGATGTCCTGCGCCGAGTGGACGGTCGGTACGCCCGGCGGACGGTACGCCGCGTCGAGATCGTTGCCGCCGACCACGATCACCGGCACGCGATCGCAAAAGGCGTTGTAGATCGCCATGGAGGCGTGCTGCAGGCCGACCGTGCCGTGGCACAGCGTCATCATCGGCTTGCCGGTGATCTTGTAATAGCCGTGCCCCATGCCGACCGCGGATTCCTCATGCAGGCAGGTGAGGAACTCCGGCGTCTTGTTGCCGCCGTAGTTGATCAGCGACTCGTGCAGGGCGCGGAAGCTCGAGGCCGGATTGGACGGCAGGTATTTGATGTTCAGGGTCTTGATGACGTCGACCATGAAATCGGAGCCGGGCCGGCCTTCCTTGGCATAGGGACCGATGTCCGGTACGCCGGTTTCGGCCCGCGCCACCGCCTCGGTGGGCGGCAGCGCCGACGGTCGCGGACGCACAGCCGCTCCCGCCGGTTGCAACGCAGAGGTCGCCGCGCCTGCGGCGCCGTTCGGCGCGACGGCACCGGCGGCGCCTGCGATGGCAACACCGGTCAGGAATTTGCGGCGATCGACCCTCGGGCCCGAATCCTTGCGTGGCATTTCCGCTCTCCCCAGAGTGAGATTTTGGTCGCGGCGCGAACTTCGCCGCGTTGCCGGCCGGTCGATCCTAGATCGGGTCAATATGTCGCACCAGGGCCGGTCGGCCGCTTCATGGCGGTCAATCGAATGGCGCCGCCAATCGTTGGACTCGCAACGCCTGCGAGCGGGATCGTGCGCCCCTCCAGCATGGGCGACGGCCACGAAATCAGATTCGACATTGGAAGCTTCATTCGCCCAACGACATCAAAGTGATCGTGGACTTCACGCATTAGCGCTCAGGCGCTGGCCAGGCGCCGCCAGCGCGTGGCACCGGCCGGCCGCGTCAGGGCCGCAATGAAGCGCGTGCCCCAAAGCTTCATGTCGTTTTCCGACAGGACCTTCAACATCTCGCCGTGGCGCGCGCAGCGCTCCTCCAGCGGCATCGACAGCGCCTGGTCGATGGCGGCGGCAACTCCCTCCGGATCGTAGGGATTGACGATCAGCGCCGCCCGACATTCGACTGCCGCGCCTGCAAAGCGCGACAGAATGAGCACGCCCGGATCCTCGGGGTCCTGTGCCGCGACGTATTCCTTGGCGACCAGGTTCATGCCGTCCCGCAGCGGCGTCACCAGCGCCGCGCGCGAGGAACGGTAGAGGCCGGCGAGCGCGGAGCGGCTGTAGGGGCGATTGACGTAGCGGATCGGCGTCCACGACGCCTCGCCGTAGCGGCCGTTCACCCGGCCGACGGTCTCGCTGATCCGCCGCTCCATCTCGGCGTATTCGCGAATCTCCGAGCGGCTGCGCGGCGTGATCTGCAAATAGGTCACGGCGCCGCGCCAGCGCGGATAGGCAGCGAGGAAGTCCTCGAAGGCGCGCACCCGCAGCCCGATGCCCTTGGAATAGTCGAGACGATCGACGCCGATGATCATGCTGCGGTCGGCGAGGCTTGCGAGCACCTCGCGCACGAACTCCAGCCGCACCGTGCGGCGCGCAAGCCGCTCGAATTCCGCGGTCTCAACGCCAACCGGAAACACGCCGATCCGCATGGTGCGCGTGCCGGCGGTGAAGGTCCGGCGATCGCGGCTCGGCACCCGGCATTCGTTGGTCAAGTAGCGCGCGAAATTGTCGGCATCGACGTCGGTCTGGAAGCCCACGAGGTCGTAATGGCAGAGGCTCAATATGACGCGCTCGTGCTTGGGCAGAGCGGTGAGCACTTCCGGCGGCGGGAACGGAACGTGCAGATAAAATCCGATTTTGTTCTCGTGGCCGCGCTCGCGCAGCCCCTTGGCGAGCGGTAAGAGATGATAGTCGTGCACCCAGATGACGTCGTCGGGCTTGAGAATCTTGTGCAGCTGATCGGCGAACAGCGCGTTGACCCGCAGGTAACCGGACAGGTCGCGATTGGAGAACTCCGCGAGGTCGAGCCGATAGTGCAGGATCGGCCAGAGCATCCGATTGGCGAAGCCGTTGTAGTATTCCTGAAAATCGGCGCGCGCGAGATCGGTGGTGATATAGGTGACGCCAGCGTGCTCGACCGCGCGAACCGCCTCCTCGCCCTTGGCGGTGACGCGGCCGCTCCAGCCGAACCAGATGCCGTGGTTGCGCTTGAGGAAGGAGCGCAGCGCCACCGCCAGCCCGCCCGCGCGCGCGCCGCCATCCTTGCTCGGGACGTCGACACGGTTGGATACCACGACTACCCGCGCCAATACCGGTCCTCCCAGCTGCGCGACAACCGCATGGCCGTCAATATCAGACCGGCCATGGAATAGGTCTGCGGGAAATTGCCCCACAGCGCGCCGGACTGCGGATGGATGTCCTCCGACAGCAGGCCATACCGATTGCGGTGGCGCAAGGCGTCCTGAAACAATTCGCGGGCCTCTTCCTTCCTGCCGATCGACCACCAGGCGTCGATCAGCCAGAAGCGACATATCAAGAACGCGGTCTCGGGCATGCCGAAATCATCGGAATTGGCATAACGCATAACGTGCTTCTCGCGCAGAAGTTCGCGCTCGACCGCCGCCACCGTCGAAATGAAGCGCGGGTCGGAAGCCTCGATCAGGCCGATCTCCGCCAGCAGCAGCACGCTGGCATCGACCTGGTCCGTCCCCAATGCGGAGCTGAACGCCTTCAGTTTGGGGTTCCAGGCTTGCGCCAGCACAGTGGCATGCAGCTTGTCGGCGGCGGCGTTCCAGTGCGCCGCCCGGTCGGTGAAATTGAGCCGCGCGGCGATCGCGCCGAGCCGATTGACTCCGGCCCAGCACATCGCCGCCGAATGGGTGTGCACCTGGCGGCGGCCGCGATACTCCCAGATGCCGGAATCCGGCTGCAACGCCAGCTCGAGGGCTTTCTCGCCGAGCGATTCCAGCAGCCGAAACAAGGCTTCGTCGCCGGGCCGCGGCAGACGGCGGTCGAAGAACATCGGCATGGCCGCGAGGATGATGCTGCCGTAGGTGTCGTGCTGGCTTTGCAGTGCCGCGGCATTGCCGATGCGCACCGGCCCGTCGCCGCGATAGCCCGCAAGATGCGGCGCGATGCTCTCCTCCATCGAATCGGTCGGAACGACGCTGTAGACCGGCCGCAGCGCTTCCTTGTTGTTGGCCGCGATCCCCAGGATGAAGGAGATGAAATCCTCCATCGTCTGCGTCGCGCCGATGCGATTGAGCGCCTTGACGACAAAGTAGGCGTCCCGCAGCCAGCAGTAGCGATAGTCCCAGGTGCGGCCGGAGCCGGGTGCTTCCGGAATCGAGGTGGTGTGGGCCGCGATGATCCCGCCGGTTTCCTCGAAATTGGAGAGCTTGAGCGCGATCGCGGCACGGATGATCGGCTCCTGCCAGTCGTAGGAAATCGACAGCCGCCGCACCCAGTCCATCCAGTAGTCGCGCGTGCGATCGCAGAACTCGCGACACAGCGTGTTCAGCTCGGCCGGGACCGGCTCGTCGGTCCCGACCACCATGCTGATCGGGCGACGCAGCACAAACGGCGCTTCGCGATCGATATACGAAAGCGGCGCGTCGGTGGTGAGCCGGATGATGACGTTCCCGCCCCAATAGCGGATGTGATTGCTACCCAGCGAGCGCTGCGTGATCGGCTCGCCGTAACTGTGAGTCGGGCGCATGCGGATGGTGATGCGCGGCAGGCCCGACAGCGGCTCGACGATGCGGATCAGTTGCGGCGGACGGAACATGCGGCCGTAGTTGCGGAACCGCGGCGCGAAATCGGTGATGCGCACCGCGCCGCCCTGACTGTCGGTGAGCACCGTGCTCACGATTGCGGTGTTGCGCAGATACTCCGACTGGCAGGCGACCTGGCCGTCGAGCACGACGTCGGAGAAGCCCTTCTCCTCGCCGCCGGCGATCAGCCGGCAGTACACCGGATCGCCGTCGAAGCGCGGATAGCACCACCACACCAGCCGCCCGGTCGGCTCCAGCAGCGCGGCCGTGCGCCCGTTGCCGATGACAGCAAGGTCGAGCCCGTGATCGCTCACGACACCGCCACGCCGCCGGCCAGGCGCTCCAGCCAACCGCGCACATCGGCCGGCGATCCGAAATGTTCATCGATGCCGGGCACCCTGCGGCCGACCGAAATCGCATGACCGTTGAATTCCGGCATCACCGCGAATGCGTCCTCGTCGGTCTTGTCGTCGCCGATGAAGATCGGCGTGCGGCCGGCGAACGGCGGATGGTTCATCAGCTCGCGCACCGCGGTGCCCTTGTTGAATTCGGCGGCCTTGATCTCGATCACCGCCTTGCCGGCCAGCGGCTCGATCGATCGATCCGACCAGACCTTGCAGGCCTGCTTGACCTCAGCGACGAGGGCCGGCCCTTCCTTCGGCACCAGCCGATAATGCAGGGCGATCGAATAGCCTTTGTCCTCCACCATCACGCCGGGATGGCGCGCCGCGATGTCCTGCAGCGTCTGCTTGAAACGCGGATCGAGCCCAGCCGCGCGCCGCTCGATCGTGCCGCCGCCGGCGACGGGACGGATCTCGGCGCCGTGGCCGCCGATCGCCGGCAGCCGCAGCGGCGCGAAGATAGCATCGAGGTCGGAAAGCGGCCGGCCGCTCACCAGCGCCAGGGCCCCGTCCGCGGCCTCGCAGACGGCGGCCAGCGTCCGCCGCAGCGATTCCGGCACCTGCACCGCCTGCGGGGTGGGCGCGATGTCGAGGATCGTCCCGTCTACGTCGAGCAAAATGGCAGAATGGCGTAAATCGCGTGGGATAAGAGGCACGAGCAAATCCAATCCGTTCGTAAGGTCATTTTGGGCTGCGCCGGGGCGATCGCAAGCCTGTGGCGGCGTCCATTGCGCGTTCATGGGGCCATGATTCTCCCATCGCGACAATGCTTAGCCGGAATCTCGGTTGCAGTGCAGCAAGTGATTTCAGACGAAACCAATATTCCACAGAACGAGCCGCGCGATCCCGCCGAAACCGTGGGCGGCCCGAGGCGGCACGCAGGCGGCAGCAATTCTCTTTTTCACCGCCGCGCCGCCCGGAACCTCCTGCGCCTATCGGCGTTGGTTGTCGAACCTCACAACAATATGAGGGCTATCATGCCGACAGCCCGCTATTTCATCGTCCGCAATCGGGACCAATGGTCGATCCGGTACGGCGACCAGGAATTCGGCCCTTACAAGAGCCAGGACGAGGCCACGCTCTTTGCCATCGATGCCGCACGAAAACTGGGCAAGTACGGCGGAAGTGCCGAGGTGTGCTTGATGGGCGAGAATGGCCACTTCCGGTCGGAATGGACACTCGGCCGCGACCACCATCCGCCAAGCCCTTGACCGCCAAGCCCTTGACCGCCAAGCCCTTGACCGCCAAGCCCTTGAACCGTCGCATCGACTGACCGCTGCTCCGGTCGCCTTGGCGCCCGGCGCGGCGCAGCCGTGTCGTTGCCGACCGCCTGCCAGGCATGACTCTCACAAATCCTGAACACCGGCCGGAACAAATCGGCACCTGTCTCGTTTGCTTGCCGGACGCGGCCTCTCCCGTCGGTCGCGTCGGCGCCGGGCGGCGTCCCCCCTCCCCCCCCGACAGAAGCCGCCCGGCGCACTGCTTCTTTTGGCGGCCGCTCACCTCCTTCCATTCTTTCAATCGCGCCTGTCGCCGCCTAAGAATCGACAAGCGCGGCGAGCGGCGGCCGCGGGCCCTCGCACACCCAGGCATCCTTGGCGAACCATTCGTGTTCGATGCGGCAGATCGGGCAATGCGCGTGCGCGAAGAACACCGGCGCGCGCTGAAAGTCGGAACGCGCCATCTCGATGCCGGTCGAAATCTCATGTCCCGTTCGCGGGCATCGGATCATGACAACACCCATCACAAAATCCTTCCATGCTGGAGAATGCGTGTGACGGGGTCGCTGGTAGCGGCGTTCTGCGAAGATTGTTTGACAGATCGGAGGCCTCTCCACGGCAAAGTCAAATTGCAAAGAAAATGCTCAGCGCATTCGGCGGCTGCACGTCGCCGGAACCAAATCGCAGCGGCGCCATTGACGTAGCGACCGGCCGCGCCCCCCTCCCCTCGTGTTCGGCCGGTTGCGATCGGGCGTAGCCGTCTTCGGCCGGCTACGCCCGTCGCTGTTATCAAATGATCGTTGAAGCCGTGCGGCCTTCGCCGCAAATAAAGCTCACGCCGTGGCGCGCCGCTGCGGACGTCGCGCCTTGCGTTCAAAGAACAGCACCTGGCTGATCACCGCGGAAACCGTTGCCGGCTGGAACGGCTTGGCGATCAGAAATGCCGGCTCGGGCCGTTCGCCGGTCAGGAACCGCTCCGGATAGGCGGTGATGAAGATCACCGGCACTTCGAACGATTGCAGCAGCTCGTTGACGGCGTCGAGGCCGGAGCTGCCATCGGCGAGCTGGATGTCGGCCAGGATCAGCCCGGGCCGCTTGACCTTGGCCATAGTGAGCGCATCCCTGTGCGTGCGGGCGACGCCCAGCACGCGATGCCCGAGATGCTCCACCAGCGCCTCGAGATCCATGGCAATCAGCGTCTCGTCCTCGATGATGAGCACGTCGGTCGCTATTTCGGCGGCAAGCTCGCGACCGGATTGCTCCACGAGGCCGCGCAGGGACGATACGTCGACCTCGAGAATGGCGGCGGCGTCCTCCTCGGAAAATCCTTCCAGCGCGACCAGCAGGAAGGCTTGCCGCGGCAGCGGCGTGATATGGCCGAGTCGCCGCTCGACCGGCATCTTGATTTGGGACGCCGGCTCGGTGGCGCCGTTGACGGCGACGGAATTCCAGATCTTGGCGAACAGCCGATAGAGCGCCACGCGCGGCGAGCTTGACTGCTGCACGACGCCGGGATCGGCAATCAATGCCTCCAGCGTCGCCGCCACATAGGCGTCTCCGGACTGCTGGCTGCCGGTCAGGGCGCGGCCATAGCGCCGCAAAAACGGCAGATGCTGGGTGGCGGCTTGCGCTGTGGACATCGTGACCCTCCCACTTCGATCAAAGGACAGATAGGCATCCCACGGGCCTCAGTGCACCCTCGGAGCGCCAGGTAATTGCCAGGACAAAATTCGCCAGGACAAAAAAAGTTCCATTGGGCGGAACCTTGAGACATTTGTGGGCGTTAATGGCCTCTGAGGAGGGGTACTTTGCGGCGCGTACCGGCCTCCGAGTGACGGTCAGTCTAGGGGCGGCCCGAAAGCCGCAGAAGGGGTGCGGGGGAGCAGGATGAAAGACCGCAAACAACAGGAAAAGCCAGAAGAAGAAGCCGGAACCATGGTCACCCAACCGACCAGCAAGAAACCAAAGGGCCAGGCCGCGCTCGGGCGCGAGATTCAAGCCAAGATCGGCCAGCAGTTGCGCGCCTATTACGACGCGCTGATCGAGCCGACGCCGGATCGTTTCGCCGATCTTCTGCGCCAGCTCGACAAGCCGGGCACCAAGGAACCTCCCGAATGAGCTTGGACCCCTCGATCCGCGATTCGATGCTCGCGGCGGTCCCCAGCCTGCGTGCCTTTGCCATTTCGCTGTGCGGGAACGTCGACCGCGCCGACGACCTGGTGCAGGAGACACTGTTGCGCGCGCTGGCCAACATTCATTCGTTCCAGCCCGGCACCAACATGCCGGCGTGGCTGTTCACCATCCTGCGCAATCTGTTCCGCTCGGAGTACCGAAAGCGGCGGCGCGAGGTCGAGGATCCCGACGGCAGCTATGCCGAGACGCTGACGACCCATCCCGAACAGACCGGCCACGTCGAGTTCAAGGAATTCACCGCCGCACTCGCCAAGCTGCCGCAGGATCAGCGCGAGGCGCTCATCCTCGTCGGCGCCTCCGGATTTTCCTACGAAGAGACCGCCGAAATCTGCGGATGCGCGATCGGCACGATCAAGAGCCGCGTCAACCGCGCGCGCACCCGTCTGGCCCACCTGCTGGCAATCGAAGACTTGAACGACTTCGGCCCCGATCGTACGACGCGGGCGGTTCTGACCGGAGATGACGTCGCCTGAGGTTGCGCGGCGCCAAATCCCTCGACATCCTGTCGGCTCCAATTGCAATCGCCCGACTCAGCATCCTCATCCACGGCGATGTGAGCGGCAACCCGCACGACCGACCGGAGTCGACCATGTCCCCACAGAGCGAAAATCATTCCGACAGCGCCCGACACCACGCAGCGAAATCCGTTCAAGCGGACCGCCACGCCGACCGTACGCACGGCGACGCTGCGCACGCAGACGCCCGCAACCAGCACCATCCCGATCGCTTCACCTGGTTTGCGCACGAGACCGCCCGCCTGTCCGGCCGGCCCATCGCATTCATCGGCGCGACCGCGATCATCGTGGTCTGGGCCGCGACCGGACCGCTGTTCCATTACAGCGACACCTGGCAGCTCGTGATCAACACCGGCACCACGATCGTCACCTTCCTCATGGTGTTTTTGATCCAGAACACCCAGAACCGCGATACCATGACGCTGCAGATCAAGCTCGCCGAACTGATCATCGCCGTCCGCGGCGCGCACAACCAGGTGGCCGCGGCCGAAGACATGAGTGACGCCGATCTCGAAGCCTTGCACGCGGCCTACCGCAAGCGCGCAGCGGAAACGCTGGAATCCCTGAAGAGGCGTCGCACCACCCACGCCCCCGGCTGAGGCGGCGACCGGGCCGGCAGGAACGGCGGGCATCGCACGCCTTCGATTTGCGATTCGCGAAAATCTCTGCAATCCATGCGGGCCATGGCATCGGCGCCGACCATTCTGGTCTTCGATTCCGGCCTCGGCGGGCTCACCGTCTTGCGCGAGACCGCAAAGGCGCGGCCGGACGCGCGCTTTGTCTATGCCGCCGACGACGCCTTCTTTCCCTATGGCCGGCAAGACGAGGCCGCGCTGGTGGCACGCGTGCTTTCGGTGATGGACGAACTGATCGCCGCGCACCGCCCCGACCTGGTGGTGATCGCCTGCAACACCGCCTCGACCCTGGTGCTGCCGCAGTTGCGGACGCGATTTGCCGTGCCGTTCGTCGGCACCGTGCCGGCAATCAAGCCGGCCTGCGCGGCCTCCGTCACAAAGATGGTGTCGGTGCTCGGCACCGAGGCGACGGTGCGGCGCGAATACACCCGCGCCCTGATCCGCGATTTTGCCGAGGGCTGCGCGGTCACGCTGGTCGGCTCGCCGCGGCTTGCCGAAATGGCCGAGGCCGAGCTCATGGGCGAGCCGGCGGCCGACGCCGACATCGCAGCAGAAATAGCGCCGTGCTTCGTCGAGGCGCAAAAAAACGACCAAATCGCACGCACCGACACGATCGTGCTGGCCTGCACCCACTACCCGCTGCTGCTCGACCGGCTCAGGGGGCTGGCGCCCTGGCCGGTGAATTTTATCGATCCGGCGCCGGCAATCGCACGCCGGGTGGTCGATCTGCTGGGTCCGGCCGGCCCCGACCGGCCAACGGCACCCGCCCGGTTGGTCTTCACCTCGGGCCGCACGCCGCCGCCGGCGCTCAGGGCCGGGCTGACCCGTTTCGGCATTGCGGAGGATGCCTCGGCCGGCGTGTGACACCCCCCTTTGACACTCTGCGCGTTTGTCCCTAAATACCGCCCATCGCGCGGGCCTTTTGGCCCGCGCGGTGTTTCGCGACCCGCGGTCTTGCACTCCGATTTGGCCAGCGCTTTGGCCCAAGACCTGTCGGTTCCGGCAAGTCCGGGACAAAGGAGGGCGCGATCCTCAGCTTTAACGACCAACATGAGGACGCGATGACCAAGCGCCACGAGGCGAAGTACAAGATCGACCGCCGTATGGGCCAGAATGTCTGGGGCCGCCCGAAGAGCCCCGTCAACAAGCGCGAATACGGCCCCGGCCAGCACGGCCAGCGCCGCAAGACCAAGCTCTCCGACTACGGCGTGCAGCTCAAGGCCAAGCAGAAGCTGCGCGGCTA
>Ga0209640_10005620_pt1 | contig 10951 bp, 7 predicted proteins | sample RifCSP10_1_FD_184018 | JGI IMG/M metagenome (GOLD analysis project Ga0209640, IMG submission 184018) | Soil microbial communities from Rifle, Colorado - Rifle CSP2_sed 10_1 (SPAdes) (version 2) | ecosystem: Environmental > Terrestrial > Deep subsurface > Rock core/Sediment | place: Rifle...
AGGAACCGGAAACCGCCCGAGGCGGCGTCGCGCCCGGTGGACCTCGCGATCGCGTCCGCGACCCGGCCGCCGTACACGGAAGCGACGACCTCGAGCACATAGAGCATCCCGAGCGCCGAGCACGGATGCACTCGCTCGGCCGCGTAGTAGTTGTAGCCGACCATCGCCTGCACCGGAATGCTCGGCGCGCCCTCCCTGGCGCCGCGCGCATCGCCCCCGACCGCCTCGATGTCCTCCAGCACCCAGCTCTCGTGCCCCTTTTCCTCCTCGATCCGCTCGTAGAGCTGGTAGCGCACGTGCCGGAAGCGGTCGTCCATGCGCGCCACCGCGGCGGCCATGACGGGGCAGAAATGCCAGACCACGTGGTAGATGTCGTGCAGGAACGCGCGGTATTCGGCCAGCGGCAGGCCGTGATGGATCATGGCCTGGATCTTCGGCGCGGCTTCGATGGCGCGCCGGTTCGCGTCCGAGCTCTCGATCAGGGTGATGAAAAACGACATCCGGGAGCTTTCCTGCGGCGGAAAGCTCCGATTCTAGCCGGATTCAGCCGGCGGATTTCTTGCGCTCGCTCAGGTAGCGCTCGAGCTCGGCACGCGCCGCCGCGTGCTCCTCTCGCAGCGATCTCAGGAGCGAAGGCGCCTGCAGCTTGATTTCCGCCTCCGAGAGCTGGCCGAAGCTCGCGCACAGCCGCGTCAGCCGCACCGCGCCCATGCTCGCGGCCGAACCCTTCACCGCATGCACATGGGCGCGGAACTCGGCAACGTTGCGCGCGCCGATCGCGGCATCGATCTTGTCCATCAGCGTCGCGTTGTCGGCGATGAACACGCCGATCAGCTTCTCCAGGAAAGCGGGCGAGGAGCCGAGCTCCTCGAGGTTGGCAAGGATCTCGGCGTCGAGCACCGCCGAGTAGTCGGCGCGCGGCGCCTCGGCGGCTCTCGCGGGCGCAGCCTGCGCGGCCGGCGCCTCGGCCTGCTTCCCGGCGCAAATCCGCTGCAGCTCCTCGAGCAGCTTGAGCGCCTCGATCGGTTTGGCGAGGAAGGCGTCCGCGCCCGCCTCGAGGCACTCGCGCTTGGCCTCGGGAGTGACGTCGGCCGAGAACACGACCACCGGCATCCGCTCGCGCCAGCCGGTGACCAGGCGGATCGCCTGCAGCGTCTCGATGCCGCCCATCCCCGGCATGTTGCGATCGAGCAGCGCGACGTCATACTGCGCCGTGTCGAGCGCCTCCATCACATGCTCGCCGTCCGCGACCACCGTGGCCGCGTGGCCGGCGCGCTCGAGGATCTTGCCGAGCACCTCGCGGTTGGTCTGATTGTCGTCCGCCGCCAGCACGCGCAGCCGCCGCGCCTGGCCGCCGCGCCGCGCGTAATCCTGCAGCCGCACCACGCCCTCGCGCACCTCGTCGCCCGCCGCGACCGAGTGCAGCACGTTGAAGAGCTGGCGCTTGTCGAACGGCAACTCGAGCACCGCCCCGTATCCCGCCGAAAGCGCCGCGAAGCGCGGCACTTCCGCAACGCGCGGCACTGCGAGCACGACCGGCGGCGCCGGGTCGGGCGCCGCGCGCCGGAAGCGCTGCGCGAGGTCGAGGTTCTGCCCGGCGGCGTAGACGAGCGCGCTGTGGTAGGGCTGCGCCAGGCTGATCTCGGAAACGAGCCGCTGCACGCCGTCGTCGAGGCTCGCCGCTGCGACCGGAACCGCGCCCCAGCCCGCGAGCGCCAGCTCGAGCGCCTCGCGCTGCGCACCCGGGAAGCCGACGAGCAGCACGCGTGCGCCGGCAAGCTCGCCCGCGACGGCCGCGGCGCGCTCGGGCTGCGTCTCCAGGTCGATCTCGAACCAGAACGTGCTGCCCAGCCCGGGCGCACTCTCCAGGCCGATGGTGCCGCCCATCAACTCGACCAGCTGCTTGGCGATGGTGGTGCCCAGGCCCGTGCCGCCGAAGCGCCGCGTGGTGGAATTCTCGGCCTGCGTGAAGCTCTCGAAGATCCGCTTCTGCGCCTCGGGAACGATGCCGATGCCGGTGTCGCGCACGGAGAACTTCAGGCGCACGCTGCCGGCGCCCTCGCCCTGCGCCGAGACGTGCACCGTGACGCTGCCCTTCTCGGTGAACTTCACGGCATTGCCGGCCAGGTTGATCAGCACCTGGCGCACGTAGTGCGGGTCGCCGCGCAGCGCCGGCGGCACCTCGGGCATGATCGACACCACGAAATCGACGCCCTTGGCCGCAGCCTGCGAGGCGAGGAAGCGGCAGGTGCTGTTCACCAGCGCGTGCAGGTCGAAATCGGTGCGCTCGAGCACCAGCTTGCCGGCCTCGATCTTGGAGAAGTCGAGCACGTCCTCCACCAAGCCGAGCATCACGCGCGAAGCGCCGCGCAGCGTCTGCAGCATGTCGGCCTGCTCGCGGTTGAGCTGGGTGTCGCGCATCAGGTCGGACATGCCGATGATTGCGTTGAGCGGGGTGCGCATCTCGTGGCTCACCACCGAGATGAAACGGCGCTTGGCCTGGTTGGCGGCTTGCGATTGCGCCAGCGCGTCGAACATGCGCTTGACCAGCGAGCGCACGTACAGGCCGAGGAGCAGCAGCCCGACACAGAGCTCGATGCCCTCCACCACGTAGCGCTGCCAGAACGGCGTCGTCGCGATGACCGCGGCGAACGCGGCGAGACTCACCGCGAGGGAGAAAACCAGGTACTGGGGGCCGAAGCGGAAACCGTTGGCGAGCGAAATCCAGACATAGAACAAGAACAGCGCGGCGCCTTTCTCCCCGAGGTACCACATCGCCCAGCTGGAAGCCGCCACGTCGATCACCGCGCCCAGGCAGCGGCGCAGCGGGGAGATGCGCTCGGATACGAGGATCCATCCCACGATCGCGAGCGCCGCGACGTTGTAGGCGAGGAACACCACGTGATGCGGCTCGAGCTCTGCCCAGCTACCGCGGCTCAGTCCGCCCGGGAGCAGGTAGGCGCCGAGCAGCAGCCCGAGAGCCACGCGCACCAGCGCCTGCTCGTGCTCGGTGTCGGGCCTGGCGGCGAGCCGCCCGCGCAGCCGGCCGAGCAGCTCGCGGCCGGACATCAGGCGTGCCCCTCGCCCATCGCCGGGTCCTGCCAGTCGCGCTGCACTTCGAGCACCTTGTCGCTCACGCCGAGGAACGCCTCGACCATCCGCGGGTCGAAATGCCCGCCGCGCTGCCCGCGCAGGTAGTCGAGCGCGTCCTCCGTGCTCCATGCCCGCTTGTACGGGCGCACCGAGGTGAGCGCGTCGTAGACGTCGGCGACCGCGACGATGCGCGCGCACAGCGGGATGTGATCGCCGTCCAGCCCGCTCGGGTAGCCGCTGCCGTCGTAGCGCTCGTGGTGGCCGAGCGCGATCAGCGCCCCCATGCGCACGTACTTCGAGGCGCTGCCCTTCAGGATCTCGTGGCCGATCACGGGATGGCGCTGCATCGTCGCCCATTCATCGGCTGCGAGCCGCGCCGGCTTGAGCAGGATCCCGTCGGGGATGCCGATCTTTCCGATGTCGTGCAGCGGCGCCGCCAGCTCGATCGTCTCGGCCTCGTCGCGCTCCAGGCCGATGGCGTTGGCGATGAAGCGCGAGTAGCGCGCCATGCGGATCAGGTGATTGCCGGTTTCCTCGTCGCGGAATTCGCCGGCGCGCGCCAGGCGCAGCAGCGTCTCCTTCTCGCGCTCCCGGATCTCGCGCGTCGCCTCCTCGACCATCCCTTCGAGCAGCTTTCTCTTGTCCTCGAGCGCGAGTTGCTGCCGGCGCAGCGTGAGCAGATTCCTGCAGCGCGCCTGGCACTCGCGCGCGTCCACCGGCTTGATGAGGAAGTCCGTGATCCCTGCGTCGAGCGCCGCGTAGCGGATCTTCTTGTCGTCCTGCACCGTCACCATGACGACCGGGACGTGCTCGTATCCCGGCAGCGCGCGCAGGCGCCGGGCGAATTCGATGCCGTCCATGTCGGGCATCATGTAATCCACCAGCACGAGGTCGGCGACGTGGCGCGTGGACCAGATCACCGCGTCGATCGGCCGCGCGAAACCTTCCACCGCGACGCGATCGTCGAGGCTGCGCACCACCTGCTCGAGGATGGCCCGTCCGGTAGACTGGTCGTCCACCACCATCACGGTATTGCGTGCGGCGGGCAACAGATGGATCTGCGCCTTGGCCATCAGGGGCCCCTCCTCTCGGAACGCCGGCTAGCGTACGCCGCGCGCCCTGCGCTGTCTAGGGAGAATCTGGTGCCGGAAGAGAGACTCGAACTCTCATGGTGTCGCCACCGGCGGATTTTGAGTCCGCTGCGTCTGCCAGTTCCGCCATTCCGGCGGCTCCTGTTCGCCCGTTTGTGAAATTTTATAATGCCGGCGAATGAAGGTCGCGGATTTCGACTATGCGCTTCCCGAGGAGCTCATCGCCCAGCACCCGGCCGCCGCGCGCTCGGCGAGCCGCCTGCTGCACCTCGTCGGCGCAAGCGGAGCGCTCGAGGACCTCGGCTTCGCCGAGCTGCCGCGCCTGGTTGACCCGCGCGACGTGCTGGTGCTGAACGACACGCGCGTGCTGAAGGCCCGGCTGTTCGGCAGTAAGAGCACCGGCGGCAGGATCGAGCTGTTCGTCGAGCGCATCGTCGCCGAGCGCGAGGCGCTCGCCATGATACGCGCCGGCCATCCGCCGCACCCCGGAGACCGGCTCGTCATCGGCGACGGCGTGGCGGTGGAGGTGCTCGCACGCGAGGCAGACCTTTACCGCGTGCGCTTCGCCGAGCCGGTGGCGTCCGTGCTCGAGCGCTGCGGCAACGTGCCGCTGCCGCCCTACATCCGCCACCCGCCCGACGCGCGCGACGCCGAGCGCTACCAGACCGTGTTCGCCGAAAAGCAGGGCGCCGTCGCGGCGCCCACCGCGGGCCTGCACTTCGACGAAGCCGTGCTCGGGGCGCTCGCCGCCCGCGGCGTCGCGTTCGCCCGGATCACCCTGCACGTCGGCGCCGGCACCTTCCAGCCGCTGCGCACGGCGGATGTCGAGGATCACCGCATGCACAGCGAGCGCTACGAGGTCCCGCAGGCGGCGGTCGACGCGATCGCGAAGGCGCGCGCGGCGGGCGGCCGCGTGCTCGCCGTGGGCACGACCGCGCTGCGCGCGCTCGAGAGCGCCGTGCGCAACGGCGCGCTGCGCGCGAGCTCGGGCGAAACGGCGCTCTTCATCTACCCGGGCTACCGCTTCCGCGTCGTCGACCGGCTCCTCACCAACTTCCACCTGCCGCGATCGAGCCTGCTGATGCTCGTATCGGCGTTCGGCGGGATCGACCACGTCCGCAAGGCCTATGCGCACGCCATTGCCGGCCGCTACCGGTTCTACTCCTACGGCGACGCGATGCTGATCGAGAGGGCGGCCTGAAATTCGAGGTCGCCCACCGCGACGGCGCGGCGCGCCGCGGGGTGCTGCGGCTGCGCCACGGCGCCGTGGACACGCCGGCGTTCATGCCGGTCGGAACCTACGGCGCAGTGAAGGCGATGTCGCCTGCGGAGCTGGCGGAGATCGGTGCGCAGATCGTGCTCGGCAACGCCTTCCACCTGTGGCTCAGGCCCGGGCTGGAGGTGGTGGAGAAGCACGGGGGGCTGCACCGCTTCATGGGCTGGAGCGGCCCGATTCTCACCGACTCGGGCGGCTTCCAGGTCTTCAGCCTGGCGACCCTGAGGAAGATCTCCGAGGAGGGCGTGCGCTTCGCCTCGCCGATCGACGGCGACCGGCTGATGCTCACGCCTGAGGAATCGATGCGGATCCAGAAGGCGCTCGATTCCGACGTCGCGATGGTCTTCGACGAGTGCCTCGCGCATCCGGCGACCGAGACGCAAACCGAGAAATCGATGAGCCTGTCGCTGCGCTGGGCCGAGCGATCGAAGAAGGCCTTCGAGGGCTCGAAGAACCTCCTCTTCGGAATCGTGCAGGGAGGCATGTACGAGAAGCTGCGCGACGAATCGCTGCGCGGATTGCTCGACATCGGATTCGACGGCTACGCGGTTGGCGGGCTCGCGGTCGGCGAGCCCAAACGCGACCGCGCAAGGATCCTGAGCCATGTCGTTCCCGGGATTCCTTCCGAGAAACCCAGGTACCTGATGGGCCTGGGCACGCCCGAGGACCTGGTGGAGGCGGTGCAGGCCGGGATCGACCTATTCGACTGCGTGCTGCCGACGAGGAACGCGCGCAACGGCTGGCTCTTCACGCGCTTCGGCGACGTCAAGATCCGCAACGCGAAGTACCGCGACGAAGCGCGGCCGCTGGACGAATGCTGCGGCTGCTACGCCTGCCGCAATTTCACGCGCGCCTATCTCCACCACTTGCAGAAGGCGAACGAGATCCTCGGCGCGCGCCTGAACACGATCCACAACCTCTGGTACTACATGCAGCTGATGCGCGAGCTGCGCGCCGCGATCGAGCGGGGGGAGCTCGAATCGACCGCCGCGAGGCTGCTCGAGGAGCGCCGCACTATTCGCCGCGAAGCTTCCTGAGCTATAATTCGCCGCTTTTTCAGGCATTTCCGAGGAGTTCGCGTGTTCATCCCCTCCGCATGGGCGCAAGTGCCGGGCGGCGCCCCGGCCGGCGACACCGGGCTGATCGGCTTCCTGCCGATCGTCCTGATGTTCGTGCTGCTGTATTTCCTGATGATCCGTCCGCAGATGAAGCGCGCCAAGGAGACCAAGCTGATGATCGAGGCGCTGCAAAAGGGCGACGAGGTGGTGACCGCGGGCGGCGTGGTCGGCAGGATCACGAAGATGGGCGAGGCGTACGTCTCGCTCGAGATCGCACAGAACACGGAGATCAGCGTGCAGAAGGTTGCCGTGCAGACGCTGCTGCCCAAGGGCACGATCAAAAGCCTCCAGTAAGTGAACCGCTTCCCGGCCTGGAAGTACGCGCTGATCGCGGTCGCAATCGCGGCGGCGTTCCTGTACACGCTGCCGAACTTCTTCGGCGAGTTGCCCGCGGTGCAGGTTTCGAGCGTCAAGGCGACCGTCAAGGTGGACGCCGCGCTCATGAGCCGCGTCGAGGGCGCGCTCAAGGCGGGCGGCGTTGCCTACACGGGCATGCTGCTCGACGCCGGCAGCGTGCGCGCGCGCTTCACCGACGCCGACACCCAGCTCAAGGCGCGCGACGTGGTGGAGAAAGCGCTCAACCCCGACGCGTCCAACCCGACCTACGTGGTGGCGCTGAACCTGCTCTCGGCCTCGCCCGACTGGCTCACCGCGATCCACGCGCTGCCGATGTACCTGGGCCTGGACTTGCGCGGCGGCGTGCATTTCCTGCTGCAGGTCGACATGCAGGCGGCGCTCACCAAGCGCCTCGAGAGCCTCGCCGGCGACATCCGCACGACGCTGCGCGACAAGAGCGTGCGCCACGCCGGGATCCAGCGCGAGGGGCAGAGCCTGCGGGTGCGCTTCCGCGAAGCGGCCGCGCGCGAGAAGGCGCGCGAGGCGCTCGGCAACGCGCTCGCCGACCTCGCGCTCGCCGAGCGCGGCGAAGGCGAGGAGCTGCTGCTCGTCGCCACGCTCAAGCCCGAAGCGGTGAAGCGCACGCAGGAGTACGCGCTCAAGCAGAACATCACCACGCTGCACAACCGCATCAACGAGCTGGGCGTCGCCGAGCCGGTGATCCAGCAGCAGGGCGCCGACCGCGTCGTGGTGCAGCTCCCCGGCGTGCAGGACACCGCCAAGGCGAAGGACATCCTCGGCCGCACCGCCAGCCTGGAAGTGCGGATGGTCGACGAGGAGAAGATGACGGCCGACATCCTCGCCGCCGCCGCGCGCGGCGAGGTGCCCTTCGGCACCGAGTACTACGTCGAGCGCAACGGCCAGCCGGTGCTCGTCAAGAAGGCGGTCGTGCTCACCGGCGACCGGCTCACCGACGCGCAGCCGGGGTTCGATTCCCAGACCAACGAGCCCGCGGTGCACCTGCGCCTGGACGGCCCCGGCGCGCGCATCTTCCAGGAAGTGACGCGCGAGAGCGTCGGCAAGCGCATGGCGATCCTGCTGATCGAGAAGGGCAAGGGCGAGGTGATCACCGCGCCGGTGATCCGGACCGAGATCCCGGGCGGGCGCGTGCAGATCTCGGGCCGCATGACCACGACCGAGGCGAGCGACGTCGCGCTGCTGCTGCGCGCAGGCTCCTTGGCCGCGCCGATGGAGATCGTCGAGGAGCGCACCGTCGGCCCTTCGCTCGGCCGCGAGAACATCGAGAAGGGTTTCAACTCGACCAAGTGGGGCTTCCTCGCGATCGTCCTGTTCATGTCGGCCTACTACGTGCTGTTCGGCGTGTTCTCCTCGATCGCGCTGGGGGTGAACCTGCTGTTCCTCGTTGCGGTGCTGTCGATGCTGCAGGCGACGCTCACGCTGCCCGGCATCGCCGCCATTGCGCTCACGCTCGGCATGGCGATCGATGCCAACGTTCTGATTAACGAGCGCATCCGCGAGGAGATTCGCGGCGGGCAGTCGCCGCAGGCGGCGATCGCCGCCGGCTACGAGCGCGCCTGGGGCACCATTCTCGACTCGAACGTGACCTCGCTGATCGCGGGCCTGGCGCTGCTCATCTTCGGCTCGGGGCCGGTGCGCGGCTTCGCGGTGGTGCACGTCCTTGGCATCCTCACCTCGATCGTGTCCTCGGTGGTCGTGTCGCGGGCGATCGTGAACCTGTCCTACGGCCACCGCCGCCGCGTGGCGAAGCTTTCCATCGGCGACACGGCGTGGAAATAGGCTAGGCCATGGAGTTCTTCAAGATCCGCCGCGTCATCCCGTTCATGCGGCATGCGCTCGTCTTCAACGTGATCTCGCTTGTCACGTTCCTCGCGTCGGTGTTCTTTCTCGCCTACAACGGACTGAATTTCTCGATCGAGTTCACCGGCGGAACGGTGCTGGAGGTGAACTACAAGGACACCGCCGAGGCGCAGAAGATCCGCGAGACGCTGGAGAAGGCCGGTCTCAAGGTCGAGGTGCAGAACTTCGGCTCCTCGAGGGATGTCCTGATCCGGATGCCGCTGGCGAAGGGCCAGTCCTCGGCCGACCTTTCGCAGAGGGTGATCGGGCTGCTGCACGCGCAGGACAAGAGCGCGGAGCTGCGCCGGGTCGAGTTCGTCGGGCCGCAGGTCGGCGAGGAATTGGCCGAATACGGTGCATTGGCGCTGTTAGTCACGGCGGTGGGGATCGTGCTGTACCTGTGGATGCGCTTCGAGTGGCGCTTCGGCCTCTCGGCGATCATCGCCAACCTGCACGACGTGGTGATTATCCTGGGCTTCTTCGCCTTCTTCCAGTGGGAGTTCTCGCTGCCGGTGCTCGCCGCGGTGCTCGCCGTGCTCGGCTACTCGGTCAACGAGTCGGTGATCGTCTTCGACCGGGTGCGCGAGAACTTCCGCAAATTGCGCAAGGCCGGCGTCGCGGAAGTGATCGACAGCGCGATTACCGCGACGATCTCGCGCACCATCATCACGCACGGCAGCACGCAGGCCATGGTGCTCACGATGCTGATCTTCGGTGGCCCGGCGCTTCATTATTTCGCCCTCGCCCTGACGATCGGAATCATGTTCGGGATCTACTCCTCGGTGCTCGTCGCGAGCCCGCTCGTCATGTGGCTGGGCGTCAGGCGCGACCAGTTCGTGAAGCCCGTGAAGCCGCGCCGCGACGAGCATGAGGGCGCGGTCGTCTAGCTACTTGAGGATCTGGATCAGGTTGGAGTAGTCGTCGGTCCAGGTTCGCCAGTCGTCGCGCTCCTCGGGCGCCGTCGCTCCCGCGGCAACGATTTCTTCGCGCTCGAGCGCCCGCGGGTCGCGCGACACCAGCACCCAGGTGCTGGTGGTCTTGTCCTCGTCGGACTCCTCGTCGACGAGCACCGCGTGCGCGCGATGCTCCTTCGCCAGCCGCGCCACCACCGGAACGAGGTCGAGGAAGCGGTTGGAGACGTGGAACGCGACGATGCCGTCGGGCTTCATGTGCCTCAGGTACGCGCCGAGCGCCTCCTTCGTGATCAGGTGCACCGGGATCGAGTCGCTCGAGAACGCGTCCACGGCGAGGAGGTCGAACGCCTGCGGCGGCTCGCGCTCCAGGGCGAGGCGCGCGTCGCCGAGCGCGACCTCGATCCGCGCCGCGCTGTCACGGAGATAGCGGAATTCGCTCTGCGCCACCTCTCGGACTCGCGGGTTGATGTCGTAAAAGCGGTAGACGTCGCCGCTGCGGCCGTAGGCGGCGAGCGTGCCGGTCCCCAGCCCGATGACGCCGACGCGGACCGCCTGCCGCTCGCGCAGCGACAGCAGGGCTGCGCCGACGCCCGAGCTGTGCTGGTAGTACGTGGTCGGCGTCTCGCGCAGACCCGGCTGCATGTACTGCTCGCCGTGCATGATGACGCCATGCAGCAGGCGCCGCAGGTGGCTTTCCTTGCCTTCCTCGCCGTACTCCTTCACCCGCAGCACGCCGTAGAAGTTGCGCGACGACACGCGCACGTCGCGCTGGAAGCGCAGGCCGTCGTAGATGGCGCAGCCCGCCGCCGCCATGAGCATGGCGAGGCTCGCCAGGCGCGCGACCCGGTTCACGCCCGCGAAGCGCACCGCGGCGAGCAGCGCGAGCGCCACCAGGCCGAGCCCCAGCTCGTAGTAGGCGTCGAACGCGAGCGGCGCGAGCACCGCGACCGCGAGCCCGCCAAGCGCGCCGCCCGCCGAGATCGTGAGGTAGAAGCCGGTCAGCCAGCGCGCCGGCGGCCGCGCGCGGTAGAGCTCGCCGTGGCAGAACATGCAGCCGACGAACAGGCCGCTCAGGTAGACCCCGATCTGCAGCCAGAGGTCGAACTGCCGGTCGCTGTCCACCAGCAGCCAGGCCATGCCCGCGATCCAGGCGAGCACGAAGCTCCACGCGATCTCGGGGCGGTACAGGCCCTTGCCCTCGAACGCGAGGATGAACGTGAGCAGGTAGAGCGTGAGCGGCGCGAG
>Ga0209640_10005621_pt1 | contig 10951 bp, 13 predicted proteins | sample RifCSP10_1_FD_184018 | JGI IMG/M metagenome (GOLD analysis project Ga0209640, IMG submission 184018) | Soil microbial communities from Rifle, Colorado - Rifle CSP2_sed 10_1 (SPAdes) (version 2) | ecosystem: Environmental > Terrestrial > Deep subsurface > Rock core/Sediment | place: Rifle...
TCGAGCGTGCCGGGCACCGGCCAGTTAAACACGTACTTGCCGATCACGTCGGCGACGACGTGCAGCATCATGAGCACAAGCGACAGGCCGCCGAGCCAGGCAAGCAATCCGGTCGGCGGGTCGATCACACGCTTGAGGCCGTCCATCGGGCCTTCCCTGCATCCCGGCGCCGCGGCGCCGGGCTTGTTATCGGCGCATCATGCAGCGCGTGCAGACGCGGCGCAAGCGAGCTTGGTTGCCGGCGCGATGCAACGTAAGATCATACCAAGGCCGGACTGCACACGTCGGGAGATGAAAATGGTCAACACATTCCGCGCGCTCTGCGCGTTTGGCATCGGCGCCGTGGCGCTCGCCGGCGCCGCGTCGGCGAAGGACCTGGTTTACGGCTCATGGGTCGCCGCCAAGCACGGCGTCAACGTCGCGGGGCTGGAGCCGATGTTCAAGGAGATCGAGAAGGACACCAAGGGCGCGGTGAAATGGCAGCTCTTGAGCGGCGGTCAGGTTGTCAGCGCGCGCTCGACGCTCGCCAATATCCGCGACCGCGTGGTCGATGCCGGGTTGGTCATACCGGTGTTCACGCAGAAGGAGCTCGCCGCCACCAACACGATTTTCGATCTACAGATGGCGGGCACCGACGAGATCGCGGTGACCGGCGCCTCGACCGAAGCGGTGATGCTGCACTGCCCGGGCTGCCTGGACGAGTACAAGAAGCACAAGGTCGTGTTCCTCGCTGGCTACGGCGTCACGCCGTTCCGGCTGATGTGCGCCTCGGAGATCACCAAGGCTGCGGAGCTGCAGGGCAAGAAGGTGCGCGCGACCGGTGGGCCGTCGCACCTGTTCGCGGCGATGAAGGCGATCACGGTCAACATCCCGCCCAACGAGGGCGTCGAGGCGATGCAGCGCGGCGCGGTCGACTGCAGCCACGGGCCGCACGCGTGGCTGAAATCCTACGGCTTCCTCGATGTCGTCAAGCACATCGTCGATTATTCGTTCGGCTTTCCGCGCGCGCTCGGCATGTTCGTGATGAACCGGGACGCGTGGAACGCGCTCACGCTCGACCAGAAGAAGATCATGCTCAAGCACCTGCCGGGGGCAAGCGCCCGCTCGACGATCGTCGGCTATATCGGCGAGGACGAGGAGGCCAAGAAGGAAGGGCTCGCCAAGGGCATCAAGTTCCACAAGGGCGGCAAGGACTTCGACGAGGTGATGGCGAAATACCGGATCGAAGAGCGCAAGCGGGTGATCGACGGCTCGCGAACCGTCGGCGTCAAGGATCCGGAAAAGGTGGCGACGGCATTCGAGAAGGTGCTGCCGAAATGGGAGCGGCTGGCCAAGGAAATCAACAACGACGTCGACAAGTTCGCAGCCGCGCTGCGGACGGAAATCTACGACAAGCTCGACGCAGCAAAGATGTGACGCGGGCCGCGCTCGACTCCAGCCTCGATCAGCCAATATAACTTGGCCGGCGCGGCACGCCGCCGCGCAAGGCCGTGTCTGGGAGGGAACGATGGCGCTCTTGGATTCGCTGCAGTTCTATTTCATGCATTTCATGCCTTACACGAAGCTGCCTCCGGGCCGCACGCAGGGGCAATGGGTCGACATCCCGAACGCCCATTTCGACCCGGTCGAAGGCAACCGACTCTACAAACAGTATCTGGACGAGCTCGTGCTGGGCGATCAGCTCGGCTACGACGGGCTGGTGGTGAACGAGCACCATTCCACGTTCTACAGCCTCATGCCGTCATGCTCGGTCATCGGCGGCGCGCTCGCCGCGCTCACCAAGCGCGCCAAGATCTGCATGTTCGGCACGCCGATCGCGCTGACCCAGCCGCACCGGGTGGCCGAGGAGTACGCCATGATCGACGTGATGAGCGGCGGCCGCGTCGAGGTCGCGGTGCCGCTCGGCACCGGCATGGAATACTTTGTGAACCCGGTCAATCCGAGCTTCGCGCGCGAGCGGTTCCGCGAGGCGATGGACATCCTGGTGCAGGCCTGGACGCAGCCGGGCCCCACCCGCTACGACGGCAAATTCTTCCAGTACAAATATCTCAACCCGTTTCCCACGCCGTACCAGAAGCCGCATCCGAAAATCTACATCGTGGGATCGGGCAGCGAGGAGACCATCGCGTTCGCCGCTGAAAAAGGCTTCGGCTATTCCCAGGTGTTCGTGCCGCTCGCGCCGCAGCTCAAATCATTCCAGCATTTCCGCGAGGAATCCGCGCGCCACGGCCACAAGACCGATTCGGAATCCATCATCATCTCCGCAATGGTCTACGTCGCCGAGACCGAGCAGAAGGCGATGGAGGAAGGCCGCGAGCACATGATGTTCTATTTCAAGCACCTCCTGAAAACCTCGCAGCACTTCTATGCGCCCCCGGGCCATCTGCCGATCGAGCGGCTGAAGAAGCGGCTTGAAAGCGGAACCACCATCCAGGACACCGAGGTCACCTGGGAGCTGCTTAACACGCTGTACCGCACCGTGCTGGGCACGCCCGAGCAGGTGGCGGAGAAGATCGCCATGTGGTGCGAGCAGGCGCAGAGCTCCAAGATCATCCTGCACATGCATGTGGGCGACATGCCGCACTGGAAGGCGGTGAAGAACCTCACCCTGTTCGCCGAGGAGGTGATGCCGCGCTTTCGGCGTTCGGCGCCCGGGCTGCGACAGGCGGCCGAATGATGGCAAGCGTCATCGACAAGACCGGCTTCACCAGCGAGGAGATGGTGATCCGCGGCGTCCGCGTGCACATGCTGACCGCGGGCCGGGGCTCGCCGGTGGTGTATTTTCATGGCGCGGGCTCAATCGGCGGGTTTGATCATCTGCTGCCGCTTGCTGAACGGCACACATTGTACGTGCCGGCTCATCCCGGATTTGGCGCATCCGACGACGATCGGCATATCGATTCCATTCTGGACTATGTCGTGCATTACGCCGATCTGTTCGACCGGCTGGGCCTGAACGAGAAGGTCGACCTGGTCGGCCATTCGCTGGGCGGCTGGATGGCGGCGATGTTCGCCGTGCTGCAGGGTCACCGTCTGCGCAAGCTGGCGCTGGTGAGCCCCGCCGGGCTGCGCGTGCCGGAGCATCCGACGCTCGATCTGTTCACCATCCCGGCGGACCAGCTGCCGCCCTATCTGGTCGCGGACGTCAAGACGCTGGGCCGCCTTCTGCCGGGCGGCATGACCAACGAGATCAAGCTCGCGCGCTACCGCGAGACCACCTCGCTTGCGCGCGTCGCCTGGGACCGGCTGTACGACCCCAAGCTCGAGCGCTGGCTGGACCGGGTTACCGTCCCGACTCTGCTGCTGTGGGGCGAGCAGGACCGCTGCATCCCGGCGCAGCAGGCGCACAGCTGGGCCAAGCGCATCGCCAAGGCCGAGGTCGCCACGTTCCCCAACGCCGGACATCTGCTGTTCGCGGAATCGGCCGACGCGGTGCAGCGCCTCAACGCGTTTCTGAGCTAAGCGATCACGCGACAGCGTAGCACTCGACGATCTCGACCGGGCCCTTGCCCTTGACATTGAGCTTGCCGATGGCGCGGGCCCGGCACAGATGCTGCACCTCCTGCCTGGTCGAAGGTGAGCGTCACCGATCCTGCGTTGCCGAGATCGACCAGCCGGTTGAGTTCGACGGGCTTGGTGTCGAAATCATCACAGCCGGCGGCAAGCGCCCGTGACCGACCGATTGCAATCCAAGCCGTTGGGGCGGCATTTCGCGGTCTGAAGGGCGGGTCCTAAAGCTTCGTGACCCGATCAGGCGGCGCCTTGAACTGCAGCATGCAGTAGCGCCGCGCGGCGTCTTCGGCGGCTTCCGCACTGTCGTGCGGTCCACCCATCTCGGTTCGCTTGCCGTCATGCCAGACCGACCAAAGGTGGTCGGTCCGCCCCTGCAGGCTGGTCCAGCGCTCGATCATGACCTCGATCATCGGAAGGTCCCTTAACAATTCGACCTTGCCGCTGTCAAACCCTCGGCGGCACAATCGAGTCAACAAGGGAGCATTCGGATGAAAACCATAATCTTCGCCGCCGTCGGTACGCTGATCGCCAGCGCCGCGCTCGCGCAAAGCGGCGACCAGCCGGTCGGCGTCGGCGCCACCGGTCAGGGCTCGTTCGGCTATTCGCTCGGCGCCGCGGTGGCCAAGGTCTCGACCGAGAACGGCGGACCGCGCGCCATCGTCCAGCCCTATGGCGGATCGTCCACCTTCGCGCCGATGGTGAACCGGGGCGAACTCGATTTCGGCATCGTGAATGCGCTGGAGACGATTCTCGCCAAGACCGGCACCGAGACATTCGAAGGCAAGCCCAACGCGGAGCTGCGCGCCGTCGCGGCGCTGGTGCCGAGCTACGTCTCGATCCTGGTGCGCAAGGATTCCGGCATCAAGACGCTGTCCGACCTGAAGAGTAAGCGCGTCGCGTGGGGCTTCGTCAGCCAGACCATCGTGCAGTACATGCTGTACGGGATACTGGCCAATGCCGGCCTCAAAGAGGACGACGTAACGAAGGTGGTGACGCCCAACGTGAATCGGCAGATCGACGATTTGATCGCCGGCCGGGTCGACGCCAATTTCATGAATCTGGGCGCCCCGCGGGTGCAGGAGGCGGATGCGTCCGCGGGCGGCGTGCGGTTCTTGTCGTTGTCGGACGCGCCGGACCGCGCCGCGGCGATGATGCAGAAGGTGCCGGGCACGCATGTCGGCAAGGTTCAGCCGGGGCCGGGCGCCTTCGCCGTGGCCGAGCCGACCAACTTCATGGCCTATACGTTCCTGCTGATCGCAGGGGCGCATGTTCCCGACGACGCGGTCTACAAGATGGTCGCCGCGCTCCATGCGAACAAACCGGCGCTCGAGGCTTCGCACCCGACCTTCCGCGCGTTCGAACCGAATAAGATGGTGGAGAAGGTCGAAGGCGTCGCCTACCACCCGGGCGCGATCAAGTTCTACCGCGAGAAAGGCCAGTGGCCGGCCAGTTGAGGCGGCGGCATCGGCGGGAGCCGGTCGTTCTCCTCACCGGGTTCGAGCCGTTCGGTTCGAACGCGCTCAACCCGTCAGAGGCGATCGCGCGGGCCCTGAACGGGCGCCGTATCGCGGGAGCGCGCATCGTCGGCCGCGTGCTGCCGGTGGCCTTGGCGCGGATCAACGACGCGGTGCGAACGGCGCTACGCGACACGCGGCCCGATCTCGTCCTCGCGCTCGGCGTAGCGCGTGCGACCCACGCTATCCGCATCGAGCGTCGCGCAATGAACCGCGCCGATTTCGAGATTGCGGACAATGACGGCACGCAAGTCGCAGGCGCCTTGCTCGACCCGGCAGGGCCGGCTTCACGCATCACCCGGCTGCCGCTGAAGCACCTTGCGCGCGCTATCGGGCGGGCACGCATCGGGGTGCGGCATTCGACCGATGCGGGCGCCTATCTATGCAACGCCGGCTATTTCGCGTTTCTTGGAACCTCGACGCCATGCGTGTTCCTGCACCTGCCGCCGGTCAGCGCCATGCCGTTGCGGGCGCAGCGGCGCGCGGTGGAAGCGGCGTTGGAAGAGCTGGTCAGCTCCTCAGGTGCGCGCGGCCCCAGCGGTTGAGCGAGCGTTCGGCATGCGGCCATGTGCGTGCCGCCATGTCGCGCTCGATCTGCTCGATCTCGGCCGACCACTCGACGCGATAGCCTTCCGGGTCGTCGATCATGATGAACAGGTTGGCGCCGCAGCCGCGGCGGCCCGGCCCCAGCGTGATCTGGTAGCCGCGCGCGGTCACCCAGTCCGACCAGTCGCGCAGGTCCATCCAGCCGTTGGTCTCGTAGGAATGGTGATCCGGCGCTGCTTTCGACGCAAGGAAGCTGCCGAACGAGTGATGCTCGGGGTCGGAGCGCATGAACGTCGCGGTGATCTCGCCGCCGCCGAGCTTGTCGTTGCGATACACGTTGTCCGACACCCGGAAGCCGACGGTTTTATAGAAATCCACGACGGCCGGCTGCTTCGTCGAGGTGGTCACGACGTGCTGTAGTCGCGCCGGCCGGCGGCTTGCCGTCTCCGCGGCAGATCCGGCGAGCGTCGGATTGGGCAGCCCGATCGAGAGAATCCGCCCATCGGGATCGCGCACCGCAAAGCCGGGGTCGAACAGCGGATATGGCTGCGGAATAATCTCGATGCCCTGTGCTTGCACCCAGGCCTTCACCGCGTCGAGATGCGCCTGGTCCTTCACGCGATAGCCGTGCTCAGGCTGCTCGTACGGACGCCCACCGACGATGACCATGCGCCGCCCAGGCCCCTGCAACAGCCACGCGCCGGGCGCGATCTCCTGCGCGTGCATATCGGCGATGTCGCGGTAGAACGCGAGCAGCGCTTCCGGCCTGTCGCTTTCACGCGTGATGTGGTCCAGCTGCGCCGGCCATAAGGGCGACGGCGATGGCGTCGGCATGGGCGGAATCTCCGCGAAATGCTATTGGGTCAGATATGGCAGCTGGGACCTCCCGCCGCAAGCCGGCGACGCCGCAAGGCGTACCGACCCGCGAATATCCAAGCCGGCCGTTCGTGGGCGTCGGCGTGGTGCTGTTCCGCGACGACGAGGTGCTGCTGGTCAAGCGCGCCAAGCCGCCGATCAGCGACAATTGGAGCATTCCCGGCGGCGCGCAGGAGCTCGGCGAGACGGTCCGCGAAGCGGCGCTGCGCGAGCTGAAGGAAGAGACCGGGCTGGATGCCGAGATCATCGACCTGGTCGACGTGGTCGACGGCATCACCAAGGACGAAAAGGGCCGTGTGAAATTCCACTACACGCTGGTCGATTTCGCCGCCGAGTGGCGGGCAGGCGAGGCGATCGCCGACGACGATTGCGCCGCGGTGCAATGGGTGAAGTTCGCCGAGCTCGACCGCTATCCGATGTGGGAGAAGACGGCGCGCGTGATCCGCGCCGCGCACGCGCTCAGGCCGCGGCGGTAATGCGTGGCTGACCGTCCGGCCGCGCTGATCGCGGCATTCGCCGCCGCGCTGGTTGCGAGCCTTTTGTCGTTCATGACCATTGCGGCGGTGCTGCCGAACCTGATCGCCGAGTGGCGGCTCACCGGCGCCGAAGCCGGCTGGATCGGCGGCATCTTGTTCGCGGGCTACGTGGTGAGCGCGCTGGGGCTGGCGCCGCTCACCGACCGCATGGATCCGAAGCGCATTTATCTGGGTGCAGCGGCGATCGGCGCGATCGGTGCGTTCGGGTTTGCGCTGTTCGCCGACGGGTTCTGGAGCGCCATGCTGTTCCGCTTCCTCACCGGAATCGGCGTCGGTGGGACGCACATGCCGGGCCTGAAGGCGCTGACCGATCAGCTCGACGCAAAGTCCCGCAGCCGCGGCGTGGTGTACTACACGGCGGTGTTCGCGCTCGGCTCCGGCCTGTCGATATATGTGGGTGGCGAAGCCGCGGCGTGGTTCGGCTGGCGCTGGGCGTTCGCAATCGGCGGTCTGGGATTCCTCGCAGCGGCGGCAATCGTCGCAATCGTGCTCCCGGCGAAGGCTGCGCAACCGCGCGCCCGGCAGGCGGGCCATGCGTTGGATTTTCGTCCCGTGCTGCGCAACCGCGCCGTGGTCGGCTACATGCTCGCGGCGATCGGCACGGCGTGGGAGGTGTTCGCCAGCCGCGTCTGGCTGGTGACGTTCTTCGTCATGCTTCAGGTGCGTGACGGCGGCGCCTTCGCGTTGAACCCGACGACGCTTGCTACGTTGCTGGCGCTGATCGGGGTGCCGGCCAGCATGCTGATCGGCGAGGCGGCGAACCGGTATCCGCGCACCAAGCTTTTGATCGCGGTCGCCGGCGTTTCGGCGGTGAGCGCGTTGGGCGTTGGGCTTGCCGTCGGCGCGCCATACGAGGCGGTCGTCGCGCTGTGCTTTTTGTTCTGCGCGGTATCCTACGGCCGGAACGCGGCCAACACCGGCGGCGCGGTGGCGGCGGCCGAGCCACATCTGCGCGGCACGACCCTGGCGTTGAATGCCGCGGTGAGCTTCAGCGGCGGCCTGATCGGTCCGACCGCCGCCGGCGTCGCGCTGGATTTGGGCGGCGGTGTGTCATCGCCGTTCGCCTGGCAGGTTTGCCTGGTGACCATCGCATTGGGACCGGTGGTGTCGATGCTCGCGCTGTATTTCCTGGTCCAGCGTGCCCCGATCACGTCCCGATGACGTGCGCTGCGATCTCCCGCGTGTGCGCCCGTGCGCGGTGCTCGACAAGGTAGATCGCCTGCCAGGCGCCAAGCGCGAGCTTGCCGCCCAGGACAGGGATCGAAATCTGTGTCTGGGTGAGCGCCGCGCGGATATGCGCCGGCATGTCGTCCGGTCCTTCGGTGGCATGACGAAAGCCTTCGCGCGGCGGGCTTGCGGCACGTTGAAGGAAATCCCTTAGATCGGCGAGCACATCGGGGTCGGCATTCTCCTGGACCAGGAGCGAGGCCGACGTATGGCGTATGAACAAGGTGAGCAAACCTTCGGCAATCCCGGTCTTCGCAAGCCATGCGGCGACGTCGGCGGTGATATCGGCAAAGCCTTCGCCCGGCGTGCGGGCGGTGAGAATGGTGGTCGCCTGCTTCATGCGACGATTTATCCCCAGAGCTCCGACGTTAACTCAATTTAAACCTTAACGACCGTTCCCTAAGCCTCGCGCAAGAGGAGGCGCCCCATGAACGACATTTCCGAACTGAAGCAGCGGATCGAACAGGCGGCGACTGGTTTGGATGCCGCGGAGATCATGCGGCGCGACCGCAATTCGACGCTGGGCGGTACGCTGGCGAAAGTCGAGGACCGCTTCAACGCGCGCCTTCTGGAGCTCGGCTATCTGCGCGAGCGCATCGGCGAGCTCGAGTCGGCAAACCAGGGGCTTACCGGTACCATCGAGACCTTCTCCACCATGATCCAGGATGAATCCGAGGGTGAGATCGAAAGCGCGTTGTTCCGCGCCAGCGCCGGCGCACGCGAGCTGCTCGCCCAGATCGACAGTGGCGCGCTGTCGCGCCGACAATCGCCGCTGGCCGCATTCGACCGCCACTTGGAGCAGCCGATGCGGTTTGAGGACGTGACCCAGGCCGAGTTGGATGCAGAATATCCCGCGGATTTTCCGGCATTGGCCGCGCAGGTCGCGGCCACGAAGGATGACGGGATCGACATTCCCGAAGTGACCGAGGACCTCGAAGCGCCTGATCCCGCGAGTGCGAGCATCCACGACCTTCTGGAGCGGCTACAGCGCCGCACCGCGGCGGCGTAATCGTCAAAAGATATTTGATCGCTCGTATTGCAAGGGCCAGGCGACCGAGCGCGCCTTGAGATCGTTCGCCGCCTTGAGCGGCCAATGCGGATCGGCCAACAGCGTGCGGCCGAGCACCACCAGATCGGCGCGGTTGTTGCCGATCGCCTCCTCGGCAACCTCCGGGCTGTGCAGCAAGCCGACGGCGCCAGTGGCGATGTCCGCTTCGCGCCGCATCGTTTCCGCCAGGGGCACCTGATAGCCGGGATGGATCGGGATCTTCTGCCGGGGATCGTTGCCGCCGGATGAGCAATCGATCAGGTCGACCTTACGGGTCGCCTTGATCATGCGCGCCAACGCGATGGCCTCGGGCAGGTCCCAGCCGCCCGGCACCCAGTCGGTGCAGGACAGCCTTACGAACAGGGGCAGATCGTCCGGCCATTCGGCGCGGACCGCATCGATCACCTCCATCAGAAATCGCGCCCGGTTCTTCAGGGTGCCGCCGTAACGATCGGTGCGCCGGTTGGACCACGGTGACAGGAACTGATGCTGCAGATAGCCGTGCGCGCCATGGATCTCGATCACCTTGAAGCCGGCCTCGCGTGCACGCCGCGCCGCGGCCGCGAACTGGGCCGTCACCGCGGCGATCATGGCCGCATCCATCTCGATCGGAATCGGAAAGCCGTCGGCGAAGGGCAGGGACGAGGGGCCGATCACCGGCCAGGCGCCATCTTGCGGCGTGAGCGGCTTGGTCCCTTCCCAGGGGCGGGTGAGGCTCGCTTTGCGGCCGGCATGGCCGAGTTGGATGCCTGGGATCGCCCCTTGCGCGGCAATAAACGACGCGATCCGTGCAAACGCATCGCGCTGGGCGTCGTTCCACAGCCCCAGGCAGTGCTTGGTGATCCGCCCGCGCGGCTCGACATGCACGGATTCCGTCATCACGATCGCGGCGCCGCCGACCGCGCGCGCGCCGAGATGCACGAAATGCCAGTCGTTCGGCATGCCCTCCTCGGCCCAGTACTGACACATCGGCGACAGCATGATCCGGTTGCGCGCGACGATGGAACGGAGCGCCAGCGGGCGGAACAGATGCGGGTTCGGGTCGCGCTGGAGAATACGACGCTCGTTCTCGCTCACGGCAGTATCTCCTGCTCCATTGCCTGGTGGCTCACGGTGCCGCTGAAGCGCGGAAAGTTCGGCATGTCGGCCCGCGCCCGCGCCCGTGCCTCGGACGCGAGCGCCGCGTTCAGATCCGCGGTGCTGTCGAACACCATCTGCGCGAGCAGGAAATCGCCCGCGGGGTTGACCGGAAACGCATCGCGCCAGTCCACCGGCCGGTGCAGCACGACGCCGCGGATGCGCGGGAAGTGGCGCAAAATCGGCACGTGCTGCGTTCGGTAATGGTGAAAGAACGCGGCGGGATCGTCCGCCGCGCCGTGGTAGCGCACGAAATATGAGACGGCCATCGCATGCCTCGTGGGAGGAACAGTCCTAACTTACGCTTTGTATCGGTAATCGTCGGAGGGAGCGATGGCCCAGGTCGGCCGCCGAAGCGCGATAGCAGGCGCAGCGGCGTGCACGCTGCTGCCGTCTGTCGCCCGCGCGCAGAACGTTTTCCTGGACTACACGCGATCTGCCGCAGAACGTTTTGAAGGGTGGACTGTGTGCGAGCGGCGTGTACGACCTAGAGCATGTTGCGATCATGCGGAGGCTCCCTCGCCGCCCTTGGGGGCGGAGAGGGATTAGAGTGA
>Ga0209640_10005622_pt1 | contig 10951 bp, 14 predicted proteins | sample RifCSP10_1_FD_184018 | JGI IMG/M metagenome (GOLD analysis project Ga0209640, IMG submission 184018) | Soil microbial communities from Rifle, Colorado - Rifle CSP2_sed 10_1 (SPAdes) (version 2) | ecosystem: Environmental > Terrestrial > Deep subsurface > Rock core/Sediment | place: Rifle...
GGACGGAGGGCTCCTGCTCGCCGCCCTCGTCGATGCCGCAGCGGAGTACCTGCTCGTCGCGGCGTAGTTCGTTCGCCGACGCTTTTCGGCAACCGAGCGACGCGGGACGGACGAACGCAGCGATCAGCAGTTCGCAGGACTGCGCTTCAGGGGTTTCTGCGCGCCTTGGAATCTGCGTTAGCAGATTCCGGAGCGACCCAGCGGCTGAAGGTTCGGTGCGATGCGACCGCGGAGCGGTCGCCTTTAGGGATCTTCGCGCGCCTTGGAATCTGCGCTAGCAGATTCCAAGGCTTGCGCAAGAACGGGCGCGCGCTCGAGCGCCGCCCGCAGTCGCTCGAGGTCGCGCGCCCGCATGGTCACGGGACCGCGCCGGGCGGATCCCGCAGTCGTATAGGCGAAGCGAACGAGACGCTCGCCGCCGCGCGTCTCGAGAAGCTGGACGACGACCGAGAAGCGCTTGTCCCCGGCGCGTTGGGGCACCGCGACCTCCTCGACCACGACGGAAGCTCCCCACGGTGTGGCCGCCGTCTGAGCCTTCGCGGGCGCTGTCACCATGCCGCGAGCGTAGGGTGCGAACCCTCACGCGTGGGGAACGTCTTCGTGCCGAGAGCGTCACAGTCGTATCCTCGGCGCGTGCACGACGTCGTCATCGTGGGTGCAGGGACCGCTGGTTGCGTGCTCGCGTCCCGCCTCACAGAGGATCCCGAGCTCTCGGTGCTCCTGATCGAGGCCGGCCCGCGCTCGCGCAAGCTCGAGATCCGCATCCCCGCGGCGTTCTCGCGCCTCTACCGCACCGAGGTGGACTGGGGCTTCTCGACGGTGCCGCAGCCGGAGCTCGACGGGCGCGAGCTCGTCTTCCCGCTCGGTCGGATGCTCGGCGGTTCCGCGTCGATGAACGCCATGATCGTCGCCCGCGGGAATCGGCTCGACTACGAGGACTGGAGCGCCGTCGCGCCAGGTTGGGCATGGGAGGACGTCGAGCCCTACTACGCGAGCAGCCTCGACGCCTTCCCCATCGTGGACCAGCGCGACGGCAGCCCGCTCACCGACGCGTTCGTGGAGTCCGCGCAGGCGGCCGGGATCCCCTTCCGGCCGGACCTCAACGACCCCGACAACGAGGGTGTCGGCGTCGTGCGCGTCTCTCAGCGGCGGGGGCAGCGCTTCAGCGTCCTGGACGGCTACCTCCATCCGGCGATGCGCCGCCCGAACCTGACCGTCCAGACCGGCGCGCTCGTCACGCGCGTGGTGCTCGAAGGAGCACGTGCCGTCGGAGTGACCGTGCGCGTCGACGGCAGCGAAGAGCACGTGTCTGCCTCACGGGGCGTGGTCCTCGCGGCCGGGACGGTCAACTCGCCACGCCTGCTCCAGCTGTCTGGGATCGGCTCGAGGAGTGTGCTCGGCGAAGCCGGGATCCCTCTCGTCCACGAGCTTCCCGGCGTCGGGGAGGGGCTGCGCGACCACGTCGCGAGCGGCCTGGTCGTCCGGACGCGACCGGGCGTGGAGACACTCACCTCCGCCGGCTCGCTGAAGAACACGCTGCGCTGGCTCCTCTTCCGCCGGGGTCCTCTCACGTCGAACCTCGCTGAGGCGCTGGCATTCGTGCGCACGAGCCAGGACCTGCCGGCGCCCGACCTCGAGCTCGTCTTCACTCCGGTCCCGTTCGAGGAGGAGGGCTTGAAGAAGCCGACGGTGCACGGGATCACGATGGGCGTCGTCCAGCTTCAGCCGAGGAGCATCGGCTCGGTGCGGATCACGAGCACAGACCCGCTCGCGCCGCCCGCGGTCGATCCGGCTTTCCTTCGTGACCCCGAGGACGAGAAGCCGCTTCTGTGGGGTCTGAAGCTCGCACGGCGGATCGCTGCGGAGGAGCCGCTCGCGTCGTACCTCGCTGACGAGATGCTCCCAGGAGGCGATGTCCAGGATGACGAGGGCCTGCTCGCCCACGTCCGCGCCCGCTCGCAGACGCTCTACCACCCGGTGGCGACGTGCCGCATGGGCACCGACGACGACGCGGTCGTCGACCCCGAGCTCCGCATACGGGGCCTCGAGGGGCTGCGCGTGGTGGACGCGTCCGTGATGCCCTACCTTCCGCGCGGCCACACGAACTGGCCCACGGTGATGGTCGCCGAGCGTGCGGCCGACTTCATCGCGGCCGAGAGCGAGTAGCGCCCTTCGAGCTACCTCGCGGGCTGGAGGTGGCTGCGCCAGCCGCGGAGCAGCTCGTTCACGGCGGCTGCGCCGACGATCGGCTCCTCGGGCCCAGGCAGCGACGCGGGGTAGAGGATGAACGCGCGCGCCTGCGGGCCGCCCATCCCTCCGTGGAACGAGATGAGCTCCTCGAACGCGCACCCCTCGTCCAGCTCGGGGTCGTAGAAGCTCCCGACCATGATGTCCGCCACGTGCGGGAACCCGTCCGTGCGGCGCAGGTGATGCGCGGCGTTGGGCGAGAAGTGTGCAGTACTGGCCAAACCGGCCGTGCGGTCACGCGCGGCGCGGGCGCCCGTCTGGCGCGCGAGATCTGGAAGGATCGCGAGCTCGCCGAGCGTCTCGAGAAGGACGCCGCCGACCTGAAGCGGCGGTTCAACCGGGACTTCTGGGTCGAGGACGGCGAGTACTTCGCGCTGGCGCTCGGTCCCGACGGCGAGACCACGTCGGCACGGTCTGGCCTTTGCCGCGCGCGGCGCTGACCTCGGACGCTGAGCTCTACCCGCCGGCGAGGACGGCAGCGCCGACGGCGCCCCCGAGATCACCGAGCTCGGTTCGGAGGACCACGGGCGGGTTGTCCGGCACGAAGAGGTGGGGAGTCATCTGCCGGACGACCTGGTCGACGAACGGCTGACCGAGCCGGTCGCCGAGACCGCCGCCGACGATGATCGCCTCGAGGTCGAGGAGGTTCTGCGCCGATGCGAGCCCGATACCCAGCGCCCAGGCCGCGTCCTCGATGAGCTTCGTCGCCATCGGGTCGCCCTTTTCCAGGGCGCGTGCGTAGATGCCGGAGCTCAGGCGCTCGCGGCCGTGCTTCTCCATGATCCGGAACAGGTCCGTCCTGTGACCGCGCTTGACGAGCTCGCGCGCCCGCCGTTCCATGCTCACGCGTCCGGCGTACGCCTCGAGGCATCCCCGGCGCCCGCATGAGCACGGTCGTCCACCGGGCTTGACGACCACGTGGCCGATCTCACCGCCCGCGCCTCGTCCGTCATGAAGCTTGCCGTCGAGGATGAGACCCCCGCCGACACCCGTGCCGACCCAGACCCCGAGCAGGTTCTCGTACGGCCTTCCTGCTCCTCGTCGGTACTCGCCGAGAACGCCGACGCTGACGTCGTTTCCGACGGTCACCTTCGTATTGCCGAGCTGCGCGGAGACGAGAGGTCCGAGCTCGACGCGGTCGGAGAAACCCGGGACGTTGGCGGCTAGCAGCACCGCGCCCGCGTCGGCGTCCACCTTGCCCGGCGTCCCGATCCCGATCTCGCGGAGGTCGGACGTCGAGGCGCCGGCGGCTTCGAGGGAGGTTCTGATCGTGCCCACGATCGCGTCGATGACGTCGCCTGGTTTCCCGGTTTGCGGCGTCAGCACGCGCGAGCTGCCGGTGACCTCCTCGGTACGCAGGACGACGGTCTGGATCTTCGTCCCGCCGAGATCGACACCCGCGATGACGGACGTCGCGGAGCTCTTGGGCTCGGCAGAGGTCACGGCACGAGGACCCTAGTCGAGCGGTGGCGGAAGGTATCGCCCACTCGTACACGTCCGGTCCTCGACCTCGAGGATCCAGGTCCCGGCCACGTCGAACTCGAATGGCCCTTCGAGCCTGACCCCTGCGGCTGCGAGCTCCTCGACGGCGTCGAACATCACGTCGGCGTGCGTGCAACATGCCAGCGGGCCGTGGGCGGCAAGCGAGAGCATGAGCTCGAGCGCTTCCCCTCCAGGCGCTCCCTCGGCGAGGGCGTCGGCAGTCTCGAGGGCGAGGCCGTGAATCGCGGCGAGGGGCTCGAGAGTCTGGACGCAGCGCACGTACGGGCTCGTGAAGAGACGTGAGAACGGTTGTCCTTCGAACAGAGCGGGCAGCGCCTGGGCCTGGCGTCGCCCTCTCTTGGCCAGCGGCCGAAGATGGTCGGGCTCGGTCCACCTGGCTCGCTTCTTGGCCTTCGCGTGCCTGACGAGATAGACGGCCGTCACGCGGGCGCCTCGACGTGCGCGAGGAGCTCCAGATCGCGCGCATACGTGAGCAGTGACGGCGCTTCCGCGAGCGAGACCCAGCGCGCGTCGTCGACCTCGTTCGCGGCTGCCAGCTCGCCTGCGATCGGCGTCATCTGCCAGTAGCGGACGGTCTTCGGGCGGCCGTGTGAATCGCGGTATGCGGTGGAGCCGATCTCTCGCTCGAGCCTGCAGCGAAGGCTAGTCTCCTCCTCGACCTCCCGGAGGGCGGCCTCCTCCTCCGTCTCGCCGTGATGGAGCTTGCCCTTGGGGAAGGCCCAGTCGTCGTACGCGAGCCGGTGCACGAGCAGGATCTCGAAGGAGCCGTCGCCTCCGCTCCGGCAGACGAGCCCGCCGGCTGCGCGGACGACCCCGCTCACATCCATGAGCGGAGCTTCGGCGACGAGAGCTCCTTCCACGCCTTCTTCCAGCGCTCCCGCGAGCGCTGCGCAGCCGCCCGTTCCACGGCAGCCAGCTCGCCGGCGGCCAGCACCCCCTCCGTGGATCGGCTCCCATGCGCCCAGTCGAGAAGCCACCTCTCGGCGACGACCGCGTCGTTGAGGTTGCCGAGCACCTCCTGGAGACGAGCGGTCGCGCCGGCGAACGCCCGGGCCTGCTTGCCGGCGACCGGCGCCACGGCCTCCGCCGCGTAGCGCGCGCGCTTCGTCCGGATGCGGATGTCGTGAAGCTCCTCGTCGGTCGGGCTCGAGCCGAGCGCCCGCACGCATCTCTCCAGGGAGCGCCACGGGCGGCGCGCGAGGCCGGGGAGGACCTCCCGCGACGGGGCGTCGGCGGCGGGGAGCAACGCCGGGGCGTTCGCTGCTGCGACGAGACGGTCGAGGAGCTCGACGTAGCGATCGCCACGGAGCGCCGCGAGCAGCTCGGCGTGCGTCTGGTCGCGGGCGGCCTCGAGCGTCGCCAGCACGAGAGCTGCGCTCGGCTGGTCCGATTCGGGAAGCTCGCCGGACCGCCCGCGGAGCCGCTCGAGCAGCACATCGCCGTCTCGTACCGCGCCGAGGAGGCTCGCGAGCCAGCGGAGCTCCTCTCGCAGCGACGAGGTCCACGTCGGGTCGACGAGCGATCCGAAGGTCTGGAGATCCGAGCGAAGGCGTCGCGTTGCCACGCGTGCCTGGTGCACGCCCTCCGGATCTGCGTCCAGCCGCATCACGGGGTCGTGCCGGATCAGCCGGATGACGGAGAGGGCGATCGCGCGGCGTACGACGTCACCGGCGCTCGCGCCGGACGTCAGCTCGGTGACCGGAATCTCCGGCGAGAGCGACGCACGCGAGCCGAGAGAGCGGATGTACTTCGATATGGGGTCCGTTGCCTCGGCGCCGGCCTGGCGAAGCCGATCGACGAGGGCGTCGATCAGCGCGGGCGGCGTTGCGTCGTCGATCTCGACCTCGAGCTCGCGGAACCCGGTCGAGCTCCCCCCATCCTGCACGGAGACCTCGTCCTCGACGACGCCCACGACGAGCCTGCCGTCGGCGTCCTGGAGGACGATCCGTCGCCGCAGCGTGCTCAACCGGGTCTGGATCCGAAGCTCCGAGGAACGGGTGAACGCGCGGACGAGGTCGACCGCCTCTCCGGGAGCCTGCGCGGCGTCTCCGGCAAAGGTGAGCTCGGGCCGTGCGAGGATCGCGCCGTCCCCTTCGGCCGGCAGCTTGACCGTCCATCCCTCGCCTGGCCGATGGCGGAAGCTCGCTCCCCAGCGCGCGAGCCGGAGATCCTCGGTGTCGAAGTACGTCGTCGAGAGACGTTCCGGCTCGGAGCGTCTCACCGTCATCCCCGGGACGAGCCCGTAGATGCTCGGCATGCGGAACTCGGGCCCGACGGCCAGCTTCAGCTCGCGCTCAGGGCTGGGCTCCAGCATCGACAGAGGGTAGCGTCCGCCCTCATGAGCCCCGAGCACGAAAAGCGGCTCGCCGCCGAGGCTGCTGCCGAGCTCGTCGCTGACGGCATGACCGTCGGGCTGGGCACGGGCTCGAGTGTCGGCGCGTTCCTGCCCGCCCTCGCCGCACGCGGGCTCGACCTGCGCTGCGTCGCGACGTCGCCGGCCACCGAGCAGGCGGCTCGCGAGCTCGGCCTCCACGTCGAGTCGTTCAGCGGCCCGGAAGCGCTCCCCCGCCTCGACATCGCGATCGACGGCGCCGACCAGGTCGCGCCCTCGGGCTGGCTCGTGAAGGGAGGCGGTGCCGCGCACACGCGCGAGAAGGCGGTCGCCGCTGCGGCCGACCGCTTCGTCGTGATCGTCTCCTCGAACAAGCTCGTCGAGCGCCTGGCGCCGCCGGTGCCGCTCGAGCTGCTCGAGTACGGTCTCGCCGGGACCCTGCGACGGCTCGGGACGGTCGCGCTCCGCGACGCCCCGCGGAGCCCGGACGGCGGCGTGATCGCGGACTACACCGGCGAGTTCGACGACCCCGAGGAGCTCGCTGCGCGGCTGTCCGCGACCGCAGGCGTCGTCGAGCACGGGCTCTTCCCGCCCGCGCTCGTGTCCGACGTGATCGTGGGCAACGGCGGGTTGGTCGAGATCCGCAAGCTTCATTGAGCGGCCTCAGCGGCCCGCGGCCGCGGCGTCGGCGATGATCAGCGCACTCGCGGCGGCTACGCGCCCGGCGGGAATCGAGAGATCGCCCGCCCGCAGACGCCGTAGAGCGTCGACCTTGTCCTCGCCCGTCACGAGCCAGAGCACCTGCTTGGCCGCGTTGAGCGTGGGGTAGGTCAGCGTCATGCGCTTGCGGCCCTGGTAGATGCCGGTCAGCGCGACGCCGCGATCCATGACCTCGAGCACCGGGTCGCCCGGCACGAGCGAAGCGGTGTGGCCGTCGGGCCCCAGTCCGAGGTGGATGAGGTCGAAGCTCTCGGGGAGCGATCTCGCGTAGTCCGCGGCCGCAGCCTCGCGCGGGACGCGCACGCTGGTCGCGGTGATGACGAGGGCGTCGGGCCACTCGTTGGCGGCGGTGGCGCCGGCGCCGTGCTGCGCGTCCAGGTCGTCCGTGCCGAACCGCTGCCAGGTGGTGCGGACGGTGCGACCCTCGCGGGCGCAGCTCGTAGTCTCCGCAACGCCCACTGAGGCTGCTCGGGCGAGCAGCGAACGATTCGCGGCGTTCAGGCGTCGGCGGCTGCGGCGTCGGCGATGATCAGCGCACTCGCGGCGGTGAGTCGCCCGCCGGGAATCGAGGTGTCGCCTGCGCGGAGCCGTGTTGGGCTTCGTCCGTGGCGCTGTGTCAAGGCTCGCCGTAATTCCCCGGACCTGCTCACGCAGATTCCCCACCCGCGGGTTGTGTTTGAGAGGTGCTGAGAGTGGGCTGTCCGCGCGTGGGTCCGATCGACTTGTAGGTCGCCAGCCGGCGCGTGTGCATCGCGCGCAGCAACGGGTACCCGCCGGCATCCGCGTCCGACCCCAGCGATGACCTTCGCGAGGTGCTCGGCGGCGCCCTCGGCGACTACGGCGAAGCCGAAAGCTGCGGGATGGGATCGCATCCGAGCCAGCGGCGGTAGGCGGCGGCTACGCGCCCGAACTCGCTGCCAGGATCGAACGTCACATCAGCGAGCGAGATCTCATGCCGTTCCCCTCCCCGCTCGCAAACGGCGATCAGACCACGTCGTACGTCTGGCCCAGCCGTCACCGCGGTGATGTGCACCGGCACTCCGACCACGGTTGCAGTTTCCCCGGCGTTCAGCGCGTCTTCGGCGCCGGTCAGCAACCCGGTGAGCTGCTCCTCGTCGCCGTAGGCATCGACGGTCAGCTCAGCAATCAGGGAGTCGAGATCGGCAAGGTCAAGGGCGTTGCTCATGCCGCCCTGGGATGGTCGAGGTCGGGGATCAGTCCGCGCCGGCGCGCTTCGGCCTGCAGCTCCTCGGGTAGCCAGCGCGCATCGACGGGGACCCCGTTCACCTCGACGAGCCAGGTGAGCGGATGCTGTTCGAGCAGGCTGCGTCGCATCAATTCCGGCTCGAACCAGCCCAGCTCGAGGAGCGTGCGGATCCGCGCTGCTTTGTTTGCCATCGTGCTCTTCGCAACGCCGAGTCTCGCGGCGAGCTCGTCGCCGCGCAGGTGGGGCACCTGCGCGCGATCGAAGAGGAAGTTCAAAGAGCCGACCGTATAGATCACGCCCGCCGCCCAAATCGTGGTGGCGCCGCGCGCGAGCGGGGACGGGCACTTGCAGGCGAGGCGGCCGACAAGCCGACGGCAGAGCTGACCGTACTCGCAATCGAGGTGGCGTTCGCAGAACGCGTCGGTGGCCACAACGATCGCGGTGACGGTCGGGCGCAACGCGACCGGCGCCTTGAGCACCTCGATGTTCGGCCGAGCGTTGGTAGCAGACACGATGCCGAATGCTCGTGGATCGCCCGGACGGACTCTGGCACTGCACGATGCGTGCCGTTCACCTGCGTCCACTCCAGCGTCTGTGCCTGGGATCCCAGGACCCGTGCGCGCTGCTCGAGAGAACCGGATCGAGAAGTGCGCCCGCTTGTGCATGACCCGCGGCGAGATCCGGGGTGAGACCGACCTCCTGCGCAAGCTCGGCGTACGGTTCGGCCCAGGAGGGCGGCGGCGCTGGGAGGGCCGCCGGCAACGGCTGGCGGGCGCGCGAGGCGAAGATCGACTCGAGCGCCTCTCGTAGCAGCGCAGCGTCGAGCCGCGCGAGATCCGCGACGAGCACGAGGTCGACGAGATCCTTGCTGCGGGTGCTCTCGCGCTCGCCGGTTCCGTAGCGGCCGGTGTAAGCGTGGAGCTTCTCGGCGACGTGCTGCTCGAGCGCGACGACGGGTAGCTCGGGCGCAGCGACTTCTGCGAATGAGAGCAGGCCGGTCATGCGCATCGGCTCGGGCGGTAGCGCCGGCGTCTCAGCGAGGGCGACGTCGACCGGGAACTGCTCGAACGGTCGCCCGGCCAGCTCGCAGAGGACCGTGTAGCGGACGGCGTGGAAGCCGGCCGCAGCGTCGAGCGCAGGGGTGCGCCGAGCCTCGAAGCCGAAGAAGTCGCCGAGATCGACGGCCGCCGCGGCGACCAGATCCTCAGTCGCCGCCTGCTCGTCGTCGGTGCGGGCGAGGTCGATGTCCTTCGTCGCGCGAGTGCGAAGGCCGAGTCGCGCATCGAGCGCGAACGCTCCCTTCAGCACCCACCGATCCGGTGCAGCAACCACCAGCCGCGGGAGGAAACGCTCGAACGCCACCCGCTTGCGCAGGCGCATCAGCGAGACGCCGCTCTCGCGCGTTTGGGTGCGAAGCCGCTGCTCGAGGGCGTCGCGAAAGGCCGGCGCGCTCGCGTACTTCACGCCGCTGTCTCCTCGATCGCTCGCTGCACCAGATCGGCGACCCTTCGCCCGCGACGCTCGGCCTGCTCGAGCAGAGCGGTGGGCGTGACGATGCCGCGCGCGAGCGCCTGCCGCACCGCAAGCTCGATCTGCTCGGGCTGGGTTCCGGCGCTGGCGGCATCGACGATCGAGCGGGCCGGAGCCGTTACGCGAATCCCCTCCCTGACCATGACATCGGTCGGTGTGATGGGAGTGCTCGTCGTGTGCAGCAGGACGCCCGCGGGCGGGCGAATTCCGCGGTCATCCCTGCTCACGAGCAGGTGCACGGCGTTTGGTAGCACGTCCGACAGCTCGTGCAGCTCGAGCGCGCTCTCGTGGGAGACGATCGCGCGGTCGGCACCGACGGCGAGCCACATTCCGCGAACGTCCTCGTGGCTCGAGCCAGGGAATCCACTCAGCCGGTAGAGACCCCGACGCACCCGCTCGTAGCGCCCAGAGCCCACGTGGTGGGCGAGCAGCTGGGGGCTGAAGCCGCACGCGCGCGCCTGGCCGGCAGTGAAGTAACCGTCCTGGGAGTAGGCGATCCGGTTGAGAGCTGTCGCGTCCGGGCGTTTCGGGTCAGACATAAATAGAGCATAGCTTTATCTATCGCTGACATGAGTGGTCTATGGATCCCCTGTCGCCGACGCACATCGGGCGTAGCCGACAACCGGGCAGACGATCTTTCGAGGAGCTGTCGGGTCGAAAGGAGTGAGTCGCGCCCTCGGGCTGGCTCGTGAAGGGAGGTGGTGCCGCGCACACGCGCGAGAAGGCGGTCGCCGCTGCGGCCGACCGCTTCGTCGTGATCGTCTCCTCGAACAAGCTCGTCGAGAGGTTGTCGCCCCCGGTTCCGCTCGAGCTTCTCGAGTACGGCCTCGGGGCGACGCTGCGCCGGCTGGGTGACGTGAAGCTCCGCGACCCCCCGCAGCCCGGACGGCGGCGTGATCGCGGACTACCTGGAGGAGTTCGACGATCCGTCAGAGCTGGCCGCGCGGCTCTCGGCGACGGTCGGTGTCATCGAGCACGGGCTGTTCCCCGCCGCGATGGTCTCAGACGTCATCATCGGGCGGGACAAGCAGGTAGAGATTCGCAGCCTCCGCTGATCGGGACGCGGACCTAGCGAGTCGGTAGCGACGAAGTGGGTCTACGGCCATGCGAAGACCGCTGCCGTGGGCGATCGCCGCCTTGACCCTGTGGGTCACGGATATCGTCGTCTTGGCCGCGACCGGCCGGATCGAGTCGGGCGAGAACGACGATGCGCTTCAGATTTCTGGGGTTCTGGGTCTTCCCGCTCTGCCCGGCCGTGCTGCTCATTCTGGGAATCGTCGTGCTTGTTCGGTGGCGTCGGGGTTGTGCAACAAACGGGACCTGACTGTTGCACGTCCTCGCACATCTCGCCGAAGGGTCTTCGTTCGCGCGCCCAGCGGTTGCGTTACCTAGCGCTCCGCCACGCTGCTTAG
>Ga0209640_10005623_pt1 | contig 10950 bp, 8 predicted proteins | sample RifCSP10_1_FD_184018 | JGI IMG/M metagenome (GOLD analysis project Ga0209640, IMG submission 184018) | Soil microbial communities from Rifle, Colorado - Rifle CSP2_sed 10_1 (SPAdes) (version 2) | ecosystem: Environmental > Terrestrial > Deep subsurface > Rock core/Sediment | place: Rifle...
GCTCCATTTTTCAATTCCGCCTGGGCGGAATTGAAAAATGCCGGCACATTCTGGTGTGGAGTGTATTAATCTAACTCCAAAATCCCATCAGTCTTTGTACGAACCAGAAGCTGGCGACGGTACCGATACTATAGGCGGCAACCTGGGTGATGATTTGTTGCCGTCCCGTCAATAGTTGCTGTAATGGCAGACGGTTGCAGGTGTGCAGGGCAACGGCGAGTGCGCCAACGAAGAGAATCTGACCCAACTCCACACCTAAATTAAAAAACAACAGGGCCGCAGGCAGCTCCGATTGCGGCAAACCGATGGCGCGCAACACCGCGGCAAACCCGAATCCATGCAGCAACCCAAAACTGCTTGCTATGATGATGGGATAACGCCATGTCCATGAATCCTTGCTGCCGACCGCAATTTCATGGGCGAGAAAGACTATGCTTAAAGCGATAAGTGCTTCCACCGGTGGCACAGGTAACTCCACGAGGCGTAGCGTCGACAATGCCAGGGTCAGGGAATGGGCCAGGGTGAAACCGGTGATCGAAATCAAGATACGACGGCCGGTACGGGCGATACCCATCAGACAGGCGATGAATAACAGGTGATCGACCCCGGCATAGATATGCTGTATGCCCAGCTGCAGATATTCCCGCGCCACGCCCAGAGTATTTTCCCGTTCCGGTACCAGCCAGTTGGTTTGACCGGGTTGCAGTAGGTGGCTGTAGGTTTCGCCATGCAAAAATTCCAGCCGGAACAGGCTCGTCACAGAGGGATTGATGATCGGGTATTGCAGGCCCAGCGTCTGCCCGGCAAGTCCGTTCGCGCAAGTGTATTGCTGCTGGCCGATATAGGTGTCCGGATACCGCACCATGATGGCTGCGTCCTGCGCCCGGCAGTCTTCCGGCATGATCAAGGTCGGCAAGGTGAATTCAGGGATGGAGGTGGGAATCTTCCAATGCGCGGTGTATTGCCTGGCGGCGGTCTCCTTAATCTGAATGAAAACCGGTCGGGATTCGTGTGCGGTCGCGACCCCTGTCGCGAGTAGAAAGTAGAAAGTAAAAAATGGAAAGTAGCTACAGCGGTTCATCGATTTCAGTCGACTCCTTCCAGGACAACTTTGATATCATAACCCTCTATGATTTCGTTTATCGCCGCCTCTGTGCTTTCCCGAATCATGGCCTGCTCGGCGTCATCCCGTACCCTTTCGATGATTTCCGCCAGATCCGGGAAACGTCCTGGCTCCTTTCTGATTAGCAGGATCAGATGCAGGCCATAATCAGACTCATAAGGTCCGTACCAGTGTTTGTCGTCCGGCGTCAGCTCGAAGATCGCTTCAGACGTAGCGACCCCGAAATGCGATGCAACATAATCGAGTGCGCGCTCCACGTAGTTTGCGTGATATAAAAAGCGATCGCCGTAGCGTGTTGCTTCCGCGAAGGAAGCCTGTTTGAGATTCAATTCCCGCAGAGTATTCTCAGCCAGCATTTCGGATTGTTCACGGGTATGGCGTTCGAAATCAAAAAACACATGGGCGAAAGTGACGAAGGGTTGCACATAATATTCTTGCTTGTGATCGTTGTAGTAAATGTTGATTTCCGCTTCGGTCCGGTTGGCGCCGGCGGTGATGAAACCCTGGGTGAGAAATTCCAGTTTTTGTATCAAACGCCGTTTGATGACATAATCATTCTCGTTCACGTGTAAAGCCAGTGCCTCCCGATACAAGACCTCCTCGCGCACCAGATCGTCAATCAATCGCTGGCGATCTGACTGGCTCATGGTATCGAACTGTTGCGAGAAGTATTGCCGATTAAATGCCTGTGAACGGTATTGCATGAAATTCAGCAGTGCTTCGCGGTCGATGACGATGGATTTGGCATCGGGTGCAATTTCTGATCTGGCAGGAAAGTAATCGAACAGTAAAAACAGCACACAGCCCAGAGATAAAAAATGCAGCAGCGGTTGTCTCAGCAATTGCTTCATGGAAATAGCTGTCAGACGTGATAATTATTGTTGTGTGAACCTGATTATGGTGGATTGAAGAAATTTAACGAATAATTCATAGACTTTACGGAGCTACTGGCAATATTGACGCAATGATAAAGCAATATTTGGTGTCGAGCAGAGGACTTGGCACCGCGCTTCCATAACTAGCTGAATCAATGGGTTATTTTACAGTTAATGAAAACGGTATCGCACTCAAAACTATTAAAAAGCACAAGGTTTTATAACTTAAACTTATCCTGCAATCTCTCAAGCACCGTATCTTCATGTTCATTGAAGAATGTCAGCTTACGTCGTAATCATTCATGGATAAAAGCTGTTCGTGTTAAATTTCTTAATACAACAGTGGAATCAATTACCGAGCATGTCTTCTGAATAGGTTTTAAACCAAACCTGTGTCTGTGGAGATATGCAGGATTTGCAGCTAAAAGTGTTCGAATGTCTCAACCCGCTTAATACTTAGCCGTTTTAAAATTGTTGCAGCAGTAAAAATTGTAAGAAAAAAGTAACCAGATTTAGTCTCTCGACCTTTGACGTTTTATCGCTTTAGATTTCATACAAAACCCCCTTTAGGCTCAGTTCAGACTAATTGGACGTTATAATCCAACTGTAAGAAGCAAATACCACGCCAAATAAATCCTGCTCATAATTAACTTGTAATAGTTATTGATATAAATCAAATATACTATTATTCTTTGTAAGGGCAAGTTCCACACCAGATTTGAGAAATTATAAAAATTTACGTGGACCCATGATCTAGATCAATGATTATAAATCACCCGAGGGGGTTTTGTTATGAAATCTAAAAAGCTTTTCCGTAGAAAAAAACTGTCCATGGCAGTGTCGGTCGCTTGCGCAATGATGGGTAGTGGAATAGGTAATATAGCCTATGCTCAGGACGATAAGGCTGGCCTGGAAGAGATCACAGTCACCGGTTCGCGTATTACCAAAAGAGACCTGTCTGCACCCAGCCCTGTTTTGACGGTGGGTGCCGAAGCATTCGAAAACTCGGCGACCGTTAGTATCGAATCGGTCATTAACAAGTTACCCCAGTTTACCCCGGGTGACACACAATTCCTTGGCGGTGCAGCCGACATCCAGAGTTCCGCCTCCAATACGCCCGGCGCTTCCACCCTGAACCTGCGCGGCTTGGGCAGCAACCGCAATCTGGTGCTGATCAATGGTAAGCGCCCACAGCCTTCCAACGCCACCCTGGTCGTTGACATCAATACCATTCCGGCTTCAGCCATTCAAAACGTGGAAATCATCTCCGGCGGGGCTTCCGCCGTGTACGGAGCGGACGCCATGGCGGGCGTGGTGAATTTCATCCTCAAGGACGATTTCGAAGGGATTGAAGTGGATTACCAGAGCGGCCAGACACAAGATGCCGATGGCTCTGAAAACAAACTCAGTATACTGCTCGGTACGAATGCAGCGGATGGCCGTGGCAATATCATGATCGGCGCTGACTGGTACAGACGGGAACAGGTCATGCAGAGGGACCGGGACTTCTATGTTAACGGCTGGATGGACCCTGCCAATGGCGGCGGTGGCTTCATGAACATGCCCAGCTACGGCGGTGGTGAATCTGCGCAGGCAGGTGGCGCAAACCGGCCGTCCCAGGCAGCGGTCAACGCCCTGTTTCCCCAGGCGCCCCCCGGCCCAGGTGTAGGCTCCGTAGGCCCCAGTTCCGAGTTCCGCTTCAACCAGGACGGTTCCATATTCGTCACCCAGAAGGGCTATGGCTACAATGGTCCCCTCAACTGTCTGGACTGCGGCAACTTCTCCATGATTAAGAAGTTGACTAACGGTGACCTGTTACAGAACACAACAACAGCTTTCCTGTCCTCACCCATGGAAAGACACTCTATCTTCATGAGTGGTGATTACGAAATTACGGATAATATCAGTGGTTTTATCCAGGGCAACTACGTCAATCAGGAAATTCAGACACGCGGCGGCATCCCCCCGGCCGTTACCATATGGCAGGCCCCCATCCCCCGCGATGGTCGGGCATTGCCAGACGACCTGAACACACTGCTGGATTCCCGCGCTAATCCCGCCGGTGACTGGAGCCTGTACCAGGTAATGAACTTCAGCGGCCCCATAGACGCAACGCATACCAATGATATCTGGCAGGTCATGGCAGGTTTAAGAGGGGACCTGATGGGTGGTGACTGGTCCTGGGAAGCCTATTTTTCCCGTGGCGAGACCGAAATTGTTGACGAAAACTTCAATCTGACTTCCCTGCAGCGTTACCAGTTTCTGGTTAGTCGGCCGGATTTCGGCAGGGGCACCGGTTTTCGCGATAATAGACCCGGTTTTGATAATTCAGGCCGGGGCTATGCCATAAGCTGTCCTTCCGGGCTCCCAATCTTCGATAATTTTGTGCCGGACCCGGAATGCGCCAGGGGGATAGACAGCCGGATGATCAACCGATCCAGCCTGAACCAGGAAATCATAGAAGCAAATTTACAGGGCGGTTTGGGTCATTGGTTTGAACTACCGGCCGGTGAAGTGCGTTTTTCCGTAGGCGGTACCTACCGTGAAGACGATTTCAAGTTTCATCCGGGCAATGACGGCCTGGAACAAATCTTCGATAATCCGGTGGGTATCTTTTCCAACTCCTCTACCAGTGGTTCCGTGGATGTGACGGAAGGATACTTCGAACTGCTGATCCCCGTGCTGGATAAACTGGATGTGGAAGGCGGCTTCCGCTATTCGAGTTATAACACTGCCGGCGATGCCAACACCTGGAAGGGCCTGGCCACCTGGGAGGCCCGTGACTGGATCACTTTCCGGGGCGGTTATCAATTTGCCACGCGCGCGCCGAATATCAATGAACTGTTTGCCGCGGACACCCTGACGGTTGTTTTTCATCCCGATCAGGATCCGTGTTCCGTTACCACCCTGTCGCCCTGGGGTAATGTCCCGGGCAACCCGGACCGGCTGCAGGTACAGGCCCTGTGCCGTGCCATTATCGGTAACAATACCTCCGGTTTTGATACGCAGACCTACAGTATTACCGGCTTTTCCGGTCCGGATGGATTCCACCGGCAGGCTCCACCGTTCTTCCCTCTGGAGATTGCCATATTTCAGGGTAACCCGGACCTGGGCGTGGAAGAAGGCAGGACCTGGACTATCGGTACCGTCATTTCTAATCCTTTTGACGGCATGTTTAACCATGACTGGCTGAACAACCTGACCCTTATTGTTGATTTCTATAGCATATCGCTGGCTGACACTATTGCGCCAATCTCCGTAGCGACGGTGTACGACAACTGTATGAACTATAACGGTGTATCTAACCCGACCTATGACGTCAACAACCCATTCTGTCAGATGATCCGCCGTGATCCCACTACGGGCGACCGCGCGGAAGTGGATGCGCCTTTCTTCAACCTGGGTACCACCGAAACCGTGGGTGTGGATATCCAGCTTAACTGGGGCCACCAATTCGGTCCCGGGACATTAGGGATACAATCCCTCATCAACTACCTGGATTTATTCGAGTACCAGGCTGAGCAGGGTGGTGTCGTAAACGATGCAACCGATACACTGGGTGGTGTTGTTCCGTTTCAGGGTGGTATGTATAAATATAAGACGAATACCACCTTCAGCTACGCATGGAATGACTTCTATGTCGGCATGAACTGGCGCCACCTGCCCAGCATTCAATCTGAAGCGGCAGCCACGAACCCCGCCACGACAGTACTAGGCGCAGGTTCTTATAACATCTTCGACCTGAATGCAACTTACAACTGGGACAGATATTCTTTCCGTTTCGGCGTCGACAACGTGCTGAACGAGGATACGGTCGTGGTCGGAGCAAACCCCGGTGTGGATAGTAATACGGACCAGACCAGTGCTAATTACGATCAACTGGGTCGTCGCTGGTACATCGGTGTGAAGGCCACCTTCTGATCTGAGGAGTAGCGCTATTCAAAACAGCCCCGCGATCGCGGGGCTGTTTTTTTGGGCTCGCTACAGGATAAATTTCACCGTCCGGTTGCGAATAAATTGCGACACAATCCATTTCTCACCGTTTTGCAGCGGTGTGCCGGCATGAAGCGTTCGCAGATCGGAATTTCCATTCGCTAATGCATTGACGAAAAATAATCCTTCGCCCGTCTGTCCCTTATGGCTGATGCCAAGTTTCGGGAAAACTGTTTCTCCACCGTGGTAATCATCATTCAGGTAAATCAGGAAGGTAATAATCCGTTGGCCATTTTCGGTTATTTCCTGCTGGTAATTGGGCAGATCCGGATCGATAAAATCATAATGATCAGAAATCTCCTGCCCCGGCTGGTAATTCAGGATTGCAGTTCCTTCCATCTGTACCATGGGTACGCCACAGGCCGCACTCATGCGTTCCTGGATTAGAAAATGAACCAGGTCATTTTCCACCAGATTAAACTCGGCAATAGAATTGGTCCGTGTAGCAGACTGATAATTACGCTTGCTCACTGCATCATAGACCAGCGCAGGTTTCAGGCGCTGTCTGGATAGACGGATAAGCCGCCGGCACACCGGTGCCGGCAGAAACTCCTGAAAGGATTTTATCAGAGGGTCTTCATTAAGAGTGGTTGCGGGAGGCGCTGCCAGCCATTTTTGAAGATTGATGTTGGCTGGATATTGGGACCAGAAGTCAGGATCCGGTTCGGTCAAAAGACTTTTATCTGAATCAGGCTCGCCGGCTTCAGCAAGCACTACCAGTTGTTCGCGAGCGGATTCCGATCCCAGTGCTGCAGCATGAGCCAGGGTATTTAAAGCCTGCGCCCAATTTTTCTGCTGGTATATCCCGATGCTTTGGAAGACGGCAACGAGGGCAATCGCCTCGGTAATTCCCTCATGTGCCGCTTCAAGGATAAATTCGGCCCCTTCTCTCGGCAGATAGGGTGCGCGATCGCCTACCAGCAGACGCTTGCCTAGCTCAGTCTTTGCTATTTGGTCGCCTTGCTGAGTGGCCCGCGCCAGCACATTGATCGCTTCGTCGTGGTCTCCTTTTGAGTCAAGTTCCTCAGCTTTTGTGAGTACTGAATCGTAAGAACCTTTTTTCATATTATTGAAACCCTATTAATTTTCACTCCATGAACCCAGTTTACGAGACAAAACAAGCCACATAAATTAAACAATCGCGATCCTGTAAAAATATGGAATTCTATCCATAATATGATTGTCTCATCTTAACAAATCCATTATTCTTTTGATTTTACGCATTATTTGAGGAGCCTGTACTATTATAAAAATCAGAATTATAGACTTTCCATCTGTGCTAAATCGGCTAAGAAATTACTGCCTGTTGGCCTTGATAGGACTTGTTTCACCTTTGTCTCATGCCCATGACAGCGCATTTCTGGCTTGTGCCAAGTATACCGACCATGAAATGAGAGTAGCCTGCCTGGAAGCTGTCCTCAATGAGGCCCTGAAGCAGCAGAATGCGACGATAAACTCTTCCAGGAGTAAGGACGATGCTGCGGAGAAAATTGTCGGATTTGATCGGAGTACTATACAGAATTCCCCTGCAGCTGGCACTGCTACTAATCAGGAACGTGTGGAAGCCTTTGGTCTGGAACAGCAGGCCCGGATAGTCTCAGCAAGTGAAGGCACTGAAGAACTTGTTGATGAGATATCTGCCCTGAATAGTATTAAACCGAATATGTGGTATATCACCCTGAATAGCGGTCAGGTATGGCAGCAGGTGCATCCTAAACGCTTTGAATTAAGGACAGGTGATACGGTTCAAATCCATTCTTCGGGATGGGGAAAAAATTTCAGATTGACGGCCTCAAGACTTAGCGGTTTTATTCAGGTGAGCAGAGTAAAGTAGAAACTGGTATCACCAGTAATATATGGAGTGTAATAATTCTTGCGGCAATTCAATTCTATCTAAATAATAACTTCTCCTCCTGGTACTCAACTGACGTCATTTCAAACTTAGTTTATGTAATCCCCCAATGTTACCTCTGACGAAAACGTTAAAAGGTAAACACCATCTTTCTTCGTCAGATTCATTCAGTGCAGCAGAATGCATCACAACAGATGGGAACAAACAGATTTCATTCGTCTTTGGTCTATGACCAAAATGCTTACAATTGTATATATTAGGTGAATCTATATCGAGATCGAGTGCTGGTGGAAATGGAATCAGACTCAGAATATCTCGATATAATATAAGATCCCCACTAGTTTCTGAAACCTTCAAATACAACACACCGGAGATCAAGGAATTATTGTGTGTGTGTGGAACACATTGGTCGCCGGGGCGATATATATTAACCCACGAATTTGTGATATAGAATTCGATGTTCCTATTAATAAGGAGAATTCCCCTTGCGTATGTATTTACCTCATTCATAACAATGCTATGTATGTGCTTATATTCTGGCCGATCAAGAACATTCTTATCAATCGAAGTCAGAAAAGTATGTTGACCTCCAGTGGGAATTTTGGACGTAAATTCCAGACTTTTTATATCTGGTCGTTCGAAATCCCCGACGTTATTTACGTATAATGGGGTAGAAAATAATGGATATACCATTGGTTTATTCATATCTTGCTCCATAAACTCATCCAACCAGTAGCGATCCCACGGACCTGATACCCGTATTCAGGGATAGCAATTTGATTTCAGCGATAGCCGCAATCCGAGTGTGTAGAGCATGAAGCCCAATGCTGTGAAATATAATCATCTTGCTTTTATCCCATCACCCTGCATGGACTATTTTACTTGTTGGGCAGCCTTTTTTTGTAAAGACTGGACGTAGATAGCATCAAAATTTACCGGATCCAACATCAACGGAGGAAAGGTTCCTTTTAAAACCAGGGCATCTATTGTTTCTCTCGCGTAGGGAAACAGGATACTCGGACACATGCTGGCCAGTACCTGTTCCAGTTGTTTACCTTCAAATCCATGTATATTAAAAATGCCTGCCTGATCAACTTCCACCAAAAACAGGGTCTTTTCGTCCTGTTTGGCTTCAGCAGTCAGCCTCAGCACCACCTCATAGAAGGATTCCTTAATAAACTTGTTTTTGCAGTTCAGATTAAAATCAATCTTGGGGTTATATTGTTGCTGGAATATATCAGGGCTGTTAGGTGCTTCAAAAGACAGATCTTTTATATAAATTCTTTGTAAAGTAAATCTCTGTAGGGGAGCCTCTGATTGTGCTGTTGTTGCTTGATCGTTTTCAGCCATGTGAATACCTTTAGTTGATTATTTATTGTTATTTATCGTTTTGATTTATTCTCTTCATTTATAAGGCTCTCAGTCAGCTATACTTCCAAGTCCGCCCTACGTCCACCCAGCCTATCCCTGCCTGCAGAAGTAATCGACTGGCCCAGTAAAGGCCAAATTTCTCTGACCTGCACATCTATTCCAGACATTGTTTGAATATTCAGGTTTGTTTCATCACTGCCTTTTGTCTATATTCGCCTATATTGTTGACGATTAGCAATTATTTTGGACAAATCAATGAAAATCAAACGGAATGGAGAGAAGGTTGGAAAATGCGTATAAAAGAGGCTTTGATTTATGTCATACCCTTTGATCCCTGATAACTCCTTCCCTCCCGGGCGTAATGAGCCATGTTTTTGCGGTAGTGGTGAGCGATTCAAGCGCTGCTGTGGTGTTCGATCTACAGAGCGCTCACCGCCCCATGGGGTGTTTATTGTGGAAGATTTCCTGTCACCGGGGGAGTGCCGGGAACTTGTGAGCCTTGCTGATTCGCTTGAGGGCGAACGCTTCAAAATGCGCGACCGTGCTCGGAATATGGCCATCACGCTGGATCCTACCCGTGTGTGCGAGTGGATGAAACTCGGCGATTCACAGCAGTTGCTGGATGACCTGGTCGCCCGTGCCTTCGAAGTGCAGATTATTCCCGGTACTGGCCAGAGCATCGACTGGTACGAGCAGCCACAGCTCCTGCGTTATACCTCGGGAAATTTTTACCAGTATCACGTCGACGCTTACTACCTGGTGCCTGAGAAAAAAGCCTGGCGCAAGGCCGTGGACCGCGATATTAGCCTTTTGGTCTACCTGAACGATAATTTCAAGGGTGGGGAACTGGAGTTTAAACGTTTCTCCTATTCATTGCGGCCGAGGGCCGGCATGCTGGTGTGGTTTCCTTCCGATATGCGATACGAACACATGGCAAAGTCGGTCACCAGTGGTTGCCGGTATGTCGTAGTCAGCTGGGCGGCGGCCTCGGGCGTGGAGCGCGTACAAGATGAGCGCCCGAACAGATCGATCTGGTGGGATACGCGGGAGAAAAAGATACCTGCCGAGTAATTTCCGGGGTAAGCAGTTAATCCCTTTTCCCCGTAGGTGCTTTACAGCTTCAACTTTATTTTATATTTTTTATGATGAGTGTCATGATAATTCTTCGCACCATCGTTTCCACAGGTCCCGGAAGGCAGATTCCACCGCGTGCGTAAAGGCCGCCGCATCCAGCAGAGACGACTGCTTCATTTTCTCGCGAAGACCCGAGCGTACCATCTGCAGTTTGCTAATATCGGTGGCCAGATCTTTGGCTATGTCGATGTACGCTTCGGGCGATTCCGCGATATAGTCATCAAGCCCTACCTGTTTCAGTATGCTCAAACTCATCCTGGAACGAGACTCATTCCCCTTCAATACAATCACCGGAACCCCCATCCACAGCGCTTCACAGGTCGTGGTGCAACCACTGTAAGGAAAGGTATCCAGACCAATGTGCACACGATTGTATAACGCCAGATGTTCTTCGCTCCCAGGTGCCCAGCTAACGAATTCGAGTCTCTCAGCCGTTACGCCGTGTCGTTCGAATAAACTCGTCAGCCGTTCGACAGTCTCCCGATCGCCAAGCTGCTTCGCCTTCATCATCAGCCGCGCATCCGGTACCGCCTGGAGCACCTTCGACCACAAAGAGATAACCGCCGGGGTCACCTTGGCAGCATTATTAAACGAGGAAAAGG
>Ga0209640_10005625_pt1 | contig 10949 bp, 9 predicted proteins | sample RifCSP10_1_FD_184018 | JGI IMG/M metagenome (GOLD analysis project Ga0209640, IMG submission 184018) | Soil microbial communities from Rifle, Colorado - Rifle CSP2_sed 10_1 (SPAdes) (version 2) | ecosystem: Environmental > Terrestrial > Deep subsurface > Rock core/Sediment | place: Rifle...
GCTCGCGGCCGGCGGAAACGCGGCAAGCGGTGCGCTGCTGCGGCGCGCGGGCGAGCGGCTGCGGGCGAGCGATATCGCCGCTCTTGCGGCGCTCGGCGTCGCGATCGTGCACGCGCGCCGTCCGAACACCCGAATCTCGGTCATGAATCCGCGGCTCGGGCATGCAATCACCGCCACCTTGCTCAAGCATGCGGTCGAGGCGGCCGGCGGCACGGTGGAGATCGCTTCCGATCTGCCGCTCGAGCGTGCGCTGCTCGACGAGGGCGCGGACGCAGTTTTCGTCATCGGCGGTACCGGACAAGGCAAGCGCGACGCGAGCGTCACCGCGCTGGCGCGGGTCGGCCGCGTTGCGATCCACGGCTTCGGCATTGCGCCGGGCGAGACCGGGGGACTGGGCGAAGCCGGCGGGCGTCCGGTCTTGCTGTTCCCCGGCAGGTTGGACGCGGCGCTCGCGGTGTGGCTGCTCGTGGGATCGAAGCTCGTCGCGCGGCTCGCTGGATCGACCGAAATGCCGCTGACGGTGCAAGCGCGCCTGGCGCGCAAGATCGCCTCGCAGGTCGGCATCGCCGAAGTGGTCCCCGTGCGGCGCGGGGCAGATGGGCTCGAGCCGCTCGCGTCGGGACTGTTGGGATTGGCGACGCTCTCTCGCGCCGACGGCTGGATCCTGGTTCCGCCGGAGAGCGAAGGATTTCCGGCCGGTGCAATGGTCGAAATGCAGGCGCTGCCATGAGCCGCGAGCGCAAGCCCACGCGCGACGATGCGCTGCTGGACGCCGTGCGGCGCGCGGCGCGACAAGAACAGTTTCTCGAGGTGGTGGCGCCGGAAGAGGCGCGCGCGCGTTTCAACAAGCATCTTGATCTGAAGCCGCTTGCCGCCGAGCGCGTTGCGCTCGCAGACGTGCTTGGGCGCGTGCTTGCCGTCGACATCAAAGCTGCGATCGATGTGCCGCCGTTCGATCGCTCCAACGTCGACGGTTTCGCAGTGCGTGCGGCTGATCTCACGGGCGCAAGCGATACGAACCTGCGGCGCCTCATGCTGAACGAAGAAGTGCTCGCATGCGGCATCGCGCCGAAGCTTGCGGTGGCACCCGGCACGGCTACCACGATCGCGACCGGCGGCATGTTGCCGCGCGGCGCCGATGCCGTGGTGATGATCGAGCACACGGAACTGATCGAGACGAACACCCGCCCCGCGATCGAAGTGCGCCGTGCGGCTGCGCCCGGCCAGTTCATCTCATTTGCCGGCTCCGATATCGCGCGCGGGGAGACGCTGTTGCGCCGCGGTTCGGTGCTGGGCTCGCGCGAGATCGGCATGTGTGCTGCCTGCGGGCTCGCCGATATCGATGTCGTGCGGCGGCCGAAAGTGGCGGTGCTTTCGACCGGCGACGAGCTGGTTTCGCCCGGCGGAAAGCTCCCGTCCGGCGGCGTCTATGACTCGAACGCTGCGATTCTTGTGGCTGCGGTCAGCGAAGCCGGCGGCGAACCGGTGAGCTTCGGTGTGTTTCCCGATGACGTGGGCGCGCTCGAGCGCGGCGTGCGCGATGCGCTAGGGCGTTGCGATATCGTGGTGCTCTCCGGCGGCACCTCGAAAGGGGCGGGCGATCTCTCGCATCAGGTTGTTGCAAAGCTCGGCAAGCCCGGCATCGTCGTGCACGGCGTGGCGCTGAAGCCGGGAAAACCCCTCTGTCTTGCGGTCGCCGAGGGGAAGCCGATCATCGTTCTCCCCGGCTTTCCCACATCCGCGATCTTCACGTTTCACGCCTTCGTGGCGCCGATCATCCGCGCACACGCGGGCCTGCCGCCGGAGGCGGCACGCACGATCGAGGCGACGGTTCCCGTGCGCATCCCGTCGGAGCTTGGGCGGCAGGAATTTGTGCTGGTGGCGCTGGTCGAGGGCGAGCAAGGCCCGGTCGCGCTGCCGACCGGCAAGGGCTCGGGCTCAGTCACGAGTTTCTCGCAGGCCGACGGGTTCATCGAGATCGATGCGCTGGCCACGGCGCTCGATTCGGACGCGCGCGTGCGGGTGACGCTCATGGGCGAGTCCGCGCGGGCGCCCGATTTGCTCATTACCGGGAGTCATTGCATCGCGCTCGATGCGGTGCTGGGTGCGCTCGCCGAGCGCGGCTTTGCGGTTCGCACGATCGCGGTCGGCAGCCTCGGCGGTGTCGCGGCGGCGCGGCGCGGCGAGTGCGATCTGGCGCCGGTGCATCTGCTCGATCCGGAAAGCGGCATCTACAACAAGCATCTGCTCGCGCCGGGGCTTTCGCTCGTGCGCGGCTGGGAGCGCATGCAAGGAATCGTCTTTCGGCCGGGCGACAAGCGCTTCGAGGGGCGCAGCGCGGAAGCAGCACTGAGGACAGCGCTCCCCGATCCGACCGCGCTCATGGTCAACAGGAACGCCGGCGCCGGTACGCGCATCCTCATCGACAAGCTGTTGGGCGAGGCGCGGCCCGCGGGATACGCAAACCAGCCGCGCTCGCATAACGCGGTTGCTGCCGCAGTCGCTCAGGGCCGCGCCGACTGGGGCGTCGCTATCGAGCCGGTCGCGCGCATGTACGGGCTCGGGTTCCTGGCGGTTGCGCCGGAGCAATATGACTTCTTGGTCGTGGAGGCGCGGCGCGAGCGGCCGGCGGTGCGGGCGTTTCTCGCCGCGCTCAAGGATCCCGCGACGCGCGAGCAAATCTGCGCGCTCGGCATGCGCCCCGCAGAAGCCTGAATCGATGGGAATATTCTTCACCATGCGCGCGGCGTTCAGACTCTTCATCTGCGGACTTGTCCTTACGCTCGCTAGCGCTGGCGCCGAGGCACAGTTACGCGGCCATGGCGGGCCGGTGCGCGCGATCGCGGTTTCGGTCGACGGGACGCTCGCGCTTTCGGGCAGTTTCGACACTTCGGCGATCCGCTGGTCGCTCACGCGCAACGCCGCAGAGCAGGTGCTTCGCTATCATGAGAGCGCGGTGAACGCAGTTGCGATGCTTCCGGATGGGCGGCTGGCTACCGGCGGCGAGGACGGCAAGATCGCGATCTGGCAGCCGGGTGCACAGCAGCCGGAGACGGTGCTCGAAGACCACAAGGCACCGATCGTGGCACTTGCGGTCTCGCCCGACGGAAAGACGCTGGCGTCCGCGTCATGGGATCACACGATCCGGCTCTGGCCGCTCGCCGGCGGCGAGCCGCGCGCGCTTGAAGGCCATCGGCAAGCAGTGAATGGCGTCGCCTTCACGCGCGATGGGCGATCGTTGGTCAGCGCTGGCTATGATGCGACCGTGCGCATCTGGTCGCTCGCCAGTGACGGAGCGCCGGTCATCCGCACGCTGCCGACGCCCTTGAACGCCGTCGCGGTCGCAGCGGACGGCGAAATCGCGACCGCGGGTGCCGATGGCAAGGTCTATTTTCTCGCTTCGAGCGGCGAGGTGCGCGGCGAGCTCGTGGTCGGGCCGACACCGATCATCGCGCTTGCGATCAGCGGCGACGGCGCGCTTTTGGCCGCGGCCGGCATCCGCGGCTCGGTCGGCATCGTCGAGCGCGCGACGCGCTTGCTCGCGCGCACGCTGGTCGGGCCCGGGCTTCCGGTCTGGTCGGTCGCGTTCCTGCCCGACAATCGGACACTCGTGACCGGCGGTACTGACCGCATGGTGCGCCGCTGGAACGCTTTGAGCGGCGATCATCTCGGCACGGTTGCCATGAGCGGCGTCGAGGATCCGCTTGCACAATACGCAGGCGATCGCGGCGCCGAGGTATTCAAGGCCTGCGTCGCCTGCCACACGCTGACGCCCGATGAAGGCAATCGCGCCGGGCCGACGCTCGCCGGCATTTTTGGGCGCCGGATCGCGACGCTCCCAGGCTACAATTTTTCTCCGGCGCTGAAGCGGCTCGATATCGTGTGGACGCCGGAGACGGTCGCGCGCTTGTTCGAGCTCGGGCCCATGGCCTACACGCCCGGCACCAAGATGCCGGAGCAGAAGATCGGCTCGGCCGAGGACCGCAAGGCGCTGGTGGATTTTCTCGCCAAGGCGGCGAGGACGAAGTGAGGCCGTCATCCTGAGGTGGTCGCCGAAGGCGACCCTCGAAGGATGATGGCCGGAGTTTTCGCACGCCATCCTTCGAGGCTCGCCCTTCGGGCTCGCGCCTCAGGATGACGTGCTATGCTTTCCCCTCGCGCTCCCGCTCCTCGCGTTCGCGCAGATAATCGTCGGTGGTGCGCATTTTCGGCCGCTCGGGCGCGCCGTGGGGATCGAACGAGTCCTCGGTCATGGCGATCACGCGGCAGTCGTCGCACATCTTGAGCACTTCGAGGCGCCGCGGCTGGCCCTTGAACACCCAATGCTTGCCCTCGAGCTTGGCGGTGACGCGTTCGATCGTGCTCTTGGTGCCGAACGGCTTGTCGCAGCGGATGCAGTGGAAAGGCTCTTCTTCCTTCATCACGCGCGCGATCGACGTCGCAGCGCGGAAATCGAGCTGCGGAACCAGCGAGATCACTTTCTCCGGGCAGGTGGCCTGGCACAGGCCGCATTGCACGCAGGCGTCCTCCGCGAAGCGAAGCATCGGCCGCTCGGGATCGTCCTTCAGCGCGCCGGTGGGGCAGGCGGACACGCACGATAGACAAAGCGTGCAGCCCTCCACTTTGATCTCGACCTTGCCGAACGGCGCGCCGGTAGGGAGCGCTACAACGTCGACCGGCGCCGGCGCCGCCCGGTGCAATTCGCGGAGTGCAAGGCGCAGCACGTCGCGTTTGGCGCCGACGGCATGGAATGTGGCTGGCACCTTCGCGGCGCCACCGGGTCCGATCGCTCGGAGTGCTGAGCCGAGCGCGTCAGGATCGTCGGTCTCGATCGTGGCGATGCGACCCGGGCCGAAGGCTAGTCCGGCGAGGATAGGCTCGGCAAGCGCGATCGTTTTGGTGAGTGCGGCAACGTCATGACGCGGCTTGGCGCGCAGCAGAAAGCGCAGCGCCGTCGCACCATAGGCGAACGCAGCGGCCGCAATTTCGAGGCCGACTTGCGTGACTTCGTTGACGGCGAGCGGCAGCACGTTCGCCGGCAGCCCGTCGCCGTAGCGGGCGAGCGCGTCGATCATCTCGTCGCCGTGCGCCGCATCGTGCAGGAGCAGGATCGGGTCTTTTCCGCCGGCCTCGCGGTAGACCTGGAGCAACGTGCGCAGCTTGCGCATGACGGTGTCGGCGGGCGGCAACGCATAGGCGGCGGCGCCCGTCGGGCAGACCGAGGCGCAGGCGCCGCAGCCGGCGCATACAAATTCGTCGATTTTCACATGATCGCCCGCGGGCGCGATCGCGCCGGTCGGGCAGAGATCGAGGCAGCGATGGCAGCCGACGATCTTGGAGCGCGAATGGGCGCAGAGATGATCGGTGAAGATGATGTAGCGCGGCTTGTCGAAAGTGCCGATGAGGTCCGCAGCCTTCAACAGCGCACGCAATACCGCCGCCGGGTCGCCCGGATCGGCGCGCAGATAGCCGTCGCGCAGGTCATGGGCCGGGAACAGCGGTGCGCCGCCGGAGAGATCGATGAGGAGATCGCAATTCGAAGTCGCGCCGCTCTTGGCGGCAGCCCAGGCCAATTTGCCGCGCGAGGACGGAATGGATGCGGCATAGTCGTCGACCTGGACCTCGAACGCGCCGAGGTGACCCTTGGCCGAACGGATCGTGCCCTTGACCACCGGAAACTCGGTGATGCGGGGCGGGGCGATGTCGCCGGGCTTGCTGAGCAGCACGGTGACGTCGAGCTTGTCCTTGACGAGGCTCGCCGCCTCGATCGTGCGCTCGTCGCGGCCATAGATGAGAACGACGCCCTCGCTGGAGAGAGGGATAAGTTGGGTCTCCGGCAAGGGCTCCGCGGCCATGGCCAGGAGCGCCGCCATTTTCGGACCTGCGGCGGCTGCATCCTTCGACCAGCCGGCGGTTTCGCGGACGTTGGCGAAGGCGAGCGGCGTCTGCGACGCCGTTTCGCCGGCGATTTCGGAAAATAGCGGCGCTTCCTGGGTGCAGCCGACCGTCATCGGCGCGCCCGCCACCAAGGCGGCGCGGAAGCGCTCGATCTCGGCCCGGCAGAGATGATTAGCGGTCTCGACGTTGGCCCCGCGCAGGCCGCGCTGCAGCGCGTCCGCATCGAGCGGCATCGTCTTCTCACACGAACAGACGAAGATGGTGCGCTTGGTATCGGCCATGAACCCTCAGGACGCACGTACTGGCGCCTAACTGCAGTGCAAGATTGGTCGCCCGGTAGGCAAGCTATATTTATAAGCGTTAAAAGGTAAGGGTCCCGAAAGGCTTGAAGGATCGGCCATGGTGCAAACCCGCACGCGCGTGCTGGCGTCGAAGACGGCGGCGGCACTCGACCTGCCGCCGGTGTTCCGTCTGGTGACGCTGCGCGAGGCGGGCAATGCATTCGACCATGCGAAACGCATCGCGGCCAAGGAGGGCGCCGGCACGCTGGTGTGGGTGCGGCGCTTCGATCTGGTCGAATTCGCGCTGGTGATCGAGCCCGACGAGCCGCTGCGCGCGGCCCGGCGCACGCTTTATGCAGGGCTTGCGGCGCTTGCCGATGCGCTTGCCGTGCACGCACCGCCGGAGCGGTTGATCGCCTTCGATTGGCCGGCCACGGTGTTCGTCGAGGGGGCGGTGGTAGGCGGCGGCGAGCTCGGCTGGCCCAAGCATGCTGCTGAGGATATGCGGCCCGACTGGCTCGTGTTCGGCGCCATGATCCGCACCAACGCGCTCGCGCCGCTGGAGCCGGGATTCAACCCGGACATCACTAATCTCGAGGAAGAGGGCTTCGCCAACCTCGGCGCCGGCCGCCTAGTCGAGAGTTTCGCGCGCCATTTCATGTCGACGGTGAACCGCTGGCAGGACGGAGGATTCGCCGAGGTCGCCAAGTCGTATCTGGAGCGCCTGCCTGCCGACGAGGGGTTCGAGCGCACGATCGACGGCGCCGGCGATCTTTTGATCCGGCGCAAGGGCAAACTCGGGGTCGAGAAACGCGCGCTCGTGCCGGCGATCGAGCAGGCGCTGTGGCGCAACCCCGATACCGGAGAGCTGCTGGCGTGAAGCGATTCAAATGAAGCTGTTGCGCACCATACGCCTCGATCCCTCGGACACGTTCGTGTTCGAGCGGGCCGCCGAACCCGGCGAATGGGCCGTCTCGGGCGCGTTCGCGTTCTGGGAAGCGGACCCGGCGGCGCTCTCGGGCAAGGCACGAGCCGCCTTCCGCGGCGGGTTCCTCGGGATCGAATCGCTCGGCCGGTCCACGCTGGTGCAGATCGTCGAGGCAAGCGAGCAGGATCGCGCGAAGGTGATCGAGACGCTCGCGCAACGGCTCGTCGAGCATTTCGGCGCGCCGGATCTCGCGACCGCGCGCGTAGCCGCCGAGGAGGAAGTGGCTTTCGCCGCCTCGCTCTGCGAGCACCCGAAGGATACGTTGGTCGCCGTACATCGAACGCACGACGACGGCAACGTGCGCGAGGCATTTCGCACGTTGCACCCGCGCGCCGGGCCGAAGCCGCTGCGCGCTTTCGCGTTCCTCGAAGTCGAGGGCGAGGAGGAGCCGGCAGAGCGCGTCGATCTTGCCGGGCTCGCCGGGGACAAGCGATGAGAGAGTTCTGGCTTACCTCGGGACATCTCATGCTCGACCGCACCGCGGGCGGCGGGCTGCTGATGAGCGACGATCTACTCAAAGTGTATTTCATGCGGCCGGAACTGGTGCCTCCGGCGGATGCGGGCCCGGCCGAGCGCGCGCTGCACGCGATGCTGATGACCGATCCGCAGCGAACGGTGAGTCGAAGCGAGATCGCGGCGATCGAGGACGCCGATGCGCGCGAGAATTGGGAGCGGATGATCGCTTTCCGCGACCACTTGTTCACGCACCCGACGCTGGAGGCGGCCTATCTGGCCTTGGTGCGCAAGGGCGTCGGCTGCACGCCCCCATTGTTCCTAAACCAGCTGGCGCACCTGATCTTGCGCAATGCACTCGACGGCTGCGACGATCCGTTCGTGCTGAGGGCCGCGGAACTGTTCTTCCGGGCGCAGCGGGTGACCGTGCATGAGGGGGCGCTGCTCGCGGCGGACGAGGAGCAAATCGCGGGTGCGAACCCGGCGCCGGTATCGCCGCTCGTCTCCATGCTCGGGATCGAGCGTGCTGCCGAGATCGACGTCATGGTGGAGGAGAACGCGGCGAGCTACTTCGAGCGCAGCGACCGCTACGACATGGCGCTCGACCTCACTGCGGGCCGGCGCGGGCACCAGGCGCTGGCGCGCGTGATCGAGGCATGGGTGAAGCACTTGCTCCATGTCGAGGTCGAGGTCGAGCCGCTTACCGAGGTGCGGGACGCCAATCTCACCTGGTACGTGGGGCTCGACGCGGAGGGGACCAAGATCGGCGACCTGCTGTGGAACGGCGAGGTGCTCGACGAGGCCACCGGCGGCCGTGTGGCGGCGCTCTATCGGCTGAAGTTTCTCGATCCGGCGGTCGCGGACCCGGCTGTCAAGGGCGAGCCGGTCTTTCTCATTCTCGCCACGAGCGCGGATAAAGTGCTACGCATGAAGCCGCAGAATCTGGTGACCGGCCTGCCGATCCGGCACCTGGAGGCGGTAACGTGAGCCACAATCCGCCGCTGCAGCGCATTCCGGTCGGCATCGTCGCCGAACGGCGCCGCGCGATAAGCCAGTGGACCGATTTCGTCTGGCGGCCGGTGACGGCGCTGGCCGGCGTTCCGGATACGCCGGCCTGGACTCGGCTTTCCGGCGATGACGAGCTTGCCCTTTATTATGTAGGCACCGCAGAGGTCGAACTCTACGAGTCGGAAGCGTCGAACTATCGCGACAATCTGGTGAGCGGCACGCCGCAGCTTTGGGTCGCGCTGCGGCCGACCGACGCCGACCCGCCCTACAGCTTGGTCATGGTGACCGCCGACCCGACCGAAGGAGAAGGCTATACCCTGAACGGTAACGATCTGGTGGAACCGGTGCCGATGCCGGAATCGATCGTCGATACGGTTGCCGTTTTCGCTCAGCAGCATCTCGTCGAGCGGGTGTTCTTCAAACGCAAGCGCGACCGCGCAGACCCTGAAGCCCTGGCTCCGCGCGGGCCGATGCGCAAGGACCGGAGCAAATGAGCAAGGACGGAAACTTCCTGTCGCGCTGGTCGCGCAAGAAGCGCGAGGCGGCGGAGCTCCAGCCGCCAACCGCTGCCGCAGCGGCCGATGACGCGGCGCCGAAGGCGAAGGAGAGTGCGGCGGCGGCCGGCGACGCGAAGGCCGTGAAGCCGGAGGCGGACGAGCTGAAATTCGATCTTGCCAGCCTGCCTTCGATCGAATCGATCGGTCCGGATACGGATATCCGCCAATTCCTGCGGGCGGGGGTGCCGGCCGAACTCACGCGCGCTGCGCTGCGCCGGGCCTGGTCCACCGATCCGGCGATCCGCGACTACATTGGGCTTTCGGAGAACAGCTGGGACTTCAACGCGCCGGAGGGGATCCACGGCTTCGACCTGTCCGACCCCGGCGTGGACGTTAAGCGGCTGGCCGAGGAAATGTTCGGCAGCATGCGCGAACCAGGCGCGGAGAAATCCGCCGAGACGGCACCATCATCCACGGAAGAGACATCCGCGGTGTTACCGATCGCGCCGGAGCGGCCGGACCTCGTCGCCGGCCTTTCGGATCACGACATGTTGAAATCGGAAGCCGACGCCGTCCCGAAGAATGCAGACCGCGAGCCGGAACAAAGGCTTCTTGCAGTGCAAGAAAATTCCGATGGTGCGTTGCAGCACCCGCGCGAGCAGGATGCCGATCCGCTTCCGGTCCGAAAACGTCACGGCGGAGCGTTGCCGGGCTGAAAAGCCTGGACGAATCGCCCGCCTATAGCCCGGACCTATTGACCCCTCGCCCCTGCGGGCCATAGGCTTTTCAAAATTCTTCAAAAGAGCGGCTGATTCAAACCGTTCTGATTAAAGACTGGGGCGGGAACTGCCGATGCAGGAGGTCGCATGCGCGACCGCGGTTTGAGCGAGGCCATCCGTGCCGTCGGCGGGGTGAGCGAGCTCGCGCGCCGCGTCGGTATTTCGCAACCATCCGTATCGAATTGGGATCGCGTGCCGGCCGAGCGTGTTGTCGCGGTCGAGCAGGCGACCGGAATCGCGCGGACCATGTTGCGGCCGGATCTTTACGGCGAGGAAATGGGAAACATCGTTTCGCTAGACGAAACCGAGATAGCGCGTGCACAGGAATATCGCCTGCTCGCGACACTGCTGGTGCGCGCGCCGAACGCCGATCTGCTTTCGCGCGTCGGCAAGTTGCGCGCCGATGCGAGCCCGCTCGGGCTCGCGCACGCCGCGCTTGCGGAATCCGCGGATGCAACGAGCGCCGAGAAGGCGGAGCGCGAGTTCTTCAATCTCTTCATCGGGCTCGGCCGCGGCGAGCTCCTGCCCTACGCCTCTTATTACTTGACCGGCTTCCTGCATGAGCGGCCGCTGGCACGGCTGCGCGAGGAACTCGTGCAGCTCGGCATCGAGCGCGCCGACGGCAATCCGGAGCCCGAGGATCACGTCGCGACGCTGTGCGAAGTGATGGCTGGGCTCATCGACGGGCATTTCGGCGCGCCGGGCGGCAACGACCGGCAATTCTTCGAAAAACACCTTTCGCCCTGGATCGAGCGGTTCTTCGCCGATCTGGAGCAGGTCGACGGCGCGGATTTCTATCGTCGCGTTGGCACGCTCGGGCGCAGGTTCATGGAAATCGAGAAAGAAGCCTACGCGCTGCCTTCGTGAGAGGCGGCGCTACATCTGAATGATGGAGGAGATGGCGATGAAGCAGAAGGAAAAGACCACGGTAGGCCGTCGCGAATTTCTGCGCGTGCTCGGTGCCGGTGCAGGCGCCGCGGCCGCGACAGCGGTTCCGTTGGCGAGTACCGCTTCCGCCGCCGAGTCCGACCAGGACAAGAGAAAG
>Ga0209640_10005626_pt1 | contig 10949 bp, 10 predicted proteins | sample RifCSP10_1_FD_184018 | JGI IMG/M metagenome (GOLD analysis project Ga0209640, IMG submission 184018) | Soil microbial communities from Rifle, Colorado - Rifle CSP2_sed 10_1 (SPAdes) (version 2) | ecosystem: Environmental > Terrestrial > Deep subsurface > Rock core/Sediment | place: Rifle...
GCGGGTCGAGACGCATTCGGCGCCGATGTACCTGTATCGGCTCACGGCATGAGCGTCGGTCGACTGGGATTCCTGCTCGTATGCCTCATCGCAGCGCCGGCGGTCGCGGGTGAGCGTCTGCTGCTGGCCGGTGGCGAGAGCGCGGATGACGCCTATTACAGTTACCTCGGCATGATCGTGACCGGGCAGGCCGGGGAGAATGGCCGCGCTTTCTTGCAACGTTACTGGCTGGATCGCTTCGGTTACGAGTACGACGGCGGACCCGGCAGGATCAGGGCCCGTGCCCAGGGCGCCGAAGCAGCGATCGGATACGGCGGATCTTCGGCTGTGGGATGGGCCAACGTCTCCATCGGCCTGCGTTTCACGGATACGGACCTGTCGCCGGATGACCCGGCGGCCGAGGCGCGTGGAAGCCAGTTGGGCGTCAAGTTGCAGCTTCAGGGAGAGCGTGAGTTTGCGCCGGGCTGGCGCGTCGGCGCGATCGCATCGCTCAGCAGCCGGCAGGGTGAGTACTGGAGTCGCCTGCGATTGACCCGCGGCAGGACCGCGGCCGTATCGATCGGCGGCGAAGTCCTGGCGGGCGGCAACGATGAGTCGCAGTCCACGGCGGCTGGCCTGGTGCTGATCCTGAAACCGGCGGCCACACACTGGTCGGTCGGGATCAAGGCCGGCGCAAGGCGCCAGGATGGCGACACGGGTGCCTACGCGGGCATCGAGCTCGGCTACTCGTTCTGAGAGGCGCCGATCAGGCGTCCGAGACACGCCCGAGGGCCGCATCGAGATCCGCGATCAGGTCGTCAGTATCCTCGATACCGATCGACAGACGTACCGTGCCCTCGCCTATCCCGCTAATCGCCAATTGCTCTGCATTCAATCCGCGTGGCCGCAGCAGCTGCGCCGGCATGACCAGCGACTCGACGGACCCGAGACTCGGGCTGATGGCAAAGAACTCGAGTGCCTCGGCAAAGACCCGGGCCGCATCCAGGCCGCCGGCGAGGTCGAGGCTGACGATCGACCCGAAATCATGCATCTGCTCGCGGGCCAGGGCGTGGCGAGGGTGGCGCGCCAGCCCCGGGTAGTGCACGCGCGCCACGGCCGGGCGGCCATCGAGGAAAGAGGCGATGCGCGCCGCGCTCGCAGCCTGGGCCTCATAGCGCAGGTAGTAGGTCTTCATGCCCCGCATGACGAGGAACGCAGCGTGCGGGTCGAGCAGCGCGCCGAGCTCGATGGTCTCACGGCGCATCTCGCGGATCAGCTCGTCGCGCGCGATGATCGCGCCACCCATGACGTCGCCGTGACCGGCAGCGTACTTGGTCAGGCTGTGTACGAACACGTCGATCCCATACTGGCCGTGGTTGTGAAATCCGGCAAACGTGTTGTCGAGGACGGTTAGCGCGCCGCGCGCGTGCGCCGCGCGGGTGATTCGCCCGAGGTCCGCGATCCTGGTGACCGGATTCGTCGGGCTTTCGAACCACACCAGCCTGGTCGGCCGCTCGGCGAGCACGCGTTCGATGCCCGCGTCATCTTCGATCGACAGCATCGTGTGCTGCACTCCGAAGCGGCCCAGCAGGCCCCGGATCAGCTGGCGGCTGGGACCGTAGGTCTCGACGAAGCACAGGAGGTGGTCGCCCGCGTGCGTGAGCGACAACAGGCAGCCCGATATCGCCGCGACACCCGACCCCAGCGCGATACAGTCGTCGCGTCCCTGCAATTCGGCCAGGAGCTTCTCGAGCTGTCGCGTGGTCGGATTGGACGTGCGGGTATAAAAGAATCCCGGCCGTTCGCCGCGGACCGCCCGCATCGTCTCCTCAACGCTTTCGAAGGCGAACTTGACCGACTGATAGATCGGCGCCACCACCGGGTGATTGTCGGCCGGGACCGCGACGTCCGGCGGATGATTGACGCGCGTGCGGCCCTTCACCCGAATGCCCGCAGATAAACCGTCGCGGCCATTAGACCCTGGTCGTCCAGCCCGCGGGGGTCGGCAATTCGCCCTGTTGCATCGACACGAGCGCCGTGCGCAGGCGCCGCGTGTGGTGGCCGACTTCGCCGGTGCCTACCCTGTGTTCGCGCCCGCCGGCGCAAACCAGCGTTCCGATACCGGCAAGCACCGCCGCCGTGCCGGACAGCGCGGCCTCGCCGTCCCTGACCCAGTCGAGCATCTCGGCGACCTTGAATATCCGCTCCTCGACCTCGAATCCCAGGTCCGGCGCGATCGTCAACAGGGAATCGCGCGTGACGCCGTGCAGGAAGGTCGAGTCGAGGCTGCGCGTCAGAATCTTCCCATCCCGGATCAGCAGGAAATTGGCCGCAGCCGCTTCCTGAACCTCGCCGCCCGGGCAGAACAGTACCTGGTCCACCTGGTGTTTCTGGCGCGCCGCAAGCGTCGGGCCCATTGCCGCTGCATAGTTGCCACCGGTCTTGATCACGCCAAGATGCGGAGCGCAACGCATCGCCTGCTCCTCGACGTAGACGCGCAGTGGCTTCGGACCCGCAGTGAAGTAGTCCCAGACCGGGCTCGCCAGCACGATCAGCATGGCTTCCGCCGGCGGCGTCGAGGCGCCGCCGATGCTGGCGCCAGTGCCGATCAGCAGCGGGCGAAGGTAGAGCGCGCCCGGAGTCTCCGGAACTTCAGAGCGCACCCGGTCCACAACCGCGGTAATCATGACCGCGAGTTGCGCTGCATCCGGCTCCGGCATCACGAGTCCGCGGGCGCTCTGGCGCATGCGGGTGATGTGGCGGTCCATCCGGAAAATGTTGATGCTGCCGTCGGCCCAGCGATAGGCCTTGAATCCCTCGAAGCAGGCGCTTCCGTAGTGCAGCGCGTGAGCGGCCGGGCTGATCTCGATCAATCCGGTCTTGCGAAGCTCATGTGCCGACCACTTGCCGTCGCGATAGGTCGCGACCGCCATCGTGCTCGCGAGCACGGTGCCGAATGTGGGGCGGGTTGCCGGCTCAAGCGGGGTCCGGGTTTGCATGACTTGTGCGTTCATGGGCGGATCAATCCTGTAGGAAAATGGTTGCGGGGTGTTCGAGGCGCTCCTTCAGCGCCTGGATCATGGCGGCCGCGTCAAAGCCGTCCACGAAGCGATGATCGAAAGAAGACGAAAGATTCATGATCCGGCGCACGGCAATCGCGCCGTTCAGGACGACTGGACGATCGACGGCCTTGTTGACGCCGATGATCGCGACTTCCGGTGCGTTGATGACCGGCGTGGAGGCGATGCCGCCCAATTTGCCGAGGCTCGTGACCGTGATCGTGGAGCCCGTGAGTTCCTCACGAGTGGCCTTGTTGTCGCGGGCGGCCTCCGACAGGCGCCGGATTTCCGCGGCAAGCTCCGCAAGCGAGCGCGCCTCGGCGTGGCGCAGCACCGGCACTTTCAGGCCGTCCGGCGTCTGGGTTGCGATGCCGACGTGAACCGCGCGATGGCGGATGATCAGGCTCCGCTCCGCGTCGTGGACGGCGTTGCACTGCGGGAACTGCCCGAGCACGCGGACCAGCGCCGAGACGAGGAACGGAAGGTACGACAATCCGGGTTGTCCCTTGGGCAGGCGCGAATTGAGGTACTGCCTGAGCGCCTCAAGCTCCGTGACGTCGACTTCCTCGACGTAGGCAAAGTGCGGAATATTGCGCTTGGCCTCGCTCATGCGCTGCGCGATCAGGCGGCGCAGGCCAATGATCTTGATTTCCTCGGTTCCCTCGCGCGCGGCCTGCGCGGCCGGCCGGGCCACCGCACCCGCCCTGCCGCTGATTACCGCCTCGAGATCCTGCGCAGAGATCCGCCCGCCCGGCCCCGAGCCGCTGACGGCCGAGAGATCCACGCCCGCCGAGTGAGCCTTGCGCCGCGTCGCCGGCGAGGCCATCACCCGCAACGAAGCCGATGCGGCCGCCGGAGCGGCTGCCATGGCGCCGGCGGTTGCGGTCGCGACTGCCGGCGCGTCGGCCCTGGCGAGTTCCGGTTGCGCCGCAGGCCCAGCGTTTCCAGCGGTATCGAATGCGATCAGCTCCGAGCCGACGGGGACCATGTCGCCCGGCCGGCCGGTGATGGACACGACGCGGCCACTGACCGGCGCGGGAATCTCAACGGCGGCCTTGTCGGTCATGACCTCGGCAATGATCTGGTCCTCGGTGACCACATCGCCGACCTTGACCTTCCATTCGACGACTTCGGCCTCAACCGTGCCCTCGCCCAGATCCGGCATCTTGAAGACATAGCGGCTCATGAGGCCTCCATGACGGACTTCAGCGCCTTTGCGACGCGCGCCTGACCCGGAAAATACTCCCACTCGAAAGCATGTGGATAGGGAGTATCCCAGCCGGCGACCCGCGCAATCGGCGCCTGCAGGTTCCAGAAGCACTCCTCCTGGATGGTCGCTGACAATTCGGCGCCGAATCCCGCGAATCGGGTCGCCTCATGCACGATCACGCAGCGGCCGGTGCGGGCGACCGAACGGCAGATCGTGTCGGTATCGAGCGGCACCATCGTGCGCACGTCGATGATCTCCGCATCAAGCCCCAGATTGCGGGCCGTGGCCTCGGATACGTGCACCATCGTGCCATAGGTGACGATCGTCAGGTCGCTTCCGCTCCTTGCGATCTCCGCCTTGCCGATCGGCACCGTGTAATGCCCGTCGGGCACCTCCCCTTTGGGATGCGCACTCCACGGCACGGCGGGCTTGTCCGGTTCGCCGTCGAACGGCCCGTTGTAGATGCGCTTGGGCTCGAAGAAGATCACCGGATCATCGTCCTCGATCGACGCAATCAGCAGTCCCTTTGCGTCGTAAGGATTCGACGGCATCACGACCTTCAAGCCTGCAACATGCGCGAACAGGGCTTCCGGGCTCTGCGAGTGCGTCTGGCCGCCCCGGATGCCGCCGCCACAGGGCGTGCGCACCGTCACAGGCGCGTAGAATTCGCCGGCGCTGCGGTAGCGCAGCCGCGCGAGTTCGCTGACGATCTGGTCATAACCGGGATAAATGTAGTCCGCGAACTGGATCTCGGCGACCGGCCGCAGGCCGTTGACGGCCATGCCGATCGCGGCCGCAATGATCCCGCCCTCCGCGATCGGCGTGTCGAGCACGCGGTGCTCGCCGTATTTGCGTTGCAGACCGTCGGTGCACCGGAAAACGCCGCCGAAATAGCCAACGTCCTCGCCCAGTACGACGACTGACGGGTCGCGGCCGAGCATGATGTCCATCGCCGAGTTGAGCGCATGGATCATGTTCCTTTGCGCCATGACTCAGCTCCGTTCCAGTTCGGCCCGCAAGTCCGCGTCCTGCCGCTGGAGGTGCGGCGGCATCTCCTTGAAGACGTCCTCGAACATCAGATGCGGATCGAGACGCGGCGGCTCGGTCAGCGTGCCGTAGCTCACGGCCTCCTTCCACGACGCCGCGATGTGAGCCTCGAGTTCCGCGATGAGCGCCAGGTGCCGCTCCTCGGACCATTCGCCGAGCGCGATCAGGTGGCCCTTCAACCGATCGACCGGATCGCCGAGCGGCCAGTCCCGGTAATCGTCCTTCGGGCGATAACGCGCCGGGTCGTCGCTCGTCGAGTGGGCGGCAGCCCGGTAAGTCACATGCTCGATCAGCGTCGGGCCGTGACCCGTGCGCGCGCGCTCGGCCGCCCACTGCGTCACGGCATGCACGGCGAGAAAGTCATTGCCGTCCACGCGCACGCCGGCAATGCCGTAACCGGGCCCGCGCGCCGCGAAGCTGCGCCGCTCGCCGCCCGCGTGACCCTGGAAAGTCGAGATCGCCCACTGGTTGTTGACGACGTTCAGGATCACGGGCGCCTTGTAGACCGACGCGAACAGCAGGGCGTGATGGAAATCGGCTTCGGCGCTCGCGCCTTCGCCCAGCCAGCTGGCCGCGATGTCGTCCTGTCCCTTGATCGCTGCCGCCATCGCCCAGCCCACGGCTTGCGGAAACTGCGTCGCAAGATTCCCGGAAATCGAGAAAATCCGGCCTTCGCGCCAGTGGTACATGACCGGCAACTGGCGCCCCTTGCACATGTCCCGCGTATTCGAGAGGAGCTGGCACATCAGGTCTACGATCGGGCGGCCGCGCGCGACGTAAAGGCCCTGGTTGCGGTACGAGGGGAACAGCATGTCGCCGGGACGCAGTGCCATCGCCATTGCGACCGAAACGGCTTCCTCGCCGAGGGAGCGCATGTAAAAGCTGATCTTTCCGGAGCGCTGAATTCGCTGCATGCGGTCGTCGAACACGCGCGTCAGCAGCATGTGGCGCAATGCGACCTGCAGCTCTGCGGGATCGAGGCGCGGGTTCCAGGGCCCGATCGCCTGGTGCGTGTCGTCGAGAACACGAACCAGCGTCTCCGCCAGCCCCTGGATGTCGCGGATGCGCGCGCCCGTCTCCGGGCGCTTGACCGCGCCTGCGGGCGACAATTCGAGGTAGCTGAAGTCCGGCGCTTCGCCCGGCCGGGCGGGTGTCTTCGGGACGTGCAGGCGGGACTTGGGTGACATGGGTCCTCACGCCGGGGCCGAACGGGTGCCGGCCGGCTATCCTACCCGGGATTCAGGTCAGTACCGATGTATTCTTATGCTGTAATGCAAAATAATGGAAAAATATGGTCTAATTCACACCATCAATGAAAACAAGATTGCAAATCGCACTGGATCGTAGCGATCGTCGCATTCTGGACGAGCTGCAGCGGGACGGCACGCTTTCGGCAGCCGAGCTCGCGGCCAAGCTGGGATTATCCACTACCACCTGCTGGCGGCGCATCCAGCAGCTCGAACAAGCTGGTGTGATCAGGAAGCGCGTTGCCCTGCTCGATCGCGAGGCGCTCGGACTCGACGTGATGGTGTACGTTCATGTTCGCCTGTCCACGCAGGGCCGCGATGCGCTTGCCCAGTTCGAGAAAGCGATCCGCGACCGTCCCGAGGTGCTCGACTGCTGCACGCTGACCGGTGAGTGGGACTTTTGCCTGCGGATCGTCACGCACGACATGAAGGAATACGAGGCCTTCTTCCTCGATCACCTGTCGAAGATCCCGAACGTGCAGTCGGTCAACTCCTCGATCGTCGTCACCGTCATCAAGGAATCCACCGTGCTGCCGCTGGCGCACGAGTGACCTCTTCGACTGGCTACCAGTGAAGGTGGCTGGATACCGCATCCGGTCGGCGTTTTTCAAACCTGCTCGAAAAACTTATCCTGCCCGCTGTAGCAAGCGGTGGGGAGCGCTGACGCAAGCGTCCATGGGGTCAACCGGCGCCGCGCCCGCGGCGAGCGGGATAACGAGCATGCCGAAGGCGAAAGCAAATGGCTTCATTGCGCGCCCATCCTTATAGTGGCTTATCGCAGCCGCCGATCTTCCGGCCAGTGAGATTCATGGTCATGTTTCCGTCGTCCGAGACATAGCTAATGGTCCCGGTGTAGGCGTCGGTGCCCTCATAGGTGATCTCGGCCTTGCCCGTCATCTCGGGCGGCCCGGCGCAAGTGGACGTCCAGGTGACCTTGTTCCCGACCTTTGTCTGATTCGAGCTCACGCAGTCGCGCTCTTCGTTCTCCGCGCCTGGCGGCTCTTGCGAGTTCTTCGCCGCGCAGATCTTCAGCGTCTGTGCAGGCATTTCGAAGGGCATCCCTTCATCCTCCATCGACATCTTGACGGTCACCTGCCAGAGGTCGCCGGGTGGCTCGGCAGCGAGGGCTGGCAGCGAACCAAGCAGGACCAATGCAAACAGCGCCGAGCGGCGCGGACACGGCGAAGTCATGACGTTACCCCCTGATTCGTGAGCCGAGCGGCTCGTTCCGGGTGGGAATTTTACTCCTCCGCCTGAATTCATGGTAATCACACCGGGAGGTGGCTTCGGGCGGTTTTTGACGTATCCTCGCCACTCGGCCGCCCCTACGGGAGACAGCCACGGGGCAACACTACAACCAATACGGGGGAACCCCATGAACGAATCCAGTTTGACTGCAGGCACCGCCAGCGCCGAGGAAAAGCAGTGGGCAATGTTTGCGCACCTTTCCGCGCTGCTCGGCGGCCTCGTGACCGCTGGCTGGGCCGGTAGCGTCGGCTTCTTCATCGGGCCGCTGGTCATCTGGCTGATGAAGAAAGACACCATGCCCTTCGTCAACGATCAGGCGAAGGAAGCCCTGAATTTCGCCATCACCGTTTCCATCGCCTGCCTAGCGCTGCTGCTCCTGACAATCCTTTCCCTGGGCATTGGCGCATTGCTGACCATCCCGTTGATGATGATCATCGGCATCGGCGCACTGGTGCTGGTCATCATGGCGGCGATCAAGGCCAACCAGGGTATCGCCTACCGTTATCCGTTCGCGCTGCGGCTGGTGAAGTAACGCGATAGGCGCACGTTACCCGGGACTCACTCCCGCGTGGTGTAGGCCTCCAGCGCGCCATAGTCGCGCCGGTCGATGCGATCCATTCGCGCATCTAGTGCCGGATGCGTCTTGTACAGTTGCGCCAGGCTCGCCGACTTACTGCCAAGCGCGGTCATCTTCTGCAATACCGCATATAGCACCAGCGGATTCATGCCGGCACGGGCAACATAGATCTCAGCGGCTTCGTCGGCACGATACTCGGCCCCGCGATCCAGCGAAGTGAGCATGATGGTCGCGCCGTGTTTTTCAACATACTGCCTAGCGTAAGTTTCGGCCACGCTGCCGCCACCCACGTCAATTTTGCTGGAAACAGCGTCCTTGCCCATGGTCGCCATCTCCTGCTTGCGGATCACGTTGTAGTGGTCCCGCTGCACGCAGTGACTGATTTCATGGCCAAGTACCGCCGCGACTTCGCCATCCGAGGACAGCAACTCGTACAGGCCACGCGTCATCAGGATATAGCCACCAGGCGCAGCGAATGCGTTGACTTCGGGCGTATCGATCACACCAAAGGTCCACGGCAGTTCAGGACGACTGGTTTGCGAGGCGACCCAGCGTCCGACCAGATTGACGCGCTGCTGTGCACCAGCATCGTTCCACAATGGGCGCGCGCCAAGTATGCGCCCGGCGATTGCCGGGCCAAGCGCGAGTTCCTCCGCCGAGAGCTCTTCCTCAGACCTGGGAATCATCTTGCTTGCACCGCCAAACAGCGAGCCGAACTCCTGGCCAAGTGCACCGAGCACGCTACCGGCGGATTTCGCAGACTCGGACTTCGAAGGCGCGGATTCCGAAGCCGATGACCCGGTACTCTTACTGCGTTTGGCTTCGCCGGCATACGCGACGCTGGTCGCTTGCCAGCCCCGCTCGCTGGCATGTGCTGCGGCAGCGGATTCATCGAGCCGATAGCCAATCATCATATTCAGTTGTGCCTGATCAAGTGCCGCGGATTTCAGGTCGCTTTCATCGATACCGCGCACGCCAGCGGTTTCGGTGACGCGACCCTCGCCCGCCTTGCCACCCATCAGTACGCGCAGATTGGCCTCGCCGTCCTCGACGCCGGCATAGTCGATGCGCACATCATTGACTCGTACATAGCCAGGCGTGCCAGCAGGCATCTGCAACTCGTACCACAAGCCCTGCTGCGTGGAAATTCTTACTGCGGCGTCGCGCTTCAAGGTCGTGATCTTTGGCGAGTCCAATTTGGGCTGGGCATAGACATCAATCGTCGCTTTTTGCACGACAGCGGCTAGCTCGGCCGCATTCACGCTCGACGCCAGCAACGCGGTCGCGATCAAGGCCTTGCGAAAAGCGCGCATCACGATTCTCCTGACGAAACTTCTGCCTGGACGGAAAACGCATCTCGCCGCGCCAGCGGCACTTCGGTCGAGGATGCCAATACCTGGCCGACCATGTCACGCAAGCGCAGGCGGTTGCCGAGGTCTGAATCCAGGGCGCTATCGTCAATCTCGGCGCAGGCGAATGCCAGGCGAACGCTGCCATCATCGGGCAAACGTTCGTCGTGTTCGGCCAATTGCCGTTCGAGTCTGGCGAGATCATGCATCGCGGCTGTGCGCGCTACCGCTTCGTTATCGCCATGCCACACGAGCACCATTAAATCATTCAGGGCATCGTGCAGCCAGCTCTTGCGTTCGACCACACCTTCCAGCATCACGGCATCGCTGCCGGCATACAGAAAGCGTCGAAGGCGGCGGCGGTATTCACGCCGGCGTCGGGCCGCCGACTTTTGGTCGAGGTCGGCGTCAGGCACGAAGCGCAGGCGCGCGATCGCGAGCCAGCGGTCTTTGGCCGGATCGAATTCCGGCAGGAAATCGCCATGGCCGACCGCGCGCCCGCGTTGTATTCCTGCGTAGATGCGACACAATCCGAAGATCAAGCTGACAAAACCGATGCTGGCAAAAATATCGAAGAAGTAGCCGAAAAAGGTGAGGCCGATGAATGCCGCACTCAACATGGCCAGGTTGGTGGCGACAAAGACCGAGTCGATGTCAGTGGCCGGTTCGCCACGAAAGAATGCGAATGTGGTCAGCACGACCAGCAACGCAGCAAGGACGTATTTCAACGATGCTGGCGGCACACGAATGGCGCTGTCGGCGATCAATGCCTCGGTGGCTTCCGCCATCACCTCCACGCCCGGCATGACCGGATCGACGGGGGTGGGCTTGGCGTCGTTGAGTCCGGATGCCGTATAGCCGACCAGAGCCACGCGGTCCGCTAATGCAGGCAGCGCGGTCGTCGCACTGCGGCACACGGATTGCCCACCGGCCAACAGATCGGCAGCGCTGACCCGTGGCAGTCGGGTGTCCTGTCGCCAGTTTGGTCGCACCGTGGCCGCAAGGCCTTCAGGTGATCGAGGTGTCAAGGCCTGGGCCAGGCGCAATGACAGCGACGGCAGGGCCCAGTCGCCGACCGTCTCGTGCAGAGGAATGTCACGCAGCACGCCGTCCTCATTGCGGGTGACATTCACAAGCGCGCTGAATCTGGCCATCGCCACGCCGTATGGCAGCAGCAACGCGACCTTTGGATCATCCTGTGGATCGGGCCGCAGCGCAAACGCCGCCGGGGCT
>Ga0209640_10005627_pt1 | contig 10949 bp, 8 predicted proteins | sample RifCSP10_1_FD_184018 | JGI IMG/M metagenome (GOLD analysis project Ga0209640, IMG submission 184018) | Soil microbial communities from Rifle, Colorado - Rifle CSP2_sed 10_1 (SPAdes) (version 2) | ecosystem: Environmental > Terrestrial > Deep subsurface > Rock core/Sediment | place: Rifle...
GGGCGTCGAGCGCTGCCGCAAAGCGCTCATGGCGGGGGAGGCGCCGTTCGCCGAGCTGGTCGCGCGCGAAGGGTGGCGCTGCGATCTGCGCGCGCTCCGCTACCTCTCGCACTTCATCACGCCGCGCTCGAGCCCGATTCGCTTCACGGCGCGCTTCTTCCTCTGCCGGGCGCCGGCCGACCAGGAGCCCCGGCTCTTCACCGAGGAGACGTCCGAGGGGTTCTGGATCTTCCCGGGCGAGGGCTACCGGCGGTTCCTCGCGGGCGGGATGGCGATGGCGGAGCCGGCCGAGTACGCCCTGGGCTACATCGCGCAGTTCAGCTCGCTCGACGACCTCTGGGCCGCCCACGACGACGGCCGCCACAAGTTCCACGGGATCATCGACCGCATCGACGTGTTCTGGGAGAGCTTCGACTGGAAGCAGAACCGTTTCGGCGGTGTCAAATAGCCAGTCCCCTCCAAGCCATGACACCCTGTCAGCCGTGATGCCAGAGGCGCAAGCCACACTCTTCCACAACTCCGCGTCTTTCTGAGTTCTTTCCGCTGGTACTCGTCTTGCTCGGTTCCCCAGGAAGGCAGGAGGCCAGCGGTCGCGCGCCGCCGGACTCGCTTCAGCGCGGATCCCTGGACCTGCCGTAGGAGGGGCCCGTGAAAGCAAAGCTCTGCGCCGCAGGTGTGGCAGCCCTCATCGTCCTCCTCGCCGCTCCCCTGGCCGTCGCTGACCCGGGCTTCTCGGCCGGACACAGCCGTGGCCACGGTCCCGTCGTCTCCCCGCCGGTGGGACACGCGACCTCGACTCCACTGGGGTTGGCGCCCACGCTGCCGCCGACTGCAGGGCCGAAGTTCATGTCCAAGCGCTTTTCCCGGCTGAGCCCCCCGCGGATTCCCCGGGGGTCGACGGACCCCGACCCGGTGGTCCAGTCTTCGGTGGTACCCTCGGCCCCGATCAGCCAGCCCCTGGGCTTTCCCGGCATTTCGAGCGATGAGCAAGCGCCGATGCTTCTCGAGCCGGTCATCCCGCCCGACACCAACGGCGCCGTCGGACCGAACCACTACGTCCAGATCGTCAACCTGACCTTCGCTGTCTACGCCAAGGACGGCACGCGACTGGCCGGGCCGATCTTGAACAACGCTCTCTGGGCGACCCTTGCGCCCGGCAGCCCGTGCCGGGAGGACAACGACGGCGATCCGGTCGTCGTCTACGACCGCCTGGCCGATCGCTGGCTCATCAGCCAGCTCGCTCTCCCGAACTTCCCCGATGGGCCGTTCTTCCAGTGCATCGCGGTCTCCACGGGCGCTGACCCCGCGGGGACGTACCACCTGTACGAGTACCAGGTGAGCGTGGACAAGCTGAACGACTACCCGAAGCTCGCGGTCTGGCCCGACGGCTACTACATGTCGGCGAACCAATTCGCCAACTGCCGGTTCGAGTTCTTCGGGTTGATCCTCACGTGCGACTGGGCCGGGCCCGTGGCGATCGTGTTCGAGCGAGCGCAGATGCTCGCGGGCGACCCGACCGCCCGCATGATCAAGTTCGAGGTGCCGCCCACCAACATGGGCGGGTTGCTCCCGTCCCACTTGAGCGGCTTCGACCCCCTCGACCCGCTCGGAACGGTGCCGGCCGCAGGCACCCCGAACGACTTCATCCAGGTGGACGACGGGGCCTGGTTCAACCCAGCGGTCGCCGACCGCCTCCAGATCTGGCCGTTCCGCGTCGATTGGACCATCCCGTCCAACTCCACATTCGGGGTGAACCCGCCCGGGTCCGACACGTCCAGCCTCCTGCCCGTGGCGCCGTTCGACTCCAATCTCTGCAGCTATCAGCCCTGCATTCCGCAACCGGTTCACCCCATCTTCGGCATGGCGCCCCTCGACGCGCTCTCGGATCGGTTGCTCTCGCCACTCAACTACCGGAAGTTCCCCGGTTACGAGGCCATCGTGACCACCCATACCGTGGACGTCGGCGGCGACCGCGCGGGCGTCCGGTGGTACGAGTTGCGACGGACGACCGGCGACTGGTTCGTCTACCAGCAGGGCACCTATGCCCCGGCCGACTCCGAGCACCGCTGGATGGGCTCCATCGCGATGGATGGGACGGGGAACATCGCGCTGGGCTACAGCGTCTCGAGCCTGAGCACCTTCCCCTCGATCCGGTACGCCGGCCGCCGGCCCTGCGACCCGGCGGGCCAGCTCGGGACCGAGGTGAGGATCATCGACGGCGGCGGCACCCAGCTCGACAGCTCGGGCCGCTGGGGCGACTACAGCGCGATGAGCGTCGACCCGACCGACGATCGGACGTTCTGGTACACCCAGGAGTACTACGCGACCCATGACTTCTGGTGGGGCCGAAACTGGCAGACCCAGATCACCCCCTTCACGCTTGCGTCCTGCACCCTGCCCAGCCTGTCCATCGGGGACGCGTCGGTGAGCGAGGGGAATAGCGGGACCGTGCAGGCGGTTTTCACGGTCACCCTGTCGGAGGCGACCGACCAGCCGGTGACCGTGCACTACGCCACCGCCGACGGCACGGCCACCACCGCCAACGGCGACTACCAGGCCCAGTCCGGCACGCTGACCTTCGACCCCTTCGTCACCAGCCGGACCATCACGATTCTGGTCAATGGCGACACTGCGGTCGAGCCGGACGAGACCTTTGTCGTGAATCTGGACACGCCGACGAACGCGACGATCGCCCGCGGCCAAGGTGTGGGAACGATCGTGAACGACGATACCGCCCCGCCGCCCGCCGGCTCGATCAGCGTGGTCAAGCCGAATGGCGGCGAGACGATACGGGTCGGGAGGAAGGCGCAGATCCAGTGGACGTCGAGCGCGGTGACCGGACCGGTGAACATCCGCCTGTCGCTCGACGGCGGCGTCACGTACTGGATCCAGCTCTTCGGCGACTCGCCCAACGACGGCCGGCAGCAATGGGTGCCTTCGTCGAACCAGGTGACCCAGCAGGGGCGGGTCCAGGTCTGCAGCAGCTTCGCCCCGACGGTCTGCGACGCGAGCGACGGCAACTTCACGATCCGGCGGTGACCCCGGCCGGCGCCGTGGCCGGCTGCATGACCGACGTGGTTCGCGCCACTCCGTCGCGCCGACGGATGGGCCTCGTTATTCCCCTGTAGAAGTCGAACCGCTTCCCGGCGTCGCCGGCGTCCGGCCCGGTGGGAACTATTCATGATCGCCTCATGATCGCCGTCCGCAAGGGTCGGGTTGTGGCGCGAGGAGAGCGGCTCCGGGAGGGGTCGCTCGACCACGCGGTCGGCAAAGGCGTGCGGCCGGCGCGGACCACCGTCGAGGCGGCGGCGCCGCGCAAGGGGCGTGAACGTCGAGATCGACGCCATCGCCTGGATCCCGCGTTAGCCGGGTGCCGAACAACGTGCAGGCTGCTCGAAAAGGTCCAGATGCGCCGCAGCTGGGCCTTTTTCAGCAGCCTGCTAGACTAGCCGCGCCCGCGGGGGCGGTATACTCCGTGCCGCGCCGGCGGATGGCCGGCGGAGAGAGGTGCGCACATGTCCGTGACACGGGCCGTGGAATGGGGCGTCCTCCTCGGGATGCGGAAGGTGGAGACCGTCGAGCAGATGCCGGCGGAGTACCGCCAGGTCCTGATCAAGCTGCTCTACGCCCTCGCCTCCACCGAGTTCGCCTCGGTCGAGCAGCACCACCCGTGGATCAACAAGGGGCCGACGCCCGAGGACCGGTACATCCAGGCGCAGGTCGCGGCGGACGAGGCCCACCAGGGGTTCATCGACTGCCGCCTGCTCCGCTCCTTCGGGCCGGACGGCGAGGCGATGGTGGAGGACCTCCTGCGCCGCCGGATGGGCGAGCACCCGATCGACGCCTTCAACGTGCCGTTCGAGAGCTGGGTCGACACGATCGCGTTCTGCTTCACGATGGACCTGGTCGCCTGGTATCACCTCCGCGCGATGGAGAACTCGAGCTTCGCCCCCTGGGCGCGGGAGATGACGACGATGGTGCACGAGGAGAAGTTCCACGCCTCGTTCGGGGCGCGCCGGGTCACGGACGTCGTGCAGAACCCCGAGTACGCCCGGCTCTGCGGGGCCACGCGGGCCGACGTCCAGCGGGCGATCGACAAGTGGTACCCGCGCGCGCTCGACACCTTCGGCAAGTCGGACTCGCGCTTCAGCGACCTCGCCGTCGGGTACGGCATCCGGCGCTGGGGGAACGCCGAGCTGCGCCGGATGTACAAGGACGACATCGACGCCCAGATCCGCGGGCTCGGGCTCGACGTCCCACCGGAAGGCCGCGACCGGAAGATCCTCTAGCGCGGACTCTATTCATGAACGGGTCGCCGGCGGGCCGTCCTCGGGGAGCGGGAACTACGTCATCTCGCTGGCCTGAGGTCGCTGTACGGGGGGAGGGGGTTCTGCTAGAATTCTGCGCCGAATCGACGATGCAGGCAGCTCCACAGACGATCGCGTGTTAGACGTCAAGGAGGTCACCGTGCGCACAATTGGCCGTGCCGTCCTCATCAGCCTGGTGGTCGCCCTCGTGGCGGTGCAGCCCGCCCCGGCGGCCGAGACCGTGAAGATCGGCTTCATCACGTCCCTGTCCGGCCCGGCCGGCATCATCGGCAAGCACATGAAGGACTCGGTCGAGCTGGCGCTCGACCACCTCGGCCGCAAGGTCGGCGGGCTCGACGTCGAGATGATCTACGGCGACGACCAGCGCAAGCCGGACGTCGGCAAGCAGCTCGCCGACGAGATGCTCAAGAAGCACAAGGTCCACTTCGTCTCCGGCATCATCTGGTCGAACGTGATGCTGGCGGTGGCGCCCGCGGTGACCAGCGCCGGGACGTTCATGATCGGCACGAACGCCGGACCGCACGAGCTCGCCGGCAAGATGTGCCACGAGCTGTTCTTCACCACATCGTGGCAGAACGACCAGACGCCCGAGGCGATGGGCAAGTACATGCAGGACCAGGGCCTCACCGACGTGTACGCGATGGCTCCGAACTACGCCGCGGGCAAGGATATGATCCAGGGGTTCAAGCGGTACTTCAAAGGCAAGATCGTCGGCGAGGTGTACACCAAGCTCGGCCAGCAGGACTACCAGGCCGAGATCAGCCAGCTCCGCGCCGCCAACCCGAAGGTCGTCTTCGTCTTCTACCCCGGCGACATGGGCATCCAGTTCCTGAAGCAGTACGCCCAGTCCGGCCTGCGCGGCCAGATCCCGCTCTACTCGGTGTACACGGTGGACGAGATCACGCTGCCGGCGGTCAAAGAGGCGGCCGCCGGGAACTGGGAGACCCGCTACTGGAGCCCCGACCTCAAGAACGAGGCGAACCAGAAGTACATCGCCGACTTCCGGAAGAAGTATGGGTACACGCCGACCTTCTACGGGGCGCAGAGCTACGACGGGATCATGCTGATCGACTCGGCGATCCGCGCCGTCAAGGGTGACCTCTCCAACAAGAAGGGCATGATCGCCGCGATGCGGAAGGCCGACTACAGGTCGACCCGCGGCCCGTACAAGTACAACGTCAACCACTTCCCGATCCAGAACTTCTACCTGCTCAGGGCGGTGCAGTTGCCGAACGGTGAGCTGGAGATGCAGATCCAGAAGACGGTGTTCGAGAGCCACAAGGACGCCTACCACCAGGAGTGCGCGATGAAGTGGTAGGGCGCGCCGGCGTGCGCGTGCCAAGGGGCGCGGTCAGGCTGCGCCCCTTTCGTTTGCGGGCCCGATGACCCTGTTCCTCGTCCTCGAGCAGGGCCTCAACGGTCTCCAGTTCGGCGTCATGCTGTTCCTGATGGCGGCCGGGCTGACCCTCGTCTTCGGTATCATGAACCTGGTCAACCTCGCCCACGGCTCGCTCTACATGGTGGGCGCCTACCTCGCGACGATGTTCGTCCAGTTGACGGGCGCCTTCGTGCTCGCGGTGGTGCTGGCGCTTGCGGGGACGCTTCTCGTCGGCGTCGTCGTCGAGCTGGTGGCGCTCCGCACCCTCTACGAGCGGGACCACCTCGACCAGGTGCTCGCGACGTTCGGCCTGATCCTGTTCTTCAACGAGTTGATCGCCATCCTGTGGGGCCGCGCCGCGCTCTACTCGAGCCTCCCGGCGTGGCTCTCGGGGCACATCCAGGTGCTCCCCGGCGTCCGCTACCCGGTCTACCGCGCCCTGGTGATCCTCGTGGGCCTCGCGGTCGCGGCGCTCCTGTGGGTCGTGGTGTCCCGCACGCGGCTCGGCATGCTCATCCGCGCCGGCGCCTCGAACCGCACGATGGTCGCCGCGCTCGGCGTCAACATCCGCCTCCTCTACACGGTGGTCTTCGGCTTCGGCGCGGCGCTGGCCGGGCTCGCCGGGCTCATGGCCGGCCCGATCTACGCCGTCCAGCCGGGGATGGGCGAGCAGATCCTGATCCAGGTCTTCGTCGTCATCGTCATCGGCGGGATCGGGTCCATCCGGGGCGCGCTGGTGGGCTCCGTCATCGTCGGAATGGTGGACACGCTCGGCCGGGCCTTCCTCAAGCCGATGCTGGCCACGTTCCTCTCGCCGTCGGCGGCGGACACCGCCGGCCCCGCGCTCGCCTCGATGCTGATCTACATGCTGATGGCCGCGGTGCTGGCCTTCCGCCCGCAAGGGCTCTTCCCGGCCCGCGGGATCTGAGCCGTGGGCTCGCCGACGCGCGTCGTCGTGCTGGGGCTGGGACTGCTCCTGCTGGCGGGGGTTCCGCCGGCGGCGGCGGTCTTCAACCAGCCCTTCTACGTCGACCTGTTCCGCCGCGTCATGATCTTCGCCATCGCCGCGCTGAGCCTCGACCTGATCCTGGGCTACGGCGGGATGGTGAGCTTCGGGCACGCGGCCTACCTGGGCGTCGGCGCGTACGCGGTAGGGGTCCTCATGCACCACGGTATTCACAACGGCTTCGTCCAGTGGACGCTCGCGGTCGTCGCGTCCACCCTGGTCGCGCTCGCGATCGGCGCGGTGTCGATCCGGACGAGTGGCGTCTACTTCATTATGATCACGCTGGCGTTCACCCAGATGTTGTACTACCTCGGAATCAGCGTCGAGGAGTACGGCGGCGACGATGGCATGCGGCTGGCGACGCGGAGCCAGTTTCCCGGTCTGATGGATCTGAAGAATCCAACGGTCTTCTACTACCTCGTGCTGGGGGTCCTCCTGATGTTCCTGTACATCGGGCACCGGCTCGTCAACGCGCGCTTCGGGATGGTCATCCGGGCGGCGAAGTCGAACGAGCCCCGGGCACGCGCGATCGGGTTCTCGCTCTACCGCTACAAGCTCACCGCATTCGCGATCGCCGGCGCCATGTGCGGCGTCGCCGGGGCCCTCCTCGTGAACCAGACCGAGTATCTCACGCCGGAGTTCATGCACTGGACGCGCTCGGGCGAGATCATGTTCATGGTGATCCTCGGTGGCATGGGGACGCTGGTCGGCCCCATCATCGGCGCGGCGGTCTTCCTCCTGCTCGAGGACGTCCTCTCCGCCTGGACCGTCCACTGGCAGATCATCCTTGGGCCGTTCCTGATCCTGGTCGTGCTCTTCGCAAAGCGCGGTCTGTTCGGCCTCCTTCCCGGCGCGGCGTCGCGGAATGGCTGAGCCGCTGCTCGCGATCCGCGGGCTCACCAAGAGCTTCGGCGGCCTGCGCGCCACGGACGGGGTCGACCTCGATGTGCTCGAGGGCGAGACGCGCGCCATCATCGGCCCCAACGGCGCGGGCAAGACCACGCTGATCGGTCAGCTCGCCGGCGACCTCCGTCCCGACGCCGGGGCTATCCGCTTCGCCGGCCGGGACGTCACCCGTCTCGGCACCCCGGTGCGATCGCGGCTGGGGCTGGCGCGCTCCTTCCAGATCACCAGCATCTTCCGGAACTTCTCCGCCCTCGACAACGTGGCCCTCGCCGTCCAGGCACATTCCGGCCACAGCTTCCGCTTCTGGCGGCCTGCGCACGCCGAGCGCGCACTCCGCGAGCCGGCGCGCGCGGTCCTCGAATCCGTGGGGCTCGGCGCGCGAGCCGACGTCCTCGCCGCCAACCTCGCGCACGGCGAGCAGCGGCAGCTCGAGATCGCCATGGCGCTGGCGGCGAAGCCCCGCCTGCTCCTGCTCGACGAGCCGGTCGCGGGCATGGGGCTCGAGGAGTCGCAGCGCATGGTCCGTTTCCTCGGCGCGTTCAAGGGACGGGTCACGATCGTGCTCGTCGAGCACGACATGGACGTCGTATTCTCCCTCGCCGACCGGATCTCGGTGATGGTGTACGGCCGAATCATCGCCACCGGAACGCCCGAGGAGGTCCGCGGCAACGAGCAGGTGCGGAAGGCCTACCTGGGCGAGGACGCGGCCCTCGCATGCTGACCGTCGACGCGATCGAGACGGCGTACGGCGTCAGCCAGGTGCTCTTCGGCGTGAGCCTCAGGGTCGACGCCGGGCAGGTTGTGACGCTGCTCGGCCGCAACGGCATGGGCAAGACCACCACGGTACGCTCGATCATGGGCATCGCCCCGCCCCGCGCGGGCCAGATCCACTTCGACGAGCGGCCGATCCACGGGCTGCCGCCCTACCGCGTCGCCCAGGCCGGGATCGGCCTCGTGCCCGAGGGCCGCCAGGTGTTCCCGAACCTCACGGTGCGCGAGAATCTCGTCGCGACCGCCGCCAACCGCAGCGGCGCGGCGGAGCCGTGGACGGTCGAGAAAGTCCTCGAGCTCTTTCCACAACTCGGCACCCGCCAGCGGGTCTTCGGCGGCGCGCTCTCCGGTGGGGAGCAGCAGATGCTCGCCATCGGCCGCGCCCTCATGACGAACCCGCGCCTGCTCATTCTCGACGAGGCGACCGAGGGGCTCGCGCCGCTCGTGCGGGCGGAGATCTGGCGCTGCGTCGGGCGCCTCAAGGCACGGGGCCAGTCCATTCTTCTCATCGACAAGGACGTGGGCGCGCTGACCCGGCTCGCCGACGCCCACTATATTCTGGAAAAAGGCCAGATCGTCTGGACCGGAACATCATCCGAGCTCAAGGCCCGCGAGGACGTCCAGCACCGGTACCTGGGCGTATGAAGACGAAGGCGGCGGTCCTCTTCGAGGCCGGCAAGCGGCTCGAGATCCACGAGGTCGAGGTCGGGGCGCCGCGCGCCGGCGAGGTGCTGATCCGCATGGCGGCCGCCGGCATCTGCCACACGGACCTGCACGTGATGACCGGCCACGCGACGGCGCCGCTGCCGGCCGTGCTCGGCCACGAGGGCGCGGGCGTGGTCGCCGAGGTGGGCGCGGCAGTCGGGACCGTGAAGCCCGGCGACCACGTGATCCCGCTCTGGCGGCTCTCCTGCGGCGTCTGCGAGTACTGCAGCGACGGCCGGCCCGCCCTCTGCGGCGAGGGCATGCAGGTCCGGTCGTCGGGCTGCCTCCTCGACGGCACGACGCGCTTCACCCTGCGCGGCGGCGCGATCAAGCACTTCTGCGGCGTGTCGAGCTTTTCCGAGTACACCGTCGTGCCGGAACGGGCGGTGCTGCGGATCCCCGCGGACCTCCCGCTCGACCGCGCTGCGCTCCTCGGCTGCGCGGTCGTGTCAGGGGTGGGCGCGGTGTTCAACGCCGCGCGGGTCAGGCCCGGCAGCAGCGTCGCCGTCTTCGGCACGGGCGGCGTCGGGCTCAACGTGGTGCAGGGCGCCGCGCTCGCAGGCGCGGGAATGATCGTCGCGGTGGACCGGGTCGCGCAGAAGCTCGAGTGGGCGCGCCGCTTCGGCGCCACGCACGCGGTGGACGCCGGGCAGGGCGACCCCGTCGCCGAGATCCGCGCGCTCACCGGCGGCAAGGGCGTCAACTACGCCTTCGAGGTGATCGGCGAGCCCGCCGTCATGCGCCAGGCCTACGATGTGCTCGCCAAGCGCGGCGTCTGCGTGGTGCTCGGCGTGACGCCGCCGACCGCCGAGGTGCGCGTGCCGGCGCTCTCGCTCGTCTTCGAGGAGCGCGTGCTGACGGGCTCGATCTACGGCGCGGGCGCGCCGCGCGTGGAGATCCCGAAGCTGATCGCGCTCTACCGCGCCGGCAAGCTCCTGCTCGACGAGTTGCTGACGCGCCGCTATCCCTTCGCCCAGATCAACGAGGCGTACGCGGCGCTCGAACGCGGCGAAGTTGCCCGGAGCGTGGTGACGTTCTGATATCGTGAAGGCGTGAGCTGGATCGACCACGCCTTCCCGCGGACCGCGACGCCCTCGGGCCTCGTCGGGCGCGTGCTCGGGCTCAACCCCGGGATGATGACGGGGCCCGGCACCAACACGTATCTGGTCGGTCGCCGCGACCCGGTCCTCATCGACACGGGCGCGGGCGTGCCCGACTACCTGCCGTTGCTGGAAGCCTATCTCGCCGAGCGTGGCTTCACGCAGCCCGCGCGCGTCATCCTCACGCACCGCCACCGCGACCACATGGGCGGCGTCGGCCAGCTCCGCGCGCGCTTCAAGGGGCTCCGCGTCGCGAAGATGGTCCATCGGGACTCGGGGCTCCCCGAGCCGATGGAGGACCTCCGCGACGGCCAGAAAGTGGAAGGGGAGGGCGTCACGCTGATCCCCGTGTACACGCCGGGCCACGCCTCCGACCACCTCTGCTATTACCTGGTCGAGGAGAAAGCGGTCTTCACGGGGGATGTCATCCTCGGCGGCTCGACGACGGTGATCCCCTCCGACGACGGCGACCTCGCCGACTACATGAGCTCGCTCCGGCGCCTCCAGCAGCTCGACGTGCGCCGCATCTACCCGGCGCACGGCCCCGTCATCGAGGACGCGCCCGCGAAGATCCAGGAGTATATCGACCACCGGATGATGCGCGAGCGGCAGATCCTGGAAGCGCTCGGCGACGGGCTGCTGACGATCCCGGCGATGGTCGAGCGGATCTACGCCGAGGTCCCGAAGGCGCTCCACGCCACGGCGGCGATGTCCGTGGAGTCGCACCTGAAGAAATTGAAGCGCGAGGGGCGCGT
>Ga0209640_10005628_pt1 | contig 10947 bp, 7 predicted proteins | sample RifCSP10_1_FD_184018 | JGI IMG/M metagenome (GOLD analysis project Ga0209640, IMG submission 184018) | Soil microbial communities from Rifle, Colorado - Rifle CSP2_sed 10_1 (SPAdes) (version 2) | ecosystem: Environmental > Terrestrial > Deep subsurface > Rock core/Sediment | place: Rifle...
TGTAGCTGACCTTGGCCGGGGTGGACTCGGCCAGGACGACGTCAGCTACGTCGAGCGCCTGCACGACAACCGCGTAGGTGCCGGTAGCCAGCCCTTCGGCCGGCAGCAGGAGCGGCTCGCCCAGCGGGACAGTCCGCTCAGTGCCGTCGAGCGGGGCATTGTTCTGTGAGTCCGCCAGCCAGGCCCTGAATTTCACCACACCGGCCAAGTTCTGGGTGGTCACGGTCACCAGGAAGTCGGGTTGCTCCGCGTTCGGAACTTGGACCTCCGTTACGTTCAATCGCGCCGGGGGAGGTTCGAAGGTGAATTCTCCGCTGGTCTCCGACAACAGGCGGCCGGAGGCGTCGATGGCGCTGACGATCAGGGTGTACTCGCCGCCCGAAACGAGGCTCGCGGTGGCAATGGTATTGACGTCGGAGAAAGTGATCAACGATTGGGAGAGCACCGCCTGTCCGGTATCTTTGCTGATGATACTGACATTAAGCTGGCGGATCTTCTCCGGTTGGATGATATCCAGGTTGAAAAGGATGCCTTCGCCCTCCGAAAGGACCTTGCCCCTCAAGTGGATTTCGGACGGCGGAACAAAGTCCTGGCTGGAAACGAATGTGATCGGGGCCGAGGCCAGGGTGATTTCGTCTTTCAGGCCGATCTTCAAGGTTGCGGACTGCTGCCCAGCCGAAGGGTAGATCGTGGACTTGGCGGTCCACTGATTGCTCAGGATGGCGGTCACATTGGCCAGCCCGAAGGTTAGCGTGCTCTGTTCTTTGAATTCAGCGATGCCCCCGGTGGGGTCTGCGAGTGCCTCCAGCTCTGCCTCCGTGACGGCGTAGCCGAGCAGCCCGACCGGATAGACCTGTACCCGATTCTGATTTGCCAGGTTGATGACCTCGGATGCGGTGCGGGTACCGCAGTTGTCGGTGCTGGCAGTAAACAAGATCACCGCCCGGCGGCCGGGCGCTCCACCCAGCTTGTTGACCGCTTGATAGACGCCCTCATTCAGGCAGGATCCCCCGGAGGGTTTGGGGGTCAGCGTCTGAACGGCGGCCGAAAGCCGGTCCTTAGCCTGAGTGAATTCCAGCACAATTGGTGCTGTGTCGTCGAACTTCAGGATCGCAATATTCGAGTTCTCGGGAAACCCGCCCAGCGCACTTCCGATCGTACTTCTGACCGACTTCCAGGTCGCACTGGCCGTGCCGGTGCCGAGGGTCTTGCTGGCGTCGATCAGGAGCACCAGCGACCACGGGGTTTCCAGCGCCTCGACCGTGGCCGGGTAGGCGTCGCCCTGGAGCTCGAAGGTGCCGCTTTCGATGTCGGCTCGCAGAACTTGCCCTTCCCCGTCCAACAGGCTGAAGGTAGTCTGCAGCAAAAGCCCCAGGTTGCCGGAGGTCGAGGTGGATTGTTGGGGCTCGAGGGTCTCATGGATATGGATGGTTGACGGGCCCGCCTGGAACGATTGCAGCGGCAAGACCGCCAGCGAGAGCAACGCACCCCTTATAGTCCAACGACGGCGAGTGGGCATCAATGGATGGCTTTGGGTTGGATCGGATGGCCGAGAAGCTGAAATATTATATGCGCAATCGTCCCCAGTCCTTCAGTACCTGCAGGGCAGCCAGCCGGCCCGGAGCGCCCGTGATACCCCCGCCTGGATGAGTGCCCGAACCACACTGGTAGTACTGGCGGATAGGCGTGCGATAGCGGGCGTACCCTGGTGCCGGGCGCAGGAAAAAGAGCTGCGAAAGGCCGAGTTCACCCTGGAAGATATTCCCTTCGGTGAGCCCGGTCATCTCTTCGATATCCAGGGGGGTCAATACCTGGCGGTGCAGCAGGATCTGCTTGAGGTTTGGAATGTACTCCGACAGGGTATCGATCACCGCATCGCCGAAAGCCTGCTTCCGTTCGGTCCAGCTGCCCTCGGATAAGTGGTAGGAGGCGTACTGGACGAAGCAGGACATCACGTGCTTACCGGGGGGAGCCATTCCGGGATCGATCATCGAGGGGATCACGATGTCAATATAGGGCCGGCTTGAAAACCCACCGTACTTTGCATCATCGTAGGCGCGCTCGAGATAGCCGATGCTCGGGCTGATCGAGATGGCCCCGCGCAGATGCGGGCCCGCCCTGGGCCAGCAGGCGAACTCGGGGGCCGCGTCGAGGGCCAGGTTCACCTTGCCCGAGGAGCCGTTCAGGCGGAAGCGCTGCAGGTCGGCAACCAGCTCCTCCGGCAAGAGATCAGAGTCGATCAGTTCGGTGAACGTTCTCCGGGGATCCAGGCTCGAGATCACCGCTCGCGCCCGGTGCTCGCTGCCGTTCTCCAGCGCGACCCCGACGGCTTTGCCTGCCTTCACCAGAACTTGAGCAACCGGGGAATCGGTCTCGACCGCGGCTCCAAACGCCTCGGCGGCCCGGGCTATGGCCCCTGAGACACTCCCCGTCCCGCCTTTAGCAAAGCCCCAGGCCCGGAAGACCCCGTCAATCTCGCCCATGTAGTGGTGGAGTAATACGTAGGCCGTTCCGGGAGAACGGGGACCGAGGAACGTGCCAATGATTCCGCTGGCGGACATCGTGGCCTTGAGCGCTTCGGTGTCGAACCATTCGTCCAGGAAGTCGGCCGCGCTCATCGTCATCAGCTTGAGGAAAGTGTGGAGGTTCTGGCCGCCGATTCCGAGCAGCTCGCGGGCCAGCCGCGCCAAGCGGAGAAGCTCCATCGGATTAAGCGAGGTCGGATCCGGGGGTGCCAAGCCCAGGATCGGCTTGACCGCCTTGGCCATGAAATACATCGCTCGGCCGTATTCCTCGTAGGCTTCGGCATCCCGCCCAGAATGTCTGGCGATTTCCCGCAAGGTCCGGTAGTGATCGTCATCGCGGAAAAGCCGATCTCCGTTTGGCAAGGGAGTCAGGGTGCTGGGGAGGGGGAGCAGGGTCAGCCCGTGCCGGGGCAGCTCGAGATCTTGAATGATCTCGGGCCGCAGAATGCTGACTACGTAAGAGAACACCGAGTATCGGAACCCCGGGTAGACCTCCTCGGTCACCGCCGCGCCGCCGATCACCGGACGCCGTTCAAGCACGAGCACATCGAGGCCGGCCCGCGCCAGGTAGGCTGCGGCCACCAGGCCATTGTGGCCAGCCCCTACCACTATCACGTCATGCTCTCCGCTCATCCGGTCGGGTCGGCCGACGGCCTGGCCCGTGCACCCTCCCGCTTATGGGGTGGATCGTAGAAGGGCTTGGGCACGATCCGGGCCGGAACCCGCTCCCGCTGATAGTCGACGGTCATCTCGAGCTCGACGAGCGATCCCACGACCGCGTGTTGCCGCTCGAGGCTGGCCAAGGCGATGAACCGCTTGAGCAGCGGCGAGAAACCCATGCTGGTCGCCTGACCGATCTGCCGTCCGCGGCGATAGACCGGCGCTGCGAGGCGAGAGGCGCGGCCGGCAACTTGAGGCGGTAAGTCGTGCCGACCGAACAGTCGATCGAGCTCCGACCAGTCCACCGCCAATCCCACCAGAGACCAGGTCGAGCCTACCCGCGCTTCGTGAAGCAGCGCCCGGCGTCCGACGAAGTTGGCGGCACTCAGGGCCACGGCCCAGCCCAAGCCCAACTCTAAGGGTGACGACTTCCGGGTCTCGGTCAAAGCCTTCAGGCTGGAGATGTAGTCGACCTCGATGAGTAGCAGTCCGGCTTCGAGCCGCGCCAGGTCGAGCGCGGCAAGACCGGCCGGCAGCAACCCATAGTCCGCGCCGGCGGCCATCAGTCGCCGCCAAACGGAGCCAGCCTCGGAGGGATCCAACCAGATTTCGTACCCCAGGTCGCCGGTGTACCCGGTCCGTGTGATGACCACTGGTGCGCCGCCGATCTCGCCTTCGGTGAGGTGGTAATACCGGAGGGTATCGAGATCCTCAGCGCCGGCGGCCTGTCGCAGGATCTCCCGCGAGCTGGGACCTTGCAGGGCGACCGCGGCCACTCGATCCGAGACGTCCTCCACCTCAACCTCCAGCCGGTACCCGCAATCCTGGAACCAACGCAGGCTTGGGTCGGCGGCCGTGATTCGGAAGCGGTCCGGGGCGAGTTTCCAGACTGTCCCGTCGTCGATCACCTTTCCGTCGTCGTCGCACCACGGAGTGTAGAGAATCTGCCCGAGGCGGCACTTGGAAACGTCCCGAGTTACGATCCGACTGACCAGTTCACCGGCCTGGGGCCCTCGAAGGTCATATTTGAAGAGCGGTGACACATCAATCAGCGCCGCGCTGTTGCGGATGGCAAAGTACTCCCGCTCGTGGGTGTGCTGGTAAGTTACCGCGGCGAGGTAACCGGACCACTCGCGCCACTCATTGCTCTTGCACAGGGGTGAGGTGACCGAGTGAAAGGGGGACGGAATCGGCATAAGTTGTGCGCCGAGTCGAATTGTACTTGCCTTCGATTTGAGGGGTTCGCCCTCCAGAGCCTGGCGGGCAACGGTGAAGCGGCGCTAGCCGTCGTCCCAGATGCGGAGCAGCTTGTCGTGGACGCTCTTGAGGCTGCCCACCCATCCCGAGCCGTCGAAGATATTGTCTTGTGACACCCAGCCCTGAGTGCCTTCGAAGGCGACTCGCCACCAAAATACACCTTTGGCAAAGACTCCGTTCAAACCATTGATGTGCGGCAGGATCACGCCGCTGGCATCCTGGGGAACGGTGGCAAGGACGGCATAGTGATCGCCGGGCCCCAGGCGCACCGCGGCCGGGGCAATGGTCAGGATCGGATCGCCGGGGTGGAAGACGGTCGAACGGTCCAGCGGCTCGAGGGCGACCATTGCCAGTCCATTGGCGACCAGGCGTTCTTGACCGTCGGAGGGCCGGTTTACCACTCGCCCGTTGACCCACATGGTCGAGGACCCGCCGCCGTCCTGATTGATTCCCCACTCAGCACCCAGGGTATCCAGGCAGAACCGACCCAGCTCGTCGGTCGTCATCCCGATGCTGTACCCCGGCTGCCTGCCGTCCACAACCACGAAATAAATGAAATCGTCGTTGAAACACACAACCGTGCGTGGATGGCGCTGGACTGCCCCCAGGTTGTCATCAAAACTCAGGATTTCCGATTCCTTCAGGAAATTGAAACTCCCGCCGATGCTGGCGAAGGTATTGGACCAGTCCCAGTTCGCGTAGGTCTGGCAATCGGTCTCGAAGTGAGTGATCTGCTGCGTCAAACCTACTCGTTCGCCGATCCCGGCGCTCTCTAGCAGTCGCTTGCCAGCCTCTCCCCGGGCTGAAAGCACGACGTGATCGAACTGAATCGGAGTGGAGCCCCAGCCATCCCGAATGCCTCGAATGTACCCGATGGCCATTCGGGAACCCGGTGAGATGCCGGCCGGGCGCAACATTTCGACCGAGACCTCGACTCCACCGTCTGAAGTGTGCGTGTTAGGGTCAAATTGCGGTGTGTAGACCACGACGCCATCGTGGGATTGTTCGACATTGATCCCGACGATTTTCATATTTCGGCCGCGGTCAATGAACTGGACGAGCTGTTGGTCGGATTCGTGGTAGGCACAGCCGCCGACAAACGCCGACCCGTCGGATTTCCAGGCGAAGCCGCTGCCGCCTCCAAGGTCGTCAAACCGTTTGATGTACCAACCCGACTGAATCATTCCGGTCTCCGGGATCCCGGTCTCGGGGTCATAGAAGATCCCATTGATCGCGACCGAAACTCTGCCCAAGGTGTCCCATGATCCCGCCCAGGGAACGACCGAGCCGTCGTAGCGCCGGGCCATCCCGCTTACCGCCTCGGTGCCTGCGTAGAGACTCCCCTGAGCCAGGAGGCTGTCAACGATGAGGTCTTCTCGGCTTCGGTCCATTCGAGCGACATAGGCCTGGTTGGGGCCAGGAAGCGTGAACTGCTGATATTCGATGCCCTCTCCCACCGGTGCCCACTCCGCGGCAGATAGCGCCACTCCAGCCGGGCGGAGCAGGGCAAGGGACCAGAGCAGGAATATTGCAGCAATGCGGAATTTCATGGGGAGTCCCAAGGTAGTCTAATTGCATTCAGTCCTCCGCCTGCTAGTACCCGAGACCTGCGCAAGCAGATTGTAGGGTGAACCCTTTTCGGTTAGGATGGGGGCCAATTCCCGGGCAAGACAAACCGAAAAGGGCTGGAAGTGCGGGTCAAGTTACCTTCGAATTGGCTGGTCACGGGACTCATCGTATTCGCGGCAGCCACAATCCTGTGGCTGCTGATCCCGCTGCTCACCTCTCCCGTCGCACAGGCTCAAATCGTCGTTCCTCGCTCGTTCCTCTCCGGCTTAAGCACGAACTACCGGACCGACAACCTGATTGGCAAGTTCGTTTCGCTGAGGTTGACCATATTGCGGGAATTAGCGCCGGGGTCACCAGGCGACCTGGAGGGGGACCTGCTGCGGCCGGTACCGACCGCCACCTGGCGGGATTTCGACGGGGCACCCCCGTTCACCGCCACCCCGACCATCACACCCACCCCGACCCACACGCCCACGCCGACCGCCACATCGACCCCGACCCGGACTCCCACCCGCACCCCAACCCGGACCCCGACCGAAGAGCCGGAGGAAGAGCAACCGCCGGCGACAGCGACCCCACCAGACGAGATCGAACCGGAAGTGGACGGAGGGACTCCGGATCCTGGCCCTGGTTTCCTGGGAGAGGGGGAGTGCCATGCCTCAATTTTCGTCAATGGCATTCGGGTCACGGACGCCCCAATCTCCTATGGGATGGCCTTGGTCAAACTGAAATACCAGGTGGTCGACTTCTCTGGTTTCTTCTTCTCCGACCCGCTCACGAAGGTCTCTGGAGGATCCACAGGGGAGGGGGGTTGGGACGCGAATTACGAAGGATCGATCGTATTCGAGATCGATACGGACTGGGTCTTGGAAGGGAAGAAGTACGACGTCAAATTGTGGGTCGTGGCGCAGGATAAGGGGGGGCACACAGATACCCGCTCGCTCGGCGACTACACAATGGATGAGAATTGCGATGGGGAGTGACTCCGCAGGCTGAATCGACTGATGGACCGAGCAGTAGGTTCAAGCGCTAGATCGTTGGTGGTGGACGGGGGTGATGGCGGTCCCGGATAACTTCGGACCTGGCAGATGGTTACGAACGGAGCCGTCCGCTCCGGGGAAGACTAGAACCGCCCGTGGCTGCCGTGCGCTCCGTGCCGAGTGCGTCCGTTTCAGGGTTCACGCCATGGTGACGATGATCTTGCCCTTATGGTTGCCGGTGCCAAAGAGTCGAAACGCCTGAGGCACCTCGGCGAGCTTGTACGGCCCTTCAATCACCGGTGCCATTTTGCCGGCCTCGAACAACTCATTCATGTAGGCGAGGTCCTTGTTGGGTTTCAAAGTAACGATACGCATATGCTTGTGGTAGAGCCGTGACAGCACCGGACGCAGGACCAGGGCCTGCAGGAGGCGCGGGGTGCTCCCCCCGACGGTGACATAGGTGCCGTCGGGATTCAGTGCACGCGCGTAAGCAAATGGCGAACGGTTGGTTTTCACATCGAGGATCAGGTCATAAGCCTTACGACGTTTGGTGAAGTCTTCCTTGAGGTAATCAATGACGTGGTCGGCTCCCATTGCACGCAACATGTCCAGTTTGCCGGGCTTGTCGACCACCGTCACCTCAACGTCGTGGAGTTTGGCCATCTGTAAGGCGAACGTACCGACGCCCCCGCCTGCCCCGTTCAGCAGCAGCGTTTGGCCGGACTGAATCCGGCCCACATCGATGAGACCCTGCACCGCCAGCATGCCCGCTTGGGGAATGGCGGCGGCCTGCTCGAAGGTCATTCTGGCCGGTTTGTGCGCGAGGCTCGCTTCCGGTGCACAGGCATACTCCGCAAACGCCCCGAAGCCGCTCATGCTCAAATCCCCGTAGACCTCGTCACCCGGCTGGAGCGTTTTGACATCTCCGCCCACGGCTTCAACCCGTCCAGCGATATCACAGCCAATGATCTTCACCTTCGGCGTGAAGAGACCGTTAGACATGCGAATTACGAACGGCGCGCCCTGCAGCAGCCCCCAGTCCCAATCGTTGACGGACGCGGCATGCACACGGACCAGGACTTCTCGGGCTTTCGGCGTGGGCTTTGGCACGTCCCTCAGTTCTAAGACGTCGGGCGTCCCGTAGCTTCCCATGACAACTGCCTTCATGAGTGTCTCCGATGATCGTGCATACCTGACATCGCCCCGACTCTGCAGATGGCGTTCGGGATATGCCAACGATGGAGAGCGGCATAACGGTCGCGAGCTGAGCGGCCCGGCTGCACCCGCTTCAGGCATCTTCGCGCAACAAGGGGCTCGAGGTCAATCGGTTTGGACGGCCCGCGGGCGGGTCCGCTCCAGCGAGGGGCTAGGCGGCTCGACGGCGCGCTCTGTTGGAGTACTCGCTTCGACAAGCGCCTAGGGACGCCCTCGAGAAGCTCCTAATCGATCGTTTTGATAGAGCCGACGACGCGGATGCAACCCGCGACATTCAGGACCAGCAGAGCCAGAAGGAGAAGATACAAGAGCCGGGCGACTTTGGAAGCGCGAGTGAGGGTAAGGGCGAGCACTAGAGCTGGATATAGGGACCAGAGCGCCCAGCGTATGAGTGCCTCAGTTAGGTCTCGCGAGCGGGAATCTGTTATCAGTTGCACCACTGCACCTGCGGCGATGTCAAGATAGGGGGAGAGAATTGTATAAAGGCCGAATGGAAATACAACGAGATAGGCAAGAGAATAGAGAAAGTCGACCGGACTGTGAAACAAACTCACCAGAGGAACGAGGGTGAAAACTGCGGCAGCCGCGATTGTACCTATCCCAAGGGCGAATCTTTGGCTCCAGCTACTAAACGCTCGCCGGTTAAGATCTCGGAAGTATTGCATCTCCGGCCGTGTAAGATCTGCAGCGAATAATCATCAGTAAGCCACGGGCCGGCTCCACGGAGTTGATAGGCGGCCAGCACGTGGTCCTGCGCGGTTTGGTGCTGGGTTCGGGGCAATGTACCGCTCAAACCAAACTGAAGCGTGGACCAGTTAGGCCGGAACCTGATGGAGTTGGTCGGCCATCGCCACTTCGGGCGATGCCGTGACGCCAGCTTTCTAATTTGCTTCACGAAACTCGGCCGACTGGAAGAGCTGGCGCGCCCTTGCCGCGTCCTCGTAGTCAGTAAGGAGGATGAGATCGTTGGGTTTGTCGGAGCTCCGGAAGACCCTAGGGCGGGGCTCCGTGGCGAGCTCAGTTCTCAGCTCACCGCTTTCTTCACGAGCGCGCCGATCTTTGCCTCTTCGGCGGCGGTCAACTCCTTCAGCGCGAAGGCGGTCGGCCACAGAGTGCCTTCGTCGAGGTTCGCCGCGTCGCTGAAGCCGAACGTCGAGTACCTCGCCTGGAACTTCTGCGCGCTTTGGAAGAAGCACACAACTTTGCCGTCCTTGGCATACGCGGGCATCCCGTACCAGGTTTTCGGGGAGAGGCCGGGCGCGCTGGCCATGATGATCGCGTGGAGCCGCTTGGCCATGGCGCGATCCGGTCCCGGCATCTCGGCGATCTTCGCCAGCAGGGCGCTTTCCCCGTCCGCCTTCTCCGCTTCCGCCTTCAACTCTCGGGCGCGCTCCTTCATCGCGGCTCGTTCGAAGTCCGAGAATCCCTTGGACTTCTTCTTACTCGCTGTGGTGCTCCTGGCAGACCTTTTCGCGACCTTCTTTGGGCTCATAGAAACCTCCTCATACTGACTTGGGTTGGAAACCTCGCCGCAGTTCGAATGCGGACCGCGCTATTATAAGATGCGCCGCCTAACGATTCGAGCTTAGCGGCGCCGCAAGCCATCCTTCATTTTAGTTCTCGCGCCGTGGCGGCGTCCGCTCCAGCGAGGGGTTAGGCAGACCTAAGACTTGCTGACTCGTTTTCTCCGCTGTCTGCTCGCGCGCAGGACTCGCCCTTTCGTTGCGGGGCGGACGACATCCAAGATAGCCTCAGGGTGGCTCGCGGCGACTTGGAGTAATACTCGCGCCGGTCCCTCTGGGCTACGGCGACCCTGCTCCCAGTTTCGAAGGGTTCCCAGACTGATGCCCAACATGGCGGCGAATTGTCCCTGGGAAAGTTCATAGTTCGTGCGAATGCGTCTGATGTTCGGACCATCCGCCACGAAAGCCCGCGAAGGCGACACCCGCCCGCGGCGGATCGCGCCGCTCTCTCGAATGCTCTCAACTAGGTCATTGAAAAGCTCATCTTTCATCGATACTCTTCCTCTACTAGCTTCCTCAACTGCCTCAACTGCGCCGGCGTTAGGTCGTCGCGCTCTGACTTGGGATACATCAGCAGCATGAACAGCTGTTCCTGGTTGGCAGCCCAGTAATAGATCACCCTCACGCCACCACGCTTGCCCCTTCCAGGCAGGGCCCAGCGCGCTTTCCGCAGCCCTCCAGTGCCTCTGATGAGGGGACCCAGTGTCGGCTTGCCGACCAAAGCAGCCTGCAGCTTTCGGTACTCCTCATCCGGCAGCAAGTCCCGAACTTGCCGGGTGAAGATCGATGTCTCAACGATTACCACAATGCACGAGCTCGGGACCGCCTACGGCAGCCTAGTATACGCCATTGGCGTAGTGATGTCAATAGCTAGCCGCAATAGAAGATCGAGAAGGGAGGGCTGCCTAACGGCCTCGAGCTGAGCCGCCCGGCAAGTCTACTCGTGAGTTCGCGCGGCCTCCAGGCCGGGTCGGCTCCAGCGAGTTGATTGTATGAAAGCGCTGCACCTCCCGCTACACTGGTAGTTGCCTAGCTACCGTTGCGCAAAGGAGGTGCAACATGTTGAAGCATTCCCATTATAAGGTCGGTTGCGACGCCCACAAGCATTACTCGTTCTTTTCGGTCTTTGACGGTCAGGGGCGAGCCGTCCAACGGACCCGGGTGGATCACCAGCGGGGCGCCATCCGGGATTTCCTCGCCCGTTTCCCAGCGGGAACC
>Ga0209640_10005629_pt1 | contig 10947 bp, 11 predicted proteins | sample RifCSP10_1_FD_184018 | JGI IMG/M metagenome (GOLD analysis project Ga0209640, IMG submission 184018) | Soil microbial communities from Rifle, Colorado - Rifle CSP2_sed 10_1 (SPAdes) (version 2) | ecosystem: Environmental > Terrestrial > Deep subsurface > Rock core/Sediment | place: Rifle...
CAGCCAGGGCCAAGCCGGGTGGCATTTCGGCCAAACCCTTGGGAATCCCCTCCCCCTCGAACATATGTTCGACCATGACCGAAACATACAACCCGCACCTGACAGATTCCATACCCTTGTCGACCGAAACGAGAATCTTTTTTCCCGAGCCGTGCGTCCCACGAATGGGGAGGTCTGGCGAGTGATATGTCGATGAGCGGCAACCGCCAACCCGACGAACTTCCAATGCCGGACGATGTGACGCTCGGGTCGGCAAGCCATCGAAGCTTCCCAACTTTCTACGCCTCCGAGATCCGTTCCGTCGTTGGGCTGGCATATGCGTTGAGTGGCAGCAGGGCGGCCGCCGAGGACCTGGCACAGGACGCGTTCTCTGCGGCGTTTGTGAGATGGGATCGAGTCGGTGTCTACGACAACCCTGGGGCCTTTGTGCGGCGGGTGGTGGCCAACCGGTCGGTCTCGCTGTTCCGTCGTCAGCTTCGGGAGGCGAAGGCGATGGTCAGATTGTCGAACAGCCGGCAGCACTACGTCTCGGAGCCCGACCTTCCCTCACCGGCGGCCGAGCTGTGGGCCGCGGTCCGCAAACTCCCCAAACGTCAGGCTCAGGTCGTGGCGCTCCATTACCTGGACGGACTCTCCCTTGCCGAGGTCGGCTCGGTTCTCGGTGTGTCAAAGGAGTCGGCAAACACCCATCTTCGGCGGGCCCGACAGACCCTCGCCGAACAACTCGCATATCTGGAGGAGCAATGAGCAATCTCGACCGACACCTGGACCTGGGTTCAACGCAACTGAAGGCGGTGGTGAGGGCAGCGCCGACACCGAGCTTCCGACCGCCCGATCCGCGTTCGAAGGTGACCGCCGGTCTGGCGGCGGCGGTGATCACGTTTGCATTGATCCTGCCGGTGGCGGTTCTGCTCGACTCGGAGGTGCTGCCCGCAGAGGGAGGCGCCTCGACCCTGCCGACTCCCGGCCCCGGAGATTTCGAGACAATGGTCGGGCGAATCACCCGAGCCGCCGCGGTGGAAGGCTTCTCCGAGCCGCGCGACTTCGTAAATGCGGCCGCAGCGACCAGCTACGGACTGGTCGCGGTGGGTCATCACACCGAGTTGGAGGGCGAACCGAGAGCCTGGATCGCCCCTGCCGACGGGCCCTGGTCGCGTATCGATCTGAGCGGTGTCGATCTGACCGGCGTCGAGTGGTTCGCCGATGTCATCGAGATGGACGGGCAGTTGGCATTGCTTGCCCTCGACATCCTCGAGTTCGACGGCGATCCAGCCAAGAGACGCCTGCTCGCTCTCACGTCATCTGACCTTTTCTCATGGACGAGCACGGAGGTCACTCCTGTCGAAGCACTCCAAATGGGGTTCACCAACGTGATCAGCATCGCTGTAAATGAGGACTACTCCTTGCTAGATGCGACCCGCTTCGGCGGCTCGGTGGCAGCGATTGGTGCAGCGATTGGTGTGGGAGCGGGCTCCGACTACGTCACGCTCGAGATTCTCACTTCCAGCGACTCGGGCAACACCTGGAGGGCCTCGGAGCAAGAGTCCTCCGAGACGACCAGCCTGAACGCTATCGCCTCCAACGGCACCCGGTTGGTGGCGGTCGGCGAGGAAAGGTCGTCCGAGATAGACGGTTTCACACCACTTGTCCTTTGGAGCTTGGACGGTCAAACCTGGCATCGAGGCGACATCGAGCATTCGAGCGAGATCGACACCCGGCTGCACGACGTGATCCCGATCGATGGTGGGTTTCTAGCCCAGGGGTCGACTTTCGCTTCGAATGCAGTCACCACCAGGTCCTACTGGGCCTCAGCCACGGGTGAGGTTTGGAAGAGAGTGGAGATCCCGGGACTCAATGAGATGGGCACGATCAGCTACGACCAGGGATTGCTCAGGTTGTTCCTGACCCCCAGCCTCGAAGCCAACAGCGACCGAACCGGCGCCTTGGAGATCTGGCAGGGCACGATCGAAATCGTTCCTGGTTCTTAGGGGCTGCTGTTCGAGCCGAGCGAGCCTTGCTGGAGCAGATCAAGTGTGTACAAGATCTCGTTGTCGCTGTTGTACAAATCGAGCGTCTCGGGGAGGCCCGTCGTGTCGATCTCATAGAGGATCCCGAAGCCTCGAATCGCCACGTCGCCGGTGCCCTGAGTCTCGATCCGCTCCTCGCTGCCGTTGGCAAAACGAACGACAACCGAGGTCACCGTTTCAGAGGTAACGCCGAGCAGGCCTTCCTCGCCTCCCTCGTCCACCTCGACACCGACGTTGATCAGGTCGGGCACGACCCACTCGGAGGCCAGGGCGCAATAGCTGCTGGTCCCGCCGGGTGTTAGCTCATAGACACACCATCCTGCCCCTCGTGCCGCTATCTCGATCTGCCAGTCGAGACCGCTAGCGAGGCTAAGGGCTGCCTCGGGCTCCATGGCGAACATCTCGAGGCGCGGCGTGTTGCCCTGGGTGATGGCTTCCGCAATGTCGACACTCTCGGGCCCATCGGCATTGATCTGTAGGCGCCACAAGGCGTTCACCGGTTCGAAGGTGTTCGTGCCGCAGTCGGAATGGTCCCCGAGGTGGATGACTCCGGTTCGGCCGGGTTCGGGGGATTCGAAGCTGGCCTCCCCTCCTGCCGCCTCGACGCAGGCGATAGCCGCATCTGCCGCGGCCTCATACTCGGCGAGAGTGATCAACGCATCCGAGAAGGCGGGTCGGACCGCAGAGGACGCGTCCGCGGCGAGGCGGGCGGCATACGCAGTGCTGATAGACCCTGTGAAACCTTCGAGTTCGATCTCGGTGACTTCGCGATGTTCGAGAGACGTGGCCTGGTAACTCTTCCAAGCCACAAGCCGTCCGTCGTGGGAGAATTCGGCGGGGTCGTTTCCGACCGCGGCAGCCGAGGCTGCAAGTGGGTTGTCGGCGACCGTCTCCGCCATCTCCGCGTCGTCGGTCAGGGAATCCCACTGATCGGCAGGTGAGGCTGTCGAAATCAACTGAGCCCAAGGAATCTCGGTATCAACCGCTAATAGCCGCCTGGAGATACCTGCCCAATCGCTGCCCAAAGCTTGGCGTGCCGCGGTGAGCACCTCGTCGGTGATAAGGCTGTCATCGCCGGTGTTCAGGAAATGGCCGTCGGGGCGCGATCCGACGACATAGCGGACCGTTGCTCCAGACGCGCTAGGCGAGAGTCGAGCTGCGGTCCAGGTTGTCTGATTGCTCCAGAGCAACCATCCCTCGTCGCCTGAGTCGAGTTCAAAGGTGAGCACGAAGGGCTGGGTCGTTGCCGCAGAGGTTGGGGGGAGTGGCGCCGGGGCATTGGAGAGTTCCGGGTCTGCGTCGTTCAAGAAGAACAGGGGTATGGCCAGCACGAATACGACGACAGCGGCGGCCACGGCAAGGACCGGGCCGTCCCAGATCGATGACGAACCGGTCTGGCGGGGGCGGGCTTCGACACGAGAAAGGACCCTGAGACGCGCCCGCTCAAATTCGGCGCCATCAGGCAGTTGCTTCCGGCATCGATGGCAAACCTCGAGGTGCTCTTCGAAGAGATCCCCGTCGTGACCCGGGAGGTCATCGGTCAAGTACCGATCGATCAACAGGTGTGGGCTCACGAAAGCTCCTCTCTCAGTAGTGCACGGGCGCGGTGCAGCCGGCTCTTGATCGTTCCCTCCGGAATTCCCAGCTCTTTCGACGCTTCTTCGATGGTGAGCCCCCGCATATTGACGGCTTCGACAACGCTCCGCATCGATTCGGAAAGCCCGGCCAATGCCGCAGCGACGTCGATATCGGTGCCAGGGTCCGCGAACGGCACTCCGGTTTCCGGCAAACGGTCCACCAGGAGATCGTGACCGCGCTTGCGCTGCTGTGATACCCAGCGATTGCGAGCGATGATCCAGATCCACGCGGCCACCGAGCCCTCTCCTCGATAGTCACCAGCCTTCGTCCAGACCGTGAGGAAGGTTTCCTGCAGCACATCCTCAACCTCGAACGGCGAGGCGCCTCGGCGGCGGAGTCGTGCAGCCACCAGGGGAGCTTCACTGTCGAATAGTCTCCCCAACGCCTGATCGTCTCCGGCCTTGACCCGCTCAAGCAGCGAGCGCCGAGTTCGTTCCAGCATCACCCACTCTGTCGCTTCGGACAGGAGGAAAGTTCCACTTGAGTCCTCGCATCAACGCGAGGTCCCCTAAACCGGGCTCACCTGCCCGCCCATCGCGGTCACCCTCCGGGCGATCAACTCGCGGACCTGGTTCCTGAGCTCATTCCCATCGGCCTGGGTCATCCCCGCGGTTTCGATGGCCGGATCGATCACCACCCGGATCAGCCCACCGTGCAACCAGGGCTGGCCAGGCGGCCACGCCTCGTAGGAGCCATGGATCGACACCGGCAACACCGGGAGGTGGCCGGTGAGCGCCATCGTGAACGCTCCCTTCTTGAAGGGCTTCATGACGCCATCACGGGGCCTGGTCCCTTCGGCGTAGATGATCAGTGATCGCCCCTTCCCGATCAGCTCCTTTCCCTGCCGGTTGACATCGGCGTGGATCGACCCCCGCGCCGCGCGATCGACCTCGACAACTCCCACAGCCCGCATCCCTTGGGCAAACACCGGAACCTTGAATAGCTCGGTCTTGGCCAGGAATCGCATGGGGAGCCGCACTGCGAGCAGACAGGCCATGATGTCGAGGGCGGAGAGATGGTTGGCGACGACCACATACGACCTGGCGGGATCGATGTGCTCCTGACCCTCAACCTCGAGCTTGGTGCCGGAACAGACCATCCATACCCGGCTCCAGGTCCGGATCACATGTTCGATGAACGGCGAGACATCGTTGATGGCGGCGGCGATCATCACGGTGGGAACGGCGACCAGGGTGGCGAGGACACCGGCGAGGAGGGTGACGACCGTCCTCGGGATGTCGATCACCCAGCGCATCACGGCGAGCGTAGCCAGCGGGTCTTAGCCTGAGCCCGTGGACAAGGACGAAGCGCGGCGTCGCTCCAGCCAGTCAGGGCCCGTCCCCGGCGATGTGGGGTCCCAAGTGGTGGCTGTGCTGTTCGCGTGGCTCTCCACCCGGCTCCCTGGGACCGCAGCTGCCTATCTGGCTATGAGCGACGAGGTGGATGTCAGCGCTCTGTTCGATCGGCTTCCGGGTTGGCGATGGGTGCTGCCCCGGATCGAGGATGACAGGACCATCACCTTCCGGGATCGAGACGTCACCAGGGAAACGCATCGATGGGGCATGACCCAGCCATCGGACCAGGGTCGGATCGTTCCAGTGCACGAGATCGATGTGTTCCTGGTTCCCGGTCTGGCCTTCGACGATTCAGGCGGGCGGCTGGGTCGGGGTGGCGGCTACTACGACCGGGTGCTCGCCGGTCGCCGCGCCGACAGCGAGGCGATCGGCGTCACCGTCGCCGGCCGGGTCATCGACACGGTCCCGGTCGTCGACCACGACCAACGGGTGGACTGGTTGGCCACCGAGGACGGTGTCATCCTGACCCAACCCATCCAGTGATCTTGTCGATCGTGATGAACACAGCCGGCCCCTGCGGTGGGCGGTCCTGGTAATGGTGGTACTTCGAGGTCAGGGCGGCGCGAGCGGCCTCCCACTCTGATCCGTCCTCAACCACCTGCGCCGGGCCGTCGACGCGGACCCACCACAACCGGGCCCAGTCGTCGTTGTAGTGGTCGACGAGCAGACTGGCTCTCGGGTTGGCGGCGATGTTCACCAGACGTTGGAGACGGGTCGTGGACTTCGGCTTGTCATCGACCATATGGACGATCCGGCCTGCGTCGAGAGCGAAGGTGACTGGAACCAGATGCGGCCCCCCGTCGGGTCGGGTGGTGGCCAGGTGGGCGATCGGCGAACGCTCGAGCCTCGAAAGGGCTTCAGCGCGGTCCATTCACACCGGTGAGCTGGCGCTCCAAAGTGGTCCACACCGCGTCGGCCCATCGACGGTGCCCCGCGGCGCTCACATGGAACAGGTCCGCGGCCCACAAGGATCGATCCGAGTACCAGTCCTCGGGGCGGTCGGCGCGCTGTTCGACGACGTGGGCGCCATGTCGGGCGGCGACCTTGCGATGAATACGATCGAACCCAGCGGAGCGATGCGAGAACAGGTGACGGAGCGGAGGCTGAAGACGAGGGATCGTCCCCAGGTCACCGACCCCGCTGAGGATGATGGTGGCCCCGGTGGACGCGAGGTCCCGCACCAGGTGATCCAGATTCCTCTCGAACCGCTTCCGCGAGACCCCGCGGAGCACGTCATTGGCTCCCACTGCCACGAAGATCAGGTCCGGATCGAACTCGATGGCCGCGGCCAGTTGCTGCTGGATGAGGTCGTGCGCACATGAGCCCCCGACTGCCACTGACTCGAGTATGACGTGATGATCGACCGCGAGACGCTGGCTGATCAGGGACACCCATACCTCCTCGGGTCCGGAGACACCCGGGGCCGTCACAGAGGAGTCGCCAAGGACCACCACCCGCATCTGCGGCAGTGTCGGGTCACCGAAGGACGCGGAAGGATCGAATTCCTCGAGGACCGGGGTGGGGCGGAGGACCGCATAAGCGGCCTCCAGGCCGATCACGACCGCTCCGGCGATCGCTCCGCGCTTGACCAGATGGCGAGCCATGACGTCGATATTGCCAGACGGCGAGAACTAGCTGCCGGATGCGTTCTGGATACGTGCTTTCAGACCGAAACGGCCACGTTTGCTGTCGGTCAGGTCGATGAAGGCCCCCACGGCGTCCGAAAACTCCGAGGGATCGTCGGGGAAGAACTCCAGATGGTCCCCTTCGATGTCGAAGGAGAAACGGTAGATCGAGGTTCGCTCTACCTTGACCTCGCGCATCGGCCATGACCCCATGTGCCGTCGCCCGGTGGTGATCCGAAATCGCGCATCGTCGATTTCGATCGTCACGTGTGTTGGCTCCAGTCTGGAGCCTTGTAGCCGCCCTAGGTGATAAGCCATCCCAAGACACAATCTAGCGGGCTTTTCCTCATGTTGAAACGGGAAAGAACGCCCGAATCCGCCGGTACAGTTTGCACTAGTCCTTGAAAGAGAACATGACAGACGGGCTCCCATCGCGAGTGGGCATGAACAACAGGGTCCGATTCGTCACCGCGACCACGCTGTTCGACGGGCACGACGCCTCGATCAACATCTTTCGGCGCATTCTCCAGGCATCGGGGGCGGAAGTGGTTCATCTCGGGCACAACCGCACCGGAATCGACATCGTGGAGACCGCCATCGAGGAGGACGCCCATGCCATCGCGGTGACCTCCTACCAGGGCGGCCATATGGAGTTCTATCGCTATGTCAGGGATCTCCTGGTGGAGCGGGATGCCGGTCACATCCGGCTCTTTGGCGGCGGTGGCGGGACCATCCTCCCCGGCGAGGGCGCTGAGTTGGCCGAATACGGCATCACCAGGATCTACTCCCCGGATGACGGCCGGGAGCTCGGTCTCCAGGGAATGGTGGCCGACATGATGGTCAGGTCGGACTTCGCAACCGGCGAGCTAGGCGACGAGTTCGATCTCTCCACGCTCACCACGGAGAACACCAAGGTCGTGGCCGGGCTGATCTCCGCCGCGGAGAACTATGGCGAGAAGTACGCCGATGTCTTCGAGCAAATCGAAGCCAAGGCCGCCGCCGCCGGCCTGGTAGTCGGAATCACAGGCACCGGTGGTTCCGGGAAGTCGAGCTTGGTCGATGAGATGGTGCGACGGCTCCTGCTCGACTTCGAGGACCTGCGGCTCGCGGTGATCTCGGTCGACCCCTCGAAGCGGCGCTCCGGAGGCGCCCTGCTCGGGGACCGGATCCGGATGAACTCGCTCCCGCATCCCCGTGCCTACATGCGCTCGCTGGCCACCCGCCAGCCGAACCTCTCGCTGTCACCCCATGTTCGCCAAGCGCTGGACGTGGTGAAGGCTGCCGGTTTCGATCTGGTGATCCTGGAGACCTCGGGGATCGGGCAGTCGGACACCGAGATCGTCGACTTCTCCGACCTTTCGATGTACGTGATGACACCGGAGTATGGGGCCGCCACCCAACTCGAGAAGATCGACATGCTCGACTTCGCCGACATGGTTGCGATCAACAAGGCGGACAAGGAAGGGGCGCTCGACGCCCTGCGCGACGTGCGCAAGCAGTACAAGCGAAACCACCTCGAGTTCAATGCCGACGATTCCTCGCTGCCGATCCACCTCACGGTTGCCTCCGACTTCAACGACCCGGGCACCAATCGGCTCTACAAGGCCTTGGTTGGCGCTCTGGGGGAGAAGGGATTCGGGCTGGAGTCCACGATCGACCTGCCGACCAGCGACACCGCCAAGCGACACGTGGTCCCCCCCGAGCGGACCCGTTACCTGGCTGAGGTCGTCGCCAGGGTTCGCGAGTACGACTCCTGGGTCGACGAGCAATCGGGGGTAGCGGAGAGGCTCTACCAGCTGCGTGGTGCGGCGGAGTCCGGCCTCGACGTCGAACAGGTGAGCGCCGTCGTCGTCGAGAAGCTCGACCCCGAGAACCGACGGGCCCTGGAGCACTGGGAAGGGATGCTTGCCGAGTACGGAGGGGAGCAGTTCATCTATCACGTGCGAGGCAACGAGATCAGGGTGCCGTTGCATCAGGAGACACTGAGTCACACCCGGGTGCCCCGGGTTGCCCTGCCCCGTTATCGATCCTGGGGCGATCGTCTGCAATGGCTGCTCCAGGAGAACGTCCCCGGTGAGTTTCCCTACACCGCGGGTGTCTTCCCCTTCAAGCGGGGCGAAGAGGACCCCGCCCGAATGTTCGCCGGCGAGGGACCGCCCGAACAGACCAATCGGCGTTTCCACTACCTGGCTGCGGACACCACGGCGAAGCGTCTGTCGACTGCCTTTGACTCGGTCACGCTGTATGGAGAGGATCCCCACGAAAGACCAGACGTCTATGGCAAGGTGGGCAACTCCGGGGTATCGATCGCCAGCTTGGACGACGCCAAGAAGCTCTATTCCGGCTTCGACCTCTCCGACCCGGCAACTTCGGTGTCGATGACGATCAACGGCCCGGCCCCGATGATCCTCGCCTTCTTCATGAACGCTGCGATCGACCAGGCATGTGAGCGCCACATCACCGAGCACGACCTCTGGGACGACGTCGAAGCCAGGATCACCGAGCTCTACCACGACCGCCCCCGCCCCGTGTATTCGGGGCCGCTGCCACCTGGCAACGATGGGCTGGGGCTCCGTCTGCTTGGAGTCACCGGCGATCAGGTGCTTCCTGCCGCGGTCTACGAGCAAATCAAGCAGGAGACGATCCACCGGGTCCGTGGGACGGTCCAGGCCGACATTCTCAAGGAGGATCAAGCACAGAACACCTGCATCTTCTCCACCGAGTTTGCGCTGCGGATGATGGGCGATATCCAGCAGTACTTCGTGGACAACGACGTGGACAGCTTCTACTCGGTGTCGATCAGCGGTTATCACATGGCCGAGGCGGGCGCCAACCCGATCACTCAGCTCGCCTTCACCCTGGCCAACGGTTTCACCTACATCGAGAATTACCTGGCCCGGGGCATGGACATCGACGACTTCGCCCCCAACCTCTCCTTCTTCTTCTCCAACGGGATCGACGCCGAGTACGCGGTGATCGGCCGGGTGGCCCGTCGCATCTGGGCCAAGGCGATCAAGCACTGCTATGGCGGGAACGATCGGTCCCAGAAGCTGAAATACCACGTGCAGACCTCGGGGCGGTCGTTGCACGCCCAGGAGATCAGCTTCAACGACATCCGGACCACGCTCCAGGCCCTCTATGCCATCTTCGACAACACCAACAGCCTCCACACCAATGCCTACGACGAGGCGATCACCACCCCCACCGAGGAGTCGGTGCGGCGAGCCGTCGCCATCCAACTCATCATCAACCGGGAGCTGGGCCTGACCAAGAACGAGAACCCGCTTCAGGGGAGCTTCATCATCGAGGAGTTGACCGACCTCGTGGAGGAGGCGGTGCTTCTCGAGTTCGAGCGTCTCAACAGCCGTGGGGGAGTGCTCGGCGCCATGGAGCGCCAGTATCAGCGGACCAAGATCCAGGAGGAGTCGCTCTATTACGAACAGCAGAAGGAGTCCGGCCTCTATCCGATCGTGGGGGTCAACACCTTCATCTCCAAGGCAGGGTCGCCGTTCGTGGTCCCCCAGGAGCTGATCCGCTCCACCGACGACGACAAGAAGCGACAGATAGCCAATGTGCGCGCGGTTCAGGACCGGAATGCGGAGGTGGGACCGGCGGCCCTGACCGCGTTGCAGCAATTGGCGGTCTCCGGCGGGAACATCTTCGCCCAGCTGATGGAGACGGCGAAGGTCGCCTCATTGGGTCAGATGAGCCGGGCCCTTTACGACGTCGGTGGCCAGTACCGGCGCAACATGTAGCGGTCGGCGAGAATCCAGTCCCCGCTGTCGATTTGGGCTGGCCGCGTTCGTAGTGGGTATGAAGGGAGAGGCAAGGTGCCTCCCCATAGAGAGGAGATCATGATGACTCAGTACCTGCTCTCGGTGTACGACACCGCAGGAGCCGAAGAACTCGCCGCCGAGGAGATCGAGCAGATCTACGCCGATGTCGACGCAGTCAACGCCGAGCTCAAGGCGGCCGGTGCCTGGGTATTCGGTGGAGGTCTTCACCCCGCCGAGACCGCCACCGTCGTCAGCGCCCAAGGCAGCGAGACGATGATCACCGACGGGCCGTACGCGGAGACCAAGGAGCAGATCGGCGGCTTCTGGATCATCCAAGCCCCGGATCTCGACGCCGCTTTGGAATGGGCTCGCAAGGCAACCGTTGCCTGTCGGGGCCCCATCGAGGTGCGTCCCTTCCAGGACGAGCCCGAAGTCTGAGGTGACCACGCCCGGCTTCGAAATCTCCCTCATCGACCGGATCTTCCGGGAGGAATCCGGCAAAGCAGTCGCCACCCTGATCCGCCTC
>Ga0209640_10005630_pt1 | contig 10944 bp, 12 predicted proteins | sample RifCSP10_1_FD_184018 | JGI IMG/M metagenome (GOLD analysis project Ga0209640, IMG submission 184018) | Soil microbial communities from Rifle, Colorado - Rifle CSP2_sed 10_1 (SPAdes) (version 2) | ecosystem: Environmental > Terrestrial > Deep subsurface > Rock core/Sediment | place: Rifle...
ACCCTCCAATAGTGGGAAGGTCAACTTCGATATTCAGTAGCTTCCTTCTCCCGAATCCGTTCGCGTTCTCTCCGTGCCCTGCATATACCCACCGTTGAAAGGTCCAGCGCCGGGGCGCACTTGACCTTCCCACCGTGGCAAGCCGTAGCGTAGCTGCGTATTGGATTCACAACAGGAGAACGGCAATGATCGAGATGCAAATCGACGATATGACCTGCGACCGCTGCGTCTCGACGATCACCAAGGCCGTGCACTTGCTCGACCGCGCGGCGAAGGTCGAAATCGACCTGGCGGCCAAGCGCGTGCGGGTCGAAAGCCCGCTCGGTCCGGTGAAGCTCGTCGCCGCGATTCGCAGCGCGGGATTCAAGCCGACCGCCGCGTAGCCGAACGCGCCAAGGCTCAACTACAAGGAGATTTGTCATGGAATGGCTAACGCAAAACTGGATCTGGGTGGCGTTGATCGTCGGCGTAATTTGGCTGCTTTCGCGCAGCCGTCATGGAGGCATGATGGGCGGATGCGGCACCCACGGCATGGCTCATGAGGGTCCTGCCGGGGAAGGCAAGGACCGAACCGCGGACGCTCCCCGGACTCCAGTGACGAAAGAGAAGGCGGGGCAAGCCGCGGAAGGCGGCGCGTCCACTCATCATCGCGGTCGAGGAGGGTGCTGCTGAGCGGGCGTGCTCTTTGTGCGGAGAATCACGGCACGATGAGCACGTTCCGCCGCAGAAAATTTCTCGTTGCGGGCGCCGCGGTGCTCGGAGCAGCGGCCGTTGCGGGCGGAATCGGGTGGTACCGTGCGCGGCGGACGTCCCTTGTCGGCATGGACCAAGCTGTTCACGAGGCGGGCTCGTTTCCCAACGCATTGCTCTTGCCCGGCTCGAGCGGCGTGCTCGGCGTGCTGGATGTTTCTGCGCCGCTCACCATCGTCGCGAAGTCCGTGCAGTACGCCATCCTGGAGGGCAAACCCGCGCCGCTGCTCGCATACGAGGTCGAACAGAACGGGAACGTCTGGATCAACCCGGTGTTGCGGTTGCGCAGCGGCACGACGGCTCGGGCCAGGCTGCAGAATGCGCTGGACGAGAACACCATCATCCATTGGCACGGGCTCAAGGTGGATGCGCGGAACGACGCGCATCCGGTCTACGCGATCGGCGCCGGCGCAGCCTACGACTACCAGTTCCCGGTGCCAAACCGCGCGGGGACCTACTGGTATCACCCTCATCCCGACAAGCTCACTTCGAAGCAGGCCTATCTCGGCCTGGCGAGTTTCTTCATCGTGGAGGACGACGAGGAGTTCGCGCTGCAAAAAGCACTGGACTTGAAGCTGGGCGTGACCGACATTCCAATCGTCATCCAGGACAAGAAATTCGACGAGCAGGGCCGGCTCGTGTACGCGCCAAGCGAGGAAGAGGAGGTGAACGGCTACCTCGGCGACACCGTGCTCGTGAACCTCACGCCGCGGCCGTATTTCAACGCGGCGACGCGCATTTACCGCTTTCGCATCCTGAACGGCTCCAACGCCCGCATCTATCGCCTGGCTTTCACGCGGGGCGGGTTCCAGCTCCTGTATGCCGTAATCGGCACCGACGGCGGGCTGCTCGACCGGCCCTACCCTGTGAAGGAAACGTTTCTCGCACCGGGTGAACGGCTCGATGTGCTGCTCGACCTGAGCGGCGCGACCGTCGGCGATGCCGTGACGCTGCAAGGCCTCGCCTTCGACCCGATGCATGCCGAGGGCAGCATGGCGACGGGCGAGGGTGCAAAGGACCAAGCGCCCTCCCCTCATGCCGGGATGGCGATGGGCGGTCCGGCGCCGGGGGTACCGGCGGCCGCGCCCCATGGAGCCATGCTGGGGGATGGTGCGGCGATTGACCTGCTGCGCATCAACGTGACGAGCAAGACGACCTACGAGCAACGCGTGCCGGCGGCGCTCTCCACGCTGCCGCCGGTCACAGCCGCGGACGCCAAGCCGCGCGAGTTCCTGCTCGACCTCAAGGACCGTCGCTGGCGCATCAATGCCGAGACGTTCGAAATGAAGAAGACACCGGTGACCGTGCAGCGCGGCGCCAAGGAAATCTGGGAGATCCGCAACGACAAGGCGAGCATGCCGCACCCAATGCATCTGCATGGCGTGCCGTTCCGCGTGCTCGCGCGCAGCGACAGCCCGCAGCAGGTGAAGCCGGGCGTCGTGAGTGAACAAGGTCTGACCGCGGCCGATCTGGGATGGAAGGACACCGTGCTGCTGTGGCCGGGCGAGACGGTGCGATTGGCGGTGGATTTCTCCCACCCCTATCCCGGCGACCAGGTCTATCTGTTCCACTGCCACAACCTCGAGCACGAGGACCAGGGCATGATGATCAACGTCAAAGTACAAGGATGACGCGAGAGACGACTCAAGGAGAAATCGCAACGGAGAAGCGAGCCCGCGAAGAACGTGACCGCGCCCGCCGGCGTCAACGGCGGGCGCGCGCCGCGGCCTTCGGCGTTGTGAGCGTGCTTGTTCTCGGCGCCGCCGGCTACCTGCTGTACCAGGCTTTCTGGAAACCCAACCTGCCGCGGATGGCGGGCAACGTGATCGACATTTCGGCCGACATGGGCGGGTTCAGCCGGAAAGAGGTGCGCGTCAAGGCCGGCCAGCCGGTCACCGTGCGCTTGAGGAGCCTGGACAATTCGCACCACACCGACGGCGGCGGAAAACACCAGTGGGCGGTCGATGAACTCGGCGTCAACATCATCGCGCCGGCGGAAGGCTCGAGCTCCAGGACATTCACGCCCGAGAGGCCCGGCACTTACACCTTCTACTGCGACATCTGTTGCGGAGGCCGCGCCAACCCGACGATGTCGGGCAGGCTTGTCGTTGTGGGATGACGCTTGAATCTGCACCCTCGTACCACCGCCGTCGTCGCGTTGCTGAGTTCGATCGCTCTTGGCGCGCTCGCCCTGACCGGTCTGTGGCATCCGAACGCGCCGGCGGAAGCGATGAAGTTGTACCTGCCGCAGATCACGCTCACGATGGTGCTCATTGCAGGCCTGGTCGACGGCATCAACCCGTGCGCGTTCACGGTGCTCCTGCTGTTCATCACGGCGTTGACGACCACGCTGCAGGCCGGCGACGGGAACGTCAACCGGCTCCGCGCCCGGATGCTGGGCCTGGGCGGAATCTTCATTGCCAGCATCTTCCTCACCTACCTGGCGCTGGGCGTGGGCGTGCTTGCATCGCTGGACTTGTTCACGCGGCAGCACATCCCGGCGCGGATCGGTGCACTGTTGGCGATCCTGTTCGGGCTCTGGATGCTCAAGGACTATTTCCTGCCCGAGCTGGGCTGGCGCTTGCAGGCCCCGGCGCGGGTCGGCGCGATTGCGCGCCAGACGGCGAAGAAGGCGACGCTCCCGGCGCTCGTAGTCGGAGGATTCCTGATCGGGCTGTGCACGGTGCCGTGCAGCGGCGCGGTCTATCTCGGCGTGCTGAGTCTGCTCGCGCTGCAGCCCACGGCGCTCCAGGGCTATGCCTATCTCGTCTTGTACAACGTCGTCTTCGTCCTGCCGCTGCTCGTCATCCTGATCGCCGCCTCCTCGCGCCCGATGGTGAATCGCCTCGCCCATTGGAACCTGCACCACAAGGAGTGGGTGCGACTCGTCCTCGGCAGCGGCGTAGTGGTCATGGGCCTTGCCATTCTCGCGACCGTTTGAATGGATCAGGCGGATGTCCCGAGCTTGCCGGCGCCAAGTCCGGCGAACTCCTGGACAAAGATCCTGGAGCGGGGTCTCAGCATGCTGAATCTTGAGCCTTACAGGCACAACTTCCTGCCCGAGGGCGGCGCAGGCGAGCGGGTACGGACGGCAACGCATACGGGCGTCATCGAGCTTTCCGCAGACGATCTTCCCGCGGTCTGCCCGTGCGCCTCGACGCCGTTGTGGTCATCGCACCCGCGCGTTTTCCTCGACGTCGTCAATCAAAACGAGGCCCTGTGTCCCTACTGCTGCACGCGCTACCGCCTGCGGCGCAACGCCCGGACCCACGACCACGGGCTTGGCGCACGCTGCCTGCACCAGCATCGCAGGCAAGCGCATACGGACGCCCATACGCGTTTTTGCTAGCTCCGATTCTGCATTAGGCAACGGGCGTCATATCGGAGGTGAATGTGGAAACCAGAAAATGGAAAATGGTGGGTCCTTGGGCGGCCTTTCTGTTTTATCTGGCGATAGCGCTCGAGGTCGTGGTGATGGTCACGCCGTTTACGGTCTATTTTTATTCCATCTACGCGCCTGTACTGAATTGGCTGGAGTCGAATCCGCTGACGGCGTGGTTGACCGCGTTTTTTCTTCCACACATCAGCTACACAGGCGATCCGATCCTCACGGCTCTGGCGTATCTGGCCCCGATTCTCTTCGGTCTGGGACTTGTCATCTTCTTTGTTTGCGCCTATCAGGTGTATTCGGCGAAACTTCTCAGGCGCGGCGTCGTTTCCGGGGGGCTTTATGCCTGGATCCGGCATCCCCAGTATCTCGGCCTCGGCATCGCGGGTCTTGGCCTGCTGCTCTACTGGCCTCGTTTCATCATTCTGGTTCTTTACCTCAGCATGCTCGTCGTTTACTGCCTCCTGGCGCGAAACGAAGAATGGCGGATGGAGAGGAAGTTTGGCGATGCCTACCGGAATTACAAGTCGCAGATTTCCATGTTCCTGCCGGGAGAGCCCGGAGGGAAAATCTTTGCCCGGCTCACCGGCGCGGGCATGCACAAGGGTTGGGCTTTGGCGATCGTCTATGTGCTGGTTGTGGCGACAGGGGTCGGCCTTGCCTTTGGCCTGCGCTCCTATTCCAAGGCGCGGGTTCCGACGATCACGGAAAACGGCATTGTGGCGGTTTCCTTGTCGGCTCTTCCCGGGAGCGGCGTGCAGGATTTGCTGCGCGCTTCGTTGGAGAGCGCGCAAGTGAAGGAGCTCATGGCGAAGTACCACAATCGGCCGGGCCATGCGCTGGTCGCTTATCTTGTCCCGCAGGACTACATGATGGCGCACCTCATCGCCGACCTCGGAGAGCATGAGGCGCACCACGGTAAAGCCGGGAAGCAGGGGACGCTCGCCGTGATGAAGCATCTCGGAGAGATGTACGGCCTCAAGCCGTTGCGTCAACTCCGCGACGGAAGGACCTCGAGGGAGCGGAGAATCATTTTCACTGAAGCGCTGGCATCCAATGGACAGAACGTTCAGCCTCGGCGTGCGCTTGATGCGGATGTTCTGCGATACCCACTTTTCATCGCCGAGCTGAACGGAACGAAAGTCGCCCAGACGATGGAGGTCCCCCGGCGGCATGCCTGGGGAAACATTCCGGTGCCGGCATTTTGATGTCTAAGGAGACCATTGCATGTATCCGATTCTCGTGAAGCTGGGAACTTTCGAGCTTCGTACTTACGGGGTCATCGTCGTCCTGTCCTTTTTGCTCGGCCTCTGGCTGAGCACGCGGGAAGCGAAGAGAAAAGGGCTCGATCCCGCCCTCGTTCAGGATTTTGCCTTTTACGCGCTGCTCGGCGGGATCGTCGGCGCCAGGATCTATTTCGTCGTCTTCTCGAACCCGGCCTATTTCCTGCAAAAACCGTGGGAAATCGTGGCGGTCTGGCACGGTGGCATCGGCATTATCGGAGCGCTGCTGGGAGGACTGCTGACCGCGCTATGGTATTGCCGGAGGAAAAATCTGTCGTTCTGGCGGCTCGCGGATACCCTGGCTCCGGGGGTGGCGTTGGGACAGGCGGCGGGCGTGATCGCCTGTCTGTTGAACGGGGACAGCTACGGCAAATCGACAGACCTTGCCTGGGCGATCACTTACACCGATCCGCGCGCCATGGCGCCACTGAACGTCCCGCTTCATCCCGTGGAGATCTACGAGATGGCGGCCTACGCCTTGGTCTTTCTCCTCGTCTGGCAGAGCAGAAATAAATACAAGACCGACGGCTTTGCCTTCCTGACCTATCTGGCGGGCTACGGAGCGGCCCGCCTCTCCGTCGAATTTTTCCGCGGCAACCCGGCGATCTTTGCCTGGGGAATTCCAGCGGCGCAGGTATTCGGCGTGCTGCTGGTCCTGGCTTCCATCGCGGGCTTCTACATTCTTGGACAAGCAAGAGGAAGGGCGAGATGATCGAGACCTGCTCGCTTCTGAATCCAGCCGCTACCGCGCTTTCGCCGCGCGCCTGTCGTCTGCCGTGCCCCCGAGCGAGCCCGCCTCGGCGAGGCTCGCCTTTACCGTGCGCGCACTCTCGGATTCCGGCGACACCAGCGGCAATATCCGCTCCCAGTACCGGATCGCCCCCGCGTAGTCCTTCTTCTCGAACGCGGCGGTGCCGGCGAGCGTGAGCGCCTTGAGATTGCCCGGATCGGCCTCGAGCGCGCGCGCGATGATCGTTTCCGGCTGACCCTGCAGGCGCCGGCCTTGCGCCATCGCCAGAATGTCGGCGTAGTCCGCAAGTAAAATCGCATCGCGCGGCAGGCGTGTCACGGCGTTCCCGTAGGCTTGGGCCGCCTGCTCGAAGCGGCCGAGCGCAGCGTAGGAGCGCCCGAGCAGGATCCAGCCCTCGAGTTCCTCCGGATTTTCCCGCATGCGCGCCGCGAGGCGATCGACCAGCGCCTCAACCTGTTGCGCGGTCATGCCGTGCGCGGCGCCCAGGTTCGCTGCCGGCGCCGGAAAAAGCGCCTGCGGATTGCCAACCGCGAAGTAGATCGCGGAGGCCAGGAGCGGGACGGCGAGGCTCACGACGATTGCCGCTCCGCGCCCGTGCCGCGCCGGCACCGTCGCCGCGGCGTCGGCCGCCACGTCTTCGAGCAGCCGGGCTTCCAGCTCGCGCCGCGCCTTCTCGTGCTGTTCCGCGTTCAGCGTCCCGGCAACGAGATCCGCGTTGAGCTCGCACAACTGGTCGCGGTAGATGGCGAGGTTGGTTTCACGGCGCGATGCCCGCGCACCCCCGCGCCGTGCGAGCAGCGGGGGCACGACAAAGAACAGGGCGCCCGCGGCAAGCAGCGCGTTGATTGCCCACAATGCGGTCATTTCTTCTCCATTTCGCGTCCGGAATCGAGCAGGAGCGCCGCGCGCGCGTGGTCGGCTTCGGAGAGTTCTGTCTCGCCTTCGTCGCGCCTGCGCGCGAGCCAGTAGAACAACGCGATCAGGCCGCCCACGGGCAGCAGGACCGGTGCGAGCCACAGCAGCACTGTGGTCGGCTTGAACGGGGGACGCCACAGCACGAAATCGCCGTAACGCGCCACCATGAAATCGATAACGGAGCGCTCGCTCTGACCCTGCTGTAGTTTCTCGCGGATCTGGTCGCGCAGATCTTTCGCGAGGTCGGCGTCCGAGTCTGCGATCGACTGGTTCTGGCACACCAGACAGCGCAGTTCCGCAGCGACTGCCATGACGCGCTGCTCGAGCCGCGGATCCTCCGCCGCGGGCGCCGCCTCCTTTGCCCAGGCGGCGCCGCCGAGCAGCAGCAGAAATACCAGCATGAGCGCTTTACGCATGATCGGCCTCTTGCGTCAAACGTGCGGCCTTCTGCGTCGGGACTTCGGCCGCGGCCTGCGGATCCCGCGAGGCGGCGAGGTGCGATTCCTCGCGCAATTCGCGCGCCGCCAGGCGATACCTGCGGTCGCTCGCCGCAAGCAGGCCGCCCAAAGCCATGAGCACGGCGCCGCTCCAGATCCAGTTTACGAAAGGTTTGTGCTGCACGCGCACGAGCCAGGTTGTCGCGCTCAACGCGTCGCCAAGCGTTGCGTAGAGGTCGCGGGTGAACCCGGGATCGATTGCCGCTTCGGTCATCGGTTTCTGCTGCGAAAAGTAGGTGCGCTTTGACGGAAAGAGCGTAGTGACGTTCTTCCCGGACCGGGTCACCTGCATGGTTGCGCGTGCCGCCACATAATTCGGCCCCGCTACATTGGTGACGCCGTCGAAGCGGAAGACGTAGCCCCCCACTTCCACCGTGTCGCCCGCTTCCATGCGCACGTCTTTCTGGGTCTCGTAACCCTTGACCACCGTCACTCCGACGATGAGCACCGCCACCCCGATATGGGCGAGCCACATGCCGTAAAAGGCGCGCGAAGTGGCGGTGAGCCACGCCCACACGTTCGCGCCGGTGGTCGCATGCTTCGCTCTTTCCCACAGCGATAATGCGCTCGTCGCCACGATCCACGTTGCGAGCGCCAGTCCGAAGCTCGTCACCGCGCTCCAACGTCCGAGCGCGAACGGCAGCAACAGCGCGGTGACGAGGGTCACCGCCAACGCCCAACGCAGGCGCACCGCAAGCTCGGGGAGCCTGGCTTTTTTCCAGCGCGCAATCGGGCCCACGCCGATCAGGAACAGCGCCGGCGCGATTACCGGCACGAAGACGGCGTCAAAATAAGGCTGCCCGACAGAGACCTTCCCCAGTCCCAGCGCGTCGAGCGCCAGCGGGTAGAGCGTGCCGAGCAGCACGGTGCCGGTAGCGGCGGCGAGCAATACATTGTTCGTGAGCAGCAGCGACTCGCGCGACAGCAGGCCAAAGCTTCCTCCCCTCATCCGGATGCTGGAAGTGCGCCATGCGAAAAGCGCGAGCGAGCCGCCGATCACCAGCACGAGCAAAGCCAGGATGAACACGCCGCGCGCCGGGTCGGTGGCGAACGCATGCACCGAGGTCAGCACGCCCGAGCGCACCAGGAACGTCCCGATCAGGGAGAACGCGAAGGCGAAGATCGCGAGCAAGATGGTCCAGCTGCGGAAGGCCCCCCGTTTCTCAGTCACCGCAAGCGAGTGGATCAGCGCGGTGCCCAGCAGCCACGGCATGAACGAGCTGTTCTCCACCGGATCCCAGAACCACCAGCCGCCCCAGCCGAGTTCGTAATACGCCCACCAGCTGCCGAGCGCGTTGCCGAGCGTCAGGAACACCCACGCCACCGTAGTCCATGGACGCGACCAGCGCGCCCAAGCGGCGTCGAGCCGTCCGGAAATGAGCGCGGCGATTGCGAATGCGAACGCGACCGAGAACCCGACGTATCCCATGTAGAGCATCGGCGGGTGCAGCACCATGCCCGGATCCTGCAGCAACGGATTGAGATCGCGACCGTCGGGCGGGGCCGGCAGCAGCCGGTCGAACGGGTTGGATGTGAACAGCATGAAAGCGAGGAACCCGGCAGCGACCAGTCCCATCACGCCGAGCACGCGCGCGACCATCTCCTCCGGCAGGCGGCGGCTGAAGACCGTCACCGCGGCCATCCACAGGGCGAAGATCAGCATCCAGAGCAGCAGCGATCCCTCGTGCCCGCCCCACACGCCGGCGATGCGATAGGGAAGCGGCAGCCTGAGATTCGAATTGTTCGCCACATACGCGACCGTGAAATCGCTGGTGATGAATGCGTAAGTAAGCACGCCGAAGGCAATCGCGAGGAACACAAGCTGCCCGTGCGCCGCCGGGCGCGCGACGCTCATCCAGGAGGAATCACCCCGCGCCGCGCCGGCAAGCGGCAAAGTGCCCTGCGCCAGCGCGAGGGTAAACGCGAGCACGAGCGCGAACTGGCCGAGTTCCGGGACCATCAGCGTGCCTCCTCTGATTCGAGCTCAATCATGATGTCTTTCGCCCTCTCCGCATTTCAGGTGCGATGCAATAGATGCGGCGTCGCGCCGGGCGCGGCTGCGCCCTGCGACGATGTCCGCGATTCAGGCGCTCAGCGCAGGATGCGCGTCGAGCGGATGTAGAACGAGGCTTTGGAGGGCGGCGGATACGAATCGGCCGCCGATTGCGGAAGAAACGTCGCTGCGACGGGATACGGCGGCGCGACGGGCACAAGCGCAAGTAGTGCTCCGCCCTCCGCTGATAGCGGCCGCTCGGTCGCCGCGGCGGTCGCACCCTTTCCGACGCTCGCGCAATAGTCGCCGGATACCGCGTCGCCGTGATGTTGCGCATGCCCTGCCGCGGAACCCAGTTGCCCACTCACTGCGCTTGCGGGCGCGCCGCGCGCCGGCGAGGCAAACACGCCGCAGGCCGGGAGCAGCAACACCACGCTCAGCGCCATGAGCGCGACGCGCAATGCCGCCACCTTGCGCGGCGCGAATTCGGACCCTCTACTGGTCATGGATATCGGTACCCGACAGACCTTGCATCCTCGCGTTGAACAACAACAGGATGCCACCCGATCCGGGGGGCGAATTGACCCACATCAAGTGCCTTCTCGAGCGACGAGAGATCGGGCGTCGCATTGCCGCCGCGACCGACGCGACCAGCAGCACAATGCGGACCCACCTCGCAGAAAAGTCGCGCATATCATTTCCCATCCCTGCGCCGAATTCACTGTTCCTGGGTACGTCCATCGATCACGGATCACGCGATAGACAGTCGCTCCGTGTTCATGAGCGCAGTACTTGCCGCGTTGATCCGCTGCGAGCAGGCAGTCGAACGGCATGGTCTTCAATGGTGCAATCCGGCCGTGGGGCACGTCTGACCCACGGCGCTAGCGGGTCGGCCGGGCTGCTGCCGTCCTGCCGGACTGCTTCAGGTAACGGTAGTAGTCGCTGTCCGTCGTGAGGATCACCACCGAGTTTTTGTTCTGCGCCTCCTTGTATGCCTCCAGGGTTCGCGAGAATGCGTAGAACTCGGGATCGCCGCCATAGGCTGCTCCGTACACGCGCGTCGCCTCGGCGTCGGCTTTCCCGCGGATTTCCTGTACCCGCCGGTAGGCGGTGGAGCGGATCTGGCGCAACTCCTTCTCCATGGTTCCCAGGATCTCGGCGCTCCGGCCTTCGCCCTCGGACCGGAACTGGGCGGCGATCCGCTTGCGTTCCGAGATCATCCGGGCATAGACCTTAGCCCGCACGCTCTCCACATAGTCGAGGCGCTTGATGCGCACGTCCACCAGCTCGATCCCGTACTGGGGGATGACCTTTCGGGCTTCGGCCAGGATGGTCCGCGTGATCTCCTCGCGTCCGCGGACAACCTC
>Ga0209640_10005631_pt1 | contig 10943 bp, 9 predicted proteins | sample RifCSP10_1_FD_184018 | JGI IMG/M metagenome (GOLD analysis project Ga0209640, IMG submission 184018) | Soil microbial communities from Rifle, Colorado - Rifle CSP2_sed 10_1 (SPAdes) (version 2) | ecosystem: Environmental > Terrestrial > Deep subsurface > Rock core/Sediment | place: Rifle...
TAACCAGTTGAGAACATAGTCGTCGTCCAGCGACTCGCCTTGACGGCATATCACACTCCCGGCGTCTTCGTGATCTCGCGGTCGAGTTGAGATCAACTTGTATATAATCAAGTCTTCGGGACTGCATAAACAAATGGCAGTTTGATTCTTCAACTCGACAAGCGCCGAAGGTGTGCTTGAAGTTCGATCAGAGCCGCCCAACGATCACTCCCAAATAATGCCGTGGTCTGTTGCAACTGCCATTCGAAGGCCATCTGTAAAGCTATCCAGTGGCGCAGGCTCTCCTTCCGCGATAACCGTTCCGCAATCTGGCGTGGATGCCAGCCCTAGAGCGTGCGGGAGATGCTCGCCACGCGCGCTTCCAGCCGCCCGCATTTGTTCCAAGACAGGCTGGTATAATGATTGCATGCCGCGTATCAGCGAGTTTTTTGGAATCGTGATTAAAATGTATTACAACGATCATTCACCAGCGCATTTTCATGCTGAATACGGCGAATTTGAAGCGGTCTATATGATCGAAACGATAGAAGTATTGAGAGGTGAGTTGCCTCGTCGCGCTCATGCCATGGTATTGGAATGGACAGCCCTTCGCCGCTTGGAGCTAAGGGATAATTGGGAAATGGCTCGACAAGGATTACCGTTAAGCCCGGTTGCTCCATTAGATTGATAGGAGAAGTTTGATTGTGAAAAAGCTTGTACGAGTACGCGAAGTTACGCCTCTAGAGGATTATCACTGCCGGTTGGTATTCGAAGACGGAACGCAGAAAGTTGTGAACTTGAAACCCTATTTGCACGGCCCGATTTTCGAATCTATTCTTAATGATATAGATATTTTCCGCAGAGTTCGGGTTGTGGACGGTACCATCGGCTGGGATAATGGAGCGGATATTGACCCGGACGTTTTGTATTACGACTTAAAACCGGCCTGGATGGAAGAACCTGTAACCCGTTAGTCTAACCTGCTTTTCTGATTGACCAGAATATCACCCACCATAGGGTGGGGCGTTCATTCAATCAATTGCTTGAGGCGATTCTCCTCAGCGCCTCCCCCAACCGCTCAATCTCCTCCACCGTGTTGTAATGCACGGGCCCTACCCGCACCATGCCGCCACTTTCCTCTAATCCCAACCGCTCGGTGACCGCTAACGCATAGTAGTTGCCATCCCATACATAAATATTCTCCTTATCCAGCTCTTCAGCCACGCGGCGCGGGTGCCAATCCTTCAGGGTGAAGCTCACCGTCGGCACCCGCTCCTCTAACCGTCTCGAGTCAGTGATCCCATAAATCGTCACCCCGGGTGTCTCCTCCAGCACATCCAGCAGAGATCGAGTGAGTTCGTATTCGTATGCCCGGATGGCTGCCATGGCCTGCTTGAGGCGCAAACGCCGGCCTGCAAATCGCTCGCTATATTTCTCTGTGTATTGCTCGCCAAAGGTCTCACCCAGCCATTCCAAATACTCTAATGCCCCCAATACACCGGCAACTCCCTCAAAATTGCCGGTTCCTGTCTCGAATTTGCCAGGCGGGTCAGAGGGGGCAGGCCGGACCCGGTAGGCAGTTAGTTCGTCCAACAAATGGTAGCGGCCGTAAAGCAAACCAACGTGCGGACCGAAGAACTTATATGCGGAGCAAACCAGGAAATCGCTTTCCAATTCCTGCACATCAATCGGCCCGTGGGGAGCATACTGGACTGCATCAACGTAGACCCAGGCGCCAACTTCATGCGCCATTTCCACGATCTTCTTAACTGGATTGATGGTTCCTAATGCATTGGAAGCGTATCCCACTGCCACCAGCCTGGGCCCGCTATCCAGCGCAGCTTGCAGATCATCCATATTGAGGGTCCCGTCCTCAGGGCTAAAATCCACCCAACGTACGGTGCAACCCCGCTCCTCCGCTACCATCACCCATGGAGTAATATTAGCGTCGTGATCTAAACGCGTGACCAGGATCTCATCGCCTGGCCGCAGCCTCCTGCCAATCGCCCGGCTGAGATCAAATGTCAGCGAAGTCATATTCGGACCAAAAACGATTTCTTCTGCACGGGAAGCGTTGAGAAAATCTGCGGCAGCGCCGCGAGCCTCATCCACGAGAGCATCCGATTGCCGGCTGGTTTCAAATGCGCCAGCATGATTGGCATTGGTCTCGGTGAGATACGCCGTCATGCGATCGAGGACCGCCTGCGGTACCTGCGTTCCGGCCGGATTGTCCAGGAAAATCGCTTTGTTTTCCAGGGCAGGAAACTGTTCGCGAATGGTGGATAAGTCCAGGGTCATGCTTTCAACGCTCCTTTATGGTGTTATTTCTCCCTAACGCTTTGCCATAACATCTGCCAGATCATAAGAATCGTTGGCACATTGATTATATTAGATTCTCCAGATCTTTTGCCAGGCGCTCTGCACGCTGAAGATCTTCGGGGCTGTTTACGTTGAAGAAGGCCAGCTGCAGAGGATCGTAACGCTTCACCTCCGCCGGTGAAATCGTAGCGACTTTCACATCATCCAGCCAGGAAATTAAACGCCACTTCCCGGCATCCAATGCGGTTTTAACTGCTGCAAGACAGGCCCCACGGCGATAAACCGCGTGAAAAGGCTCCATGCCCTCTTCGGTTTCCGGAATTACTGCATCTAATTCTTGCTCAACCAACCTGTCCCGCGCCAGGCGCAACAAATCCGGGTGGACAAACGGCATATCGCAGGCAACAACCGCTACCAGGGGATGACCGGCAACGCTCAGCGCTGTAAACAAACCTCCCAGCGCTCCCCGCTCCGGAATAAGGTCCCCGTACAAGGGCAATCCCAAAAAGCCATAATCCTCCGGTCTATTCGTGGTCACCAGAATTTCATCGCCAAAGGGCGCCACCCGTTGCAGAACCCGATTAATCAATGGTTGTCCTAAGAAGGGAATCAGCGCTTTGTCTCGCCCCATGCGGCTCGATGCGCCGCCCGCTTGAATCACGACAGAAAGCATATAAGATATTATAATTGTCTTGAGTTTTTTATGTAATATTTCAACAGGCGACTATGAGCTCACTTGCCGATACGCTAGATCGTTTGACAGTAGAGGGATCCCTTTACCAGCCTCTGGAAGACGGGGCTGTACGCTGCCTTGCCTGCGGACACCGCTGTCTGATCCGGGAAGGTCGCCGGGGCATCTGCCAGGTACGTTTTAATCAGGGCGGAAAGCTGCGGGTCCCGCACGGTTACGTTGGCGCATTGCAGGCCGACCCGATCGAGAAAAAACCTTTTTTTCACATCCTGCCCAGTAGCGATGCCCTGACCTTCGGTATGCTCGGCTGCGACTTTCACTGTGGTTACTGCCAGAATTGGATCACCTCGCAAGCCTTACGCGACCCGGCATCGGATGCAGCGGGAGGCTTCATTCGCCGGGTAAGCCCCGACCAGCTGGTTGATTATGCCCGCAAATCTGGCGCCCGAGTCGTGGCGTCTTCTTATAACGAACCGCTCATCACCTCAGAGTGGGCGGTAGAAATCTTTCGCCAGGCACAAAAAGCAGGCTTAAAGTGCGTATACGTCTCGAATGGCAACGCCACAGCAGAGGTCATCGATTACATCAAGCCGTACATTGTGGGCTACAAGATCGATCTGAAAACCATGCAGGACCGCCAATACCGGAAGCTCGGCGGCGTTTTAGAACATGTGCTGAATACAATCCGTATGGTCCATGAAGCCGGCCTGTGGACGGAAATCGTGACCCTGGTGGTGCCTGGATTTAATGACAGCACGGAGGAACTGATGGAGGCGGCCCGATTCATCGCTTCCGTATCGCCAGACATACCCTGGCATGTGACCGCTTTCCATCCGGATTACAGGATGGTTGATCCACCCGCCACCACCATCAAAACCCTCAGCCGGGCAGCCGAAATTGGCCAGGAAGCCGGGTTGAGATTCGTGTACGCCGGCAATCTACCCGGACGGGTCCGGGATTACGAGCACACCCTCTGTCCTCACTGCCAGACCAGATTGATTGAACGGTTTGGTTACGTGATTTTAAGTTATCAAATTACCGCCCAGGGTACCTGCCCGAATTGTGCGACGTCTATTCCAGGCATCTGGCCGGAAAATCCGAAGCAGGTCAAAATTGGCGGGCTCGGTATGCCAAAACTGGTGAATTATTAATGGCACGGCACTTGCACTCTTATTTTGATGTTTAAAAGGGAAACCCAGCCATCATGACGTCTAAACTCGATCTTATCTTACTTCCTCTGTTAGGTTACGGTAGACAAGATCAACAAAAGCTGCCTGGACTGCACATTGCCAACCCGCCGCGCCGCTCTGCTCGGGGCCGCGATCGCGACCGGCTAATTCTTTATCTCACGCAGGCTGGCAACGCGCTGCTTTCCGCAGATCAGATCGATCAATTGCTGACCCGGCTGGCCCAAACCTTTTTTAAGTCACCAGGGTCGGTGACAGCAGCACAGCGAGCAGTGGCCGATGCCCTCAACCAGTATTTATTAGAGCGCAACCTTCGTAACACCAGCAGCGGGCAACAGTCCATCGGCATCCTCACCCAGGTAGTTCTGCGCAGCGATCGCCTGTGGTTAGCCCAATCCGGCCCCTCGCATGTCTTTGCGGTTACAACTGAGGATGCCCAGCACCTTTATGATTTATCCCTTGCCGGGCGGGGTTTGGGGCTGAGCCGAACTACACGGGTACGCTTCTCCCAATTCGATCTTGATATTAACGATGGGCTCATCCTGACTCCTCAGCCGCAAGGCGGTTGGACGGCGGCTACCCTGCATAACGCAAAAAAACAGGGACCAGGACACCTCCGCCGGTATCTGCTTACGCAATCGACGCCGCATGCGGAAGGTGTTTTGATACAAGTCCAAAAAGGCACTCACAAAATCCACCTGCTGCGACCGGTTAAAGCGCAGCGTCCAAGACAGGTCTCGCCGGAGCTCCATCGGCTCTCCGAAGAAGAACCGCTCGTAGACGAAACCAGCCGGGTGAGTGACGTACAGGCACTCCCGGAAGAAGAAGCAGTAGCGCTCTCACCTGAGATCGTGTCCCTGTTTTCGCGAGTGGCGGAAGAAACATCTCCGGTACAACCTCCCTTACCACCCGGAAAAACTGCGGTGCAACCAGCTCCACCGGTTGACCGGATACCCGCCTCAGCTCAAAAAACTCGCCGCATCTCAATCCCCAGGCCCAACCTTGGCCCTCTTTCCACTGCACTGGCGGTCATCGGGCGAGCTTTTGCCAACACGGGCAAGCATTTTGGCGCCGCTGCCGGCACGTTGCTCAGACAGATGCTGCCGGATGCCGGCATTCTGGCATTGCCTGCTTCAACAATGGCATTCGTAGCTGTCGCCGTCCCGCTCCTGGTCGTTGTCGTATCGCTGTTCGTATATTTTGAACGGGGAAATGAAACCCAGCACCAAATTTATCTCTCGCAGGCCGTGCAGGCCGCTCAACAGGCTCAAGCCCTGGAGGATCCCCAAGAGCTACGACTTGCCTGGGGCATCGCCGTAAGCTATCTGGATCAGGCAGACTCCTACAGAAGAACCGACGAATCGAATGCCCTCCGCACTCAGGCCCAGGAGGCGCTCGACGGCCTCAACTACGTTGAGCGTGTGGACTTCCAACTTGCCCTGACGGACCCCCTAAAAGAGGATGCTCAGATCTCGCGTATGGTCGCGGAAGAAAGCGACCTGTATATGCTGAATTCAACTGAAGGTGTAGTATTACGAGCTACTTCCAGCACCCAAGGATATGTCCTCGATCCAACTTTCCAATGCGGGCCGGGTCCTTTCGGCGGTTACATTGTGGGATCGATTGTCGACATTGCGCCGATTCCCAGGAGTACCAACAATAGAGCCACCGTTTTAGGGATCGACGCCAACGGAAACCTGCTGTATTGCATTCCGGGAGAGGCCCCGCTTGCCCTACCCATGGCTCCTCCTGACACCAACTGGGGCTCGCCGAAAGGTGCAGCTCAAGATTCGGGAGATCTTTATATACTCGATCCCCTTACTAATGCCGTTTGGATATATCGGGGATTAAATGTCACCCAGCAGCCGCGCTTGTTTTTCGGCGAGCAAATCCCTACCATGCAGGATGTCATCGACCTGACTATCAACCGGAATGATTTGTACCTGTTGCATGAAGATGGTCAAATAACCACCTGCATCTTCAGTGGACTGATAGAATCACCCACCCGCTGCGAGGATCCTGCAATCTTTACCGATCCGCGCCCCGGTCTGGAGGATGGCGTCAAGATTCAAGACGCTCGATTTTCGGAAATCCAATTCGCGCCGCCGCCAGATCCCTCGATCTATCTGCTTGACCCCGAAAAATCGGCAATCTATCATTTCAGCGTTCGCCTGACTCTGCAACGCCAGTACCAGTCCAGCCAGCCTTTGCCGGATGGCAGAGCTACATCCTTTGCCATCAACCGCGGCAACCGGTCTGTCTTCCTGGCCCTCGGGAACCAGATCTTTAATGCAAATCTTCCATAATCGCCATTGCCGCCAGACCTTGCGAAGGTTGGATTTCCGGGATCCAGGCACGGGCGTAAAACCTTCGCAAGGTTCTAAGGTTGCGGCGTTGACGTCGGCCAGGGAGTGTAGGTCGGCAGAATTTGTGTCTCCGCTGCCCTGGCCGGTGTGGACCCCGGCGGTGTAGCCGAAACAGCTATCTGAAAAGCTTCTGTCGCTGTACTGAAAAAGGTAGACGTGGGCGCTCCTCCAGGAAACACCTGGGGTTGGAGCAGGGGGGCTTCGCTTGCCTGCGGAGTCGTCGTTGGCGTGGTTGGTGTGCCGATCCAGAAAAGGCCGGTGATTAAAATTCCTGCCAGGAGAAGTAACGAACCCAGGCCAATCGTAAGCCATAGCAGCCTGGCTTTGGTAACCTTCGATAGGCCGTTCCATAATCCATCCACTCCCTGGGGGACTTCCAGCAAAACCATAGTGATGTTATCATGCCCGCCGCGTTGGTTGGCTAATTCCACCAGATCTCCAAGTGCTCGATCCGGTTTCCTGCTCCGCAGCATTGCCGCGATCTCGCCATCCTCGACCAGGTCAGTCAACCCATCGCTGCAAATCAGGATCTGATCACCCGGTCCCAGAGGTAAGCCCTGGTTAGCCTCCGCCCGTAAATCATCCTCATCGTCTCGCAGCCGAAGGCGGAAGTCGGGAGCCACCGGTTGGCTTGACCCCAGATGACGCCGGATCACATGGGAATTTGGGTGATCTCTTGCCTGCTCCAGACTCAACACACCGGAACTTATCGCTTCCTGCACCCAGGTATGATCTATGGTTATCTGGCGGATTCGGTCACCCCGGAGCAGATAAATGCGTGAATCCCCCACCGAGGCGATATAGAGGCGGTTTCCTATCACCCATGCGCACGCCCCGGTAGTGCTCATGCCTTTTTGGGTTAATTCGCTCTCCGCCTGGGAATTGATGATCTGGTTTGCCTGTTGAAAGGCAACTTGCAAAGTTTCCAATGGCGTTTTTGCGTCGCTTCCAGACACAATTCTGCTGATGGCTTCGACAGCCAGCTCAGCCGCCACCTCACCGGCGCGGTGACCACCAACGCCGTCGGCGATAACGGCGAATACGGATGAGGTCCCACGGGCGCGGCCCAAGCGGTGTGCTGCCACCGCGTAGCGGTCTTCGTTGTTTTTTCCTTTGCGACCAGGGTCGGTAATTGCCGCAACCTTCAAGTGAGCACGTTTAGCAGGGATCAAGATTCGGGTTCCAAAGGAATAATCACCGGCTTGCGGACCCGGTCGGGGCTACGCAGCGTAAACCGGAAGCCAACTCTGCCGATGTGAAGCAAGTCTCCATGCTCCAGGATGGCTCCTTCTTTTGAAACTGGCGTGTAATTTATCCATGTGCCAGCCACAGATCCTAGATCAGCGAGCCGAAAAGAGCCATTTTTGTTCTGACTTAGCCGGGCATGAATTTCTTCGACCGAAGCATCATCAATTACTTGAGTTACCTCGGCCGGATTACGTCCAAAAGTAACCGGGCCGGTCGCAATTGAAATCGGGGGCCGGCTGTTTTCATCTCCTGCTTCGGAAATTGGGGTGAGAAAAGCGATCGCCTGAGGGGCGAGGCGGCGCTGCGTCAGGTGCAAGCGATCGATCCAGGCCGATGGGCGTTGATTTTCTTCTTGTTTCGGGCGCACAGGTTGGGTAACCGGGTCTCCCCGGCGATTTCTGCGACGGAATTCCAACAAAACGCCCGGCTTAAGTTTTCCTCCTCGGACTAAAACCAACATCAGGACTGCGCCGGCAAGGACCACGGTAATCCCGGCCAACAGCGAGCGGTTGCGGGATAAGGTGACGATCACGCTGCGGGGGTCGCGCTTCAGAGAGACCAGGACAATGGTATCCATGCTTGTGCTGCTCAATCCAAGGCTGTCTTCTACCTCAACTCTGAGGACATGCTCCCCTGTGCTCGTATATTCTCTTAAATCCCAGGTGAACTGGTCAAAAGGGGGCGCCGTATTGACTTCGGCGACTTCACCGTCTATATACAACGTAGAACGCTCAATCGGCCGCTCGAGTCCATCCGGAAACTCAATCAATATCTCGAGGTTCTCTAGAGAAGGAACAAGCGTGTCGGGATTTGCCTCTGCTTCCCCGGCATTGACTCTTTCGATTTTTAATCGGGGCGAAACGAAGGCTATATTTGGCGGCAGCACCTCTAACTCGAATTGAATTGGGCCGGAAACAAATTCAGCGCCGTCCAATTGCACCTGTACAGCCATCTCATGCAAGCCGCTGGTATTGATACTGGAATTGTATTCCAGGTAATAAGTGTTTCGCAGCGGTTCAAAGCTTAGTTCCAGGTCAGGAGTCGTCTCCACACCTGAATAGGCAAAATAGCTTCCCCCCGTTTCCTGCGCCAGGCTTTTTAGCTGATTGGCGGGTTCCGACGAAAATCTCTCAGTAGAGGCGACTAACCAGACGAACACGTTTATCCCAGCCTGATTTGCCCGGGCAGCCAGGCTTTGCAAGCCAACGCCGGCCTCCGCATCCATCGGAGCAGTGATAAACAAGATCGCTTTCCCCATACCGGGGCGAGCTGTGACATCCGCGGCCACGTCGATTGCTCGAGCCATAACGGTCAAATCTGGGACGGCATTCCGAGTATCTGGCTGGTACGCCTCCAGCGCAACGATCCAGTTCTCCGCATCCGTTACATGGGAGGCATCTGGATGATCATTTGCGAGCAAGCTCAGATCATCGATCATCGATCCCTGCCTGGCTTCACTCCATGCCCGCAGGGCCTGCATCACAAAATCAAACCGGGATAAACCCTGACTGTTTCTGATCGCAAAGGTTGGTCCCGGGTTAATCGCTACAACCAGCTGGACTCCTGCGCGCAGCTGCTCCAGGGCGCTGACCGGAATGCGCCGTCCATTCTCGAGGACGCTGACGACGCCCTGATCCACACCTGCGACAAACATTCCCTGGGCATCGCGCACCTCGAAGTAAGTCGTAATTGTCGGAAAGCCGCTCGTATCTGGCGCGACTGTCCAAACCTGAACCCCCTCCTGAGCGCGCACCAGTCCTCCGCTGGCGACGATGCAGATCAATAACCAGCTAACCAGCGCCAGGCGAAAGCCAAGCGATCGATTATGCATGCCGGAATTTTAGCATATGATACAGGCGGTGTGTGACTGGGTGGTGGACAGTGGTCCGTGGACAGTGGACGGTGGCACGCCGCCGAGGACGGTCATAAGAATGACGGTCATCGGAATGACTCGGGCTGAGCGCGGATAGTGGATGGACGGTGGCTGAGCATGGGGTGGACGACACCTTTAAGCGGCTTCGGCGAAGGTTTCCTGACCAGGCATCGCGGCACCGCGGGTGAGCCTTAGAAAGGTCAGCGTCCAGGCCGATTCAATGTAGGACCGCAGCGCGCCGCTCAAGATCAGCAATACCGGAAGGTAAGCGACAAAACAGAGGGCTGCGATCAATAGACCGCCGCCAATGGTTTGGTCCGTTCCCGCAATCGCTCCGATAATGGCCGGCGAGACAATGAAAGCCAGCGGTAAGGCAATAATGAAACCCGCAATCAGGTTGACTCCCAAAGAAAGGATCAGCCCCATCACCAGGATTGAACCCAAATTAGTCTTGAAAATCTCCCAACCTCGGCGCAGCCCATCGAAGATTCCCACATCTTCAACCACGATGGCAATGTTCGCTTGTTCAACCACCAGATTAAGCAGCCAGAAGAGCGGTACGAAGATGCATATGAGCGGAATCAGGCACAGAAACCCTACACCTAAAGTAGCCACGCCAAAAAAAATAAACGGCGCCAGGATCAGCAATACCAATACGACTGCGGCTATCCCAACGATCAAGTTAAGCCCAAAAATTCTCCAGAAATAGGGCGTTGAATCGCCAAATAATTCCCCAAAAGCCAAACTTTCAGCGCCTTGATCCGCCTTCAAAGTCCCCTGGATCAATCCTATCCGTCCTACGGTGCTCAAAAAGATCGCCAGGACAACCAGGAGCAGGATGACGAGGATAACTGCCCCGACGAGCAGGGCAATTTGCCAGTCCGGGATGCGACCAAACTGGTCAAAAAACCGTTCGATGGAGGGCGGCACATCACCTTGAAAGGATGTCCGCGCGTTTCCCGCACCGCCGTTGGCGTTGCTGCAGCTTGCCAGGATGCCGAAAACCCACAGCACTTTGTGCTTCCAAACAATTTGCCACGCACGTGAAAGTACTTCTCCGAAGTCCATTTGCATTCTCCTTTTTCGCTTACTCCAGAAATTCTCAGTATGGTGTCATTGCGAGGCGTTCTCTGCCGAAGCAATCTCATCCAAGCCGTGCAGGAGATTGCGGCAGCGTAAGAACGCTGCTTCGCTGCGCTCGCAATGACAAAGTGCGAATTGCTGTGCTTACTCCCATTCTATGGTCGCCGGAGGCTTACTGGTAATATCATAAACCACCC
>Ga0209640_10005632_pt1 | contig 10943 bp, 5 predicted proteins | sample RifCSP10_1_FD_184018 | JGI IMG/M metagenome (GOLD analysis project Ga0209640, IMG submission 184018) | Soil microbial communities from Rifle, Colorado - Rifle CSP2_sed 10_1 (SPAdes) (version 2) | ecosystem: Environmental > Terrestrial > Deep subsurface > Rock core/Sediment | place: Rifle...
CACGCGTCGCCCACCTGGGAGATCCGAACCAGGCGACTTTCCTCAGCTCTTCGGCCAAGCCATTCCAGTTGGCGCCGTTTGTCGCGTCCGGACGCTTCGACGCCTACAACTTCCCGGATCCAGTCCAGACGCTGGCCGTGATGGCCGCCAGCCACGCCGGCGAGGACCGCCATGTGCGTCTGGTCCAGGGCGCGCTGCGCGCGGGCGGGCTGAGTCGGTCCGCCCTCCAATGCGGAACACACACCCCGTTCGACGCGGAGACTGCCCAGCGCCTTGCCCGTGACGGCGAGCCGCCGAACGAGCTGCGCCACAACTGCTCAGGCAAGCACGCCGCCATGGCCCTGCATGCCAAGGCCGCCGGCTGGGACGTCGATACCTACTGGCAGCCCGATCATCCGGTCCAGCAGTTGGCCCTGGAGACGCTGGCGGCAGTGGCCGGTGTCCCGGCCCGCAGAATCGGGACGGCGACCGACGGCTGCGGCGTGGTCAGCTTCGCGATACCCCTGCACGCCATCGCGCGCGCCTACGCGCGCCTGGCCGATCCGACCGGCCTGACCGATGCGCCCCTGCGCGAGGCGTTGACCCGGATTCGCGACGCCATGGTCGCCCATCCCGAGCTGGTGTCCGGCGAACGGCGCCAATTCGACACCGACCTGATGCGCGCCGCACCCGGGCGGCTGGTGGCCAAGGGCGGTGCCGAGGGGCTGCGTTGCGTGGGCGTGCTGCCAGGTGGGATGGGCGTCGATGCCCCGGCGGCCGGGGTGGCGGTGAAGATCGAGGACGGCGACGCGGCACGCCGGGCAGGCCCCGCCGCCACCTGCGAGACGCTGCGCCAGGTCGGCTTCCTCGGAGAGGTGGAGCTGTCGCAGCTGGTCGCGTATGTCGCTCCGCCGATCCTCGACCTGCCCCGTGGCGAGGTCGTCGGGGAGGTGCGGGCCGCCTTCATGCTGGCCCGCTGACGCCCCGGCCCCCGGCGTTCAGGCCAGCCAGCCGCGGACCAGATCGGCGAGGCGAACAAAGACAGGGGCCAAGAGCAGGGCGGGCAGGAAGTTGGCCACTCGAACCCCCTTGAGGTCAAGCAGCCGGAGCGCGACGCCGAGCAGGATGATGCCGCCGGTGGCAGTGATGACCAGGACCGTCACGTCGTCTAGGAACGGTTCCAGCAGGGAGGCCGAGGCGGCGATCGTCCCCTGCACAACGAGCACGGTGATTGCCGCCAGGCCGACTCCCCAACCCAAGGCTGCGGCGAAGGCAATGGACGCCACCCCGTCCAACAGCGATTTGATGGCCAACAGCTGGGTGTCGCCGGTCAGTCCGTTCTGGAGCGAGCCCAGGATCGTCAGCGGACCGACGCAGAAGACGAGCGACGCGGTCACGAATCCCTCGGCCACCCGCGCACCGGAGCCGCTCTCCGCGGTGTCCGCACGGCTGAACCGCCGCTGGAACCACGCGCCGAGCGCCTCGAGTCCGTCATGCAGCCTCAGCAGCTCGCCCACCAACACGCCCGCCAGGATGGCTCCCAGGACCGCCAGGTCGTCCCCAGGCCGCATGGCCGGATCGGTGAACAGGCGCAGCCCGAGCGAGACCGATATCAGGACGGTGAAGAATCCCAACCCGGTGACCAGGCTCTCCTGCATGCGGGACGGCATGCGGCTCCCCACCGCCAATCCCAGACCCGTGCCCAGCAGGACGGTGATGACGTTCAGCACGGTGCCGGTCAGGAACACGGTCGTATTGTGGATGGGTGGGTGGTGAGCGGACGCGACCTCACCGCGCTGGCCACCGCGCTGGCCGTCGCGCTGCTTACCGGCGCGGCATGCATCGTGACGCCTGAGCCGGCCGCTTCACCAATGGGCCTGCGCTACGTCGCCTTGGGCGACTCGTACACCATCGGCACGTCGGTCACCTCGGCCCAGAGCTGGCCCAGCCAGCTGGTGGCGCGGATGAACGGCCAGCTGGTGCTGGTGGCCAACCTGGGCGTCAACGGCTACAGCAGCGCGGACTTGATCGCTGCCGAGCTGCCGGCCCTGGACGACCTGCGCCCACAGTTCGTCACCGTCCAGATCGGCGTGAATGATGTCGTTCGGCGGGTCCATCAGGTCGACTACCAGGCCAACGTGGAGCTCATCCTGGACGAGCTGCTGATGCGGCTGGCGCCGGATCGGATCCTGGCCGTGGCAACGCCGGATTACACGGCGACGCCCATGGGAGGCACCTTCGGTAACCCCGCGCAGCAGCGCGCCGCGATCGACCATTTCAACGACGTCCTGCGAGAGGCGGCCCAGGCGCGCGGCATCAGCTTTGTGCCGGACATCTACGAGACCTCACGCCGGGTTGTCGCCGACCCATCACTGGTGGCTTCGGACGGGCTCCACCCCAGCGGCGCCCAGTACGCCCTGTGGGTCGACGCCATCCTGCCGGTGGTCGAGGAGCTGTTGGCCGGTTCCTGAGTGGCGCGATCCCTCACCTTCCTGCCATTCATTCACGGGTGGAATCCGCGGCATCTTCCAGGAGCGCGGCTAGCCCAGCGGCGCGCCGCGTGTCCACGTCCCTGAGCGTAGACTGGGCAGGAGTAGGGACTGCCCGGCCGCCTCGGAGTGCCCAGAGCCCGTTCGGAGCTCCAGCAGGCGGCCCGCTATCCCGTGGATGCATGCGTGGCGAAGTCCTGGGCGGGCGCTGCCCTGACCGCAGACTGTGCCTGAACCGGGCGGTACCATCGCGGAGCCCATGAGCGCCCAACGCAGCACCAGCTCCGACGAGCGGCCGATCCGGGTTCGGATGGCGCCCAGCCCCACCGGACCGCTGCATATTGGTACCGCGCGCACCGGCCTGTACAACTACCTGTTCGCGCGCGCGACCGGCGGGGCTTATGTGCTCCGCATCGAGGACACCGACCAGGCCCGCAGCACGCCTGAATTCGAGCACGACATCCTGGACAACCTCCATTGGCTGGGCATCACCTGGGATGAGGGGCCGCAGACCGCCGGGGGCGAGGACATCGGGGCATTCGGGCCCTATCGTCAGAGCCTGCGCATGGACCGATACGCCCACGAGGCGGATCGGCTCCTCGAGAGCGGGGCCGCCTACCACTGCTGGTGCACGCCCGAGGAGCTCGCCGCCGTCCGCCGTGAGCAGGAGGCCAACCGGGAAGCCCCGCGTTACAACGGGCGCTGCCTGCGCCTGACCGATGCCGATCGGGCCGCATTCGAGGCCGAAGGTCGCCGCCCGGCCCTTCGCTTCCGGGTCCCGCCGGAGACCATCCGCTTCGACGACCTGATCCGGGGCGAGGTCGAGTTCGACAATGCCCTGCTGGGCGACTTCGTGATCGTGCGGGCCGACAGCGTGCCGCTGTACCACTTCGTCGTCGTCATCGACGATGAGCAGATGGAGATCAGCCACGTGATCCGGGGCGAGGATCACCTCTCCAACACGCCCAAGCACATCGCCCTCATCCGGGCCCTGGGGTACCGCGAGCCGGTCTTTGGGCACATCCCGCTCATCCTGAACCCGGATCGCTCCAAGATGAGCAAACGGAAGTCGCAGACCGCGATCAGCGACTACCGGGCCGAGGGCTATCTGCCCGAGGCGATGGTCAACTTCCTGGCCTTCCTGGGCTGGTCGCCGGGGACCGAGGAGGAGATCTTCAGCCTGGACGAGCTGGCCGCGCGGTTCGAGATCGGGGAGGTCCACAAGGCGGGAGCGGTCTTCGATCGCGACCGGCTCGACCACCTCAACGGGGTCTACATCCGCTCCCTGACCGATGCCGACTTGGCGTTGCGGCTGCGGCCGCTGCTGCCGGACGCAATCTCGGACGCGACCCTGGCCGGGCTGGTGCCCCTGGTGCGCGAGCGCATGGTGCGCCTGACCGATGCGGTCGAGCTGTCCGGATTCCTGGCCGAGCCCGACGAGGTGGTGGCCGGCTGGTGGAGCGTGGAGGACCTCGTGCCCAAGGGCCGGGACGTCGACGAGGTGGCCGGCGCTCTGGGGGTCGCGCGCGATGCGCTGGTGGCATGCGGAGACTGGTCGGCCGAGGAGCTGGAGGCGGCGGCTCGCGGCGCCGCCGATGCGCTGGGTTGGAAGGCCGGCGACTTCTTTCGCCCCGTCCGGCTGGCGGTGACGGGGAAGGCCGTCTCGCCGCCCCTCTTCGGCTCCATGGTCCTGCTGGGCCGGGAACGCACGCTGGTTCGCCTGGATGCCGCGCTGGAGCGGTTGCGGGCCGGGGCCCCGGCGTGACGACGATGCTTGTCTGTCCGTCGTGCGGTGCGGAGGCAGCCCCCGGGTCGCGCTACTGCGCTCTTTGCGGAACGCCGTTGGCGGGCGCCGGCCCCTCAAGCGATACGGCCGGCGAGGTCCGCAAGACGGTGACCGTCCTGTTCTGCGACGCCACGTCCTCAACCGCTCTCGGGGAGCGCGTCGACCCCGAACCGCTGCGGAACCTGATGACCCGCTACTTCGACGTCATGCGCGAGGTGATCGAGTACCACGAGGGAGTGCTCGAGAAGTTCATCGGCGATGCCGTGATGGCGGTTTTCGGGGTTCCGGTCGTGCACGAGGACGACGCGCTGCGGGCCGTGCGCGCCGCGATCGAGATCCGGGAACGGCTGGTCGCGCTCGACGAGCAGATCCGGGGGGAGCGCGGCGCCACGGTCCAATGGCGAATGGGGATCAACAGCGGTGAGGTCGTGGCCGGGGACAGCGCCGCCGGACAGCGGATTGTGACGGGGGACGCGGTGAACGTGGCGGCGCGCCTCGAAGGGGCGGCGGCCCCCGGTGAGATCCTGATCGGGGCCGACACCCAGCGCCTCGTGCGCGGCTCGGTAACCGTCGAAGCGATTGACCCGTTGTTGGTGAAGGGCAAGGCTGAACCCGTTGCCGCGTTCCGCCTGCTCGGAGTGACCGATGCAGCCGGCCGGCATGCCCGACCCTTGGAGGCCCCGCTCGTCGGCCGCCAGCGACCGCTCCTGGCGCTCAACCAGGCGTTTCGCGAGGTCGTCGAGGAGCGGGTGTGCCACCTCTTCACGATCCTGGGCGTTGCCGGGGTGGGCAAATCACGCCTGGTAGACGAGTTCCTGGCCTCGCTGGGTGAACAGGCGACCGTGGCCTACGGCCGTTGCCTGTCCTACGGCCATGGCATTACCTACCGGCCGGTCGCAGAGGCGGTGCGGGCCGCTGCCGGCCTGGCCGAGACGGACACCCCGGAGCGGGCGCGGGACGCCATAACCCAAGTCCTTGGTGCCGACCCGGACGCGGATCGCACCGCCGCCATCGTGGGCGGGCTGATCGGCATCGAGACGGGAGTCTCCGCGCCCGACGAGGCCTTCACGGCGGTGCGGACCTTTTTTGAGGCCGTGGCGCGGCGACGGCCGCTGGTGCTCGTCTTCGACGACACGCACTGGGGAGAGCCAACCTTCCTGGATCTGGTCGAGCACCTCGCGGACTGGACCCGCGACGCCCCGATCCTGCTGGTGTGCACCGCCCGCTCAGAGTTGCTGGAGTCGCGTGCCGCGTGGGGCGGCGGGAAAAGATGGGTGACGACCATCCAGCTCGAACCGCTGTCCGGAGACGAAAGCGAGGAGTTGGTCGCGAGCTTGTTGGGGCGTGCGGAGCTGCCGCCGGCGCTCGGTTCGCGCATCGCTCAGGCCGCGGAGGGCAATCCGCTGTTCGTCGAGGAACTGCTTGGAATGCTCATCGACGACGGCTTCCTGGTGCGGGACCACGACAACTGGACCGCCACCGGAGACCCCACACGGCTCAAGGTTCCGCCAACCATCCACGCTCTGCTCCAGGCGCGGCTCGACGGCCTCGGCAGCGAGGAGCGCACCGTCATCGGACGGGCCGCGATCGAGGGCAAGGTCTTTCATCGCGGTGCAGTCACCGAACTTACCCCCGAACCGATCCGCGGAAACGTGCGGGAGCGGCTGGCCTCGCTGATGCGGATGGAGCTGGTGCGTCCCGACCGGCCGGAGTTTGCCGGCGAGGAGGCATATCGGTTCCGGCACCTGCTGATCCGAGATGCTGCGTACCAGGCCCTCGCCAAGCAGTCCCGCGCCGACCTGCACGAGCAGTTCGCCGCTTGGCTTCAGCGAGTGGCCCGCGAGCGCCTTTCCGAGTTCGAAGAGATCGTGGCCTACCACCTGGAGCAGGCATATCGCTATCGAATCGAGCTGGGGCTGGCCGAGTCCCACACCCGGGAGCTGGCTGACCGCGCCGGGACCTTTTTCGCGGCGGCCGGTGAACGGGCCTTCGAGCGGGGCGACATGCCGGCAGCCGTCGATCTGCTCACCCGCGCCACCGACCTGTTGCCGTCAGAATCCGCCCGAAGATTGTTGATGATTCCAGCGTTTGGGGAGGCGCTGTATTACCTCGGCGAAGGCCGGCGCGCGGACGCGGTACTCACCGAAGGGATCGAGGCGGCGACGCGGGCAGGCGACGAGCGTGCCGCCGCCCGGGCCGCCGTGGTGCGTCTGGACGTGCGAGGCTCGATCGATGCGACAGAGGTTGGCGCCGATCTCCCGGAGGCGAAGCGGTTACGGGACGTCCTCCAGGGCCTGGGTGACGAAGCTGGCGCCCTCCGAGCCGGAACCGCCATCGCGCAGCACCTATTTTTCATCGGTCGAGCCGCCGAGGCAGAGGCGCTGTATTGGGAGCTGGTGGACCGCGCTCGCCGCGCGGGCATTCCGTATGGAAGGGCCATCCGATACATGCCGGGCGCTCTGTATTTTGGGCCCAAGCCGGTCCCGGAGGCCATCGCCGGCATCGAGGAGGTGATTCGCCTGGCGCCGACCCCGCGTCAGGGTGCGCTCGCGCTCAGGCATCTGGGCGGCCTCCGCGCCATGCAGGGGGACTTCGCCGAGGGCCGTGAACTCCTCCAGAAGGCGAAGAAGGCAGCCGAGGATCTCGGAGACCGGATCGCCTTCGCTGTCTCCGACGGCCATTTCGGTGGTCCACTCGAGATGCTGGCTGGGGACTATGAGACGGCTGTCGCCCTGATGCGCACGAGCTACGAGCTGTTGACGGCGACCGGGGATCGAGCATTTGCCTCGACCGTGGCGGCTTGGCTGGCCGCCGCCTTGATGGAGAAGGGAGACGACGGAGAGGCGTGGCGATTTGCCACGATCGCGCGGGAATCGACCGCGTCGGACGATCTGTCATCGCAGGTCGACGGCCGACGCATCCAGGCTCGCCTTCTATCGCGGCGCGGGGATCATGTCGCCGCCGATGCCCTAGCCCGAGAGGCGGTGAGCATGGCGTCCGCATCGGACTACCTGCAGCATCAAGCGAACGCTGTCCACGATCTGGCCCACGTGGTCCATGAGGCAGGCCGATCCGACGAAGCGGTCGAAGCCGCTCGGGCCGCGCTGGAGCTGTACGAGCGGAAAGGCATCATTCCGTCCGCCGATCGAACGCGCGAGCTGATCACTCGCTGGGAGCGCATAGGTTGATGACCGTCGCCGAGCGAGCCTGCCCGACCTGCGGGGCCGACAACCCCGAGCGCGCTCGCTTCTGCTGGTCATGCGGATCCGCCCTGGGCGTTGAGGCCGCCCCAGCCGCCGAAACGCGAAAGACGGTCACCATTCTGTACTGCGACGCCATCTCGTCAACGGCGCTCGGGGAGCGGATCGACCCCGAGTCCCTGAGGTCGTTGATGACCCGCTACTTCGACGTCATGCGGGAAGTCATCGAGTTCCACGGAGGCGTGGTCGAGAAGTTCATCGGCGACGCGGTCATGGCTGTCTTCGGGGTGCCGACCGTCCACGAGGATGACGCGCTGCGCGCCTGTCGGGCCGCGGTCGAGATCCGCGATCGGCTGGCGGGGTTGGACGCCGGGATCCACGCCGAGCGCGGCGCAACCGTGGAATGGCGGATGGGGATCAACACCGGCGAGGTGGTGGCTGGCGACGGGAGCGCGGCGCAACGAATCGTGACTGGGGATGCGGTGAATGTCGCGGCCCGCCTGGAGGGGGCGGCCGCCCCGGGCGAGATCCTGCTGGGCGCCGACACGTTCGCCATGGTCCGCTCGGCCGTCTCGGCCAAGGCGGTCGAGCCACTTTCCCTGAAGGGCAAGGCCGAGCCGGTTCCCGCGTGGCGGCTGACCGGGGTCCTGGACGCGACGGGCCGCCACGCGCGTCCGCTCGAGGCGCCGCTGGTCGGTCGCCAACGGCCCCTGCGCCTCCTCGACGAGGCGTTCCGCGAGGCGGTCGAGGAGCGGATCTGCCATCTCTTCACGGTTCTTGGCGTCGCCGGGGTCGGGAAATCCCGCCTGGTGGATGAGTTCATCGGCGCCCTCGGCGATCAGGCCCAGGTGGTGACTGGTCGGTGCCTGGCTTACGGTCATGGGATCACCTACTGGCCCGTGGCCGAGGCCATTCGGGACGGCGCGGGCATCCGGGAGACGGACTCAGCCGAGGTCTCGCGTGAACGGCTGAGCTCCGTGCTGGCGGAGGAACCCGAGGCCGAACGAATCGTCGAGATCGTGGCGGGCATCCTTGGGTTGGAGGCGGCGAGCCCGCCGCCCGAGCAGATCTTCTGGGCCATTCGAAAGACGTTCGAGCGCCTTGCGCGCCAGCGCCCACTGGTGCTGGCGTTCGACGACGTCCAGTGGGGCGAGCCGACGTTCCTGGACCTGGTTGAGCACATCGCCGACTGGACGCGTGATGCCCCGATCCTGCTCATCGCCCTGGCCCGATCGGAGCTGATCGAGAAGCGCCCCGCGTGGGGTGGGGGCAAGCGCTGGTCGACAACGGTTCAGCTCGAGCCGCTTTCCGAGGGTGAGAGCGACGAGTTGCTGACGAGCCTGCTCGGGCATGCCCAGCTGCCCGCGGAGGTGCGAAGTCGGGTGAGCGGTGCCGCCGAGGGGAACCCTCTGTTCGTGGAGGAACTTCTCGCAAAGCTCATCGACGATGGTTTCCTGACCAAAGGGAATGGCAGCTGGCTTGCGTCGCGCGACCTTCGGGAGCTGACGATCCCGCCGACCATCCAGGCGCTATTGTCCGCCCGCCTTGATGGCCTGGAATCCGAAGAGCGGACGGTCATCGAGCGGGCATCGGTCGAGGGCAACACGTTCCACCGGGGGGCGGTCATCGAGCTCGCGCCTGAGCCGATCAAGCTGCGGGTAACCGAGCGGCTGACGGCCCTCCTCCGAATGGAGCTCGTTCGACCCGACCAGGCCTCCTTCGCCGGCGAGGAGGCGTATCGGTTCCGGCACCTACTCATCCGCGATGCGGCCTACCAGGCGCTGGCCAAGCAGACTCGGTCCGAGCTCCACGAGCGCTTTGCGGATTGGCTGGAGCAGATCGCCGCCGACCGGGTCGCCGAGTACGGGGAAATCGTGGCCTATCACCTGGAGCAGGCCTATCGCTACCGGACCGAGCTTGGGCCTCCCGACGCCCGCGCCCGCGAACTGGCCACCCGGGCCAGTGGGCTATTGGCCGATGCGGGACGGAGGGCCGACCTCCGCGCAGACGCCGCCGCCGCCGCAGACCTGTTGGGTCGGGCCGTTGACCTGATGCCACCGGACGATCCCGAGCGTGGCGTCCTCATGGTGCTGCTCGCTCGACGTCTGCCGACGGTTGGCGAGGCCGCCCGCGCTGACCGGCTGCTCGTGGAAGTCGTGGCCGCAGCAGCGCGGACAGGGGACGAGCGCGCGGGAGCATGGGCCGAGCTCGCGCTGGTCGAGCTGCGCAGCTCCACCCAGGCGACGATGGTGCTGTCGGAGTCGATGCACGAAGCCGAACGCTTGCGGGACATCCTCGCCCGTTTGGGCGATCCGGTTGGAGCCAGCTTGGCGGAACTCGTCGCCGCGTGGGCTCTGTTCAGCATGGGCAGGGCGGGTGAAGCGGCCTCGCGAGCTCGTGCAGCTCTTGATCGGCCGGAGAGCGTTGGGCCGTGGCTTCGGGAGGCGCGCATTCAGATTGGAGCCGCCGCCGTGTTTGGACCCACGCCGTGTAATGAGGCGATCCAACTCATCGAAGACCTGGTCAGCAAGGGTTACAGCCCCGGCGCGGATCTGGGGATTGGTCGGATGTTGACCCTGCAGGGCGCTTTCGATGATGCGCGCGAGCGGATCACCAGAGCAGCCCGCGACCTGGAGGAGCTGGGTGATCGCTTCTTGCTCACGGAGACGGACGCGGCGCTGGCCCACAACGCCCTCCTTTCGGGAGACGCCAAATCCGCGGTCCGTCTGTACCGCGAGTCGTACGACCGGAAGATCGGCCTGGGAGATCGCGGCTATGCCTCCACGACCGCTGTGGGGCTGTCCACGGCGCTACTGGCTGATGGCGACCTGGACGAGGCCTGGCGCTACGCCGCGGTCGCTCGCGAAACGTCTGCCAGCGACGACATTGCCTCGCAGACTGGCGGGCGCGGGGTGCAGGCGCGCGTTCTGTCGGCGCGAGGGCAGCACGCGGAGGCGGAGGATCTCGCCCGCGAAGCCGTCGCCGCCGTGGGCATGACCGACTACCTGCTCTCGCACGGCGAAGTCCTCATGCATCTGGCCCACGTGCTCCGAGGGGCCGGCAAGGAGGACGAGGCCGTGGCGGCAGCTCGCGAAGCGCTGGCTCTGTACGAGCAGAAGGGCGCCACGTTCTACGTTGACCAGACGAACCGGCTGATCGACGAGTGGACCGGGTGATGGCCGAGCAAGTGCGGATCTGCGCCAACTGCGGGGCTGAGAACCCGGCAGGCTCGCGGTTCTGCAACGGGTGCGGGGCGTCGCTCGAGGTCGGGTCAGCGCCCGCCGCCGAAACCCGCAAGACGGTCACCATCTTGTACTGCGACGCCATCTCCTCGACCGCCCTCGGGGAGCGGATCGATCCGGAATCCCTGCGCAACCTGATGACTCGCTACTTCGACGTCATGCGCGAGGTCATTGAGTTCCACGGCGGGGTCGTCGAGAAGTTCATCGGCGACGCGGTGATGGCCGTGTTCGGAGTGCCCGTGGTCCA
>Ga0209640_10005633_pt1 | contig 10942 bp, 11 predicted proteins | sample RifCSP10_1_FD_184018 | JGI IMG/M metagenome (GOLD analysis project Ga0209640, IMG submission 184018) | Soil microbial communities from Rifle, Colorado - Rifle CSP2_sed 10_1 (SPAdes) (version 2) | ecosystem: Environmental > Terrestrial > Deep subsurface > Rock core/Sediment | place: Rifle...
CAGGAACAGCATCAGCGGGCGGCCGGACTCTCCCGCGACGGCGCAATGCAGCTTGACGCCGCCGCAGTCGACCGATTCATGGCGGAACGTGTCGTTCAACGGGATTCTCCTTTCATCATCACGGCGCCTTGCCAAGGCAGTCGCGGACGCCGCCGGCGACCGCGGCTGCAATGCTGCGGCGGACCGCGGGATCGAGCATCCTGCGGTCCTCCTCCCGGTTGACGATCACGCCCGCCTCCACCAGAACCGAGGCCATCGCGGCGCTGCGCGCGACCGCGAGGTTGTCGTAGTAGTGCACGCCATTGGCCTCGTCGGCGAACGGCCGCGACTCGCCGAAGGCCGCATCCGCATGGTAACGCGAAGGCGCGAACCCCGCGCCGCGCAGCCTGGCGCCGATCGCGCTGGCGCAGGCCAGGCTCTTTTCCAACTTCGGATTCGCTTTCGATATGAAAAGGGAGAATCCGGAGAACCGGTCCGCCTCCGGCAGCAGGCGCTCCTTGACCGAATCGTGGTGGATCGAAACGAAGAGGTCCGCGCCGCGCGCAGCGCGCGTGCGCTCGAGCAGCACCGCATAGTCGCCGCGCTCGCCGATCATGCGGACCTTGATCTGAAGTTTTTCCAACTCTGCCTTTACGTCAAGAGCGAGGGCAAGATTGAATTCAAATTCCGGCACGCCACTCGCAGAAATCACCCCCGGCTCAGCCGCGTAGTGGCCGACGTCGACCGCGACCTCCTGCGACAGTGCGGTGATCGCAATCGTCATTCCCGCGAAGGCGGGGATCCAGCTGGGGTACGAATGAATGTACGGCTCCCGAATTGGCGGGATCGTATGAAGGAGCCCTAGCCCCGTGAAAGCTTCGTCAACAGATTGACCTGTCCGATATTGAACAGGTCCTCCCGCAGGTTGCGAGGCGTCAGGCCGAATCGGGACCGGAGCTTTTCGCTCAACCGCATGCGCGCAGCCGCATTGTCGATCGGGCCGGGCAGGTCGGGCGTTACCCGCATTGCGTGAAGCGTGCGCAACTGCTCCAGAAAGCAGATCCATTGAAGATCGAGCAGGTCCAGCAGCATTGCCTTCTGGCCGCCTTCCAGTTCACTCAATGACTGCAGGACCCGTGCTTCATATTCACCCTGCGGGATACTCAGATCGCCAAACGGGAATCTCGTGCTGAACGCAATCCAGTCGAACATGGCTCCTCCGGCTACTTCATGTGGCGCAAGCGGAATCGACCCAGCAGATCGATGAATTCACCCGGCAGGCGGGCGCGAACTTCGCGCGCGATCGCCTCGGGAACCTCGCCCCAGAACGCTTCGGCGATGGCACCCGCAATACAAGCCATCGTATCCGTGTCGCCGCCCAGGGATACGGCATTGCGCACCGCGCCTTCGAAATCCCCGGCATCGAGGAAGCAGGCGATCGCCTCCGGGACCGACCGCTCCGCCTCGACGCTGAAGGCGTAACCGGGGCGGATGGATTCGACCGTGCGGGCAAGGTCGTAGCCGATGCGCCCCTCGACTTCGCGGCGGATATCGGCCTTGGAGGCGCCAGAGCGCGCGAGAAACACGGCGAGCGCCACCGATTGCGCACCCTTCACGCCTGCCTGATGATTGTGCGTCGGCGCGGCGCAGCGCTCGGCCTCGGCGAGCGCCTCTTCTACCGAACCCGCTGCGTAGCCGATCGGACTCGCGCGCATCGCACCGCCGTTACCGAAGCTGTTGTAAGGGCCCATCGTGGCATCGATCAACCAGCGCTCGAAGCTCTCGCCATAGCCGGCGAACGGATGGCGCCGCCCGAACAACCTCATCGCCTCCGCGTATCCGCACGGCTCCAGCAGGGCGTGCGCAACGGCCGCGGTCATCACCGTGTCGTCGGTGTAGCGGGAATACCCGGAAAAGAGCGGAAAGTCATAGCGCTTTTCGCCCGATCCTTCCCAGGCGGAGCCGATCACATCGCCTGCAATGGCGCCCAGCATGCTCAGTCCGTTGACACGGGGATTTCCGTTCCATCCGGGCCGATCGCGATTCGCTGCGTTCTCCGCGCCGTCCCTGTGCGAGGCACGTGCACGATCTCGTAGGCGGCGATCGTTCCGTCTGCCGCCAGGCGGGCGTACGCCCAGGGCATCTGGAAATCGGGAAATCGCGCCTTGACCGCACCAGCCACCGTCGCGGGAACCGCGTCCCAGGGGACGTTGAGCTTGAAAACGACCTCGCCCGACCTGGAAACAGCCGGTTCGATGAAGCGGCCGGACGTTTCCTCTCCCCCCAGCTCGTAACCCTCCGGCGTCATCAACACAAACTTCCACCGCGTCCCGGGCGACGCGGCGCTCAGCCTGGCGCGGACGGGCTCCGGGAGATCGCCGAATTCGAGGTGTGCGCGCCCGCGGCCGATGCGCCGGTCCAGCTCATCGACGTCGAAGCGTTCGGCGATGGAGGACATGCCCGAGGCCATGCGACACATCGCGTTAAGCACGGTCAATAAGCGGCCTCCGTCAGCGAGTTCGGCCCGATGCTCCTCGAGGACGCACAACACCCCGGGCGCCCTGGCTGCGAACTCGGCAACCAGCCAGAGCAGGCACAACACGTGATCCTCCGAGCACACGCGTGCGGTCGCCCACCGTGCGCGGCTGCTGCGCTCTATCATTTCCGCGAGCGCAGCCGAAAAAAACGATGGTTTCGTCGCCTCTCCCCGGCGTCTTTCGGGCCCCACATGAATGGCCCTTCCCTCCGGGGAAAAATACGCATAGATCTTTCTCCCGGCGACGTCCTTGCCGCCGAGTTCGTAGCCTTCCGCAATGGCCATGACCAGGTCCCACGTTGCTCTCGGTGCCGCCGCGCCCAGCACGTCGCGCACGGGTTCGGGCAGGTCCCCGACTTCCCGGCGTATCGGCCCGCCGGACGTCATCCGCCTCGACCATTCGTATCGGTCGAAGCGCTCACCCCGCACAATGCAGTGGAGCGCTTCAAGCGCCAGAACGGAACGGGTCTCGCCCTTCAGCCGTGACGCGTTCTGCCAGAGCAGGCGCATCACGTCCGGGGCATGGGTGTCAAACTCGCCGACCATGCAGAGCAGGCACAGCAGGTGATCCTCGGTAAAGTCGCGCCGCAGCACCCACTCTGTGTACTTCCCGTTTCCGAGCACTTCTGCAAGCGGACCGGCAAACATCGGGATCCTTGTCATGGTCCTGCCGCTCATTCGAAATACGGGAACGGCGGACGCCGGGACGATTGGCGGCGGAAGACCGGGCGAGCGTCCAGGACTAGAACCTGGAGAAGTCGGGCTTGCGCTTCTCGAAGAACGCGGTCATCGCCTCCTTCGCTTCGCCTGACTTCAGCTGCTCGGCGAAGAGACGGCCTTCTTCCTGCATCTGCGCCGCGATCGGCGCGGCGAGCTGCCGCTTCATCAGCTGCTTGGTGAGGCGCACCGAGGCCGGCGGCAGCGAGGCGAGCGCGGCGGCCTGGCTGTGCGCGTGCTCGAGGAGCTGGTTCTCCGGGATGATTTCCGTGACGATGCCCGCGGCATGGGCTTTCTCCGCGGAAAACGGCTGCGCGAGCAGAAGCAGCTCCGCGGCGCGCTGGTAGCCGGCGACCATCGGCAGGAGCAGGCTCGAGCACGCCTCGGGCACCAGGCCGAGCGACACGAACGGCACCTGGAAGCGCGCCCCGGGCGCGGCGTAGACCAGGTCGCAATGCAGGAGCATCGTCGTGCCGATGCCGACGGCCGGGCCGCCGACCGCGGCGACGAGCGGCTTGGCAAGCTTCGGCAGCGCGCTGATGAAGCGAAACGCCTCCGACGGGCCGCCGTCCCCGGAGCGATCGAGAAAATCCTTGAGGTCGTTGCCGGCGGTGAAGCAGTCGCGCGCGCCGTGGATCAGGATCGCGCGCACCGCGCCGTCGGCCTCGGCCGCGGCCAGCGCGTCGCTCATCTCCCGGTACATGTCCTGCGTGAGCGCGTTCTTCTTCTCCGGCCGCGCGATCTCGATGCGCAGCACGCGATGCTTCACCCCGGTGAGGATGTTGCTCATGAAGGGAACTTGTACTCCCTCATCTGCTGGCGCAGCGTCAGCTTGGAGAGCTTGCCGGTCGCGGTATGCGGCAGTTCCTTCACGAACACCACGTCATCCGGCATCCACCACTTCGCGATCTTGCCCTCGTAGAACTTGAGCATCTCCTCGCGGCTGACCTCCTGCCCCGCCTTCTTCACCACCACCACGATCGGGCGCTCGTCCCATTTCGGGTGGCGGATGCCGATCACCGCGGCCTCCTGCACCGCGGGGTGCTCGATGGCGATGTTCTCCAGGTCGATCGAGCTGATCCATTCGCCGCCCGACTTGATCACGTCCTTCGAGCGGTCGGTGATCTGCATGTAGCCGTCGGGGTCGATGGTAGCGACGTCGCCGGTCGGAAACCAGCCGTTCTTGAGCGGATCGCCGCCCTCGCCCTTGAAATAGCCACTCGCGATCCACGGTCCGCGCACCATCAGGTTGCCAAAGCGCTTGCCGTCCCAGGGGAGATCCTTGCCCTCCTCGTCCACGATCTTCATCTCGACGCCGAAGATGCCGCGGCCCTGCTTCGCCTGCACCGCGAGGCGCGCCTCCTTGTCAAGCTTCACCTGCTTCGCCTTCAGGGTGCCGACCGTTCCGAGCGGGCTCATCTCGGTCATCCCCCACGCGTGGAACACGGTTACGCCGTACTCGTCCTGGAAGCTGCGGATCATCGCCGGCGGGCAGGCCGCGCCGCCGATCACGGTGCGGTTGAGCGTCGTGAACCGGAGCTTGTTGGCCGCTAGGTGTTGCAACAGCATCAGCCACACCGTCGGCACCCCGGCCGACAGGGTCACGCGCTCCTGCTCGATGAGGTCATAGACGCTCTTGCCATCGAGATGCGGGCCGGGAAAGACCATCTTGGCGCCGACCATGGTGCAGGCATACGGCAGGCTCCACGCGTTGGCGTGAAACATCGGCACCACCGGCAGCACGGCGTCGCGCGCCGAGAGGTTGAGCGCGTCGGGCAGCGCCGCGCCATAGGCGTGGATCACGGTGCTGCGGTGCCCGTAGAGCGTGCCTTTCGGATTGCCGGTCGTTCCCGAGGTGTAGCACAGCGCCGCAGCGGTGCGCTCGTCGAACGAGGGCCACTCGAAGCGCTCGTCCTGCTTCTCCATCAGCTCCTCGTAGCATTGCAAGTCGGGGATCGCGCTCTTCGCAGGCATGTGCGCGCGATCGGTCATCAGTACGTAGCGCTTTACCGTCTTCAGCTGCGCCGCGAGTTTCTCCACCAGCGGCACGAAGGTAAGATCGAAGAACAGCGCCGTGTTCTCGGCGTGGTTCGAGATGTAGGCGATCTGCTCGGGAAACAGGCGCGGGTTGACGGTGTTGATAATCGCGCCGATGCCGGAGATCGCGTAGTAAAGCTCGTAGTGCCGGTAGCCGTTCCAGGCCAGCGTCCCGACGCGGTCCGCCTGCTTGATGCCGAGCGCCTGCAACACCTTGGCCAGCCGGCGGGCGCGCCCGTGGGCGTCGCGGTACGTGTACCGGTGCATCTCGCCCTCGACCGTCTTGGAGACGATCTCGGTGTCGCCGTGGTTGCGGTCGGCGAAGCGAATTAGGTCGGTGATCAGCAGCGGCATGTCCATCATCAGGCCTTGCATGGTTTCCCTCCCAAAAATGCGATTTCACGATGCGTGTCGGCCCAAGTTACCGTGGGGTGGCGCCGATGGCAAGCTCGTAGCAAGCGGCCAGCCTTGACCTGCTCCCGCGCGCTCTATAACATTTTCTCCCCATCTAGGAGGAGTGCCCATGAACCAGCGCACCATGCATACGCTGCGCGCAGCCGCATTTGCCGCTGCGACAGCGCTCGTTTCGTACAGCGCCATTGCGCAGAACATCAGGGTGGCCTACATCGATCCGCTGTCGGGCGCCTTCGCCCAGACGGGCGAGCAGGGGCTGGCAGAGTTCCGCTTCGCCGCGGATCAGATCAACAAGCGCGGTGGCGTCCTCGGCGGCCGCAAGCTGGAGGTGCTCGGCTTTGACAGCAAAGTCAGCCCGCAGGAGGCGCTCAACCAGCTCAAGCGCATCACCGACCAGGGTATCCGCATCATTACCCAGGGCAACGGATCCAATGTTGCCGGGGCTCTCATCGAGGCCGTGAACCGGCATAACGAGCGCAACCCCGGCAAGGAAATCCTGTTCCTGAATTACGCGGCGGTCGATCCGGCGTTCACCAACGAAAAGTGCTCGTTCTGGCATTTCCGCTTCGATGCCAACGCCGACATGAAAATGGAGTCGCTCACCACCTGGATGGCGGGCAACAAGAACATCAAGAAGGTGTACCTCATCAACCAGGACTACTCCTTCGGCCACGCCGTGAAGAAGGCCGCGCGCGCATACCTGGCGAGGAAGCGCCCCGACATCCAGATCGTCGGCGACGACCTGCACCCGCTCGGCAAGGTGACCGATTTCGCGCCCTACGTGGCGAAGATCAAGGCCGCCGGCGCCGACAGCGTAATCACCGGCAACTGGGGCCAGGACATGTCGCTGCTGGTCAAGGCAGGCAAGGACGCGGGGCTGAATGTCGACTGGTACACGTACTACGCAGGCGGTCTCGGCACCCCGACGGCGATGGGCGAGGCGGCCGCGGGCAAGGTGAAAATCATCGCCGAGTACCATTCGAACGTCGCCAACAACAAGGCTGCGAAGTGGGATGCGGACTATCGCAAGCAGGCGCCCAAGGGCAATCCCGACTTCTACTTCCTGCGCGGCAAGATCATGTGGGAGATGCTTGCCAAGGCGATCAACCAGGCGAAATCGGCCGAACCGAAGGCGGTGGCTTACGCGCTGGAAGGCATGCGCCACGCGGCGGACCTGGGAGAGGTCGAGATGCGCAAGTCCGACCACCAGCTGATCCAGCCGCTGTATGTCTTCACGCTTCAAAAGAGCGCCGCCAGGGGCGGGCCGAAAGAGGCGAAGATCGACATGGAGGGCAGCGGTCTGGCGCCGGTGACCGACGCCCGGCTCGAGGCGTTCACCTCGGCGCAGCCGACCTCCTGCCAGATGAAGCGCCCCTGATCGGCGCGTCACCTGAAAACGGGGAGCGATGCTCCCCGTTTTGTTTTCTGCGATGGAGTTCGTCCTCGTCCAGACCCTGAACGGCATCAGCTACGGGCTGCTGCTGTTCATGCTTTCCTCGGGACTCACGCTCGTCTTTTCGCTGATGGGCGTGCTGAATTTCGCGCATGCCAGCTTCTACATGCTGGGCGCCTACTTCGCCTACCAGGTCAGCGCCAAATTTGGCTTCTGGCCGGCGCTCGTCGTCGCACCGCTGCTGGTCGGCGCCGTCGGCATGCTGGTCGAGCGCTGGGGCCTGCGCACGGTCCACAAGTACGGGCACGTCGCGGAACTGCTGTTCACGTTCGGCCTCGCGTATCTGATCGAGGAGGCGGTGCACCTGATCTGGGGGCGGCTGGCCGTCGAGTACCGCGTGCCGGCGGAACTCGACGGGCCGCTGTTCCACATCATGGGTTCGCAATACCCCATCTATCGAGGCTTCATGATGCTGGTGTCGGTGACGATGCTGGTTTCGATCTGGCTCGCGCTGACGCGCACCCGGATCGGCCTCGTCATCCAGGCCGCGCTCACCCACCCGCAGACGGTGGAAGCGCTCGGCCACAACGTACCGCGCGTTTTCATGCTCGTATTCGGCGGCGGCGCGGCGCTCGCGGGGCTGGCCGGCGTGATCGGCGGCAATGCCTTCGTCACGGAACCGGGCATGGCCGCCGCGGTCGGGCCGATCATCTTCGTTATCGTGGTGGTCGGAGGCATGGGGTCGCTCGCCGGCGCCTTCGTCGCGTCGCTGCTGATCGGCTGCCTGCAGACATTCGCAGTGTCGCTCGACTGGTCGCTCGGCGGAATCACGGTCTCGCAGGCGGCGCCGGTGCTGCCGTACCTGCTGATGGTGCTGCTGCTGATCTTCCGACCGAAGGGCCTGATGGGAACGCGCGAGGGATGAGGTATCAGCCGCTCAACCTCGGGCGCCGGGTGCTGTGGAGCGCCACGGCGCTTCTGTTCCTCGCGGCACCGCAGGTGTTCAGTGCCTCCTTTGCGCTCACCCTGATGACCCAGATGGGCACGATGATCATCTTCGCGCTCAGCTACAACATGCTGCTCGGCCAGGGCGGCATGCTCTCCTTCGGCCACGCGGTCTACTCCGGGCTCGGCGCCTACCTGTCGGTGCACGCGCTCAACCTCGCCGGCCAGGGCGCGTTTCCCCTGCCCCTGCCGCTGCTGCCGCTGGTCGGAGGGCTGGCGGGGCTCGCATTTGGCGTGCTGTTCGGCTACGTCACGACGCGCCGCGCCGGCACCACCTTCGCGCTCATTTCGCTCGGCGTCGGCGAGATGGTGTTCGCCGGCGTGCTGATGTTTCCCGGCTTCTTCGGCGGCGAGGCCGGCATCTCGACCAATCGCGTCGTCGGGCAGCCGTTCCTCGGCATCAGCTTCGGCCCCGCGATCCAGGTCTATTACCTGGTGGCGGTCTGGTGTTTCGTCTGCATGGCGGCGATGTTCGCGCTCACCCAGACGCCGCTCGGTCGCATGGCGAATGCGGTGCGCGACAATCCCGAACGCGCCGAGTTCGTCGGCTACAACACGCAGCACGTGCGCTTCCTGCAGCTCGCGCTCTCGGCCTTCTTCGCCGGTGTCTCCGGCGCACTGTCGTGCATCAATTTCGAGATCGTTTCGGCCGAAAACGTTTCCGCAATCCGCTCCGGAGGCGTGCTGCTCGCCACTTACATCGGGGGCGTGCCGTTCTTTTTCGGCCCGATCGTCGGCGCCGTGGTGTTCATCTTTTTCGTCGTTGCCCTCTCGGGCTTCACCAAGGCGTGGCTGCTGTACCTCGGGCTGTTCTTCCTGCTCATGGTGCTTTACGCGCCCGGCGGCATCGCCTCGATCATCCTGATGCAGATACCGGTGATCCGCGCCCGGCGCTTCGGTGAGCTCGTGCTGCCCTACGCGCTCGCCGCCGGCGCGGCGCTGGTCGCACTCGCGGGGCTGATCGGCATCGTCGAGATGGTGTACCGGCTCTCGGAGCAGGGCGCAAACACGGTGCTGGCCGTGCTCGGCTTGTCGTTCGACGCGCGCACGACGCCGCCATGGCTCGCGTTCGGCGCCGTGCTCGTCGCCGGCCTCGCAGCGCTGCGCCATGCGGCGCGTTTCGTGAGTGCGCGCTGGGACACCATCCAGCAGTCCCTGCAGGCGAGGGCGGCATGACCGCGGCGCTCGAGCTGCGCGAGGTTCACAAGAGCTTCGGCACGACCAAGATCATCAGCGGCGTCTCGCTCGCCATCCCGGCAGGGGAGCGCCATGCCATCATCGGCCCGAACGGCGCCGGCAAGTCCACGCTCTACAACCTGATTTCCGGGCGCTATCCGCTAAGCGAAGGCAGGATCCTGCTCAACGGCGAAGACATCACCGGACTCAGGCCCTTCGAAATCAATCGCAAGGGCCTGTCGCGCAGCTTCCAGGTCACCAACATCTTCCATCGCCTTTCGGTGTACGAGAACATCCGCTGCGCGGTGCTCTGGTCGCTCGGCTACCGCTACTCGTTCTGGCACCGCATCGGCGGCCTGCGCGACGCGCAGCACCGCTCTCTGGAAGTGATGGAACGGATCGGTCTCGCCCGGCGGCGCGATACCCCCGCCGGCGAGCTGACCTACGCCGAGCAGCGCGCGCTGGAGATCGGCATCACCATCGCGGGCGGCGCCAGCGTCATCCTGCTCGACGAGCCGACTGCCGGCATGAGCCGCACCGAGACCGCGCAGGCGGTGGAGCTGGTACGGCAGGTGACGGAGGGCCGCACCCTGGTCATGGTCGAACACGACATGGGCGTAGTCTTCAATCTCGCCGACCGCATCAGCGTGCTGGTCTACGGTGAGATCATCGCCACGGGGACGCCGGAGGAGATCCGCGCCAACGCCGCAGTGCAGGAAGCCTACCTCGGCACGCTCCACAAGGAGGCCGCGAATGCTTGAGGTACGCGACCTTCACGCCTACTACGGCAAGAGCCACATCCTGCACGGCGTGCACCTCACGGTAGGCGACGGCGAGATCGTGTCCCTGCTCGGCAGGAACGGCGTCGGCCGCTCGACCACCATCAAGGCGATCATGGGCATGGTCGACTGCCAGGGGTCGGTGAAGTTCAAAGGCGAGGAACTGGTCGGCCACAAGGCCTACGAGATCGCGCACAAGGGGCTCGGCTATGTCCCCGAGAGCCGCGACATCTTTCCGACGCTCACGGTGCGGCAGAACCTGCTGCTCGGGCAGAAGCACACCGGGTCTTCGGGCCGCTGGCAGTCCGAGGACATGTACCAGCTCTTTCCGCGCCTCAAGGAACGCGCCGACACCGAAGCGGGCTTCCTCTCGGGCGGCGAGCAGCAGATGCTGACCCTGTGCCGCACCCTGATGGGCGACCCCGAGCTGGTGATGATCGACGAGCCGACCGAAGGGCTCGCGCCGAAGATCGTCGAGCAGGTCGCGGGCCTGTTCGAGGAGATCAGGAAGCGCGGCGTGTCGATCCTGCTGGTCGAGCAGAAGCTGGCGATCGCGCTCGACATCTCCGAACGCCTGTATGTGATGGGACATGGGCAGATCGTGTTCGAGGGGACGCCGCGCGACGTGCGTGCGAACACCGCGATGCGCAAGGAGTGGCTCGAGGTCTAGGAAACCGGGCGCCGGCCCCGGCGCCCTACGGCATCTGGATCTTGCCGCCGCCGCCCGGCATCGGCGGCAGGCCGCCTTGCGGGACGACGATCGACGAGGCCGCCTGCCGGCGCAGTTCCTGCAGTTCGCGCACCGTGCGCTCGATCGCGGCCTTGGCCGCCGGGCCGAACAGGGTCGCCGCCTCCTCGAGCGATTTCGCCTCGAGCGCGAAGTTGATCGGCAGAGCGCCCATCTGG